>Ga0209788_1000367_pt1 | contig 11819 bp, 5 predicted proteins | sample WorMetLIZISLAND1_2_FD_187415 | JGI IMG/M metagenome (GOLD analysis project Ga0209788, IMG submission 187415) | Marine gutless worms symbiont microbial communities from Max Planck institute for Marine Microbiology, Germany - Olavius clavatus LIZARD... ...
GGCTGGAGGGCCTAGCCCCCTCCCTCCATGTGGGCAGCTGACGCGCTGTTTCTCTGCGGTAGCTGAGCTTCTTGTTCAATGTTGTTTTGCTGTGAGCTTGTTTTCACTTAACTTCTGCTGATAATGCAGGAGAACTGTGCAGTGTATTGTATGTGCTGGACAAATTTCACTGCTGTCTCTGCCTGCATGATTGTACAATATGACTGCTTCACCATGCTAGGACCAGGACTTTTCGCCACTCCGACAATTTGTAACTCATTACGTGCCGATCTCACTGATGATTTTATCAACATGGTTTCAACGTGGCCTAAAAACGTATTTCTGCAAACCTCTTTTCGCAACCTAGTCTCAACGGTGTCCCCATCTGCGATTCGTCTCTTTTAAGCTGACATGTGGCATGTTATAAGCTGTATGATTGATTGATTGATTGATTGATTGATTGATTGATTGATTGATTGATTGATTGATTGATTGATTGATTGATATGCATTTATAGGCCACTCAATCCACTGGAGATAAATCCACATCGTCGGATGAATCTAGCACGGCTAAGAAGACTGAAAGTGACGTTACCGTTGCTGCTGCTGCTGCACTGTCTGCTGCTGCAGTCAAAGCTAAGGTCAGTCTGTTGTTATATTTAGTATGATTGGGGCAGTGTGGGTGGTTTCGTTTGTGATGAAGCTGGGTGTAGGGAGTGGACTGCACATAAATCATTCTGTGTAAATGACAATAAAATTTTGGGGTTGAAAGTCACGGGCATGTAATGTAATGTATGTGGCATTACATGACATGTCTATCTATACTTCATTGCAATCTTTATTAATTTTTATTTTTGATGAATGCGTAGAAGTAAAAATTTTGCACTACATGCATATGTGAAGATGTAGATTTGTTCATTTATGTTCACAATTATGTTTTGCTATCAAACACACTGATTGGTTATGTCAGAGTGCTAGATTTGTGACTTTGTTATTCGTGCTGTTTATTTATTCAGCACACACCGCCAATTATTTCACGATAATTTCACTTTCAGATACCGTCGCTGTTTGACATTTTGTATTACTTCTGGGTGTTGTGGCTCTGCAGCATTTGGCGTCTGTTGAAGAACGCAAGATCAAGAGCTTGGTAGCTCTGCTTGTCGAGACACAGATGAAGAAACTTGAAATCAAGCTAAGACACTTTGAGGAACTGGAAGCTATCATGGACAAAGAACGTGAAGCGGTTAGTTGCCTTCCAGTGTGAAGTTCTGTTTGTCCTGTAATGCGGCTTTCATAACGATGTTTTTAATAAAAACAGTACAAATGTATAACCCACGCACTGTCTGCCAGTGCAAGGCAGTCATTAGGTAATGGCTAAGATGACGTATTTGACTGGTCATCTGAGTTTTTCTGAGAATTAAAAAGTTGATAAATTGCCATTATGTTACATATGTTAAATCGTCAATGTGGTTGATTACTAGAGATGGTAGGATAGATATGAAAGACATGTCACATGAAGCTGTGTTCTAACGTAAATAGTCTTAACATCTCTGTAGACGTGCTGTAAAGTACCAGAATTTACAGAATCATTTCTCTTGTTCTTGTGTTAGATTAATCTAAAAGAGTGGTTGGCTGTCATTGACCATTTAGCTTGATGAGTTGTTTCAGTCCTATCCAATCGTGTGTGCACTGAAGTATGTTAATACTGCCCATTTGTGTCACTTACATGTAACTGTCTGACAATAGGGGTGTGTGAACCGGGGGGTCAAACATGGTATTTTGACCTCCAGATTTGTTGGAAATATTTTTTGGTACACAGGTCAGTTGATTCTTGGCAAAATCATTAAAATTGTTGCCATTAGATCATGATGTCAGATTTTAAGCCTAAAATGCACCAAATTCGATTTTGGCTGGGGCTTCGCTCCAGATCCTGCTGGGGGAGCTTACAGCACTCTCCCAGACCCTTTAGCTGGATTCAAGGAGGCCTCCTCGAAATGTGGCCGTCATGATTTTGACCCCTCCCCCCAGTGTAAAAATAGTTCCCGCACGCCTGCCTGGCAATGCGACGTGTCATTCATAGATTGTTTTTATTGGTGTTGGATGGTCTAGTTGGAGTACCAGCGCCAAGAACTGCTACGTGAGCGACAACAGTTCCACATGGAACAACTGCGAGCAGCTGAGTACCGGGCAAAGCAGCTGGCAGCTCAGCAACTGACACTGGAACAGCAGCAGCAGCAGCGTTCTACACAGCAGACTGCACCTGAACAAGGTCAGTACTACTGGATGGGGCCATTGGCAAATCTTGTTCATATCGCTACTCATCTTGTTGTTTTTGATCTTGTTGGGGCGACCTCTTCAAAAAAGCCTAAAGTTGTGTCATTTTAAAATGGGTCGGTATGAAATCTGGCGATAGTGTTCTTCAAGTAAATATACATCGATTGACGGAGTCAGATTTTTGATTTAATGTCATAATTTCAAAATGGCGGCCATTGTGTCACTTCATGCAGAAGAGTTCTGCCACCTGGGGAGTGAAAACGAAGTGACTGCTGTAATTACGTAATGTTGCACAGTTTACTGGCAGACGTGACAGTCTGTAACCGTGTATCAATATTTGTGTTGTATTCTACAGGTACTAGTGAAGTGGTGCCGTCTCCTGGCGTGACATCGTAGCTGTACAGTAACCATGACAGTGTGAGGCATCGCAGATCTGTCTGTAAGGCAGTGGCAACTGGTCTTCTACAGCAAATGACCATGCAAACAAATTGCTGTGGACTGAATATCTGCCACAGAATTGTCTGCATTGATCAGTCTTGTGTAACTGTTTATGTGTATCTGTCTGTCTGTCTGCTATGGGCCACGATGCCTGAAATAAAGTGATTTGATTTGATTTGATTTGGTTTATTTAGCAAGTGCAAACAGTATCACGAAGACAGTTTTGTGTAGTACAGGGTGCATACAGAACAGTGAAAGTGTTTTCCACGACTTTCCTGGACCTTCCGTGTGCATTTTCCAGGACTTTTTACAAGATCATTTATGTCGATTATGGTTAGGATTGTCCCTTAAAATCACACGGCTAGACTGCATAGCTATCGATAACTTATACCAAAAAATACCAAAAATTTCAAGTAATTGTAATTTGACTGTATTTGATGACAATGTAGTTGAGCCATGCTGAAACAAGTCTGACAGTAGACAGTTATAATGTATATAAAAGCCAGAAACATGTACAAGGGTCAAAAATTTGTCAAGCATTTGGTTGATTTCCAGGACTTTCCCCATGGCTTTCCGGGATCTGTATGCACCCTGGTAGCAGCAGCAGTAGTGAATATTATTACGTATTGTGTCGAGTTAATGTTCAGACTCTGTGAGGATATCAGCCTGTTCTTTGATAATATAGAACTTCACAAACAGGCATGTGTGATACCAGCTAGATTTTAGGAATTTATAAGTAATATAAGTCAGCTTTTGCTGATCAGATCATCAGACAATTCAGATAATACACTAGTCTGGTCTTGCACTTTGTGTACAGTATGTGTCATATGACTGCAAAATAAGTTATGCTTTGGTTTCTTAGATAACATGACTTGACTGACTGGTTCAACCATTGTGGTAACATCTGTATAAATAGTTAAGTGGTTTAGCTTGTCGTCAAAGTTGTTCAAGCAACAAGATTATGTTGTGATGCGTTTTCTGTTGTTTTTGATAAACATTCGTGATAAATTGCACATTTTGCATACATCATGTGCCCAGAAAAAGAGTGGAGATGCATTGATTGAAATTGAAACATTTAGGAGTTGCTACTTGTTGGTTTGCAAAAAAATTTCCTATAATACTCATTAAGTCTTGTATTGAACTCATTTGCTCAGTCTGAAGGGTATTTTTTAAAATTATAAATGTTCACAAATTTATTTAAAAGCAGCAATGTATTTTCATAACTGCTGACGTCTGTGGCGAGAAAAAGGTGGTCATCAAACTGAGCAAAAGTAGAAGGAAAGTTAAGACAGTAAGAAGTGTGTCTTTTTGTATTCTAACATGCCTAATATAGTTGAGACTGTTCTGTAAAATATCTTATTTTCTCAAAAAGTAACAAAATAATAGTCTTTGACAATACATTTGCTACACAAATACAGGAATGTGTACACTTCAGTACCATCAGTCTAATCTCATATGATGCTACTAAAGATCAATGCACATACTTCGGCAAGAGGCATTCTTCAGCAAAGATCAGGATGGCTTTAGAAAATGTGGTTGGTTGCTGCATGTTACTAGTACTAAGAGGGAGGCATGTTAGGGTTAGGGAACAGGACAATAGAAAGAAGACGTAAGATACAACCTTAGTAGAACAAAATTATACAGACCACCAGAGACACAAAATAATAATACAAAAAAACAATATATATAAATATACAACATACAATAATATACAATGTACAACATTTCACACATCTAATCTTATGTACATGCATAGCTGAAGCACTATAGTTCCTGCAAACACCACATATGAAATATGAAAAACTGAAAATGCATAAAGTACAAGTTATTCCATGTGCAGCAGCAATTGATGTCAGCAGAGCAAACTTGCTACAGTAAATCATTTTACTCTTTACTTTCAACACTGTACATCCATACAGTATTTCACATATCGCATTCACTGTCCTCAAAATCACTAATATTCCACATCTCAGTGTCCAGCGTTTCTGCTTGTAAACGACTTAAGCCTGTCAAATCTTCAAGGAAACTTGGGCGGTTAAACACATTCATCAAAAACTGAAATCCACCAGAAGAATATCCATCGATGACTGTTTGGGAGCATGCTGTACAGTGAGCAAATGCTGCACTTGCAGGCATTATGTTGTGAAACCGCGACAAAAATCCACGTATCTGGTGTGGGACAATGCCCAGTGGTGATTCTGCCTGTGAGAGCAAGTGGTCATCGTGAGAACTGGTATCTGCTGGAGCTCTGCTGCCAAGTGGATGCACAAGAACAGAAACAAACAGCTCGACAGCCAGAGAAGCAGCTAGCATTGAAAGACCTGGCCGGGACACTGTGCACTGTTGGTCCAGAGTGCGATCACGTGTTGAATCTCCAGGTGCGACAACGTCATTACAGAAATAACAGCCAAGCACCTCACCTGGAATGCATTTTGACAGATCTGCTACATCACATTCTGGAACTGTGGTTCCTGCAGTACTGGCACGGTTACCATGTCGTACAACCAAGTATGTGTCAAAACCCAGGGCAGCATTGATAACTAGTTTGTTTGTAGCCGTGCCCATAACAGTTGGCAGCCATCGACTTTCACGGGTGTCCATCAAAAGAAACACAGCATCATGGTTATCAAACAGCTGTTTCAGTTGTTCAACATCTTGCTTAACAGACTCTGCAACAGCATCTGTGACTGTGTGCCCTGGCATTGGAATTGACAGCTGAACACCAACAGCATTCACTCCCGGAAATATGCGACAGAGAGCTTCGGCAGCTGCAGTTGCTTTCGGCTGGCCTCCGTTCAGACTATCGTCAAACACAAACAGAGACTGGCGTACTGGATTAGAATATGACACTGTACCATTGTCCACAAGAGTGATGTTGCGTACTCCCCAGCCAAGCAAACAACGGGCAACATTACAACCCAGAGTTCCGGCTCCAAGTAGTAAACATCTTGTGCTGGTGATCGTTTCAAGATTTAGCTCGGGAAGGAGACGCCAGCGCATCAACTTCAAGTTAAGGTCTACCGCCGAATCTGCTAACCTTCGAGGGTCCATTGATGAACTTAAATCTACCATGCGAGGTCCAATCTTCTGCTTCTCATTCTTCTCCCAGCCAACAAACTTTGGTAGGGCATTTGGCAAAATCTCTGGTATTTGCAGATTAAGAACAATACTGTGCAATACAGATCTCTGGCCGTCCTTGGTTCTGTCTCGTAAACAAACTATTTCAACTGTGTCTGGTATATAATTTCGCCAGTGATGTGCAATGAGTGTCAGCAAGTTACGCAAAGGCCAACCAGGATGCATCCTCAGAGTGCATGGATCACAGAAACCAAATAACAACTTTGCTCCGGTTGAGGCCAACTCACTAAACTGACTGAGCCATTTAACTTCCAGCTTTTCACCGCTGTCTTGAATAAGAAACATTCCTGTGGCATAATCTTGATTTATGGAATCGAATGATTCAATAAGGCTCGAAATCTGTAACTCACTGAATCTGCTGCCAATGACAACAGGATCACCAAGGACAGTGACATCAGTGAGATAGGCAGCAGTGAAGGCAAACCAGTAATAGTAACGATAGTGTTTCAAGTCGGCATGCGCCAACAAGAGAAATCGGTTAATCAATGACGGATCGTCAATGGCTCGTCCAGAGACAATGTCCTCCCATATTTGGTTGCCTTGAGCGTCGAGCAGCGATCTTTTATCGCACGTCCGAAACTCTTCCAGGGTGTTTGTGTTTTTCAGTTGGCCATAAATCGGGAAACACTTCGGAGCTGCTGCAAAGCGTTCGACATCGAATGCCGTGTAGTCAATATTGACATGGGGAGGCAGCAGATCAGCATCAGTGTTCGAGTAACAACCGGCAATCGGACGCACGTCATCATTCAGTCCGAAAACATCGAGCTTCAGCTGAGAAAATCTATGCCAGAATCCAGCGTCAAGCGCACTGCTAAATGGTGCAAAATGTAGTATATTTTTCGCCGACATTCTCAATAAACAGCACGGAGTCACGGGACGACCACGCCCATTGCAAAAACAAAGTGTCTATTTGTACGGCGCGCGTTGGCGGCGCATAGAATGATAGAATCTTTCTTGACTGCTCTCTGTCTTCAGTTAGTACTCTTCACTCTTCAGCTACTCTTGCTACATCGTTGATGTTCAAACCCGTCCGTTCACCGTCACCGATGTCAACAGTCCAAATTGTCCAACGTCTACCGTCGACGCTGCCGTCCCCGACTTCTCCAACCTTCTGTGCACACCGATGTCACTGATACACGGATTCGTACTCCTATGTGTGAATGCATGCAGCCTTATAGAGGCTAGAGCGGACTAGAACCCGTGAACCGTGAACGCCAGGAATACCGTAAAAGCTAGATAGCATGGCTAGACAGTATCGTATAGTTATATACGATACTGTCTAGCCATATAATTATGCATTGCTCAGTTTGCACTTTGCTCACGTCACGCTCACCGACGGTCACCGTAGTGACCGTACGAATAAATCAATAATGTTTAGTCGTACGGCGCGTCGTACTAATAGACACTTTAGCAGCGACATCTAGGGGACAACCGGCGATAGATGCGGCGGCTGCTGTTGCTGAAGCTGGGGATGCAGTCTGCACTCTGCAGAGCCAGATGGTGAATGTGTTGTGTTAGTGAATAGTGATGAGTAATTGCGGCGTGTTCCTGTGAAGGCTGTGATTTCGACTACTGCGTAACTTTTCTGACGTTGTTCTTGAGGTGCGTATTCATCTGTTGTTTAAGTTAATCAACTGCAAAATTTGTTGCTGATCAGTGGCATGTTTTGGCGTAAATGTTATTGTCAGTAGGGATCCATACTGACAAATGCGTCATTTCTGGGCTATTGTCAGTATGGATACGTACTGCCGTCTGTCTGTGCGTCCATATATCACACTATCCACACCCTAGCCCTGACCCTAAGTTCCTAACCCTAATCATAACCCTATCCCTAATCTTACCCTAATCTCAAGTTATTTAACGAATAAGCACCAATACCCACAACCCAATATGTCCGCCAACTGAATGACGTCAAGGCTACGCGGCCAATCAGCAGCTCGCTGTAAGAACTGTCGGCCAGTTCCTATTGGCTGTACTGACAATACGCGGATTTGTCAGAGGCGCCCTACTGACAATAACATTTACGATGTTTTGGTCGTACTTTACACACGATAAGCAGCCTACAAAAATGTGCAAATGCGAAATTGACAGCGTGTAAATACGGCAGTTTTGACATGCGCTGAAAAAGGGATGATTAGTTTGCTTCTACCGCAAGGTATGAAACAGAAAATTAACTAAACTAATAAAAGGATGAAAAAGAAAACTGGTGAACATGAAAAATCCCCAGTCAAGTAATCCGAGAAGGCAGTCAGAGGGTAGCATCTGTTTGTGTCAAGTCAAGTTCTACGTTGCCGATTCTGTAGAAGGAAAGTCAACCCATATCGGATCATTGCTGAAATTTTCACAAAATGATCATTATTGGGTGGTCTGGATTTTTTTGTACCTGAGAGTATTCGTACCCTAGACTATTCGTGCTGTGTGTGGACTGTGGACTATTTGTGCCATGGACGTTTCATAATGTGGATGTTTCCTACCTTGGACATTTTGTACTATAGACAATTCATACCATGGATGATTCCTACCATGGACTTTTCATAACATACATACATTAACTTTTATGCAGTGGCTAATGGGCCGACAGTTGGCTTGTTAGTACGCGGGCTAACGGGCCATAAGTTACATTTCTTGGATTTCTGCTTCAAGCATTCCTTATGCAGCTGCTGTATCCTTTGCTACTGTCAACCCAGACGAGAACGTTTGGTCAGGCTGTTGTTTATCACTAGTTAGCTGTCGTTATCACAGCAACCGCACACCCTCTGTTGCATACCACTCAGAAGTTGTCTGCTCAATCCATTACCAGCAAAGTGATGTCCAGCAGCAGTGGCAGGTCTAGGAAAAATATTTGGGGGCCTGGCTCTCATCATTTGGGAGGCAACAATGGATAAGCAAAATTACTATAGAAACAATTAAAAACTTGGGGGGTCTGTGCCCCCCTGACTCCAACATAGAACTGCCACTGTCCAGCAGGTTAGGGTGGGCTAATCCTTCCTAGGCCCCTGGGAATAGTGGACCCTAGAAATGGTTAGTGTAGTGAATAGGGTAATAGGCAACTATTACTATAACTGGTAACTATTCGGATACGTCCCACCTCTATTTTTTGTGGCATGATGCCAGATCACGTGACCAGCTGGTACCGTTGTACCGAAGGCCTGTAGGCCAGGCCTAGCAGTTGTCATTTTGTCGTTGACTAGTTAACATCGCTCGTGTGTATTGAGGATGAAGAACTATGTCCGCAGATGTTGATTTAGATACAGTTGGCTCATGTATCTTACTTTACTGTTGTTTTACTGTTTGCTTGTAATATACGTTCTTATTATCGTTTCCGGGCTCTGTATGAACTCTACGTCGAGGCCGACCAGCCGCCTTGTAGATGGAGTCGGAATTCATGCTCATGGGAATCTTACGGGGGATTCCCACGTCGTAACTCCAAGGGACCTGAGCCCCGAGGAAGCCGCGAGTTCACGACATTAGCCAAAAGCAAAAATGAAGTTGGTCATGACAGTACTGTATTGTAAGTGACAAACGTTGATCATATTGCAGTGGAAAGTTTTCTGATTTATGTCGGCCAGGAAAGCTTGTCATAAGGGGGCATGTATATCTGCTGTAATAAAGGTATATACTTTCTCAGTTAGCTTACTACAAACTCTGGCTGGTGAATGTGGCACTGGCATACGCGAGTATCGTTTGATGTAATTGTCATAAAACTGGAAATAAATAGAACTTTTGCCATTCAAAACCTACGGTGTAATATCTTGCTGATCTCGATATCCGAGTCATCATCTTTCGGGATGTCAGTTCCAGGTCTGTGATCAGCCTGCAGACCGGTCGGTTTTTTGATTTTCGACCTTTTTTGAGATACAGTGACTGAGCACTGGAAAACAGTTGGCAAAAGCTGAGTCAGAACATCTTTGTATTACCAGCACCACAAAAAAGTATAGTGTTCATTCTTTCACCGTTTAGCTTTGCTGTGTATTGCAAAAGTGCGTGCAGTTGCTTGTTGCAGCTATAGCCAAGACTGTAACATTACACCTTCAGTTAAAGTCACACTACGTACATTTGCATATTGAGTACTGCAGTCTGCTGTAGTCTAGAAGTCAAGGGTGCTGTCTACTCTTATTTGGGATAGGCCTTGTGAAAAGTTCAGGAGAGGCAATTACAGGCACATTACATAAATCGTGACTGATGCTGGAAATTGGGTACAAGAGGCTGTATCCCTTTCCTGCATGACGCTCAAGTGTCTCCCTGGAGAAAAAAGATGTGAATTGGTTCATTGGTTCAAGATGTTCTGACTCAGCTTTTGCCATTGGTTCATCATGACACCCTAATGGGTGTGTATTCTGGCCGAAAAAGCAGATTCAACTCTCCAGGCAATCTGCCTCACTGCTAATCTCGATAAATAAATATTAAAATTTTTAGTTTACTTTTGTGTTTGTGTGTGCGCTCGTTTGTGTCTTCTTCTGTGTAGTTGCTGCCTATTTTTGGCGAAATAAAGATATATATTAAGAGGTCTTGAGCTTTAAAAATTGGACAATGTTTAGCAAATTTTGAAGGTAGTAGAGTGCAGTAATATGTGTGATATATCATGTAGATGCAATTGCAGTAGTTTCTTTGTCCCCCCCCTCCCAAAACTGGATGTTAAATCATATTCTAAAAGTCAATTGTGACTATAATCAATGTGGCATTGTGACAGGATGACAAACAGTCCCATAACACCAAGTGAACTTGCTCATCTGGCACGGTTTTCATTTGGTTTGCCCCCTGACAGTAATCTTGGCTATGCCACTGGTGGTGAGCGGATGTAACCTGTGCATCATTCTGGTCAGTGTTTGACAGTGATTGACAGGTGTCAGTCAGTGCAGTGTGGGGTAGAGTGGACAGCATCATTGAGAAAGCACGTTTTTATTTGTTGCTAGGTAGTGATCGGTGCTATAGTAACTGAATAGCTATGCATTCTCACTCACCCTTTTAAAATTTATGAGTACTTTGCTGGGTCTCTCTCACTTGTTATATTCCAAAAGTCAATTGTGACTATAATCAATGCGGCGTTCTGACAGGATGACAAACAGTACCATAACACAAGTGAACTTGCTCATCTGGCACTGTTTTACCAAGTGGTGGCTTCATTTGGTTCGCCTCTGGTGTTACTCTGGCCTGCAGTAACTGGTATAGTCTGTGGAGTGGCGCTGGTGAACGTTGTAATCTAGCATCTGCGGCAGCAGCAGTAGCAGCTGCTATTGGCAGCCAGTGATGAGTCCTGGGAGAGAATGCTGGCCGGTCCCAATTGAATTAGTGGCCCATGCTGTCATTAATAGTGTGCACACTGGACCGGACCAGCTAGTGCATGATGTATGTTCCAATAGCGGTGTCCAGTCCAGCTAACCTTTGCCAAACCGCACAGTAATTTGCCTTCATCACTAGTCGCTACTGCAGTGCTGATGCTGGCTGTCTGTGTGGTCTGTTGGGACCGCATGTACCCACTGACCTCAGTGACTGACCTGTCGTCCTATTATTGCAATTTCAGTCGTTTGTCTGTCAGCGCTGGTTGTTTGATGTGGCCGCTAACCGTTCAGTGTACTGTAGCATGGAGTGCCAGTAATGGCATGAGTGATTATGGTTTGGGTCGCCAGAAATGCTTTATGCGGTCCAGTCCAGTCCACGGGCACCTTGTGGCTAGGTTATTTGCACAGTGTAATTTGGTATGGGGCCTGTGGTGTGTGGGCCAGAGCTGTCATTCTCTGCGGCTGGAAAGGTAATCGCGGGCTTAGCGGCGGTAAGAAGGGCGACGACGGCGTCTTAAAGCGGGATTTATGGCTGAGTGACCCACGTTGTCCCTTGTCTGGATACCTAATACTGCTTTGCTGTCATACTTTCTGTGTTATCAGCTTGTGTAATCAGGGGCGGATCCAGGATTTCGGTTTGGGGGGGCAGGTCGAGCGCCGAAGGCGCACGAATTGAGGCGCCGCAGGCGCCGAATGGGGGTGGAGTATGGGG
>Ga0209788_1000368_pt1 | contig 11811 bp, 5 predicted proteins | sample WorMetLIZISLAND1_2_FD_187415 | JGI IMG/M metagenome (GOLD analysis project Ga0209788, IMG submission 187415) | Marine gutless worms symbiont microbial communities from Max Planck institute for Marine Microbiology, Germany - Olavius clavatus LIZARD... ...
GTATTGAGATTGCATGTCGTCTGTCTGTCTGTCTGTCTGTCTGTAACGTTGCTGGATCAGGAGCACATAGGTTGGAAATCTTGAAAACTAATTGCACGGCCGGACAATTAGCTTAACACCTTCGCTCTTTGTAGCCCAAAGGCAAACAAAAGACGGTTAAAAATTATGGAGAAAACGGAGCATGGGCGTATACAGGGACTGCCAAAATTTATGCGGTGCTCCCAATTACCTCAGGAACGCTTAACGCTTAAAGCTATTAACTTCAAATTTGGCTGGAACATTTGCAGGCTCACTCCGAGCAAAAGGTCATAAAAATTTTAGAGAAAGGGGCGTGGACGTATCCAGGGACTGCCCAATCTTTTGCGTACCCCCTATTAGCTCAGGAACGCTTAAAGGTATGAACTTCAACTTTGGCCGGAACATTCGCAGGCTCAATCCTTGCAAAAGGCCGTTAAAAATTTCGGAGACAAGGGGGCGTGGGCGTAGTCAGGGACTGTGCAAAATTTCCAGGGCAGCGATATATAGGGCGCATCGCGCGGTCGTCTTTGCGATAGCACAGCTTTCTTGTTGTGTGGGCCTATAGTATTGTATACATCACAGGTAAAAACATTACACCTTAACGTTCGTAGGTAGATAGCAAGTATTTAGATTTCTCATAACGGTATAGTGTGATACAACTAGCCTATATAATTACGAAGTAAACTGCTGCGTTCTTTTGGACCATGGTGAAAATAAATCCAGCACAAGGAAAGGACAGCAAGTTAATATCAAGTATAGGCCTATACCACACACCTGTAAATAAACATTAAGGTTTACCTTTTGACTGCATTTCAGGTGAAAGTTCAGGTGCGAACTACGGAGGCAGGTAGGTGGTGATGTCGTTGTCAGTGTTTGTTAATAATGACGTCACTGTGGTCAGAAAGCAGTCGACAGTTGCGTGTGAAACTCTCCGTCATTCTTGCTCTTGTCGTCCTCATTATGTCAGGTGCGTCCAACTGTGTTGAAGATAGTATTACAACACCTTAACGTTCAATTTAATCCCACGTCTAAATGATTCCATAATTAAACTTTGATTAGTAAATTAGAACTCTGATGCAACCAAGTACGGTACTTCATTTGTGAGCATATGATTCGGCCACATGTTTTACATGTGATAAGAGTTTAAGTCGTTTTTTCGGTCGGATGATTTTTACCGCGCGATGCTATGCAGAGCGCGGTCATGCTACAGTACGTCGCCTGTCTGTCTGTGTGTGACGTTCGGGCATGTTTTTCACACACGAAACAAATTTCATGGCCGAATAGCATAAGGAACCTGCTCAAATTAACCCAATAGCGGCGATCGCGGATCTAGTCCAACGAGAACACCCCCAAAAATGGGGTGGAATAGGGGTGGGGTCAGGAGCACGAAAACCTGCAATATCTCTGAAATGGTGCAAGATAGGACCAAGGTTACTATAACGGACTAATAGGCAGTCGCATACGCGCTTTCGATTGGTGCCAAAATTAATGACATTGGATGACCTAAACGGCCGAAATCTCACTCTTGCAGAAATAAAAAAATTTACGCAGCCTACCAGAAAAAATTATATTATCAGCGGCAAAATATAGGAGGATGAGTGTAGTTTCTAGAAATATAAGGTATATGCGGATATTCGCGGGGATTCCTCGGGGTGGGACGTCAAATACAATAAGCTTTATGCCTGGGTCTAAACTTTGAACAAGAACACGTATTTGTTTCTTATAAATAGGCATTGCGCACTTGCGTGCTGCTGGTAACCGAGATAGTCCGAAACCAAAGTTAGTAGACGTATAGGCGTGAACACTTATTGCAACATTTCTTATCGCTGTAAGATAATCACGCATTCACGATCACCGTGTATTTTACCGTGATTTTGATCGTGTGCCGTGATTTTGCGTCACGGCCGTGATAATCAGCATAGGTCTACTGTGTATAATTTGAACGCTCGCTGATGTATTCAAGAAAGCCGTGCTGTGGCAGAGAAACCGCACGATACCGTTGTAAAATTCGATTCGTATCGCGCGGTTCTTCCTGCGATTGCATGGCTCTTGTCAACTTATACGGACACCCTTAGGCTAACGAATGCTTAGACTATGCACGTCACATTTATTGTCGTCATTTTGTGGTCTGCTCTGGCAGTTGGAAACTGGGCTTTTCAGCTAATGCTCCTCGTTTTTGGAACACTTTTCTGTGGTGATACCACACAGGTAATACGTCACACACCACACTGTCACTTCTATTTTATCAGTCACGCCCAAACACTTAAATCTTAATAATTATGCGTTCCTTCCAATGACTTTGTAGGCCACTAGGCCTGCTATTGCACAGTGCCCCCGCGTGTGTTCGATTTCAAACTTTGCTCTGTCTGCCTTCAGTGGTAAAAGTATACAGCATTGTAGGCCTATCAAAGTTTCTGGCGTCTTTCTGCATGGGTCAGCCGTTGTGTGTATATGATATCACATTGTAAAGAAAAAAAGGTAAAAGGAAGTGTATAGCTGTTAATGGAATTCCATCTCACAGCTACGGAGTGTCATTTGCCATATGGGATCACACAGTGTTACTTGCCACCCGACACAAGTATTGATTGAGTATATTGCACTCATATTTGTTCGACACTGCATAGCAACAGTGGGTGCAGTTGAGGAGGACAGCCGCACCGGTAATGACGTCAACGACAGCTTCATCACGCCTTCTACATCACGTTCAGAGATGTCCAGCGTCGCTGAGTCACACTCGTTGACATTCGCCTTAACTAGGCCTACAGTGTCGTCAGTCAACGGCACAGAGACCACCTCCAACGCTAGTGAAGTCACGACGATGACCGTTGTCTCAGAATACACTAATGAAGTTCCTGTGTCAGTGAATAACCTCACGGATCGGCATTATCAAACTGGTAAGGTTGTCATTGAATATGCAGGGTGCAAAGCAGTTGTTGGTAACAAGCGTGCATTAGAGTATAGTAAAATATTTAATGCAAGTTCAGATTCGTGATTTTATGCACTTTAACACTTACAGTAGGCCTATAAAGTTATATAAGTGCAAAATTGATAAGTTGTTTTGCTCTCTTCTTTTGTAAATGATGAATCTTTCGTTTTTCGTATGTTAGATAGTGGATATATGATCGAAGTAATGACAAATTGTATTCTCTAGGTTTTTCTATCTCTGTATAGCTGCTGTTGATAACGTCAAAGTAAATATTGTGTATTCTAACATGTCATAATGAACATGACATTCGTCGTCGTTTATATATAGCTCCTTCTCCGCCGTCATTCGTGACATCATTTGGTCAGAGAATTCTGTTTCAACCTTGGAAGAGTCTCAAGCTGCAATGTATGGCGACCGGCAATCCACGTCCGTCGTAAGTTGGTCGACACAGCAATTCATGCTGATCTTCTTACCTCCCTGGTGCTTTGTCCAATTTTTGTAAGCACGGTGTCAGGTTCAGATCGGCGATCTGGTTCAGATCGGCGATCAATTATACCTAACCCCAACCGTAACCCTTCCCGATCTGAACCTATCAATTTTTCCTTCAATTCCTTGCTTTGTTTCAGGTCGCCGATTTGAACCTATAGGCCCTAATTATCCTTTTTTTGTAAAAACATGCCGGTAGGCGACGTAATATGCGTGCTGCATTAGGTCACCACTACGACGTCATATGATCGCGTGACGTCGTCGGTCACGGGACCATTCGACTCAGCATAGACGATTGACGATACGTCCTCAATAGAAATCTAACCCGTATCTTGGCTTACTTTTCATAACGTCATCGCTGACATCGTATTGCCTGGATTAACTATCCGGGTGGACCCTCTAGACACACAGCATAGGAGAGAATCACGTTAAAAGATCGTGTAATTCCGACAAGAACTTATAGGAGAAGAAGTATTTTAAAAGTTATAACGTCACCACTATGACGTCATGGGGTCACATGACGTTATGGGGCGCTTTCCTATAGGCTCCCAATAAGAACCAAAGCAACCAACCCACTATCTACCTGTTTCCGAGAAATTTAACCTCAAAGATGCAGACATACAATGTCACACAAGTGCACAAGTGTCTCACGCTGCGATCTATCCACATACAGACATCCACGTCGACTGACAATAAGGAACGCTTAAAACTTTCAGCACGCATATCATGATATCAAGAGCGTAATCGAGCGTCTTATCGTTTGCACATTGCACTGCACTGCACGCTTGCTGAGTCTTGAACATGCACACAGTGACTGGTTAAACGCGCACTTAATGTAATATGCTTCCGATTTTCCTGTCCGTCGTTTTAATTTCGAGTAAATTTATTTGCTATGAGTTCTGCTTGTTATTTAAGCCGCCATATTTGCGTGTGTTGTTGTTGGTTGGTGCGTGACCTGCAGTAACCGCGCCGCCGTTTGTGACCGTTCAACCGCCGGTCATAACCGCGTTCAATATCCGCACGCCGCTTTACCTCACCTGCGCCGCTTCCGGATTTCCACCTCCCACGTGAGTCAGTCACGTGATCCTGATGTACCGTACTGCCTCGTGATGCAAGATCAGAGTTCCCGCATGCAACCTAGTAGTGGCACAATTTAGTCGTTTGTAGTGAATTATGGAGGCTTTGAAGTGCAGTTTGTTTTTTGGATAAAACTATTATGAACGAAAAGTGATGAATGTGAAAATAGGTTATTGATTGAAGAATGGCTACAGCTATACATTTTGTCAGCTTGTTGTGCTCGCATTTAGGCACTTTAAGAGCCAAACTTAGACATGCGTCTTTGAGAATTCTGTTTGTATGCATACGTGAAGAATTGTCGATGTCATTATTGTCACTATTGTATAGTCTACATTCTTGTCGTGCAGATACGTTTGGCATAAAGACGGGACGATACTGGAGTCGACAAGTTCGCTGCAGATTCAGCAGCTGGACGGCGGCAGCAAAGTCTACATTGAGAACCCGACGAGTAGACACGAGGGTTTCTACCAATGCTTCGCCAGTAACGTGTTTGGTACTGCTGTCACTGTTAAGGCGCTACTCAGGAAAGCAGGTACGTGCATTGTGATCATTACTGTCTATCGTCAGTCTCTCTCTCTCCTACTACTCTCTTTGTCTTTCAAAGTAGCATCTGGCTTATAGATAATGATTACGAGTCCTATAATATAACACTGACTTAGGATGACTATATTTACTTACGATTTGGTAGTAAAAGTTTCGCTAAGTCGATTAACGTAATTAATTGTAATTGTCCTGGTTATAGCTGCTTTTGCTAATGTATCATGCTTACAATGTTAGGCTATTTTTATTTAGTCACCCACAATCACTATCACATAGTTTGATGAAGATTCCCAGAACGTCAGTGGTGGAAAGCATTCGTTAAAAGCTATGCTAGATGTACAGTAGCAGCTTAGACTACACTTGTTACGCTTGTGACTATAGCAGCACTTTACAATGGCGGAAGTGAAAGCTGATTGGCATGGACTAATGCTATACCGCAGCGCATTATGCAGCCACCAAACACATATCACTGTCTATACTGCTTTTACCTCGTAGAAGGTAAGATACTACCTATTTCCAATCCCGCTGAGGGTATGAGGCTAAGTTGGTCTCAGTAATGTAGGTTAGTAACTTGCTCGCGGTTGCTTGCAAATGCACCATATCATATGAACGTTGAACCCGCAACCTTTCACTGACGAGTACGACACTACCAGCTCTAGACCACTGCGTCCACCTGTCAATCATTATAAGAAAATAATGATGTGGTCGTATATGTCAGTGTTAGAGCCATTTCCGACGCTGCGTCATCCAAGGATACATCGACCTGTCATCGGTGTCGCGTTGACACTGCGCTGTCGACCACCTCGCAGCTATCCGAAGGGAACGATATTCTGGGGAGTAGAGAATGTAGGTCTGCAACAGATTGAGACGGACGACCGCATCACGCTCGACTACAACGGTATTTACTGCATAGATAGTGTAGTTTTCGTGTTCTGATGTTAAAGTTCTAGTTCAAGTTAACTCTAAATTTTGAAACTATTTTTGCATTGTTACTTATTGTGCTGTAAGTCACGACTGCCTGACTTGTGTTTTTTTCACGCATTTTATAGGAATATGTTACGTTTACATCGGTATTAATACTAGAAAATCATGAATTCAGTTGCTTACTGACAAATGTTACCAATATGTAGTGTTTTTGATCGTTACTTGATGATGGCCCTTGATGGTAACAATCTATATGAAACCGAAAAACAGAAATTCGAGTATCGCGAAAACCGAAAAATGTGATGTATAAAAGATTAGCTAACTGGAGAAGAGTCACTGACAAATTTGTATAATACAAAAGTATACAAATTTGTATAAAGTAAACGTAAGTGAAAGCAAACCTATTTTTGCGGCTAGATAGAGTCCTTATAAATGTCTATGAGTACTGGCGAAACTTGATCTTGTAATTACAGAGAATAGAGTGATCGTAATAATGTGGTTGAAGGAAACCTGCACTTCGCCAATGTGCGAATGGAAGACGCACGCAACGGCAGCAGCTACCTGTGTGTCGTAATGAACAACGAACTAAGAAGTTTAGCTCAGGGTGACGACCAGAAGGTTGAACCAATCAGACGCATCGGTATATAGTTACCGTTAGTCGATACTCGTTTGGAATATGTTATTCGCTTTAAACCGGTTTTAATTTTTCTTCACTGTTGTTAGGCGACAAGAATGGCATCCAGCCTACAAAATCTGGTGCAACAATCCCCAGTCTTCTGCCTTGGTCCGGGCCTAACCTGCAATAACTATAGAAAATAAGCCGGCTAAACAACATTCGAAAGTGAGAGTGTGTATCTTTATTCAGGCTTTTCATAGCTAGCTCACTCTACCGCAAAGTGGGGACGAAATGATAGAACAATACACAGTACATAACCCGAGTAATGTAATGTGTTAATGACGCTGAAGTTTCTTTCTTAATGAGTGAAGCGATGGGATTATGATTGCAGGTATGCTCAGGTACGAACATCCTCGGCTTGTGTGGTCAACACCTGAACAAGATCTCGCCATCGTTGGACGGACGAAGAAGCTCAAGTGTATCTACTCAGGACTGTCAGTAGAACATTATACTGCACTTTAAGCGTAAATATATCTTAATCCTAAAAAGATCATTGTGTAATGTTATGTAACGACTTTTGATTAGTCTGAACAAGACTTTGATTAAAGTATAGTATATCATGCAATGCATAAAATAACGAACTGAATAATTATTGTAATGACTGGGCAAAAGCTGGACCACTGTATATACACCGTGTTCCAAAAAACGAAGCCCCTAAATTTTGGCAATAACTTCGTCAAATCTTAACCGATTTTAAAAATTCTCTCACTGCCATACTCAGCAGGAAATTTGCCATACAGTGCGGTGTAGATATTCCACCACACGTAACGTATGTCGCTACACTACCTTGTGAAATATGAATGACCGAAAAACCAATGAAATTCACCATGTTCCAAAAAAAAACGATTAAGCCGATGCATAGGTAGGTAGGTAAATTTCATTTTCTTCACTGCTGAAAAACTGTTTACCATAGCTCGACCTTCAAACAGCCAAAATGATCGAGTATACGATGAAATTAACAAAGAAAGATGTTGATTGTCGTCGTCTGCTTTGAACGCGCCCGACCTTCTCCCGTTAAGTGATGGCTTCAATCGGAATTTCAGCACTTGGATGCACGTCAACACAGTTTGTGGATCCCAAAGTAAAAGTAAATGGTTACTATTACAACAATGTTCTGTTGAGGCAAGGTCTACTGCGCTGAAATGCGAGAACAAAAACATGCATCGGCTTTGTTTTTTGGAACACGGTGAATTTTGTTGGATTTTCGGTCATTCATGTTTTACAAGGTAGTGTAGCGACATATGTTAGGTGTAGTGGAATGTCTACACCGCACTGTATAGTAAATTTCCCGCTGAGTCTGGCAGTGAAAGAATTTTTAAAATCGGTTAAGATTTGACAAAGTTACGGCCAAAATTTAGGGGCTTCGTTTTTTTGGAACACGGTGTAATTTTTCCATGTTATCTAGATTTGGTTGTCTGTTGATAGAAGTCAATGCCGATGAAAACGTAAAAACAGTAATGTTAAGTCATATGGTCACACGGCATACCGGTAAACCGGCTGCGCACAGGTAACGGTTTATGCCGTTAAACTGTTTAGCTTACAAGAAAATCACGAATGGGATACTGACAGAAGTTATTAACTATAGATCAAATCTAATTATTTTGTTGCATTTTCGTTGTGCATATTATGCATTAAGTGGCGGTTGTGTTTGTTATTTTCGTTTTAAATTAGACCTGTGTTGCGTGTGTGATGTGAGTTGGGAAGCTGGTTAGTTACATACCTGGACGCCATAATTTGCTTGTCGGTAAACGTTCGCCCATCTCCATATTAACCGGACTTGAGGTAGAGTAACTTCGTTGATTGAGACCAAGGCATTACCAAGGCGGAGCGCGTTCACTTGGGTCGGGTGGAAGGTAACACTGTGTGATCCCATATGGCAAGTGACGTCCCGTAGCTCTGAGATGGGGTTCCCAGGAAGAGCTATATCGGCCCTTTACCTTTTACCACTGAGTCAAACCGCCGCAGCTGTCTCTATGTCTGAAATTATTTGTACAGTCCGACACCGCGAGTCATCTGGACGCGACTAGCACGGCCACTCAACGAGCGATTTTCGATGCCTGCTGACGAGTTCGGTCAAGAACTGGTCATCAGTGACGTGCAGCTGGAAGACTCCGGACACTATCAGTGCAGCGCCTCGAACTCAGTCGGCAGCCCCGTCACGCAAGTCATCACACTCACTGTCGAATGTTAGTCTACTGCAGCTGTAACTGAAGCAATAGTTTCGGTTTCACTCGGTTTCTGTAACTCGCCAACTTTTGATTTTATTAGATTATGGTAGTTTAGTCTCTTTAGGATGTAACCATGTGGTTCCTTTCTTGCTGTTTACAAAATATAAGAAGACATCGGTCAAAGACTAGTGAACGAACGACAGGCTTATCATTACTGTTTAAGGCAAACAGTGCGGGACAGTGAAAGAAATACGTGTTTATCAATATAAATACGAATGTACTATAGATCAGGAACTGGCGAACGCTACTGCATCATTGCCTGGCGGCGCTGTGTGTTCACTCACCAGGCGGCAGCACTTTTCAGCGTAAAATCATTCCCGATCCGACTCGAAACGACGGAACCTTAGGCTTTTTTTTGAAGAGATCGCCCCAATAAGAAGTTAAGAAGAAGATCATCAACAATAACAGCAACAACAACAAGATGAGTAGCGATATGAGATCAGTTCCTGATCTAGAAATACTGACTCACAAGTTGTCGCTGTTTATTAACTATCATTATTAGTATTCTGAGAATGGTTAACTGTATGAGCGTTGTAAGGAGATAATTAAATCATTCATTGATAATAGACATAGCCTATCAGTGTGCTGTTGTGTGTGATGTAGCGGCGCCGTACTGGGATCGTCGACCGACCAGTGTCGTCGTGTCGGAAGGCGATTCTGCTCGCTTTGACTGCTCTGCACACGGCCTCCCAACGCCGACAATCACGTGGCTTATCAACGGAAACGCCAATAATGGTACGTAGATATGCCAATTTTCATCCGTCCTTTGTGTCTGAAAGGCCTTAACTCTTATGTTGCCCTTGGGGGTAAACAAGCCCCCAGCTCGTGTTTTTGCATTATTAAAAATTTCGGTGGGAGTTAGTTTAGACTATTTTGCGGTTTTCCTGAATATGGAATGGGCACAAAATGTAGGCTAACCATTAGATCGTCCATTGGCGCATGGGATTGTTAGGCATGACGTCAAACACACGCGGTTTTCATCTCGTAACAGTAATAATAATGCCATTGCCATACTTTTTTTTATTTCAGACAAATGTGTATGTACGCTACGATATAATGCGTGCAATAGGTCATAAAGAACCAGCTTTGGCACGCAGGACTACAGTTTCAATAATAATGTTACTGCCAATAATGTTAATGAACTGCAATGGCAGACGCAAGCTGTATGGTTGCAGTGACAACCAATAGTCAAAAGAACAGTACGGCGTATTTAGCAATTCTTTTTAGTTTTAGCAATTCTGTAAAACAGTTGAGTGACAGCAGCACAGAACCGAGTTAATAATACAAACAATAATACAAACAATACAGACAGACAAACCTAACTTATAAAGCGCCATGGTCGTGACGTAAACTCGTAACTTTAGAGCCGCTGATACTTCTGCAGGCAAGGCAGGATAGCGTTCCAGACGACCGGTGCATGCGACTCAAACGATTGCAACCCCAATGTAATTGTCAGTCAGTTAAGTGAGCAGAGTTGTGAATGATCCGTGACAGTAGACAGCGGCACACACACAGAGCCTTCAACGACATTTCTGCGCCTTACCATGCTCCATGTAGACGCCTGTATATGCCATTAGACACTACTTGAAGGTGACACGCAGCGAGTAGCTTAGCCACTGCAGAGCGTTGTACTGCACATGAGTGACAGTTAATAGTTGATACTTGAGCAAAAATACAACCAGGAAGCCGAAGAACGAGTAGAGCAGTCGCCCACGGAACAGACTGTGCATGGTGTGCCAATGACAGTTCGGTATATGACAACCGTTTCAGTGATCCAGACGGCTATGTATGAGTACTCGGAGAACCGAAGTGTGTGCATTATCCATGATGAGAGAGGTCGAAAAGACGAAGCTGACCCAGGTGGAAGAAACACGCTAACGCACTGACTGACGTGTCTAACAGTAAGCAACCAGTAACAGACTGCTGTCAACGACAACACCAAGTCATGCACAGACTCAGATGGCTGCATGTTGTGCCGGATAGAACGATGGTATCGGCGGTCAGCATAGGATGAATATTTACAAATTCCGTCACCATTTTCTCACCAGGATTCTAACCCATGTCCTTCGGCATGCTGCCGAGCGACGCTAACCTCTCAGCCATCCTTCGCCAGAGACCATAAATAGGCCTACTAGCAATACCGTCACTAGTAAGCAGCCAGTTTAGTATTGAAGTTGCGCGTTGAAGTACATTGCGGTGCAGTAGTGTGATTGTATGAACTGTGACTGCTGAGTATATAGAGTGGCTAGGTGGTGCTGGTCGTGAAGTTGGTACTGACTACATCGAGTACACGAACGTGTCTCGTGACGATGTCCACGTTCTGCAGTGTAACGCCAGCAACGTTCACGGCTATCTCTTCGTCAACGCCTTCCTCAACGTGCTCGGTACTATGCGCTGTGACTTCACAACTGTTGTACATTTTGTTGACACTTACTTGGCTCACACAGTACTAGAGGAGTGCAAACAGGGTGCTTATAACCTGTCCACACTGTCGCAAAAAAGTGCGACTGTTTTGTGCGACAATCTCACTTTTCTGCGACAGTGTGGCCACCCGACAGGGCTTTAGTTGCTCGTCACGCTGTCATAGGCCACGAGTTAATATTCAAAACACGTTTAACGCTTCGAGTCCATTCCTTTCACTACATGTAGTTTAATATTACTATCACTGTGATATCATTCTGGAAAATGAAACTGCAGTAAGTTTAGGATTAATTTAAAGTAGTTTATCTGCCGATAGCGGTTGACTTTGTTAGTGAGGCCCGTAATTAACTGAAAATGATAACGACTTTAAACGTTTTGTCTGTTGGGCGTATTGTGGTCAGCTGAACCTCCGTCGATCACCGAGGCGTCGCCGTCAGTTGTCAAGGCCGCACTCAGCCATTCAGTGAACTTGACGTGCCGGGCGTTCGGCGCACCGACCCCGGTCATTGTGTGGT
>Ga0209788_1000369_pt1 | contig 11806 bp, 10 predicted proteins | sample WorMetLIZISLAND1_2_FD_187415 | JGI IMG/M metagenome (GOLD analysis project Ga0209788, IMG submission 187415) | Marine gutless worms symbiont microbial communities from Max Planck institute for Marine Microbiology, Germany - Olavius clavatus LIZARD... ...
GTATTAACAGTTATAGATCAAAGAGGACATCAACAGCTTTAATTTAAAACCAATTAAACCCATCAAATCTACACCTGCAACAAAAATTCACTATAAACAAGAAATGTCTATTCACATAAACTCAAATAATTAGCAATTATTCAAACAAAATTAGCATTACTTTACAACAGCACAACATACATTGTGTGTGTATCACGCTGGTACCAATACACACAGAAGCAAATACCATGCTGGAATGATGAGATATGACTGCTGTTATCCCATTTTGTACTAATGATTAGCAGTCAGTAGCATGCATAACAGTACACGAAACATCTGAATGTTAACTAAGCTGAACAACTTCGTAAAAATATACAAACTGTGCCGCCATCTAAATGCAATGGCAGTAGTCAGCTGCTCGTAAACTATAACTAGGGACCACAGTTTTCCGCGGCAAATTTTTCCAAATTCCGCGGGCCAGTTTGCCAAATTCCGTGGCTCACCACGGCAAATTTACCATGTATAGCAATTAATCTTCTATGGCCCCCTGAACCTGACCAAACATAGAGTATTTGTCATCGGTAACTGCAAATGACAGATACAGTCTGTCTACCAAATTAACTGGCAGTATTTGAGATAAGCTCAGCTCAATATCTTCAGTATTCCTCCCGTCAAAGCCCGAGTGGCAGTCATGTATTTCATGGTGAAATCATGTATACATACAGTATGGCAGCCTGAACTCCACCAAAATATGCCGTATTTGTCCCCTTATCACCGTCCGGTACCGAATTCCGCAAAATTCCGTGAAAACATACAAATTCCGCGGAAATGGGCAAATTCCGCGGTTCAGCTCAAAATTCCGCGTTCCGCGGAAAACTGTGGTCCCAACTATAACCCTATCACCATCTCACAATATGCAGCCCTCTAGTATACACTGGTGCTGGATGATTTGCAACTGCAACTGATTTGTAGATGGAAACTGAAGGATATTGGTGGCGTGGCATAGTGGTTAAGACCGCCGGTTCTGCCGGTGTGCTTTCCCTGTCCTGCGCTAGACTGGCAGCTGGCCATGTAACCTTTGTGGGTGAAGCGTCCGCTATCAGTCAGCCAACAAGGCCGACTCAGCCTGCCATCTCTCTGGGATCGGTTAAATGAGTAGTAATCCATTAATGATGGGTAACGAAGGTGGAGACCTACTGCGGACTGGCGCAGTCTGGCCAACAGTCGGGCCGCTACCCAGGCCTGTGTGTGCAGGCTGTGGGCAGTGGCCTGTGTGGCCAGCGGCTCCGGGCCCGTGACGAGAGCGCATTAGAGGTGGCACCGCCGGCCTACGGCGTTCACGACGATGCGCTATACAAATTGACAGCTTTTACCTTTACCTTTGATATGGCCATTACATGCCAGCACATAGATATAAAGTATTTATCTGCAGTATGCTTAGCCAAGCTCATTCACGAGACTGATAACTACCACTGCCAATCATTTGAGGAAGCTAGTCTTGTTGCACTATCACAAATATCATGACGGCAGCAACTACAGTAGACATTGCCAAGCAGGACATGGCATTTATCTGCAGTATGCAGTGACGACCGTCCTCTACCACAATGTGTGAGAACTGTACGGAAAACACAAGTGTAATTGCTGAAATAAGAAAAAGGACCACGTCATTATAGCATACAGGCTTGGAGTAGAGGAATATTTTTTTTCGGCACTTGCTAATGATTAATGGTTTAAGGCCTATTTCAGCAGTCTGCTCTCAAGCCCAGTTCAAACAAGTGCTTTTATGAATGTTACACAAATGAATTTGCAATCAATTTCTACTATTGCACAATGCACGCGGATACCGCAGCATAACAGGGAGTGAATCTAATTATAAAATAAGTTTATTTATTGTGTACAATTAGAATTAAGTTCTGTAAAGAAAACCTTAGCACAGGCGTAGTATATACAGGGTAAGAAATGTATTTACAAATTGTCCTGCAACTGACAAGTCAAAGCTATGAGACGACATGTGCAAACATGAAAACAACAATGGCAATGCAGTCATGGTGCCATGTTATTTGTCAACCTACAAATTTTTACACCATCTTGCTCGTATAATAATAAATATGTTGAACAGCAGTAGTAATAATATGCCTGACATGGGTACACATTGGAATCTCCTTGAAGTAATGATCAAGTGGTGTAAATGAATTGCTCCACGTCATCAACATTTTCGACATTGAGCTGCTGGTGACGACGAGCGTGGTGTCGTAAACTCGTAAAAAACCATAAAATGGCAAGGTTTGAAGTGTCACGCTGATTTTAGAACCACTTATAATGCAGTATACTCCTGGCCAAATATAGCCAGTTCCAAAAACCAGCCCAGTCATTTTAGCCAATGTGGCACAATATAAATGAGAATCAAACAAAATTCTAGCTGTTTTGATGCAATTCTCCAGTAGTATTGGTTCTGACCACAGGAGGAACAGTCAAAAATATGCTTAGAACCCCAATTTTGATGAAACCCAAATCCATCTAACACAACATGACATAAGCCTAGACCAAACGACACACAAGTGATCATTCTAGGCAAATAATGAGCTAAATTTGCCTATGTGAGTGACCAACCCACCCACCATCTAGCTAGAGCATTAGCAATATGGGCACTTTAAGCACAAGATGCTCATCATAACATAATCAACAGAACACTGTGAACTGAATGCAGCACAAACATGTGAACAGATAAAACACATGAGCCGGCTATATAATCACTCATACAGTCTCTGTGTAATGAGCAGATTACGCATGCATCAATAACCGGAAACATTTGCCATTGCCAGCAGCATGCTTGTCACAATGGCACTGTTTGTCTTCCAAACAAACATTCTGCTGCTGTTACATGTAGTCCTACAGCATTTTAAACTACTTCTTCACATATCCACATCTTCCCTAACAAATTCAAAACATGACAGCCAAGTTTACTAACAGTCAGACCTTCCAAAGGGCTGCCATAAAAATTTAGACCAAAAATGTTCCAACCAAGTTGTTCTGTCAAATCACTACAATGCACAGAAGCAAAAGAAATAAAAATACAAGTGCAATGAAGGATGTACATAATCTACACCAGCAAATATTCTCTTCCCTACTTCAGTAAGATTACTTAATTGTAATATTTTATGCAAATAGTTAAGTATGAAAATGGGAGAAGCACAAAGAAAAGAAAGGCATAAATTTGGAATAAAGGGCAATATCGTGGCCAGCATCTAAGCTGCGGAAAAATGTGATCATTATATGATATTTTGGAAGGTCTGAATAATGTACACTGATCCACAGTGTATCTCCTCAAAGTCCTATCTGTATCAGTACATAAAGTCAGTGAAGATTTTAACGAAGGAAGTTACATGCATACACTCATTCACACCAACCCATAACAACACAAGATATTGCAGTTCACCATGGAACATGTAAACTGCCTGTTGACAATTATCATCATATGCCATCACACTACACGTCAGTCATCTCTGCAGATGCCAAGCTGAATACCAGTATTAGTCAGGTACGAGAATCAGCTTAGCGAGAACTGTCACATCACAGCTGGGTGTCTAGTCAATCTTCACTGTTGAGTAGATCTTCCACACGAACATCCGCGTCCCGACGTAGCCCACTGTTCCTGTACATGTGGTCATATCACACTCATTGATTAAATCTCGGCAGTAGTTGGCACTAAAATGCATGGCAGTGCCCAATGTAACTGTAAATTGTACTGTTTTTCTTTTACTGTACATAACATTGTTAAGCACCCCTGGACAGCACTGTAGAGCCGCGCTATACAAATTTATATTGCATTTATATTGGACGCCACTGAAGTGGTTTAACACTGTACTTTGATGTCTTTGCACTGCCAAATATTTGGGAGAAGGGGTCTCCAAACTTCTGACCTACATTTGCAAATCTGGCTCACCACCGAACATGTGGAAAAGTCTGGTGATGATAAGCTGAGCAACCTCAAGAGATAAAAAAACAAAAACATATCGATACTACTCATACATTGGCCACTGTATTTTCTGTATACTCTGTCTTTTTTCCAGACATCCAGACACGTGACTGTTTTCCAGACACGTGACTGTAAAGTGACTTGAGTGTTTTTGTATTATTCACTCAGAACTTTATGTAATAATAATAATAGTAATAGCGCCAACAATTTCTAACACGCCGTAATGTGAAAGTCATTATATGTCCAAACAATTTGCGACAATCACTGGGTGGAGTAAAGACGTCTTTCATGCCGTCTCGAAGGGGCCAACTGCCTCTAGTGCCCGTAAATGTGCCAGCAGCTGGTTTCATGCCTTTGGGCCCGCCACAGCGAATGCACGGGCGCCGAAGTGCGTGGCGGAGGAGCTGACCTCGAGGTCGCCGCAAGTGGCAGATCGCAGTCTCTGTCTGCTGCCATCTGATGTGACTGGTCGGCAGAGATCGGCGATATACGGAGGTGCCAGACCATGGTGGAGCACTTTGAACGTCAGCAGACACAACTTGAACTGTACCGGTATGTATGTATGTACATTTGGTAAGCAAAATTGGGACTGACACACAGACCCATCTTCTCTGTATCAAATATATCAGCCCACCCATCACAGAGCAATGTACCAGTCACAATAATGCTGAACACGTTTCCTACTGAAGGCATTTACGAACCAACTAAACAATCAATACACTACAGCTACAAAACTGCACAACTATTACATGACTTCACCACTTCCAGTTCTGAGTTACCACTTCTTGGTAATCTCGGAGTTAACAGCAAAAATAGCAAAAAAATGTACTCTCTAAATGACTCAAAACGAGTGTACTGTAAAGTGAAGTATGAAGTCAATCATGCTTGCTGCCAAGAATACCATAATAAAATAAACTGACCACACATAATCCCCAACGCAAGGCTGAAGAGAGCCATATAGCCAAAGTAGAATGTAGTCTGGAACAGTCCATACATTCTGAAAACATACGTAAATAGCACGTTACTTGTAATGTTACTTACTGACTACAACTATCATCTAATTTGTATCAACTTCTGTGCGATCATGGACACTGTAGTGCAGACCAGTTTGTACATTTTATGTTAACAAGACACACCAGTACGGCTCTCTGGACCAGTCACAAATTCAGCCCATAGTGGTCAGTAACTATATGAGCTAGTAACTGACTTTCTGTGTTACACAATCATGGACTAACCATAGAGTAACCAACGTGTTATTCATAATAAATCCTATAACCACTGACTATGCTCTAAGCAGTGCTATAAGATTATAAAACAAGCTGCTGCGGCCTGCTTAACGACGAAATGCCATACGACGGACCATTGGAAAATGTCATTTTGTCAGCCTGCACACTGAGCTAGCCAAATGCACCATGGCTGCCAGGACTGATACAGCATTGTACCAGCCCTGCAACCATTTAGTGTAACTGGGCGCCGATCTATCAGTGACTGATAATCTACAAAGCTCCTATTATATACAGATATGGCTAGGTATAATTCTCAACCAACACGAAGCATATTCAATACTGAAATACAGAAACTTCATAAGTGCTGAAATCACAGACAATATTGAGTGAGACTGACTTGGTTTTGAAGAAGTAATAGTAGAACGAATACATGTACACATATCCAGCAGTAGATGCACCAGCCAGAAAACTAGTCCACTGCCTGAACACACCAGAGTTTCAAACTTGTAACCAATACTCAGTTAACCAACACAGATTACTACCCGTAATGCTAAATACAAAAAGGATTCTTACTCTAAACAGTACATACTTTCAGACAAGAAATCAATCCTTTCGACACATGATGCTTGCAGTACAACTGACTAATAATGTCTTAACAGTAATGGACATGTATTGCATACAAGCCGACATACAAGCAATAGCTAACTTACCACCGATAGTCCTCGGCATTCAGCAGGAAGTAGGCGCACACAATGGTAACACAGACGGTGACAACTGCAAGTATGATGAAGACGAGCAGCATAAATCCATACACGTAGTAGATCTTGTACGCCCAGAAAGACGTGAATATGAAGTACCTGCAACAGCCACAGAACTGCATCGTGCTAATGCTCAGTGTCACTAACAATAAGATAAACATAAGGTGATTAATCGTTACTATTCCTGCTGTCCAGTAGCCCACAAGAACAGTATATTACAAAAAGATGATTAAGGATAACTATGACTTAAACTTATTATTCCCTGGGGCGAATTCACAGATTCTAAGGAACTTTCCTAAGATTTTCCTAAGTTCATACCTAAATTCTACCTAAATCAGCAAGTTAAGATTCCGAAATTTTACTTGGAGTCAAACGTAGTAATTACCTAAGTTTATTCTCAAACATGTCCCGCACTTATGTCATTTTACATTTCTAAATATAAACAAACAATTACATGGCTGGGATTCCGTGGAATTCCCCGACTGGCTCTCGCATCTGTTTTTCTTAACTCGAGTCTTCTTATGTTCAAGCTTTGTGAATTAGCCCCCAGGTTAATAATGCACAACAGTGAATGCCATTAAGAAACAACTTATGACTACCAAGCAAACACAAATTAAATAAAATTCCAACGAGATAAACTTGCTAATAGAAGAATCACGTTCACCACTGCAAAACAACATATTTAAATGTTCAAGAGAAGCTAACAGTTTCATATGCATACATCTCAATGAAGATCGATCCAAATGGCAGTATGCCGCCGAGCACAACAATCATACTTGGCTCCATAAACCTAAACAAAAAAACATTGTATACACTGTGAATATTCAGTCGTGCAAATCATGGACAACAAAACAAGTAGAGCAGTAGATATAACATTTAATCACGTACACAGTCAACAGTTTTACAGAAAAATATCAGTGCCATGTGAGTGATTAAATCAGAAGCATCCGTGATCAGACTACAGCTCACAATGAAGGAAATCAGTTTACAACAGTGACACACAGCAACAGACAGAAGATTATATAAATTATGTAAAAATGGTCATTCCATTCTTGCTAGCCACATACAATTACACAGGCCAGCAGCTATATATGACCCAATAACTGACCACCATATATCTTCTCTACAGCTGCCATTTACTTTTGGTTACGTCTTTTTCAGAACATATGAAAGCTAATGGGAAACCAACACCAGATCGGCTTTTTTACTGACTAGATTCTCTTAAGTATGTAGCCAAACCAACAACATTGATATAACCTTTAATACCATCCTTCTATGATGACTCACTATTAAAAAGCAAGTGCTCAATTAACTTTCACAGACGCATCACTGTCAAACCACTGACTACATTAATGAATGAATACCATTTCTTCTCTGGAATTGGGCGAGGGACTGCATTGATGCGGCAGGGATAGCTTGGCTGACCCGAGAGATTGCGTCCAAGCACAGTACCAACGAGATTCAATGGCAGAATGACAAACAGCACGATGCACGCAACAGCCACCTAGTCACAACAGCACACAGTAGTAACATACAACAAAGACATTTTTATCACATACGCACTAATAGTCAGGTTCACTATGTCCAAAAAATGACTTTCGTTCAAAGTTCATGGAGATTAGCAAAGCTATACATTTTTGGAAAGCTTATAACGTCAGGAGTCCGAAAAATAATGTTTACATTTGCGCAGCCCCCCACCCTGCGCAAATGTAAACATTATTTTTCGGACTCCTGATGTTATAAGCTTTCCAAAAATGTATAGCTTTGCTAATCTCCATAAACTCTGAACAAAAATACAGAGTGAACCTGACTATAAGCATCTGATGCATCTACTTTCTCTCTTTATTGCAATCTGTTTCCTGGACCTGACGCAGAGGAATACAGAGATCTTAGAGCTGGATTTTGCTGCTAAATTTTAAAAAAAACTCAAACTTGAAAAAATCACCCAGAGCTGTCATTTTTGTCTAGGCCTGAGCCATTTATGATGTGGTTAGTCATAGCCAGCGGCTTTGTCACCAATAACACTTATATAGCAGCAAGTGGGACTCAAACCGGCAACCTCTGGATTGCCAGTCCATCACTCTAACCAGTGTGCTACTACTGTGGCTGCTAAATAACACATTAAAATACTTTCATGCAATAAGCAGAATATTTAATATATTAACAGAACTTTCTATAACTACAGATACTCATCATTCAATATAACAGCTCTAACATCAAAATAAGTCCAGCTGCTGTCAAGTCACTTTTATGATATTGCTACCAGTAGCTGCAGGAATCAATCTCACCATAGATGAGAAAGGAATGGCTCTGGATGCATGGTAGCCGATAGCTATGAAGTTGATGAAGAAAGCAGTGCCACACACCAGAACTGGTAGCAGTAAAGAACTCAGTAGCATCTGCTTGATCCACAGTTTACCTTGTTTTACAACAAGCAATACAATGATTAAAACAACAAGCAACATGATGATTATTCAGTGACCACGCAGTTTTTGTGAACATTAACACTGCTATGATGGATTAACCAGCACTACTATAAGTGTCTCCATTATCTTTCACATTTATACTGCAAGAGTGCCGCCTGCAGATGAAGAGAGGTAACATTTTCTAATAAAAACTCAGTGGCGCTAACTCAAAGCAAACTATAACTGAAAATCTACTTCATACACACGCATTCCCACGCAATGATACGACAGTGCAACAACTAACAAAACAAATGTACAACAACTTCAACACATGAGTAACATCTACCTCCCATTTTGGCATATAGACTTCCACCAAAGTATCCATTCACGGGCGTCGTGGCTGCATAGAGGAAGATTGCAGTGCTAAGCAGAGAACCACGTCTGAAAAACATAATTGATTTTCCAGTAACACTTAAATGCCTAACTGAGCTTCAAAAGTTGTACACTATGCACATGTAGCCTTCTTACACAACAAACACACACAGCCTGTAAACAAATATATCATCTAGTCTACAATGCATGGTTACATGACCAGCTTTTGGCCAGTACCACATTATACTGCTTGCTAAATGGGCCATGTGCATGAACAACTTGCTAGAAGTTGTTATATGACAGTGCAGCAGATAAAAGTCAAACCTATTAAACCCCTTGATCATGAGCCTGATGGTCTAATAATTACACCACCACATTACTGGCAAATGTCTCACCGAAACAGTGTTGTTTTGCATGTTTGAGAACAGTTACTTCTGTCTTTACTGGCAAGTGAGTGAGTGAGTAGTTTCTTAATGGCACATCAGCACAGAAAGGGCCATTCAGTGCCTTAAAGGTTTTATGTAAAAACATCTATGTACAGAAAATAACAAAATAGGAAAAAATAACTGGTAAGATCACGGCTATTAAGCTACGATAAGACTTAACTAAGTAAACAAATACATAAATAAAATGGTTACTGGCAATAAATCAAATTTTATCTGCAGAAGGAATGCAATCCAATTATGGAGAAAAATACAATACACAGCACAGAAAGTGAAATCTCTTAAATCCAATCATGACGACCATGTAAAGTGTAGACAGACTACTCACTCGGTGTAAAGCTCGCCAATGATGGCAAATACGATGGTGCACAGTGACACCAGTGAGATGTGGTAGCCAGTGCCAATCAATGCCGTGAACAGCAGGCGATGAGTAGCTGGACGGAATACATCGCCATGAATCTGCTTCCAGCCGTATTCGTCTCCAAGATCACGCTCCTAGCAACACAAGTACATCTCCAGAACTCACTCACAAACAAATTCCTATATCACAAAACATAGTCTACTAAGTATACTAGTAACAGCGAAAAAGCACCTGCTGAAATTCGGTTCTGGTTGTCCTGGTGGTGCAGCAGTTTGGCATCGGACTCGTGGTCGAAAGGTCGCTGGTTAATCTCCCGGCCGGGGTGCTATCAAGTCAACTAGGACAACTCGGCCTTCCATCCCTCCGGGGTAGGTAAATCAAGTACCAGCCTGCATGGCTGGGGTTAAGGTGGGGCGTGTTCGCTTGTGTCGGGTGGCCGGTAACACTACATAATCCCATATGGCAAGCGACATCCAGCAGCTGTGAGATGGTGTACCATTAACAGCTTTAGAGGACTTTTAACCTTTAAAATGCAGATACAAAAAGGGTCTGCAAGATATGCACAAAAAAGAGCAACTCCTTAGAATTTACTGTAACTGGATAACACTGCTGATGTGAGAACTACAACCTGGGTGGCAGTTTCACCTAACTTTTACTACTTGTTCAATGACCATCCACAGGATTTAGTTTCTGACAACTTAATGCATTATGGGATGTTTCTATGCAGAGTATTTCCGGCCAATAACTTAGCTAAATGGTACTGACCAATTGAACCTATAACAATCCAGTAAACACCGCAAACCAAACTACTACACCTAACAAAACAAAACTAAACTGTTCAGACACGTCATACATCTGGCCAGGATATATTTGCTACGTTTCTATGTTTTACGACACATAATGGCTGGCAAGTCTGGTCTGTGTAGGCAGCAGACTAGATAGTTTTTTGGACACTGGAAATAGCTCAACAAAAGACTGCAGTTGAGCCCAGGATATAACTGGTGACGAAGTAATCACAAGAATTCAACAGTCTACAGTATGTAAGTCAATACATATATATTACACTGAACAAATACAAATGTTACCATATCATCTCCCTCTTCCTCCTTGCTGTATCGAGCGTAGTCTTTGCGCAACGTACGCATTAAGATCATGCTCACTAAACCAACGAGGAAGATAACCATCATGAATGAATTGAAGATTGAAAACCAATGAATCTGCAAACAAAACAGACATGTTACACTGCCGTGCCATGTCACCTTGTACGAAGAATACACTTCTAGGTTACAAAAAGCACCATAACACATTACACAAGTATGTCATAAATAAATGGCAGCTGTAAAATGCAAAGTCTGAGTGTTAAAACCTGTTACATTGTCACAGAGTGTCGGTAATTAGCTAGCAACATTATGTAACGTGAAAGGTAGTTTCACTAACAACAGAAATTCTTGTACAATTCTTGAATACTGTACAAATAAATACTCAACACTATATACTGTGAAATTCAGAGCTTGTTCATATAACAAGTACAACGTTTACACAGATCAACTGCTACAATTTCTCACTCATTTAATATGCAGACAAATAAATAAGAATGGTGCACTGCTTTTAATTATGTAACGAAATTAAATGAACCACAATATAAAAAGGCATCATATGGTAAAACATAACAACACCTATCTGCACCATGTGTGTATGGTAACTGACTTCTAAACTGCTTCAACAAAAATATGACAACTCAATTATCTTAAACAATGACAAGTAGGGTTCGAACGATACCGGTATTGGGTTATCGGGTATTGGGCGATATTTGCATGTATTGGGTAGTATCGGTATCGGGCGATATTTTTTTCGGCCGTGACACCCGATGCGATATTGTTGTCCATTGATCAGTAAGCGGCGCCGTCCACAAGATAACCATCTGAACTGCGCGGAGCGGTCGTCGACGGCAGAACACGGCGAGGGGAGTGGGGGAGTGGGTAAAGACTAAAGTGCAAGCCGTGATACAAGGCAGATAAACAGGTGAAGCAAAACGGTCGTCGGTCCACTCGGTCGTGGTGGTTATTACTTCTCCCCAGTCTGTCTCACGCCATGCACACAATGTATGCGCGAGCGATCGGCGGCGGCAGAGTGAAGTGTAGCTGCAAAGCAATTAACATTCCTTTGCGGCAACGTTACTAGAGAACGACCGATTCTAGATTTACAACCAATGTCGGATGTCCGATGTTGCTATGGCAATATCCACCGATGCCGATACCGATGCGGCGGGCCTCAGTCACCTAGCAG
>Ga0209788_1000370_pt1 | contig 11801 bp, 7 predicted proteins | sample WorMetLIZISLAND1_2_FD_187415 | JGI IMG/M metagenome (GOLD analysis project Ga0209788, IMG submission 187415) | Marine gutless worms symbiont microbial communities from Max Planck institute for Marine Microbiology, Germany - Olavius clavatus LIZARD... ...
TGTCTCTAGTTTCTGAAAATATAAGGTATATGCGGATACTCGCAGGGGTTCCTGTTGGCGGGGGCATCAAATGAGAGTGGGGTTGTTGACGACGGCAATTTTTGGCGATTTGAGTGGCTACTTTTTCGGAAAGTTGAGAGATAAGGCCAGCAATATTATATGACGATATGCTACCCCTTGTTGGCCTGTGACTGATTGCAAAATGAATGACCTAGAATGACCTTGAGTGGCCATTTCACGTAAAACCCGGTTTTGGCACCAGCAGCTTTAGATTCGGAGGGTTCGACTTTGAAGCATAATTACGTGAAAACTAATGAATGCAGACCCACACTGTCAGCGGCAAAAATGTAGGCCAATGACTCTAGTTTCTGGAAATATAAATCATTTGTAGACATTCCAAGGCGTTTCTTGCTGGGATGTCTTCAAACTTGAGTGGGGTCGTTGAAATCGACGAATTTGCCGTTTTCCCGTTGCCATATCTTCGTAAGTTTCAGAAATAACGTCGGCATTAATTGCACATTGGACAACGCACCGTCCTGGATTCCTGCCGGCACCAATAAGGATGACCTTGAATGACCTTGAATGTCTGATTCATCTTAAAGTGGCTCAGTGGACAGCACGCTTGACGTACGTTTTTTGCGGGTTTCGGATTCGACCATGCGCATAAGTGTAGCCAAAGTGGGCGGCGGGGAAGTGGGCTGGAGGGCCTAGCCCCCCCTCCATGTGGGCAGCTGACGCGCTGTTTCTCTGCGGTAGCTGAGCTTCTTGTTTTATGTAAGCTACCGGTAAAATTAAAATAACTGCATTGCTTTATGTGTTATGAGCAAATAAAAGATTGATTGATTGATAATGCAATGCCGCCAGTTACTCGAAATCGACTACAAATGTGTCTAACTGTTATGACAATGACGACGATTTAGTATATTACAACGTTAACCTCAAATTTAAAATTGCAACCACTAGCCATACAGACCATCTCTCGTTGTGTCACTGCTCTTTGGTTTGAATTTCGATCTTCGCCACCGTCAAATCAGGGTTCATTTCAGTAACAGCAAAGATGGCGTCTGCCAGCGCCTATTTCCAAACAGCAAAAGACACCCAAAACCAAAAGTGGTTACATCATTAGAAACCAAGCGTAGCACGTGTTCACGCAGTAGGCCTACCACTGCAGTCGACAATTACTATTACTATTATTACTGTTTAGCCGATTGTTCATCGGAAGTTCATCATCTACTTTTTAATCGTCATTTTATTTGCCAACAATTTTATTTATTGACAAGATCAACTAAGTTTATTAGGCCTACGTACATGTAGTCTTAAATCAACACGTTAGCCATATTGCAAACTAATTGAACAAAAGGTCGAGTGATGAATGAATGAATGATTGAATGACTGACTGAGTGACTGAGCGACTGATTAATCAATTGAATTAACAATATTATTATTACCACATTTTACTGGTGGGCGTTATAAATATATGACACACTTTGAAAGTGTGACTTAGAGATATATTTGGAATGCATGTCATGGCAGACAACTGAACTGGGCTACCGTTGACGGTGTTGAACTGTTTCATATGCAGCAAAAGCAACACGCACAGGTCACAATTACAGTTGAAATCATCATCATCATCATCATTTTATAGGCCAAGTCAAGTGAAGACAAAATACTGCACAGAACTAAGTAGACCTATCATAGTAGTCACCTTGTCGTAGTCTAGATCCATGCTGGGAGTTCTCTTCTCAATGTGCGTCTCAACAATACCGTCTTTCTCTGTACGACGCTGTCAATCACAGCACATATTACGCTTTATACAGCAGAACTGTTCCTATTTGTTACCGGTACACTACAGCTCATCACTTTTTAGAACAAAAGTCAATCTGTACTGCACAAAAGACACACGTGAGCACAGTATTATACTTGTAAACGGTTGTTTTCCCGCTCATAGTGTCTAGACGTAACGCCGAAAAACTGAAAATTGACGCGAAAGCTATGCATAAGAAGCTCAGCTACCGCAGAGAAACAGCGCGTCAGCTGCGCATGTCTAGGCTGGCTAACTGATCGTGCAATGCACAGAACACCGCAGAATCGCAGATGTACAAATCGACTATATACTCTAGTCGCATCGACAGTATCAGCTAAGAAAGCGTCCGAAATACGTGGCCGATGAAGTTTACTAACATTATATACCGGTACCCACATTCATCTTTTAAGGTCACCTGTCTTTGTGTCATTAGAAAGACGTTAACAGCAGGAGAGAACTACATGAACAATTTTCGAACGATTATGCACGAAAGAAGAGCTCACTTCAGTAATCAGGGTGCCATCCGATTCGGTATAGGTTCTTGTAGTGGTTTTAGTTCGCGTAGTGACACCTTCCGCCCACGAGCCGTCTCCAGTGGCACCGGTCATCTGAGTCTGCATTTTCAGATGGTCGTCTTGGTAGCCGTAGCCAGAAAGATCATTTTCACCAGGCTACAAACGTTATTACGACACGGTAATTATCTGATTAAATATTTATGCATTACACATCTTTATTCACCAAAAAGTATGTTAGCACAAAAATACGTATATACACCGTGTCTCAAAAAACTGTGCCAACATATATTTTGCTCCTTGTCTGTCAAATATGAACAAATTTTAACAAAAATTGGAGGGATTGTCCTGGAATAAACTCTTAGCAAAGCTGACCCTGAAATACCCACTTCACCTAAAATATGTGCTTACTGCTTACACTACCTTGGGAAATTTGAAGTGTCAGATTGAGCCGTCAACGCAGTAATTAAGTGTACATTTGAATGATTAACTGAATAGCGATAATTCCGCTTACTCCATAGGCAGGAGATGGTGCTCCATAGCGATTTGTTCCGTATCCACCTGCCTGGAACTGTTGATTCAAGGTATCAGCCTAAAACGTCAATTTTCATCCAGTGTATTGACACAACATACAACAAAGAACGTGTATTCAGAGATACAAGGCTAATTCGAGCTGATAGTTCTTCCCGCGTGAAGTCTTACAGCAGAAAATGACAGCCAGTAACCTTCAACAACGGTTACAACCACTGAATTTAATTACGGCAGGTTTTCTGCGTTCACTGTGGCCAGTTTTATTACTCACGTCATCACCGCCATGCTCTCGGCGAAAGTCGTCAGTGCCCTTGTTCGGATCATAGCCCGGAGTCATGTATCCTTGAGCCTGGACAATGTCGGACTCTCTTGGATACGGAGTCCTTCCAGCATAGCGTCCGTCGTAAGCTACGCCTCCGTACGAATCTGGAGTCTATACACAAACATCACGACACTACTAAACTGACTGATGATTTCCGGCTTTTTCTCGGATTCTCCACCACTCAGACAGACTCTGTAACACTGTAAGGGCCTATTTCCGTTACGGCTGCGCGTGGCGTTGCGTGGCGAGCGATAGTCAGCGATAGCTAGCGCTTCAACGCGCTATGAAGCGCGTTGACGCGCTAGCTATCGCTGCCTGTCGCTCGCCACGCAACGCCACGCAACGCAACGCCTAGCCGTAACGGAAATAGGCCATAATACGCTGTGGCTTTTCCATTTACCATTGTTTTTTATTATTGCTATCTCACCTGTAATATGTATAATATAGCCTACCACTCACTGCATGGCAAGTTGTACAACTTGTACCAGCACAAAGTGGTAATGATTATCTAGCTTAAAGACACGATAAAAACTTGAAAATAATTATACACAATTTGTGCTCTTTAATGTTAACAGTGTGAAATAATTTCCAGAAGGTGTTTTACAGAACAACATAAATTAGCAGTATTTTACTATCAATACTACTAATATCACTTTGAACTGAATATCAATATCATCTATTTGATATGATAGTGGAACAATAATGAGCATTTATTGAATAAAAGTTTGCATTTAAAACCAATTAGTGCACAATTATAATTTGTCGTATTACTTACATTTTCACTTGCTGCTTGAAGATAAGTGAGAGACTGAAATGGCAGTTTCATGAAGTCATTGCAGTGAAAATGTCGCCAGATCTCATAACACTGCGATTTCAGATGACTGAAGCGATTTAATAACAAAATCGAGTCTGGTAGATTACGTATATAAGTTTATATGAACCTCTTGTCCTGGCAGAGTGAGAAAGACATCCCCCGTAGAGCTGGTAGACATGAGAGTTGCCTTGTGGTAAGACACGGCTTCTTTACCCGCAATCAGTTGAGCACGAGAACCATCCTAGTATATCGACAACATTTTATGTATTTGGCTCATTTATAAACTCAGCTGTCTGAATGAAAAGTATTTCTGCAAAAACAATAATCATACTGTTAGAGACACTGTGTTTCAAAAAAAGTTCACCCCTATGACTTTCATGATAACAATGTGAAATGAAAACCAATTCAAATAATTTTTGGCACACACGTAGCTGACGAAATTTGCAACAAAACTATATGGAACAAATGTCAGATTTATTCGTTGAGCATCGCTACTTTAAGTTTCAAGATGAGATTCAATTTTTTCAATGCAGCGATGGAACGATGAAACGCCGCACTTCAGAAAGCTTTCGTGGTTTGCAATAGGCCTATGAGTTGCTTTTTCCAACACTTGCATCATATTACTTGCATGACACATCTTTGCTAATGTCATGGTGTAGTATTATTATTTTTACCTTTTCTCTAACTTATTTAAGTCGACGGGCACCTAACACACAGTGCCTGCATGGCAGCGCTGACGACGTTTTCACGGGTTTCAGCGGCAACGATCGACGACGCTGTCGATCAGTGGCGCAAACGTCTGCATTGCTACGCGGAAACGAGTGGACGTCACTTTGAACATTTGCTTTGAACATTTGCTGTAACAGTGCGACTGGAGCTTATCCAATTTAGGCTGGCTATTAGCTGATATTTGGATACTTCGCAGTGTTACGTTGTTCTCCGTGTGTTGCGTGACGTAACTGCGTTATAAACTTTTCCGATGTATTGTGCATAATATTCAAGCATATGTTTTACTGTGTAATGAAGGGAATATAACCATTTACTGTAAATTTCCTCAGCTACATTCTTACCAAATATTATTAAAATTGGTCAACATCTGACTTGGTTATAGTGAAAACAAAAAGGGTGAACTGTTTTTTGAAACACAGTGTAGTAGTAGTACACCGTGTCTCAGAAGTCAAAAAAACTGTGCCAGTGTTATTTTTGGAATAACTTTATGAAACATGGGCCGACTAATAATTTGTTGTGAAATGCAGAAGTCGTAGTTTGGCCGTTTACAACAATGAATTCGTACTGGGTAGCGCATGCCGTCTCGGAAAGTCATTGTGGGACCACAAAGTCATTGAAAATCTGTTACTTATTTGACATATCTTGGACGTTGACGAACTGAAATGATGCATCAACAGCGAGTGAGCTGCTCTGAGTCGCATGGCAGTGTCTAGGTGCTTGCATTCATGCTGGAGGCGGACATTTCGAGCACACACTGTAATAAAGATGATGTGGTGTGACGTGTGACTTTTTGAGAGACATTAACTGACAACTGCCAGTCATATTTATCGCTATTCAGTATACGTAATTATTGCATTGACGGCTCAGTCTGACACTTCAAATTTCCCAAGGTAGTGCAAGCACATGCTATAGGTGAAGTGGGCATTTTAGGCACAGTTTTGTTAAGGGTTTATTCCGGGAGAGTCCTTGCAATTTTTATTGAAATCGGTTCATATTTGACAGACAAGGAACAAAAGATAAGTTGGCACAGTTTTTTGAGACACAGTGTAGTTGCAGGAGGAGAAGGAGAAGAAGTCTTTGTACTCTTATGTGATATCAGGACATTCTTCGTCTGGTTATTTTACGATGCGATGATTAGTGAAGTTGTGTGTCTTGCTGTTGTATGTAGCCACGATGGTCAGTATATAATCTGTGGCTCAGAAGACCAGTGTGTTTATATATGGAGGACACAGCATGAATTCTACAAATTCTCATCGGCACGCCGTGATCGCAGTGATTACTGGGAGAGTGTCAAAGGTAATCTGAGTAATATTTGAATTTGAGTTTGACTTTGCCATCTAGGCATGCAACTTTTTGCAGACATTTTGCACCTGTGGGCTTATTTCAACAATCTCTGGTGCATTGTGAAATTTTGTGCCGCGCTGTGAAAAAATTTGATCAGGAACTGAGTGCATATCACTACTCATCTTGTTCTTCTTCTTCTACTTCTTGTTGAGGTGAGCCTGTTCAAAAAAGGCTAAGGCTCCATCGTTTGAAATCAGATTATGATAAAACTTGGCCTGATGTTCTTAGAGTAAACACGCGTCAATTGATGGAGTTAGATTTGCGATTTGATGTCACACTTTCAAGATTGCGGCCATGATGTCATTTCAGGCCAAAAAAGTGCTTTCACCTGGTGAGTGCCCATGCAGTGTCTCCCTGGCGAATACACAGCAGTGTCTGCCAGTTCCTGATCCGTAGTACATTCCTGCTTGTTAAATCAGATTTTTGACTGTTTGTAGCGCACTCAGCGGTGGTCACAAATGCCATCTTTGCTCCACGGCCAGACCTGATAATCCGATCACAGTTTGAATACATTGACGATGAAGATCGTAATTCGTCGACTGGCGAAGTACTCGTATCCGCCGACTACGCCGGACTCATCCGAGTTTTTATTAACAAGTTCAAGCCGGGATGTGGTTGATAGCCTTCCTGCGCCGATATTTCAATCATTTGTGCCTTCAGATGTCTGCTGTTCTTTTGCGTATTTTTTATTCTAACAGTGCTTTCAGAAAACATGTGTTGACTGTTTAAACAGCCAAGTGAATTATGATTAGTCCGTTTTTTTGTGTATATGCATAGTTCATTGTCAACTCAGTAGTTGTACAGTGAGAATAATTTTTAAAAGCATGTTCACAGTAGATAGGCCTCGTTTGTTTAACTTGGACAGTTGTATTGCATCACATTTAGATTTATTTTCCATCACCCTTATTTAGATCAGTATTTGATCTTTAGTAGATTTTAATGGATGGCTGTAATGTAAAGTTCCTACTTTACCAAAAAATATTTTCGTGTTATTTGCATATATGAGTGACCTGCAGGATTTTAAGTTATTGTGTGGCAGTATTTAAAATCTACCGGAGGCGAGTTAATGTATGATTCATCTACACATCCTTTCTGTAAGTAAAACAGAAAGGATGTGTAAGTTTATATCATGCATTGTTGCCAAAATCCACTAATGATGACAACAACAGTAACAGTAATAATAGTAATGCATGGATCCAAAAGGCAATAAGAATCGCTAAGCTTCAGACAAGCAAACGTGCCTTGTTATTTTGATGTGTCTTGTTTTTGTTGTGCTTTGATAGCAACTTTGAGCAACGTTGTTCAGTTGCTTCTATGTGTAGTGTTTGTCTCGTTGATGCTGGAATCTGTATTCTGCTTTGATGCTGTGTTGCAGTTGAATGAGATGAAATATATTAGTAATAATTGTGTTGCCTATTTGTAGACACAGCTGTTCACTAAGCAGTCTTTGTTATCCATTGATGCCGTATGTCTGTTGTTGTTGCTCTTCCCTGTAATGTAGTCAATTCATCGTTAAGTGCTCATCTTTCAATGGTTTCATGCTGTTGGTCAGCCGACAGAAAGGACACGACTTATGCCTTGTCACTGCCGGTGGAACACAGGCTTCAGACCACTTGTTTCCATCCATCTCTGTCTTGTGCTGCCGCCTCCATCTTCCTCCAGCTGTACTTACATCCTGCTGTCCACCTTTTTGGCCTCTAATAAGTACTGCTACAGCATTTCTGAAAAGTTTACTTATGGAAGCTGGCCTGACCTGGAGTAACTCGAGAAAAGTGGACATGTCAAATGAAAACAATATGTATGTTGGTGTGTATATGTGTGTAGTGTAGTCGACCACATTTATATTGATCACTCCAATGCTGTGGCTTCCATTGTGATTGTATGGCTCAGTGCTAGGTGACATATTCGTCATTCAATGAGAGTCAGGAATGACATCCAACCTGCAATGTCTTAATTCAGCAGTCCCCTTTTGACTCTGTAGTCGTAGTCTAGTTGAAGTAACATTGATTTAAAGAAAACAAAAGGTGTCAAATGCATATCACTGTGGTGTGCCATTTCTGTAATTTGCACGGTGTTCCTGTGAGTGGTGTTATAGAATGGCTTCAGTTCTATATTCATTTCTCAACCGAAAAGCTGAAGATGACACTCATGTTGCATTAGTTTGATTTGTACGGTAAATATCTCGAGCTGCTTAGAGTTGGCTTGTTGTTTTAGGTGTAGAATTGGCATTAGCAGATGAAAGACCCTCCAGCTGATACTGGTGTTTCATAGTGACTTGTCCAGTTATTGTTGTATGGCCATCACAAATGTCATGTCTTGTCTGTCCATACTACCGTATTTGGATGCTAATTATGCAACTGGGTATAACAACCCAAGATGTTCTAACTGAAGTTACTGCCATTTGTTAGCATATAGAACTTCTTAAGCGACTGCCTATGTTTGCATGTCTCGGCTGACTTCACTCAGTGGCTTGACGTATATTGAAATTCTTAACACTACAGACTTATAACATAAATTTTTTTAGCTGAGGTTTTAGGTTACTCCTAATGGTCAAGTTAGTACACTACATAGTTTTTCATCCGAACATTATTAGCTCTGGTACCCACTGCTGGACATGCTCCATCTGTGGACTAATTATGCTAACTGTAATTGTTCACTATGTCAAGCCGTGTATTTTATAGCTTGCTGTGTTTGCATTTTGTTGATAGTATACATGTACAGTATGCCAATCAAGTGTGCTTTTAAAGCTGCAGATACAGGGTTGATCGTTGGAGTACAGCGTTTGATTGTAAGTTCTTACAGCTCGGCATTTCACATTATTGCTCAATGAATGTTGCTTCGTGACTTTTGCACATATCGTGCCTGTTTCTTATTTTGGTAATTAGCATTGTGTGATTAAAGTGTGGAGTATTTTTGCTCCTGATTGTGTGCCTAACATTTGTGATCTATGCAGCTGGTTATAGTGGAATGCTTGCATACATTATTAACTTTAAACACTGCTTACGCATGTTCTAAACAGGAGACTCCATCTCTTGTTCGTATTTCACCAAATATTAACCAGTTTTAAAAAATTCATTTACTGGCACACTTAACAGTAAATTTGTGACAAACTGATCAGTGAATATCCAGCCACAAACGTGTGGCTACATTACCTTGTGAAATGTTCGTATTAAAAATTCGTTGAAGGAACGACAAGGCCAGACCACGCTTGCACACAGTGACTAGAATCTAATGGCTCTTGATGAGCTACTGGTAAACTAAGAAGACCTATCACATTTATTCATGCCAGATGGTACAATTTGTTGTTATGCAGATTATTGTTTCACTGTAATCTTGGTTTGAAGTGTTTGTTCTCACGGAAGCACTCTGCCAGTCTAGACTCCAATACTCAAAATAACGCTCAATGATGTTATCCCCAAGACTGTGATTTCGCCATATTTTGACCAACAGGGTATATGAAGCATGCGTCATCTTGCGATACATTTTCGTAAATTTCAGTGTTGCTATGCACTACAGTTTGCTTCTGTGTCTGACTGTCTTCAGCAGATTGAAACTGCTATTTGGACATAAGAACAAAGGAAGGGTGTCTGGCTTTGTAAAACAGATTGCTCCAACTCCTTTAAGATGCAACTGGCTAACTCAAGTGTTAAAAACCTGGAATACAGCAGTGAAAATCATTGCGTATATGTGTGTATTTTGTAGGTTTATGTGCACAGTATGTTTGTCAAACTAGATTAATTTACAGTTAAGTTACCTGCTGTTTAATGTGCAATGACTGTGTTTATAATGTGTGACTGAACAGATTATTTAATCATTCAACTGAGCATCGTGCTGTTGTTTGTATTCGTCGTTCAATATAAGTCGACTTAACTTGGTGACGTCGCAGCTACAGTGGAATTAATGTTGTAACAACAAATTATTTAAAACACAGCCAACAGATAATGAAGTGATATGTTCCATCCTGCGGCAGACCATCAGTCAGTCAAGTTGCATTGCGCCACTTAAACCAAGTTTTCACAGGCGGCTGCTGTGAGTAAGCTTGTGCAAAGAACCAAGTCTATGCCAGACGTCAACTGTTCATGTCTAGTACCTGTCATTTTTAATGTGAATTACCGGTATTTATATATTATGTTAGAATAAGTGAAACCGAGGAAAATTAATCTCGCAAATGTAATCGCGAGAAAACGCGTGTGAGACTACGTTGCTGCAGTGAGAAAGACGCCGGAGCCATCGCTGTCAGTGTCGTGCGTTATAGAATTTGCTTTCGGTTTCACTTTTGCCCGTGCTTATAACCATTAACCGCCCCATTGCCTGCTGAGCATCTTGCACTAGCTGCCGGCGCCTACAAGGATACAGTTCAAAATAGTTCCCCGACGACCAGTAATGTACGCCCTAAATCCCTAATTCCTCTGATCTTGTTTATCTGTTATACGTAAACTCATATCTGCCTTTTTTACTGCGTCTTATTTTTATATAAACCTTGTTGTCCAAATTAAACTCACTGGTTGATTTGTTTGCGCTACGTACACAATATCAAATATTTGCACACATCGAAACTTATTTTGATAACTACATGTAACAGCAAGGAGCGCGGAACACGTTTCACTGTTGAAAGCTCGGCTACTCGCCGATATACGGTGCTGCTTTTACAAGTACGATTTATGCGAATACGTTCGTAAAGTTTTTACCGCCGTACGCTACAATACTGTTTCAAACACATACGAATGCTGAGCTACTCTGTTTAATGAGCGTTTTACTGCGGCTACTGAAAATATTCTCATGACACATGTCGGCATAATGGTGGGTATTGTGAATTGTGGAGATGATGCGACCGACGGTTAGGCCAGGCTACGCACAGCAGTGACTTTGTGACTTAAAATAGGACAAACTGTCACTATCAACTGAAAATAGAAACATTATTGTCAGTAGTAGCATATCCAGCAAAAGTTTGAAAAGGAACAAATACGGGCGTTGCAAACGAAGACATCGAGAAGAGACGACGGCATCCAGACGAGTGCGGGCCGGTATTAACCTCTCAAACCGATTAGACCTAGGTAAGTAAAAAGAACGATTTAAGAATTTGGTGTCGTCAGCCAAAAATGGGTTAGTGCATAATGTCTGAAAACGCTTTTCTATGAGCACTTTACCTCAAATATAATGCACAGCATATACATCAAAAACTTGCAAGGAGAGTTCACTGCGGGGAAAGTGACCTTTGGAAATTATTCTAGGAGAGCAACCGCTCCATATTCTCAATAACAGGAATAAGCCATTTCGTCATATGACTAGACTAAAAATACACCGATGACATTACACAGCGACTTCTCACTATAAGTCGGGCAATAACGAGTTTACGAGTATATGCAGCACGCGATTAGGATGCGTCAGTTTGTGGCGGTATTTAGGCCTATGTCAGTAGTCACCTAGCGCAGTACGAGATAACAACAGTGGGTGGCGCACCGACAAGTTTTCAGAGTTTTGAGATTTGTCAATAGCCTATTCTATTGCATTTGAATTCCGACGAGACGATATGTAGCAGAAACGATAGTTGATTTATAAAATAACTGTGAAATGTTTATTGGTTGTGAACCGCAGGCCGGGATGATGAACTGTGAAGAATGAGGCCACGAAACACTACGACGGACAAGGACACGTACATGTCTCGTTGCCACTTTTCCGTCTGGCGCCCGCATTTCGGCGCCGACCAGGCCTGTCGCTTTTCCTGGAACCGGGCCTCAACCGACG
>Ga0209788_1000371_pt1 | contig 11799 bp, 8 predicted proteins | sample WorMetLIZISLAND1_2_FD_187415 | JGI IMG/M metagenome (GOLD analysis project Ga0209788, IMG submission 187415) | Marine gutless worms symbiont microbial communities from Max Planck institute for Marine Microbiology, Germany - Olavius clavatus LIZARD... ...
CCCGCTCCCCGGTCCAGACAGCCAGTACTGGATCGGTACTGAATCGCCGGTCTCACTCTGCTGAAAAGTACTGAATCGGACCAATCCAGTTTTGGCTGGACCGTGCATTCTCTATAACTGTCATATATCTACAAACTCCTTTACGCTATCAAAGGATGTCTTTCTGATCAACTGTCCCAACAAATTTTGAAAAAAATCCAGCTTTTTGTCCCTTAATATATTTTTAGAAGGCACTTTAAATAAATCTGGATATCACTGCTCCTACTGCCAAAAAGCTGAATTATGTGGCAAAGTTTCAAGAAATACATCTGTTAAAGAAAGACGCCAGAGACGGCTTGTTCGCTTAAGCCTTGATTCAGCCACATTGAAGAACCGCTGCTATCTCTACTATCTCTGAGGTATGAGACTGATTTTATGTAGATGTTAGTTGACTGTTCTCAGTCAAACTGTTTCTCTGTGTACAGCAGAACCGCCCAGTTCAATGCTTGCCGACGGTAATCATAGTAACAGAACTACTGACTACTAGAGAACTGCTGGTCACTGACCTGCAGAAGGACTCCACTGTGAGCGTCAACATTAGGCCACGGGTTCTTTATCTTGCCAATACTGCCGAGGATGTCAGGAACCACTCGGTACAGATCAGACACTAGCTTGAACAGAGGATCATTGGGCAGCCACTTGAGAGCAAACTCACGCTGGCAAACATAGCGAGGATCAGTCACACGAAGCACGGCATGACCGTAACCCGGAATTACCTGTCATCATCACCAGTACAAGTACTATCATTATCAATGCACAAAGCTGGAATTACCTGCCATCATCATTTACACACAAACCTCAAACTACCAGTACTCATCAGGGTTGTGCAGAATGGCTTTCATTTTTGCCTTGGTTATTACAAAAATTTTGGATTCGGTTCGGAAGTTTTAGTGCTGGAATGTCAGTTCTATCAAATGCAGTCCGAGCAGCCAGGATAGACAGTCATCAACAATTGCTGTATTCATACTGTCCATCATCTAGGAATGCTTATATCAATGCCCACAAGTATTTTACAGCCAGCTGTATTTCATCTTTATAAATCATTGTTGCATAACAAACAAACAAAATGTGATAGAACAGCTTACCAACACAAGCTATTCTGTAGGTGTTTGTCTGGGTGTACTGGCCGATATGCAACATTGCACGGTATCTCAAGAGATGTGAAATTAAGACTCATCTAAGACCAACATCAACAGACTGATGCCATCCTTGACCTCATCGACTAATTACACATTATTTGTCATAATTACACATACTTGTCCTAAATACACATACCTGTCCTGCATTCAGGGTGCTCTTGACAAACTCTCTCAAATCATCATCACTGTAGTTATCTCCAATCTTCTTCTTGAAGTTGTGCAAGAAAATCAACACCTCCTAGAACACAGAGAAAGACCAATAGTACACAGTAAAATAGCCGTAGTATTTCACACTCACAGCATGCTCAACATTCACGTAATTACCGTCATTAAACAATTTATACAACCCACAGCATGGTTTTACTTCTGACTTGAACAATGCACTGCATTTGGTATACAGTTAGATGTATACACGGCAACAAGAAATCCATCTAGGCTATAAACAGCAGCAGTAACGTACTGATACTATTCAGTATATTAAGCAAACAAAAAGAAAGTATTTCTAATGCACAAACAAGCTGAAACAACAGATGAATATTGGGTGTGTCTGTTTATTTACACATTTTTACACATATATGTAGAGAGTGCTATATGCTTCTGCTTGTCCAATGTCCATCACACGGGTGGATCAGTCAAAAACAGTTGAAGTTAGGATCGTGCGACCAAAGTTACTTCTAATGACTAATAGAAAGTTGCATACGCATTTGCATATGCCTTTCGACTGGCACTAAGGCTGAGGACCTTGGATGACCTTGAACTGCTATAAGTTCAAATTTTCTCAGAATTTTGCCGTACTTCACATTTTTGGGAGGCCTATATACCAAGGCTGTTGCACACTTATCCCTACATTATCTAGGCTTTGTTGCAAACATTGCTGAACTGACATCAACAAAGCACTGATAACAGTCCACATCATTCTGCACTAACCAGTAAGTACAGCAGTAAGTGCTGTGGTACATTTAATGCTAGCTTTGGCATGACAAGTAGTGCTGAGGACTGAGGTCAAGGTCTGGACCCAATGTACAGTCACTCAACGTACATCAGTCACATATACACACATCAAGTCATAATGCTTTGCACAGATTAGACCTGATTAGCAAGGCCATGCAGTGGACCAGCAAGACCACACATTCCAGCTGAGAACGACAGGTACGGGTCAGACAACGCACTGCCGACCAGATGAGATGCATGAGCGCTCACGTTCCCACCTTCATGGTCACTGCATACAACAACAACACTCAATATGCTCTCCTCAATTTTATCAATTTTTCATAAGTTATGCCAAACTTATGAGTAAATTTTCTCTAAGTTGGAGTTTTTTTAGACGTTTTGTAAATCAGCCCAAGAGATTGTAAGTTGCAACTCTCAAGTCCTTCAAGCCTCAAATTCACAAGAAACTTTTAGTTGAGTCTCAATTCAAAATCACAGTCACATGCCAAATGTAAGCAAGTTTCCAACTCATAAATAAAATGGGAACATATTGACAGACCTGTGGATTGTCAGGTAGAGCCGCATCAGTTCATCGAACTGTGGGTTCTCGTAGCCAAGCATGCTGACAAAGTTGGCTGACCAGTCCTTGCCGGGGTCAATAGCACCGACACTAGTGCCATCACGGTACAAGTTGCGGTAGATGATTGCTGCAATTGTCGGCAGCTTTGCAATGAGATCCATGCTGTCTTCATACACATACTGCACACAACCAGCACAGACAGTTCACAACATCTACTTCACATCCAAAGCCTTTGCTTTGCTCAGCCTTCACTGAACCACATGTCTACTTTACTTTCTAGATATCAAAGTGTGACCCATGGGCACAATTTATGAGGTCATAAAAGATGATAAAACCACATAGTAGCGATGTTAAACAATATCCGGTAAACGATATATCGTTTGTACAAATCGATATCCAGACTTCAAACTGCCACTCCGCGTATCGAAAATAGCATGTTGGTGTAATAAACGATGTATAAACATGTTGCTCTATCTTTGTTTCCTTTGAAGCAAGCCGCCGCATGACGATAGTGGATCGCCCACACTCACACTCAATGATTGCCGTCTGTGTTAATGGAGTGCTTTGTTCTGTCGACGGTAGCAAGTCATTGCTCACTCACTCACCCCAATGTCTTGCCCGCGGGTGGGTGACATTAATTACTTACACTACCGCAAGCACCAGCAAACAACGTGCCACAATTTTGTTGTTCGCCTGTTGGAGCGGTAGGCACCTCGCGCTATCCTAGGTCACCTGCATATTTTAGCATCACCAAGCTGACACCAACATGCAGTTACAAATCTACCCAAAGTCAACACGCAGCATGCCTAAATGCTGGAATGAACCGATATCTGAATTTTTATCGGATTTCAAGATTCGATATCTGGATTAACGAAAAATTCGATATTAACATCACTAATGGCTAGTACAGCACACTGTTTGGTGAACACAGTACATGAGTGTTACAGAGCAACCAAAGATGAATGAATGTACAGACATAATTGAATACCAGACTGACGCATGTTCAAAACTGTCTGCAATCATCCAAGTGACATTACCAGTGTATAACTGCAAAGTTGTAAGACAAACCTACCTCCCAGTATTCAGTTTTCTTCACGCCTTTGCTGTAAGCCTTGGCAAACTTGCTCTCACTGTTGCAGGCTGCAATGGCGGCTGCAAACTGTGCCATCGGATGAACATTGTTAGGAAAGTTCTTGAGTAACGTCACAATGTGAGATGGCAATGCTGCACGGTTTGCCCATTCCTTCACGCAGACACACAAACACATAGAAAACACGCATAATACAAACACAAATATCACTTTATCACTTTATACTGTGACAAAAAAAAACACGAACAACATGAAACTGCCATGTTATGTGAGCATATGTAAACCTTAACCTTAGTTCACGGCAACTTCTACCACTAGTACTGCCACCACTACTACTACCAGTACTATAACATAACAACACAAAAACAACGTCACTTGTCTCTACAGACAGTGAGATACAGTTCCCCTGTTATCCCTTGCGATACGAGTTGATCAGCCTTACATTACATCTGAGCTCATCTTTTAGAACGCTGAAGAACGCAATCTGATGAAACTGCAGCAGCGTATAGACTTGTCTGCGTCACTTACTTACTTACGTATTCTGGACATTTACACTGTGAGCTGGTCATAGCATGCAGCTCTGTTTGATGCAAGTTTCTTGTATAAGTTTGTTGACCGAGTGTCAGAAGCCAGTACTGATCATAAAGAAAGACAGATGGACATGCTTCCACACTTCTTACTGCCCTATTTGATGCACAAGGCAAATCTAATTCACAGCGAAAATAATCATTTCAAAAGTCTATATACTTATAAAGCAACTTAGTAATTAAGAGGTACATTGGTACAAAGATTTACTGACAGATAAAAGCATCATAATTTACTTTTGATACGGCTGCAACTTGAGCATCTGTTGGCATTTTTCCAGTCAACAGCAACCAGAAGAGACCTTCAGGCAATGGTTCATGACCGCCTGGAGCCTTCGGTAGCATCTTTTGACATTCTGGAATAGTAAAACCACGGAAACGAATTCCTTCATTTTTGTCGAGCACCGAAGTCTCCCAGATGATAGCCATGATGTCACGCATTCCACCATACATCTGCAATCAACCAGCGTATCACAGTCACTACACAGCAGATATGTGTATACAGTGCCAACATCCAGTCTCAAATAGCCAGCTGTAGACTGTAGTATCATTCAAGAATCCCTGTGCACTAACTAGGCTAGCAATACCAGTGTCATTTCCGTGAATGCAAATGACGGATGATTGGCATTTCATGCACGAGAACTAGAATTGAAAGTCAAATGATTCTGAGAGCGAGAACTGACTAAGAACTATAAAGAATCTTCCTAAATTAAACAAAAACTAGATTAATCACAAACAAAATATTCTCAAGCATCAAAGTGTACCAAGTTATCAACATGTGACAATGGCTTGCTTGTTCAAACTTTTTGTTTTTCCAGCTTCACCAATGATCACCAGCATTACGCACTAGCAGCATTACAATTAGTGTCACTCAGCCACTGCTGGTCGTATCCAATGTTGACATTTTGTTCAATTAAATGGTAAACTAAACTATTGTTATGAGAGAACACTTCACATTTGTCACGGATGTGCTTCTATCATTTGTGCCATTGGTCATTACGTTACTACAATAAAATAAATGTCTACAGCTATAATGATACTGGCACTGGGTTACTGGATACTGGGTGATATTTACAGATATTAGATAGCATTGTTATTGGGAAATATTTTTTTCGCTGTGACACCCAATAAGATACCGATCAGACAGCAGTCGGCACCGTCCACATGCCAGTGAATGATTATTTAGTTCGCTGGTGACTTGTACTCTAACAGCCGCAATCGTTTGTCTCGGCACCGTGCTGATATGCTACTGTTTATTAAACACCATGTTTTGAGGTTTTATGTGGCACATATTGTATATATTTCGCTTTGGATTGATTCAATACATTGCTATGCTACACACTAGTATCAGTATTGATACTGGATAGCTAGAGGCCAATAGTATTGGATATTGAGTATTGGGTGGCTTGCTTAGTATCATTCTAACCCTATTAATGAGGTTCTATGTGGTATATATTGTGTCTTCACATCTTGACAACTGCAGTCTGCAAGGCGTTTCTCAGCAGTCTCATTAGTCTAACACGCACGGTGCTCAATGTCAAGTCATGTGACCATGCAACTCACGCTCTGCATGAGTTACACTGGTCATCAATCACAGCAAGTATCAACTACAAACTCTTCTCTTTTCTGGTTCAGACACACTGTAGGCCCACTGTCAACATGCATAGCAGCATGAGACCGATGGTGACTCCGTCATGCCGCAGACAAGTCAAACGATTGGCAATAGAGCTTTTTGTTACTGCACTGGTGCACCGAGTGCTCGAAAAACTTCTGACAAAACTTAACTGTTGCACTGCACTTGAAATGGTCGTAAGTTTCTGCTATTGTAGATTCTTATTATATTATTATCATTCTTATTATACAGCATATGAGCATGAGCAATGACTGAGAAATGCACAATAGATCTCCTAGTACAGGTGCTGCAATGTAAACAATGTCAGTCAGTTAAGAGAAAAAAATGTTCCTGAATTAAACAAAAACTAAGATCCAAACAAAATATCCTCAAGCACCAAAATGCACCCCAAGTTAACCATGTATGTGAGTAAAATGCACACACAATGACCATTTCAGCGCCTCTGTATCTTCAGTCGTCACGGCGCTCTACAAGTCATATTATTATTATTATTATTACAATGCAATATAGTGCGAAACAGCCATTCAAGGTCATCCAATGTCACAACAATCAAAAGTGTGCATGTTGCACAACTTCCAAAGTTCAGGACTGTAAGTGATCAACAGCAACCGCAATCCTAACTCTCACTCTTTTAGATATATGGTGACTTCATGGCTGAAAATCACAACTTTTCTCAAGCCCCTCTCATTACACATTGTCACTTTTGGCAAATAATTGGCAAATAAACGTAGCTGCCAAAACTACAGTCCATTTAACTCTCAGAGATATGGTAACTTCAATGCCAAAATGCACAACTTCTCTCAAACCCACTCTCATTACACACCTTCACAATTCAGGTGAAAGACTGTCACATTTCTGGATGAATCTTCCAACATCAAGTTTCAACGCAGCAGCACTGACGTTAACCTGCAGATCTTAGCAACACTTTTCAGCTGACAGATCTTATCAGAACTCTCTGGGTCTGGCTGACATAATAAAAACAGAAAAGCTCACAACTCATCACAGTTGAGAGTCTCAGGTCAACAGACAATTAATGTCAAAGATTGAATGCCACTAGGCTGAGACTGTAAAGCTGATATTACACACCTGCTCCAGCGTAACTTGCCCAACCACTTTGCTGCCTTCTTTTGACACGAAATCTTTGACCATCTTCCGGTGTTCAGGTATGACTGCAGACAACACCTCCTTCAGATCCTACAATCAGGCACAAAGTCACTGCACATGACCCAAGTGCCATCATGATAATGCTCATCAACCTGGAAAAACAGTGTGAAGATCACATGTGCAACTGATAAAACAGTTACAAAGTAGTTATGGACTATCACTACAGTGCCTAGCATTACCTAGACAGACTTGTCATTGGCATCTTGACTGGTCATGCATCAGTACAACGACACTTGAGCTTAATGGGTCTCATTAATGACCCATTTTGTAGTTACTGTGATGATGAAATAGAAAGTGCATCACACTTTGCTCTGCTGTTGCAATTATTGTGCAATGACAAAAACAGCACTATGTGGGGAAAACAAGTTTACACCCCATTGACATTGACTGTGCAACAGTAAGGGACATTGTGAGGTTCATTAGAAAATCACAAAGATTCCCATAAGTATTTGGTTGCTTTAGGGGATGCATGGCTGATGAGCCCATTTTGTGCCTAAGTCTATCCCAAAATGCAATCATTAGTGCTGGAAAAATTTACTGCAAAGTGTAATTTCATATTACTGCTAACTAAATTAGCATACATGTCATATTACATAACCAACACAAAATGCAACTAAAGACACAATGTTTCAAGGTTTGCCAACTGAGGAAGTTGAGAACGGTATCGCAATATAGGACAGAGCAGCATCCAGATACACCACCATTACACACGAAACCCACATACACGAACTTACAAGGTAGTTAAACATCAATCATTCTGTGACATTCAGTCATTCACCGTAACAAACTCACCGTTGAATCAGTTGAAGCATATCTTGGCAGGACTTGCATACATGCAGGCAATGCAGTCTACTCAGCCACACACAACAGATCACAATATTTATCTCTTCAACTACATTTCAGTATTTCAGCCACATCTGTGCCAATATTTTACTGAATGTATCAATTTTCACATTTGTATATAAAATCCAGGCTCCAAGTCTTCAGTAGACAATCATCATCATCATCATCATCATCATCACCATCATCATCAGAATGCTTGGGTGACTGACAGAAGCTGCACCGATCTCATTAACCAGGAATGTCTACGTCCGACTGCAAGATCCCATTCATGGCGGATGGAGGCTGCGGAGCCATCAGCAATCTGTTGCAGCCAGGTCTGCCTTGGACATCCGGGTGATCTTCTCCAGCCCGAAGGAGGGCGTATCTCGGTACAGTGAGCTTAGGCACACAGTCGAGGGCATCTCTAGCAGGGACATCGAGCTGAGCCACACGTCAAAAGAGATCCAGGAAACGGCATGAAATGATGTTCCCAATGAAGGATAATCCTGTCTGATTGATGACTTCTTGGTTGGAGACATGGTCATAGTACCTAACCTGGAGAATGTGTCATTGGCATCGAAAGCATCTAATCTCATCCAGTCGCTGGACTGTATAACATTCATGTCTCTGCACCATACAGCAGAACTTGGATTGACGCATGTCTACGTCTTGTATATTGTCAGTTTCATCTCCAACTGAACTTTCCGCTGTCACCACAGTTATCCAGTTATCGCACAATGGCTGACACCAACCCTATTCTTCAAAGAACATCCGTCATGCAGCAGCCATTGGAGTGCTGGAGATAATGTGTTAAAAATTTGGTAATGCACTACGATTAAAAAATTTAATGTTTTTACCTCTGGTTCACATTGTCACTTGCAGTGCTTCCAATGTCCAGCATTCATCACGTTTCCATTCGTCACGTTATGCTGCTTTCAGTTTACATTATTTGGCTGGTAACAGGCTGTTGTTAATGCTAGTGACATGCAGGGTTCCCACCAAGGTGCTAAAATAAAATTCCCTGACATCCCAGGCAGGTTTCTGAAAATTCCAGACGGTGTGACTGTGAGTAGCGTTTTATCACTTTAGTGCTCAGCTGCACCTCCCTTACACCAACCCCTTGCCATGCCATCACCTTTCAATGCAAGTAACACTTCTTTTAGACGTATTCAGTACTTAGAACTACTGTATTTAATGCGACATTTTATTATTCAGTCGTCAGCTACAAATACAAATCATTAATGTTTCATTAGCAAAACCATAAAAAACGTCAATTCCTTGACAAACAGCAAAATTCCCTGACAACTCCCCGACATTCCAGTCAAACAGAATTCCCTGACATTCCAGTCAAACAATTACCTGGCATTTCTTGATTTTCCAGAAAGTGGGAACCCTATGTGTGCACATATCAACAAGGCAGTGTCTACAGTACAGGAACCCATAAGCAAACAAAAAGCTCAGCTACCTTACAGGAACCGGTGATCTAGCGATCAAAACTCAAAACTGGACAATAGCAACTCATCCGCTAACTTATGGAAACCCATGCTACAATTCTGGAAACAGGCGTAGTTTGCAACAGCACATAGCTAGACTATAAATTTGGGGGAGGGTGGACAAAAACTAAAATTTGGATGGGCAGCTGCCCTGCAACGTGCCCGCCGCCCGTTGCTACATGCCTGGTTTGCAACCCTGGTCTGATATGCCTCCACAAGGATGGCACTAATTTCTTTTCCGTAATTATTTGCATGCTGGCTAAGCTATGTGTTCATGTAATGTAGCCACTTTTCTTTGGTTACGTGTTCCCGTACTCTAGACACTCTCAATCAACAACGTCCAGTCAACGTTTATATCACCAGTCAGACATAATGTATCTCTCAATGACAGGCTGCATGTGAAACAATTCCGTTTAACACTGCTAGTCCAGAGGTACTCGCCATAGGCGTATGGGCCAATTTTTTCTGGCCATCTTAGCCTGAAAAATTTTCGACAAAAATTGCTTTGCCCGACTCACCCCACTCAATAACTGTTAGTAAAAATCCCAGATTTTGGGCACTTCATCTCACCGGGTGGAATAAATTCCTTTTTTTCCGTTTAATAAATACAACAAATTAATTTTTTTCATTTTTGGCTGCTGCTTCTGCCCGAAAAAAAATTAGCTTTTGCCCGAGAAATACTGGACTTGCTCGACTCGGGGAGGCTGCAGCCCCAGCCCCCTGGCTCGTGCGCCTGTGGTACTCACTCCTTTCTATGTAACAACTTTGATATGCTGCAATCAATCAATCAGTTTTATTTCAGGCAACGCGGCCCATAGAACTGAGAAACACAAAAACAAGACAGACAGGTACTGACAGAAGAAAAAAATTATAATATGGTAGGTACTAGAGTCCTGCACGGGCCGGGCGGCCCGGCCCGGCCCGGTCGGGCCGGGCCGAGAAGTTTCTTGGCCGGGCCGGGCTGGTCAGCATACGGCCGTAAAGTTGCAATGACCAGCCTTATCGCAGATAGAGGCGTGTAGAATTGTCAGGGCTTGACGACGACTGTAGATCGTCTGCAGTGACGCGTCGTCTGAGCGATCGTAAAGCCATAAAAATCTCATTAGGAGCACTGTGGGGGACGTACGTCTCCACAGCCGTAGCATGATCTCCCACAGTGCTCGAACGCGCCATGTCCACTCCATGGTGTGGACTAGCCGCCACTGGCTTCAGCGTCAGCGCATCCTAGCACAGCATGATCCTAGCCTGCCAAACCTGATGCATGTACTTAGACCCAGTCTGCAGGAGACACACATTATACATGCACATGCAACATCTCTGCGGTCCACATCTTTCCCTCCTCGGCTGCACCAGCCTTTAGATAGAGGCGTGTGCGTAGTGCGGTCTCAGGTCTCATTCTTGTCCTATTGACTCTATAGGTTACTGTTTAAGTTTAACCTCTATATGGTCAGAACTCAGAATAGAATGTTCGTCACTGTACTAAACTGACTTGATTATTATTTGCAGAATCCAGAGTTGTGTTTTCGTTTGTGTCCTAGAAACAGGATCGGGCCGAGCCGGGCTTTTCATTCACTGGGCCGGGCCGGGCCGGGCCGAAATTTTTCGGGCCGGGCTTGATATTTGATAGTAGGTACTAACTGGACCTCGCATTACGTCGCACATTATTACCCTGTAACATTACCGGCTAATGTTTTAGAAAGCGACGAAGAATTACAGCTTTTCGTCGGTATTCTGTACAGCATAATATAATAATATTCACGAAATCTTTCCGCCATTACGTGTTAGCCACCACTGAAGCACAAGTCAGTAGTCAATACCCTGGTGGGCAGAAACATGCGAACTGCTGCTGTCTTCAATACGGCCATCATCGCATCTGAAGCTTCCCTGAAAACTGCAGTTATTGCGTAAATTCACCTCTTAACTTGCTAAACGTTACACACCAACTGCAATTTTCCACGTCCTCCTGACCTTAACGACCATAGATAAGGGAAATACGGGCCATGCGGATTAGCATAATTTATGATGGGCGTATTCGATTTCTGGAATCTAGAGATGGGTCCATATCAGTTTTTTAAATCGATACGATATCGATATTTTTTTCACCTGAAAATATCAGCGATACCGATATATCGGCGATATTTTCTATTGTTAGCATATGTCCTCAATGTTTACTTTCCGTCGTCTTTTGTGAGACTGCCTCTCAACTAAGTAGGCCTAAACGATTTCACTTGTCATGTCATGTTGCCGTGCCGTCGTCGACGACGTTGGCGACCATGCGCTGCCAGAGCCCTCTGTCCTCTGAAGCCCTGATGAGCTGTGTTGGGC
>Ga0209788_1000372_pt1 | contig 11741 bp, 5 predicted proteins | sample WorMetLIZISLAND1_2_FD_187415 | JGI IMG/M metagenome (GOLD analysis project Ga0209788, IMG submission 187415) | Marine gutless worms symbiont microbial communities from Max Planck institute for Marine Microbiology, Germany - Olavius clavatus LIZARD... ...
TTTGCCAAAGACGCCGGGGGTTATCAGAGGAAGAAGAGACTAGGTTAGAATAGTACAGTTTTTTAGACGCAAGAATCATGCGGTGATAGCGGTTGCGTAGAGACTTGAAAGATAACCAGTCAAGAGAAGAGTGAGAGCGTTTCCAGATGTTTTCAGCATGACGAACAGAAGACCTGAGGGAACGAAGAGCAGATGTAAACCAGGGATGTGACTGTGACTGGCGCCTGGACAACTTTGTTATGACAGGTGCATATTTGTCGAGTAGTGAGGACAGAGTTGAGTTGTAGGCCAGCAAGAGAGAGTCAAGGGATTCCGGAGGATTCATAACGAGGTGCGATATGCGTAAGTCGGCAAGAAATGAGTGTACGTCAATGGAGTGAATACGACGAAATGAATGACGTGTGGGTGGAGGGAGTGGTGTAGGAGCGACCGAGAGTTTAGTAAAGATAGGAAAGTGATCAGATGGAGAGCAGTGAGTCATGGAAAGAGATGGTGCCAGAGAAGTATCGGAGGAGGTGATGATTAAGTCAAGGATGTGATTATGATCGTGAGTAGGAAAGGTTACGTGTTGATTAAGATTGAAAGAAGAGAGCAGAGAAAGAAATAGCAGACTCATATAGCAGACTTATGTCTTGTGTCTATCAGCCGGCGATAAGCATCAACTTTCAATCCAAGGCATTCAGTATCACGGCACCAGCTGTCTGGAACTCTCTGTCTTCAGTTACGAAAAGTTCCGCTACCGTCGATACTTTCAAGGCACATCTGAAAACTGAACTGTTCACAGCTGCATACGACACGGTCTAACATCTCTTCTGCCGCCGGCGCCTACGATTCGAACTCTCTACATACGGCGGCGCCTGTAAATGTTTTTAACATATATGTCGATGTAACTTAACAGTTTTAACCTAATGCTGCATATTATGGCGAAATCAAGTACGTCTAGGTCTATATAGACTAGGCTGTATTTTGTATAGGTAGGGCTCATATAGCAGACGCTTGTGTCAGTGGCGTCAATACAGGTCAGACTGATAGTTCGTGAATAGGGTGTAGAATAGCCTGCAGTCAAGTGTCAGGCATATTGCGCACTCACCTGTCACGGCTATGCCCAAGTAATATACGGTAAAACTTGTATTAAACTCTTGTCACAGGAGAGCGCCGCTCTTAAATTAACGTCGGGGTTCACTATGCCGTTGTACAAAAGAATGCCAGGGACTTTGAACAGAAGCTTTACGATATACGGCATTCACGAACTGTCGGTCTGACTTTCAGCAAGTTTTTTTCATACCTGTGTTACTGTTTACTAAAGAGTATAGCGGGAATGTACTTTTAGCAGATTGGATGTACAAGGGAAGGGACCGATGGAGGAAATAACTGAATATAAAGTGGTTAGAGAGTTGGAAAGATTAAGACATGTCAAGGCTACGGAAGCTGACGAACTTGCACCAAAAGGTGGTATCTCATATCCCTTACTCTTCTTTTAAAGAAAATATTGCAAGATGAGGAATTAGTTCCTGCAACTTCCTGGTAATCGGCGAGAGACTAACTTGGTTCCAGTCTTCAAGGTAGGAGCTAGAGATATAGCATTAAAGTTGACCAGTCAGACAAGTAAAACTTTCCCGGCAATAGTGCGGGATGAAATAATAGTAGGCCTATTTTGGAAAGATTTGAAGTAGGCCTATACACATCTTTGATTTAGAAATTTACTGGTATTTTAGTTAGTGAAAATAGGCTGTATAAGTGGCAATGCACTTCTTTATAGTAGGCCTAAGCGTAGCGTACTAGGTAAATCGGTGACCATCATACGATCCGTTGCTCAGTAAACTTGCCGTAGACACATTAGAAGAAGAAAATTTATAGCAGAGTAGGATGAGCAGCGTTCTCTCGGTGACGGACGACGTGCGCCCGCCAGCCCGGAGCTCGGTCGGTCGGGCGGTCAGTCGATTGATGACGTTGGTAATCCCGCTGAACAACGACCGGATAATGACGCCGCCGCAAACGACGCTCGTCTTAATACGTCTGCCTGTGTACTCCCCTGATCCATCAGATCAGCCGGACAGACCTATATAATATTACTTCTGTGCAACCTCATGTTCCTGTATCGTAAGTCGATGAACTTTTGCCTAAAACATATGAAATGAACTGTCATTTCAGTATATTTGTAAAAAATGTCACCCCTAACTAAGATTATTGATTCTAACGTATTTAAACCGAATATATATGTCAAATACATATTGTGTGCATGCTACATTTTTCATGCATAACAATACAAATGACACAGAAAAACTCACATTTACTCATTTGTGTAATATACTACACTGTTTATTACTTAAAATAAGTCACAGACCCACAGTGGCAATTTGTCTTCGTTTTTGCGAGGCATACAGCTACTGCATCACTTTGACTGCACGTTCTGCATGCAGACTGATTACTTCGCGGTATCTGAATATGGATGTCTCTTGTTTCCAGTGACCCTCCAAAGAATTCAGTGCTTTTCTGTAAGGTTTCAATCTTTTCGATAAATTCTTGAAATCATTTTCGTTATACATCTGATCAGTGAACTAGTAGTCTGCCAAGTCTCAAGAAATGAACCTGTATGTCTTTTCCAAACTTGTACTTGTTGTACGCATGAGAATGGAAGCAAGGAGAGCGAAAATAGCTCTTGCATTCCACCTTGCATTACTGATATTTGGAATCTGCTGAAAGTTAATGCAAGAAAAACCTCATGTCATCTCTCCATCCTGATTTGGCAATAATCTCTTGTGTTCCATTTTCAGATCTTGCCTTCAATTCACCATAATTCTTCAGCAGTTGAGAAAAAAATGGATATTCAGTGTTTGGAGAAGTAGTGTTACAACCAAGTTCTTCATCCATGACCAAACGAAGAATCCTGTCCTGAACATGATGTTGGCAGCTGATAAATTGTGGTTGGCTAAGACCCTTTTCTGAAAACTTTCTTTTCAGACTGACAACAACTCCACTATGTTGTTCAGTGTTAACACTGGTTGTTACAGCAATGATCATCTTTCTTGCAATCCACAGACTGTATTTATCAAAAGGTTTTGCAATACCTTCAGTATTGTTTACCTTTGCCATCTTTCAGACGCATTGCACCCAATCTTACTTTAGTCCTGTCATTTTTCACTACTACTACCCAAACAAGCACATGTAGTAGTCCACCACATCTCGTTTTGTATATTCGTACTGTGCAAAAGTCCAATTGACACATCAGATTAAGTACCGGTAGCGTTAACAGTAGTGCGTAAAAATGCTCTTCATATGATCAAAGCAGATGTTCAAAGTGTCGCCCATCAGTTCTCAAACAGGCGCACAGCAGTCCATGCCTCTTTGATGACATGCTGCTGCAGATCAGACCACGCAGCAGTCAGGCGCCGCTTCAGGTCGGCAACGTCGAGTATAGACTATAGATAGGCCTGCGGTAGACAGGCTCCTGCATGACGCCCCATGGATTGAAATCGGGAGTTCGGGACTATTCGGTGACCACAGGTCTGGGGCAACGAAGTGTATATTTGATGCTGTATTGTATGCCGTAAAAATCGTTGCCAGTTTTTACAAGGTACATTACGAACGTATAAAACTGAGGTGTGGTGTTCTGTGTACATGGTTTGTTTTGAATTCGCTGGAGGAAGGTTTTTTTTGCCAAAAATTAGCAAAATTGGATGACGTCTGTCTAAGTTAATTAAAGTTATCACTAATGTAACAAGAAAGCTGAGCTATCGCAAAGATGACCGCGCCATGAGAGTCCCTGACTACGCCGGCCACGGCTACTTTTCCCGAAATTTTTAACGGGCTTTTCTTCTGATTGATACTGTGAATATGCATAGTCTACAAAATTTTAAGTTCGTAGCTTTACCTGTTCCTGATATACATGTAATAGGGGGTACCGAAAAAATTTGGGCAGTCCGTGCTCCGTGGATACGCCCATGCTCCCTTTTCTCCAAAATTTTTGATGGACTTTTATTCGGACACACCCTGTGAACGTTCCGGCCAAATTTGAAGTCCGTAGCTTCAGCCGTTCCTGTTACAATAGCGGTTGGAGTTTTGGGTGGGGGTTGCGAAACCCCACCTTGGGGAAGAGGAGGCCGTAGGGAGTCGGGATGGTACCGTTCAAAAGAGCGTTGGTGAGTTGCTATAGGCTCTCCATAGTAACTTTTCCTCTATCTTTACGCGTTTCAGAGATACTGCCGCTTTTGTGCTCCAGCACACCACTTTTACCCACCCCACCTCTAGTCTCCTCAGAATTTCCCCATGTTCCCCTGGGAGTAGGTGGATGGCCTTTGGGCTACGAAGAGCGAAGGTGTTGTCCATGCAATTACAGTAGTTTCCAAGATTTCCTACCTGTGTGATCCTGATCCACCATTATTATTAGCACCAACGTTACAGACAGACGGACGGACGACATGCAATCGCAATACCGCGCTTTGCACCATAGTACATCGCGCGGTAAAAAGGGTGACGTTTTTTCCCGAGACACCTTGTAGGTTATGTTATTTAATAGCTGACGTTAGTCGCTGAACCGACAACATTCATGCTAAGCCATGTTATCAGCATTCATTTGAGTCGTCGTCGTAATTGTCTGTCATGCTGCACACAGTGCCGCCTGCTCACGGAGAGTCCGACAGCTGGTGGGCGTCTTATAAGTTGTATTATTAAAACTGTGAAGGGGAACATTAAAGCACTGCAGCTTGTCTATTTATTTGTCCTATACCGACTTCTGGCTCAGAAGTGGAAATTTTGGATTATTATAGTAAGGTCTTCGAAGTTGGTACAATACCGTAAAACTTCTGATAATCGTTCCCGGCGTTTAATAGAGACCGGGCGTTTTTTGGAGATCCGGCGTCTATTAGAACACTGGCCTCAAGCCAGTTTATTACTGCTAGGCCCCCTATTTGTAGCTTGTGGTTTTGCTCAGAGTCAAAAGAACACTTACACTGCTCCGATAAACAGTGTTTCTGCGAGCGCATTCACTATAAGAGCTGAGCTGTTGCGTGTACGGAGTTATCTGCCAGCTGCAGTAGCATCAGTCGACTGACGATGATGATGATGCTGCATGCTTCGTGAACGTGAGTCCGTACCACAGTGAACACTGAACACTGCATACATCTCATTAGTCATTACGTACAATACGTAGGCCTTGTCTCGATAGCGTGTTGCCTCAGCTCGACTATCATTTTGCTATGCTGCCATTGCTGCGCCATCCATAAGCACGGTCTATGGTACGAAAATTCCGCTTGTCTGTCCTTTTGGTGATAGTTTAATAATCAGTCGTAATTTGTCAATGTCATATGCACGAGAACATTGTTCGTAGCGCTGTGAATTAATGCGCAGAGAGCTGATCGCTGTGAAGTTGGTTGACACACGGACGCCGACATAGCGAGCCTGGCCGGCTGGGTACATCACGTGTGGAATCTCGCGTCACGACACTTGGATATTCAAGACTTATTGAGCTGTGCGTTGCAGCTGCTGTTTCATACTGAGACGACAGGTGCGTCAGCATCAGATGAGATAATTGCGCCGGAGACGAGACGTGACAACGTCATGTCATCAGTAGCCTACCCTGGCTACAGCAGCAGAACGGCGCAGTTCATATTTGAATTAATCCTCCTGCTATTGGATTTAGGCAGTTAGGCCTATACACAATTGAGTTACTGTATACACGGCTTCACTGACCAGTATATCTGGCAGTATTTGGTGCTGGTGTTGTTGACTGTCATTTCGGCTGAGTTCATGTTGGTGATCTGTACATGAACTGTATAGTGGCGATGTTGCTGCCGTAGCAATTACTCTTCTTGTAGGCAGCCAATCAAACTGTTCGTTTAGCTGACACTGTGATAGGCGTGGTCCAGCCGCATGATTAGTTCTGCCATGTGATGGATGGTTGTTACTTATGCGACATGTGTAGTGCAAAAACACCTAACGATGGAATGGAAGCTGTAAGGATTAAAATTACTAACTCTTATAGACGCAGGAGCAGTGCACTGAGGCGAACAAGTTCCAAAAACCAAGACGTGCGTCTGTTGGCAAGGAAGAGTGCAGGACAACGTAACCTTTAAAGCACATTTTGTTCTCAATTTCCGCGCCATTGCCATTTAGGTTTACGTCAGTATTTCAGTAGCCTATTTGAATTACTGCTAAGAGTGTTCATACTGTATTCCCTGTCTCATCAGTACATAGTGCGTCAAGTTTGTTTTGCTACTGTACACATTAGACGACGATCAACAGTAAATGGCGACTTAAACAAGAAGCTCAGCTACCGCAGAGAGACAGCGCGTCAGCTACACACGTCTTTCTCGGCTCACTCACTGCATGATAGTACACTTCAACTCACCGCATTTGCTCTTGTACAGCTATATAATAGACTAGCTGAACTCGTGTCGACACTATCAGCTAACAAACCGAGCGACGTACGCACTTTAAGTTGAATCGGGCATTCAAGATAGGTCATTCAAGGTCATCCTTATTGGTGCCGGCAGGAATCCAGAATGGTGTATTGTCGTAATGTGCAATTAATACCGACGTTATTTCTGCAACTTACGAAGATATGGCAACGGGAAAACGGCGAATTCGTCGATTTCAACAACCCCGCTCAAGTTTGCAGACGTCATTAACATTATTTTTGTGATTATGAACAAGACTACAAGAGTCTTGTAAGGGCCCCCTTCGCTGAGCCCCCATCTATGGTTACCGAAAGATTTTTGCAGTTTTAGATGTCTGAGATCACTATGTCGTCCTTACACTGAGTTATAATTATATGTCTGTTGAGTCAGAGTCTGTCACAAGTAATAAATATGATGTAGGCTTACCAGTGTGTGCGTTATGTCATCAGCGTTACTTCATCATCTGTCAGCTTGTTTCATTGTATCATCACCAGGCCGGTCTAATCACTAATCAGTCATTCATCACCGCAGCACCAGTAGCAGCAACAACCATCACTATAGCAGCTCTCTCGTCATGCTTCCAACAATACTCCGTTAGTCCTTCTAGCTCTATCAGCCTAATCACGTGATTTTTGTTGAGCTACGCTTTATTCCTGTTCATACTGCTTCATAATCTCCATCTAACATGCACTGAATGAATTCCACAGAAACGACCTTAAGCTGACTCAAGTAATAGGCATATTATTATTGTTGTTTTTATTCTTAGGTGTATATGTAATGTACCATAATCTATTATTTTCGCTTTGTTTATTGACTTGCGCTTGTTAATTGAGGTACCGTAACGACGATTAGGTCTTTTAACTGCTACTAATAAGTACTACTTTTTATGCATACACTTTGATTATTTTCCACTAGACGTGATTTATAAAGATGAGACGTAATGCGTCTGAAAGTTAAACATTGTTACGATAAATAGCATAGGTAAGTTACTGAAGTATGAATTTCCTTAAGCAGTTGAAAGTGATGGAATGAACTGATCCCATCTTCTGGTAGGAACAGCTTTGATAAACTCGTGGAATATATAAATTAGCACATTTAAAATACATATTAAATACTGTTATACATGCACATATTTAACGTCATACATAACATGAGCTGTACCTTGCAGTTGCCTATTGCAAGGCTGATTAATTGCAACCCGATATTTTCGACAAAGAAAGCAATATTGATTTTTGCATATCGGCAGTGTTGGTGCCGGAAAGCTGGCTGCTGGCGGTGGTTTAATGGCATTTGTGTGTGCTATTGACGCCGATTTATTGCCGGCCGAGTGACACGAAATAGGCGTAACATACACGTGGTACATCTGACTCAAGTGTACGTGAATGCCAATGCGCGCTAAGCACTCCGGCCACACGTACGGCATCCAACGTAAAGCAGTGAACATTACCGTGACGACGGACAGACGGACGGACGGAAGGCGCACGCCAACCTTCGCTCAGCCACCGAAGACGAATTATCCAAGAGCACTGCATTCTCTACATTGTGTATTGCGCGGGCAGCTGCTTTGCCTTCAGTGCTTGCTTTCACCGCTCGCGACTGACTGCTGACTGAGTGAGTGATGGGCAAATCACATCAAATCATGATTTGATTTAAATCGTGATTGACTCGCTTGTGATTACGGTATAACTGATTTGACTTCGTGATTTGATTTGAGATTTTAACAAATTACATTACAAGTGCCGTTGATTTCCTTGTTACACACACATTGTATACTGTTAATCGAAAGCGCATACCTATTAGTCAGTCATAATGACCTTGGTCATATCTTGCATTGATGCTGAGATACGGCGACTTATTGGCTGAAAATTGCGTATTTTCCCTACCCCTCTCTTATTCGGCGCTCCCGCTCCCTATGTTCCCTTTGGAATTTCGCGGTGAACCATGAGGAACTAGAGTCATGGGGCTACTCTGCGGCGAAAGTTGCATGATCCTATACAGACGGACACACAGACAGACGGACGGGCGATAGCATAGCGCGCTATAGCATACATGTATATGCTGTCGCACGCTATAAATTCAGGTTAATTCGAAGTGTCAGATATGGGACGGACAGCACGGAGTTAATGATGTGGAATAGGTAAGGCAACGCGATAATGTAACGCAGCCCATTTTAGAATGGTTGCGCAGACAGTTGAATCAAGACTCGCTTCATTTCTAAAGGCCGAGATCAGCATTCAAAGGGCCGGTTGACGAGGCCAGCGAAGTTCCTCGTGTAGTCTTAATGACTAAATTTAGATTACATTGTTCCATGACTATTGCAGCTAGCTGTTACATCGATTACTGCGTAGCACATACAGTGGATCGCTTTGTCCAAGTATTGCTATAGCGGGGGTACAAGTAAACGCTTGTGCTTATCGTTATGAAAGTATCATAATCGATATAGCATGTACACATTGTGTGGAACGTTCAAACCTGTCTAAATAATACTTAGTTTACGGCTGTCTAACGAGTTAGCTGTATCTGTTTTCGCGCGTCTGTCTATAGGCTACTTTACGCACACAGAGACGCGCGGAAGTATACTCTGTACATATAGGCCTATAGTGTTGCCGCTCCAGGGCAGCGACCTATATTATACAGGTTGAGTCAGAATAAAGGAGATACTGTATTTTTATCCATATCGTTACTAAATATTAAGTATTTTTAAAATCTTTCACTGGCACACTCTACAGGAACTTGCAGTAAAGCAATCACTAATTTACACTAAAGATCTCACCAAACCACAAGCATGTCGCTACACTACCTCGTGAAATATTAATGAACTACCGTACCTTGTGTTCTTGGGAACTACCGGTATCTTACTGAAAGATGAACTTGACAGAAACTTACCGCAGGCGACAACTTTTGTAGCAGAAACACTTCACTTCATCAGTCATTGATTGTGACTCCGGGATTGATGAAGGTCAAGCCTACGTCTGGCATGTAGTCTGTGTGACACTCGGTCAGACAGTAAGCGACTGACTGCTGTATCGTCATTTTATTGCGCAAAGAAAACGTTTTGCTATGACGACTGTCTCTTTAGATGCCACAGACAGATGCGTATACGCACTCATTCTGTGAGTTTGTCAGCATGGTTAATACTAGTAGCCTAGAATAGATTTTTGTCGGTGAATCGGATGAACTCAGCGACGTACTGGTTTGAGAATCTGAGCCTTGCATTGAGGACCGCTTCAGTCAGATCTTCAGCCTGAGTGGGAATCTTTTCAAACCATGCAAGATCGCGGTGAAACTGAACAAGAAATCCACACTACAGCAGACTGCAGCGTATTTGGCGTGTGGATGATAAATTTATAGCTGGTCTTCTTAGCTCAGTACCAATGCATCTTTCACGGCTACGCTATCATCAGTGCATGCGTGCATGATCTGCCGTTGCCGTGACTGCAGTCTGTGCGAATGTTGAATGTTTGCATTTTACGAAGTAGAGTAGCAGCCTATACGCTTAAGATGTGTTGATGTAGGCGGTAGGCCTGTTTATTGCAAATTTCCCACAGAGTGTGTCAGTGAAAGTTTTGAAAATTGACCAATATTTGGTGAAGACACGGTCAAGAATATGGCGTCTTCTTTTTCTGATTCACGATGTAGAGTACTTGTCCATAATGTTGTTGTTTGCTATTATTTCTTGTTGCCCGAACATAGCCGCACACACACGCACACATACATAAAACAGTTTGCTTGCGAAAACAGCCGAATTATAAAATATGTTAGTTTTAAAGCTGGCATAAACCGCATAAGAAGCATTGATTGCCAGTGATTGATTATCATCGCAGGATTTGTTGTTGTTTCTTCGACAATGTTACTGTGTACGTACTAGATCTGTAAGCCGGAGGATGACTGTTAAATCTACTCGTGCTTTAGCTCTATTATAAGAAGGACATAATGTATCTAAGACTGGACCTGCTATGTCATTGTTATGTTATGTCCGTCGTCAGGCTCTGATCATTAGCCTACTGTTATGGACGTCGACCTCCCCAGCTGACCATGATAACCGTGTCTGGAGAGCATCATTTTGAGTCCCCTCAGCTGGGAGCGTGGGTAACGGTCAGGGACATAGCTCGAGCCGAAAGCGACTTTTTTCCATTTTAATTGTCACATAATTAACACTTCCGGTAGAAAGATTATATCGTTAACCTGGCGATGATGTAATAAAAATTTAAACTTGGCCTAGATTAGTCGATAGGCCAGGTTTAAATTTTTAGTCTGAACTTAACGTTACTTTAGTGTGGACTGTTATAGAAGCACGAGTTGCGTGTGACGTATTCCACCTTACTGATCATAGGAAGTTTTCTTCACCGCAGTAAACGTCCACGACTTCCTGTCATTGAGTTAAGAATGCAGACAGGACAGATGGACAGATAATGCAGACGTTCTAACAGACGGAAGTGTTAAGCCCTGTCCACACTGTCGCAGAAAAGTGCGACTTTTGCAGAAAACGGCGAGACACGGCGAGACAACGGCGACAGTCTCACTTTTCTGCGACAGTGTGGACAGGCTTTTAGGTCGGACTCGGACGGAAGCTAGTGGCGGACGTGTTGATTTCCTGTTGGCGTGTTGGTCTGTACTCTGTAGATCGAGCAGCTGAGATGACGCTCGGCTTGCTGCTGATGCTGAGTGGCGCGGTACAGTTGCCGTCTGCAGTAGCAGCAGCCGCCAACGTCACGTCATCTCCACACGATGACTCCCTGTACCTGAATCACACCGAAAACACAACGGCCGATGTGTGGGAGGGCAGTCCGTACGCCGACTGGCAGGTGGCATTGATCGTCATCGCGTGTGGAATCCTCGTCGTTGGAACGGTCATCGGCAACGTGCTTGTAGTGACAGCGGTCGGCGTTGTTCGACGTCTACGCACTCCGTCTAATCTACTGATTGTCTCACTGGCCACCGCTGACCTACTCGTCGCTCTGCTTGACATGCCATTTGCAGCCTTGTACGAGGTAAACTGGCCAATCGACCACCACCACTCTGACACGCCACTGCACTGCACAGTGATTGAATTAGCTATTAGCAAGTTTTAATTTCATTAGTCATTATTTGGCTCGGTGTTAGGTTCAGATCTGCGATCAATTATACCTAACCCTAACCCCTAACCCTTCCCGATCTGAACCTATCAATTTTTCCTTCAATTCCTTGCTTAGTTTCAGGTCGTCGATCTGAACCTATAATTATCCCACATTATTATTAACACTGATATACGGCCATACACACACAAGCACATAAACTCCACGCCGACTGACAGTAGGGCCTAAGGGTCGCTTAAAGGTGAGCGCTTGCGAACCAATAGGCCTATGG
>Ga0209788_1000374_pt1 | contig 11722 bp, 7 predicted proteins | sample WorMetLIZISLAND1_2_FD_187415 | JGI IMG/M metagenome (GOLD analysis project Ga0209788, IMG submission 187415) | Marine gutless worms symbiont microbial communities from Max Planck institute for Marine Microbiology, Germany - Olavius clavatus LIZARD... ...
AATAAATGATCAGTTTACACTATACCAGCCATACTAAGGCCTACAATACAATATATACAGCATGTAATATAGTGGAGGCAATCTACTCCTTTACAATTGATACTTAGTATCCATTACATTTGTTGACAGAATGCTCGACGGCTGTTTGCCATTCATATTTGAGATAAGAATTCGGTAGCGTACACGTTTAGATGCAACAGCATTTACGGGTGACAACGAACTGGGCGACACGCTTCAGTCATCTGGGCGGCTCCATAGTCGTATCAAATAAGCGTCGTAGGTATAGCGCATTATACCTGTATATAGTTCAAATTTGTGATCGGTCCACATTGCAGGTAGCCTATATAATACACTAATCCGACTCGTGTCGCCGTGTTGATCGAAGCATGTCGCCCAAGTTGGTTGTCGCCCGGTTGGTTTGTCACCCAAATGACCGTACACCGTTACAAGTTCGACGCGAGTATATACGAAAGAGTTAGTACGTCTGGTGTCGTGCGAGATCGTACGATTTCTTTGCGACTTTACGACAATTATTTTGTGTTAATTCCGTGTTCTATAGGCTTATAAAGTTTTCTGAGAGAAGTAATTTGCAGCGCCATCGTGACGTACTTTCAATCGCAGTTTATAAGACTTCTTGTCTCGGGCGAAGAAATCCTGTGACATTATCTTCTATATTTACAAGAGGTTAACGTCATAACAGCGTTACACATCACACCAGAGCTTACTTTGATTGACACATAACCTTGATTTCGCCTACTGCTGTGGCAACTGTCGCCGCAACCGCTCGGTGCGACGATCGCTCCAACAGTTGCGGCGACAATTGCCTCGTGTAAACATAGTGTAAGGCGTTCAGTGCTAAGTGCGGAGAGCGGCCGGCCGTGACAACGGTGGCATCGCTACTTTTACTTAAGAAACTAAGAAATTTTGGGGGAAATTAGTCGCACATTTGTGTTTGCAACCAAATGAGACCGTGGAAATTGTTCTATAAAAAAGTAGAAAATCGATGTGTTGTTTGCAGGATTTGGACAATGAGACGCTGGCTCACATCGACGCTGAGAACAGGCGACAGACTCTCGAGGAGCAGATCGAGTTCCTGAAATCAATTCATGATCAGGTTTGACTCCATACTCTTCGTCGTCTTAGCGCTTGGATGTTAGCGAAGTATGGTTTAATGTAGAAAATCTACAGTGACTGAGGTGCTCGACGATGACTTGTCGGTGATCGTCTACGGACGGACGAACAGAACAGAACTGACGCGCCGAGCATAGCGACGAACGGTAAAAGCAACTCTAATCGTAAAGTGGCAATAAAAAGTCAAAATATTCTCCATAGACTAGACACGTGACAAAGTTATTATTTTTGTTTAAGAATCTATAGAGCTATTTGGTGCAATGAATCTACCGATCAAAAACACATTTCTATAGAGCGAATCGGAGGCGGATGCATCAGTTCGTAGACTGTCATTGCTCGCAGCTCGCATATATCAGTGAAGTCTATAGGCATACTTAACAGAGAACGACTCTGTGGGAACAATCATATTTACGACTACGAGCAGACTACATTGGGGACTCTGTTTGCTGTCACAATACCGCGCCGTCGCTGCAGGTGTAAGAGCTGCATAGATATGTCTATTTAGGCATTCTCTTTACAAGTTGACAGGCAACAATATGAATGATGTGGACCGCCGGGCTGTTCACAATGAGGCGAACTTTGTCCTCAGTTGTCAACTCGTTAGACACGGCACAATATTAAGCACCCTGCACGTAGGTCGTATGTTACTGTCTGTCCGGCGAAAGACCCACCAAAGACGGCAAGTCAAATTAGTGATGGGTTGAGACTGAACTTATCTGCGTTAAATGGTACCGACGTCATCATCATCAACACGTACCGTACGTCGCATAATTCGTGTATTTCTTTTCCTTGTGTATATAGTCTGTTCTCTGTCTGTCTCGTTGCCTGATTGGCGAATAAAGATGTTCATAATTCGACAAAAAAATTATTAAAACGCAGCAATTTTCGTGTTTGTTTAAAAATTCGACTGTACGTTTCAGTGTTGAATGTCAGTTTTATAAGTGATAGCTGAGTGTCGTTTATTTGTAAAATGCGACTTATTCCACGATAACACATTCTATACACTACTCATTTTTGCCCAAATTTAGTATTGGCTTGGCATAAACCCACGTGAGGATACCGTGCATAGAAGGTGCCTGGTAGGCTAAACATTATGGCATAACAGATAACACTGTCAGTGATATGTTATCTTTTGGGTATACTCTGTAATTAATTGTGTAGTCTGTCAGTTTAGTGTATAAGCCTAGCGTTCTCTACCTGTATTAATTGCTTACAGGTAGTGATGTATCTCTGCTTTTTATCGTATGTACGGTCTGGTAGGCCGTTTTGGAGCTTCCCGTTGGCCGTTTTTTTGATTTTCTGTGGTTTTTTTTGTATATCGAAATAAAGTTCATGATTAAATAACAGACAGTTAAATTTCTACATATACTACGGCGGGAATGGGTTAATGATTGAATGGTTGAATGATGAAGATTAACCATTGCAGGAGATGAAAGAGTTGGCGGCGTTGGCGTACCGCGACACGTCGGCCGAGAGTCGCGACTTCTGGAAGAATGAAATGAATCAGGCGATGAGAGAGATCGAGGCCATGTATGCCGACAAGCTGGAAACTATGAAGACCGAGATGGAGTCCAGCTACAATCTCAAGGTCAGTGTACCATCGCCTTCAGAGCTTCAAGTCTCCGTATGAATAATGTAGATTATTTTTTCTGTCACCACGTGTGATAAAAAGTGAGACTCGAATAAAGTGTTTACTAGGCGACTGAAACAGTGATCAACAAGCGGAAATAACTACCAAAACTCGAAATATCTATTTCTCTGGAACTATGACAGATAGGATTGAAATCCGGCAGCAAAACTGGGGCTTTTGACCACGGTGAGCTCAAAGAATATGGGCCTTATGCGATTATGAACGACCGACAACAGATGTGGCAAATGCTTTTGTTACCGTAATTGTTGCTTCTTATGCTCATCACTTGTGGCGGAAACGATTCCGCCACAAGTGATGAGCATAAGAAGCAACAATTACGGTAACAAAAGCGATGTTAACACCTTAATAATGACGATATTTGTTAACTTATATGACAAAGTGGTGAATGCTGTTGTGCAGATTCAAGAGTTCCGCACTGGAGCCACTCGTCAGGCAATGGAGACGACAAAGAGTAAGGAAGATTGCAAGGATCTACGAATCACCGTTACTGACCTCAGAGACAAAATCAACGACTTGGACAACAAGGTTTGCCTTTTGGCGCTTTTCAATTTATAGTTGCAAACGAAACTTGCAGTAATGGCCAAATGCTTTGTGTGAGAGTTCGCTGGCAGTTTAATACTTATCACCTACTAGGCTTATACTGATAACTTTCAACTCTGTGCTGCCTTCTGGCGTAATAAAGGTTGATTGATTGGCCTCTACAGAGATGTTAAGTCCTCGAGGCCAAAGTGGCCTTGAGGCCAAAATTTTGGCCTTGGTTGTGACTTTCGATCTGTGAATATGCTTATAGTGTCTTTGGACTGTTGGTTTGGGCGTCAAGAAGAAAGGATTATGTCGCTTTTAATACCTGTCAATTATCTCTAAGGGTTTGCTTGAAGATGTTCCAGAAGATTCCGCATCGAAAAAGTTCCCGGAGTATGGCATTTTGTGCCGGCGAGGTTTAAACCAGACTAATCTAGCATAAATTATGAATAAATCTATCATAAATGGCTGACTCCATTGACAGCCCACACCGTTAACTGACCCGGCCAGTACCGGTAAACCAGTCGTCTTTGAAATAAAGCTCTGTGCGTGTGTATTTACAAATTGATTACGGCGTGAGTAAAAAGGGTAAAAGGGTAAAGGTACTGTATAGCCGTTAATGGAAGTATTCCATGGCACAGCTACGGAGTACTTAGCTAGTTCGCTGTTACGACAGCATCAGTTGCAGCAGCAGAGTTTAACTGATGGTGTTGATGACGATGATGATGATGATGGTAGTGGTGATGGTGATTGGTGCTGCAGAACCAGCAACTGGCTCGTGAGATCGACGCTCTGCGACGCGTCAAGGAGGACCGCGAGAGAGAGCTGGAGGCCGAGAACGCCACGCTGAGACGGGAGGGTGAGGGTCTGCGTTCCGAGCTCGAGGCCATCCTCCGGGAACTGCAAGCTATCATGGACAGTAAGATGGGTCTCGAGCTAGAGATTGCTGCATACCGCAAGCTTCTTGAAGGCGAAGAAACCAGGTTTTATAGCCCACGTTTCTGATCTGAATAGAATACGAACGTTTCGTTCTTAAAGAACTTTTATTTCCTGCGTAACTGCTATTAACTCTGCTACTGAACAATAACCCCAGTAAGCGTAATATTCACCCTAATTGCTAATTTGCTTACAGTTTAATGCCTCACCAGACCTTTAGAGCTGATAGCCGGATGACGTGCAAAACAAACTTGGAAATTCCTGCTATTCTTTAAGCAACTGAGTAAATGGTCTTTCTGTATTTTTATATTTTAAGTTTATCAAGTTTCTTATGTACTTGTTGAAAGTCTAATGGAAGGTGTTATCTGGATGACTCACTCAGCAGTATAGTACAAAGTCGTCAGAACACACTGTGCTTGATTGATTTGTGATTTCATTCGTAGCTAAGACTCTGCAGTGTAGGCCTATATCAAATTTCTTTAGTAAATTTCAAATATTAGATTTTATAGGTGTGCATACTCTAGTGTAGACTCAGTTACTGATTTATTGGTGAAAATAGTGGGATAGCTTTTTCTGCAGAGTGTCAACCAATAGGAACAAGAAATTGCACTGAGAACCGCGCGATGCCGTACTGAAGATTATGGCGGCATCGCGCGGTTTTCACTGTGATAGCACGGCTTTCGTATTAAAAAACAGGAACCAGATCGCCGATGTTGAGGTCCGCTCGAGCCAAAACCTTAAGCTACCCTGGTGTTAAATTATTTTCGAAGTATTCCAATCTGTGTGAAAAACATACCTGAACGTCACAGACAGTTATGCAGACAGACAGACGGACGGACGGACGATTTAAGCCTCGTCCACACTGGTGACTATAGTCGCCGAAAACGACTTTAGCGTGGCATAACCGCGTTCTGCGTAGCATCACGCAGTAAAAATCGTTAGCGCCATGGTTGTATAAATGCCGCTCCTGTAGACGATTTAAGTAAACTTAAGCGGCTTTGCATATCAGCTTTATTACCTCCGTGCACCATATTGTTTGGCGGAGGTTTTGTTTTGATTGCTGTTTGTTGGCTCATTTGTCTATGATTAAAATTCAATTGAAAAGCAAAGGCAGATTTCTTTATGAAAGTGGCCATAGATGTTCAAAATCGCAACAGTAAAAACCGAAATTAAGTCATAGGGGATGTACGAGAGAGTGTGAAGGACATAGCTCAAAAATAGAATTCCAGCTTCTGCAAAACTTAGTACCAATGTCCAGGGTCACAACTTCACAAGGCCTACAGATTAGTAACCTTTGGAGGCCACAGTCAAAGTAAAAGTGGCGGACGGCCACAACATTTAAAATATTCATATCGTAACAGGAATAAAGTTGAACTTCTGTCACACTGTGACGATGTTAACCTGACGTTATCAAGACTCATACAGCTCTCGGTGCGAGGTAGTAAATTCCTAGACATCACGCGGCTGTTAAATAAACGTGCGATTGTCATGGTGCGATGTGCAGAAGCAGTATGCGACACGTCAGCTCCAGTGATGCTTACATGTCAATTGGTGGAGGAGGCGGAGGAGGAATGGGAATGGGAATGTCGGATGAGGGTTTGTACATTTTCCTTCATAAGTTGTACACCGTGTCTAAAAAACTGTGCCAGTGTTATTTTTTGAATAACTCCGTGAAACATTGGCCAACTTTAATAATTTTTGGCGTGCAACATCACAAAGAAACATGACCTAAATGACCGTACTTTGGTCCACCTCACCTTAATACTGTTGCTGCAGTACCTTGTGAAATGCAGAAGTCGTAGTTTGGCCGTTTACAACAATCAATTCATACTTGGTAGAGCATGCCCTCGGAAAAGCATTGTGAGACCAGAAAATCATTGAAAATCTGTCACTTATTTAACACTAGTCAGTAGTCAGGAGAAAGTCTATCGTACCAAGATCTAAACAATCGACGAACTGAAACGACGCATCAACAGCGAGTGGGCCGCTCTGAGTCACACGGTTATTGAATGTGCTCTTGGCTAGTGGCACCAGCGTCTTTTGCACTTGCGCTCGTGCTGGAGGCGGACATTTTGAGCACACCCTGTAATAAAGATGATGTGATGTGACGTGTGACTTTTTGAGAGACAATAAACAATAACTGCCAGTTAAGTTTGTCGCTCATCAGTTAATCATTCAAATGTGCACTTCATTATTGCGTTGACGGCTCAATCTGGCACTTCAAGTTTCCCAAGGTAGTGCAAGCACATGCTTTAGGCTAAGTGGACATTTAAAGCATAGTTTTGTTAAAGGTTTATTCCGGGACACCCCTTCCAATTTTTATTGAAATTGGTTCATATTTGACAGACAAGGAGCAAAAAAGTAAGTTGGAGCAGTTTCTTTTAGACGCGGTGTAGAAGTGGTAGTAGTAGTAGTAGTAGTAGTAGTAGTAGTAGTAGTAGTAGTAGTAGTAGTTTGTTGTTGTTGATTTATCTTCACGATATATATTATGGCTGTGTTAGTTATCCAGTGTGTTCGTCATTGTTTGTGGCCGTCATTGTATGGGCTCAACATGAATATGATTACCCAATACGTTATGAATGACTTTATATAGGCCTACGGCCGTTTTTCAAAACAGTTACACGAAGCGAGCAACTAGAGATAATCTGCAATTACTGTCGTCATATCAGTTAAAAAGTAGGCCTAAACGTTATGTAACGTAAGATTTTTATTATAATAGGCCTATATTTTTTATTATGTAGGTTAATAATGGATTCAGTTTGCGTCATCTAGTGCAAGAATATATGCATGGCAGTCAACCTTGGCGGAAGTTTTATACTCTCTGAGTCCTTTGTAGTTAATAATTCTTAATATAATATTACTACAATGCGTGAGGTTTGCTGCAAGTTCTTCTGAATGGTATTGGTTATGCGTCAGTGATCAATAGTGTTGACAGAACTGTAATATCAGGAAGTTGAACTGTAGCTGTTTTGTTGTGTTTGTGGACGTAGGTTCGGCAGCAAGGGGCGAACTGGCTGCGAAGACGACTTATCAGAGGGCAGCTAAAGGCGCGATAGCTGTGAGCGAGTGTCCACCGGACGGAAAGTGTGTCAAACTTGAGAACACTGGCCGAAAGGTAAAGTGAGCATAGCGCTTGCGGCGAAACTGTTGTATTGAACTGAAAAGTTAGACCAGATTTACAGTTATTTCGATGCAAAGAATCTACTGCAGACTAGAAATTTGTTTGGGTTACGTCCGAACTATATTTTTTGATAGTACCACTGGAAGAACTATGAGATTTTCCTGGTCTGTCACAATACTGTTTCTTTGGGGACGACAAACGGTTGTGTGCGTGACTGTTGTGCTTAAATAAATCATATTCGCCACTAGGGTACAAGATTTCTCGTAATTTCAACTTCCAAAAATACAGTTGAGAATGCCTAATTTTTATAATGTTGCTATTTAGGACGCAGAACGTTAATTACGTTTCAAACGATAGCTAAAACTGGCTAAGTCCAGAAACGGTGAATTGCTAAATATGAAAATTGCCGAATATTAATAAAAGATACAATGCAGTAAGTTAAATAACAATTATAATTAAAAATTAAATATTGGCAACGCCCAGACTAAGTATAGAAAAACGTAAAACAACACAATCCATTGCGAACCATAGACAAAACCCAGTGAATTATGCGAATTATAGACAAGGTGCAGTGCTGGTAATATAGTGCTAAAAATAAGCGACAATTGGAAAAGGAAGTAAGTAGACCATTCTCTATATGATAATATGATGAGCGTTGTGGCCGCAGCTGATTTCACCCAGCAGCTGACATTCATAAACTCGGCGGTAGGTTGCCGCTATTTTCTACCAGCTGCCAGTTTACTTTCCCTGACGCTCGGCATCACCGGCCAAACACTGTATTAAAATTAAAATAATTTAAAATTGAAGTAGAACGAAAACGGATTAATAGTTGACAGCATTTCTTTGGAAAGTATAGGCACTTGTAACAAATGCTTGAAGTTATGTTTGGCCGTTATTGTTTACATGTGTACATGTGGCGTATTTGCAGGATGAGAGCATCGAGAACTGGAAAATTGTTCGCACGGTTGACGGCAAGGAAAGAGATCCCTACGTGCTCGATGATAGATTCAAGTCGGTGAAGCCAGGAGCAAAGATTACGGTAATTATAGCACGACCTTTTTACAGTGCATCATTGAGTTATTTGCGACGTTCTCAACTCGACGCCATGTTGTGTTGTGACTGTGAAGTCTAGTTCTGTGACAAAGCGTGGTGAAGCAGATCATTATGACTTATTTACAAAATACTGTAACCCATAAGCGAATTTACAAAGCTTGTCGGAGTAATGTGTGCAATGTTATTTAGTATTTACCATATGATTTCGTTATATTAAAAGAAGAAAGTAATTAACATTCATTTTTTCATTTTTAATTTGTTTAATTTTATTTATACCGTGCGTCGTATGGAGTACGATCGGCCTTCTTAGCGTCAGCTACGCTAGTACGCTTCTTGTCTTGTTAAGTCAGTCACCAATGATCTCTGCACTTCGTCCTCGGAATTATCAGTTGGTGGCGTAGCATAGGAAAGCACGCCGGTTCTGCCGGCGTGCTTTCCCTATCCTGCGCTAGACTGACAGCTGGCCGTGTAACCACTTTGTGGTTGAAGCGTCCGCTATCAGTCAACCAACAAGGCCGACTCAGCCTGTCATCCCTCCGGGGTAGGTTAAATGAGTAGTAATCCATTAATGATGGGTTACGAAGGTGGAGACCTACTGCTGACTGGCGTTGCCTGGCCAACAGTCGGGTCGCTGCCCAGGCCTGTGTGCGCAGGCTGTGGGCGGTGGCCTGGGTGGCCGGGCGGCTCCCGTTAGTGACGAGACAGCGCATTAGAGGTGGCTGGTCCATATGATGCGCTATACAAATCGACGTCTTACCTTTTATCAAGAAAGTAACGCAGTGAGCTGTTTGATGTGTAGATATGGGCAAAAGACGCCAAGCCAAGTCGGGCCGGAGCCAGTGACTACGAGATGGATGAATCATCCTGGGGCATCGGAAGTCACGTTGTCACGAAACTTATTAACCCCGAGGGAGATGTAAGTGTCGTGCGCCGCTCCAACCTTCAGCTAGTTTGATTGATTTTGTTGAATTTAATACACAGCAAGTATGGGCCTATTTTAGTTTTAGTTTGTAACGTGCTCCTGTAGCGCTGTACGTTTGCAGCCCTGCACCACGTTAATCTTATCGTTTGATAATGATGATGTTTTGATGATGATGCCCCACAAACTGGATAGCTCAACCATATTCAGAACTGGACTGGAATAATGTTTACAGTGTGTTATCACCTTTTTATTGCTACTAAATAAAATACTTTTGCTTGTACATCTGTTTATCTCTCCTGTTATTTATTACTCACACGTATAAACACCTTTCTCTATTACGCTTTTCAACTTTCACTGCGCCTTTCGTTTTCTGTCTTGGTGGTGCAGCGGTTCGGCGTCGGACTCGTGCTCGAAAGATCGCTGGTTCGACTCCCGGTCAACTAGGTCAACTCGATTCCATCCCTCCGAGGTAGGTAAATCGAGTACCAGCCTGCACGGTTGGGGTTAGGCGGGGCGCGTTCACTTGTGTCGGGTGCCAGGTAACACTGTGTGATCCCATGTGGCAAGTGACGTCCCGTAGCTCTGAGATGGGGTTCCCATGAAGAGCTATATCGGCCTTTATCTTTACCTTTCTGATGTGCCTTTATTAACCTATTCAGTGACTCACTTCTACCTAGAGAGACAAACTGCTTGATTTCTGTTGCAGGAACGTGCCAGCCTGACTCAGAGAACCGTGTACTCGTAATCTGTTCGACTTTCGTCGCCAATGTTCCGCCGGACGGGCATCCGTCCACCGATATCAGTAGATCAGCAGCGTGTAGTTCTTACTTATACGTACTTACTAACAGCGAAACTTTACCACCGTACATGCTCGCTCGTTTGCTTCTTGCTCCATTTTGCTTTTATGAACAATAATTATATTTTTGCATCGATAAAGCCTGCGTCCTATCGCAATAAATAATGCGTTTGTACATGTAGATGTTTTAATTGTACAAAATAGCAGCTTATATCATTGTTATGCGTAAATTAAATAACGAAATGGCTAAATCTTATCACTTAGTGATTTATTTGTTTTAATTGGCTTTCAGTAGTGGTCACTGATTTTCTTTAGTGCAGATGAACCTTTTTGTTGTTTCATTTGAGTGAGTGACCAATGACTATATTTTAATTTGGTTTGATAATCGTACGTCACGTTGCACACCACACTTCACAGTCGCTGTAATGCGTTGTGTGAGAAGATATTATTAATTAAATTTTCAAAGTTGGAGACAGGCTCAGCCACTTTTGGTCAGTGCAACGGGATCGCCTCGGGTATCCAGGGACGTCGAATGGAATCTGTAGAAAAAATGACCGTTTAAATTGGTAACACCTTGATAATATTTTGGCTATGGTTTTCTGACCACCTTTAGCTATAAGCGCATGGATATGAAACTTTTGAACGTAGAAACAATTGCACATTATGCTGCGTGAGTATGCAACTTTGTATTGCGACTGCTTATTGCCTGTTTTCTGTAATTTGAAAGCTATAATGTAGAGGATGTGTATTTAGAAAACCAGCGTAGACTGCCGATACAAAGCCTACGTTGTTAGCAGTACAGTGCCGCTAAATTTTGGATGGACAGAATGCATGCTGACCAGTAGAAATATACAGAATAGCTAATGGAAAGTAGCTGGTAGAGATCTGTTACAATATTGCCAGCTTTTAATACCGATGCCATTAAATGCACCCGAGCAGAGCAACTTGTGCTGTAATCTATTTTTTGTTCTTGCCTAATATGCTGTTTGGATGATTATTTTCATTCCATGTGACACTATTCTTTTCGTCTTTAGTGGAGCCCTTTGTTTAGTTAAATCGACCAGTCACACTTACTCCATCAATATCCAGATGAAAATTATTATTAGCCATCGCTGTAACCGGTCTATTCTGCTGTATACAAATAAAACTTGCTTTAATACCGATTTTCCTTCACTTGACAGTCTTGACGTCTTTGCATACTCAGAACAACAACATATTGAACCTGTTTCGTGGAACTTAGCCTATACACAAAAATCAAGTTATTTCAAACACCACAACAGTCCTTTACTTTTTACCGCGCGATGCTAGCGCAGAGCGCGGTGATGCGACAGTAAGTTGTCCGTCTGTCCGTCTGTCCGTCTGTAACGTTCAGGTACCGTGTTCAAATAGGTTGGAATTCTTCGAAAATAATTTCACGGCCGAATAGCTTAAGGCCTCTGCTCTGGCTGACGCCCAACATGGGCGATCTGGTGCAACGGGAACACCCCCAAAATTAGGGTTGAATAGGGGTGGGGTAAGTAGCACATAAAACGTCTTCTAGCTCGGAAACGGTGCAAGATAGGACCAAAGTTACTATTACGGACTAATAGG
>Ga0209788_1000375_pt1 | contig 11715 bp, 6 predicted proteins | sample WorMetLIZISLAND1_2_FD_187415 | JGI IMG/M metagenome (GOLD analysis project Ga0209788, IMG submission 187415) | Marine gutless worms symbiont microbial communities from Max Planck institute for Marine Microbiology, Germany - Olavius clavatus LIZARD... ...
CCAGAACTTCTTTCTCTCGGCGGGCCTGATTCTCTTTCCCTTGTCTTCAACTAATTCTCTAAATATTTAGCTAAAAAGACATTGAATGGTTCTAGTACATGACTCATACATATATTTTTTACATTTCATCTACACTTTGACGATTGTCCACTTGAAGCATTAAATGTATCAACAACTATTAAGTGTGGCAGCTGGGATTGTTTTGTTGGTTTTAATCTTTTGTTTAGTTAATGTGTCAAACAGCTGAAGTAGAATAAGAATATGTATTACTTATCAACAGCCAGGCGACAGGTCGGTGAACGCACGGCATTGTGGAAAATGTTGGTGTTGTTGAGTAATAAATCACATTAAACGTTAAATTCGTGTTTTTTGACTGCACGTGACATCACATCATGATCTCGCTGTTCTTTAGAAAATCACTTCTTGTTTAGTTATTATTATGCGCTCATCTGTGCATCTTGTATGCAGAACAGGTTACCTCTTTGTCGTAACACTCTGCATACGAATTAGCACCAGGGCTATAACAATAATTCCTCAGTAGAGGGTGTTTTACCCTGGTGAAATAAAATAATATGACCTAATTTAGTCTGCACTACTGCGTCAAGATAAACTGCATTATGTATGCAATGAAAATTCTCCGTTCGTGAAATACACCTATATATATAAGGCCTACACGCTGTGACAGATATTACCCGCTTATGGCCCGTTTCTTTGTGCGCCAATAGCTAACATAATTTGCAGAATTTCGGCCCTCAATATAAGTACATCTTAGATGATAAGATGCATGTATAAATCATGTTATTATTACCGACTTTAGCGTTTTATTATATTTTGGAGAAAAATACAGATCGCAGCAGTCAACGTTTTGTTGAACTTCTTGACGAGTTCAAAACCATCAATAAAGTCTCTTGTTGACAAACAGCAGATGAACTGACTGACTGCTAAATATAGCTTCGACTTAGCTAATAAATCACTGAAATATCAATAATACACTTACAGTACAGAAACATTAGACATTTGTGCACTCGTACAGCTGCAGATAAGCGCACGCTGATACTGCAGCGACGACAGAATGTCCAGGTGTCTGTACAACGCTAGACTGTTTTAGAATTATTCATTAATTTATCTGTAGCACTGTAAAGTAGTAAGTAGCGACAAATAGTTTTAAAAAACTACAAAATAAAATGAGAACAGAGTGTAACACTGTGCTAAGAACCTGAGTTGTCGTTCTACACTAACCAGTGCAGGCAATATGTCGTAACATATCAGCTCATATTGAGTTTGAGTGAAATAAGATTACGACAGACAACTTCAACAAGTTACATGAGGGCTATACTTGTCAGGGAGGTGTTTTATCCCTTCGTGAATTGATCGTCCCCTAATGTAGTGTATAAAACAGCTTGCCGGACGCATCGTAGCCTATTTTATGTCTGTAGGTTACTTTTTAGTCGGACAACTGAGGTGCCACTGGCCATTGACTTATTAGCAGTAGTCAGTATGAACAAACACATTCACAAATAGGCTAAAATGAGTGCCTCCCATAGCTGTTCAAGCGATCTGGGAAATATGCTTACAATGTGTTTGCAGATATGCATGGTTAGCCAATAATGAGTTTATCACGGCGTAGTAGCTGGCCCAAGTTGAGCCTGCACTACACCGAGATAAACAACATTATGTATGCAGAGAAAACATAAAACATGGCTTCCTGTTCAGAGACGTGTCGACTTCAAGCTGGCATGTTTCGTTTACTTGCCTTTGTCCGGCCAGGCACCTCCATACTTGGCTGACGACACACACTTGGTTCCCGAAGGTGTAAGACGTCGACTCCGCTCGTGTGCTGTTCCACGGACTCACAACACATTTGGCGACAGAAGCTTTGCTGCCGCGGGCCACGTCTTTCGAACAGCCTCCCGCGACGAAGACATCAGTTATAACAGTTTTCAGCGTGAACTCAAAACGTTTTGGTTTTAATGTTGCTTCCGGGGCGCAATGCAACATTCTGATTAATTGCGCTATACAAATACTCTTACTAACTAACTAACGTCTGCGGCCAATCCACGAACCTGTAACTCTTATGGAGTTGACGACTTTAGCTCGATCACTGACAACCTTCTACCAGCGTATTTCAATTCTCAAAACCTGAGTATTTAGAACGTCATATCCAGACTGAACTTGAACTTTCAGCTGTTTAACTGACTCAGCATTCGACTGCTGAACTGTTTAAACTTGTCTACTTGTCGCCTACAGCATCCAGGCCCGGACCCTGGATTGGGTGTCTCTCCAAAAAGGGATTGAGAGGGGTTCCAACGGGGACGCTAAAAACGCGGGACTGGATATTAAACGCGGGACTTTAAAAGTATGGAAAGCGTGACGAAACATAAGTGCAGTAACAATGTTAAGACAAGTTGTGCTTGAGCAGTGGTGTGGCTGGACGCAGTACGCTGTTGATTCTTAATAATAATAATAATTCGTCCACTACTTATTCTGGATAAAACGCAGTGGTTTAGCTAGCTGAAAGGAAGTCAGTTAGTCAGATGCTCATGGAGTTTTATTTCTTGTGCACAACACCAACACCAATATCTAAAGTCAGCTACAAGTCAGATTGTACTGACACATGCATATTTCGTAGTTCAAAAGTCTGACTACTCAGATGCATCGTTGCTGTGACTGATGGCTTTATGTCATCGTTTCAGTCGGGCTACCAAAGTGGCAGTCTGCGGTCCTCGCAGACGAAGCAGAATTTATAGTGACACATATCGTTTCTCCACTTGCTGAATAAAATCGACATAGAGATGCATAGCTCGATGTTTGTCCACTTGTACGGTTCACCCGGCCTCCAGTTTGTGTAGAACATAGGCTGACGTCTGAATTCTGGACGGGGGCTTCCAATGATCGTTATTTTCCATCCGGGCGTGGATCCGTGACGTCCTGCTGTCCAAAGATCGACTCCACTCGAGTCGGGACCCGAAGTGCATGGCGACCAGCCGGCATCTGCAAACAATCCATACAGTCACACTGTTACAACCAACTAAATATATCACGCGTTGTAATAATAATTATGATGTTGTGGCTTTCAGAGCTGACAATGCGTGACTGAATGAATGAGCTTGAACAGACAGCGACAAAAATGTTGCCAATGAACTGTAGTTTATGAGCAAAAGAGGTTTGAACGAACTTCAGCGGGGTTTACTTCATAGGAGGCGAGGATCCGGAGAGGAGCCGCAAAAATTGGTAATTGGTATTAACCATTATTGTAGGAGCAAAGCTAAATTTTTCGGGCAGAAGCCAGCAGCCAAAAAACGAAAAAAAGTATTTTGTTGTATTAACGAAAAAACGGAATTCATTCTGTCTAGCGAGATAAAATGCCCGAAATCCGGGATTTTTACTATTGATTAGTGGGTGGGGTAAGTCGGGCACAGTAATGTTGCAAGTTATATAGCATAGCAGTTTTTTTCGGTCGCTATCGAAAAATTTTTTTTTCCCGCAAACATGTCTGAGCCCCCAGAAAAAATTGGCCCGTACGCCTATGCTAGTACCGGACTGTATGGCTGGGGTTAAGGCGGGGTGTGTTCACTTGTGTCGGGTGGCAGGTAACACTGTGTCATCCCATATGGCAAGTGACACTCCGTAGCTGTGTCATCGAATACTTCAATTAACGGCTAACCTTTACCTTTTTACACTTATCTTTCTAGTACGCCACAGCTGGGGGCACAGCAGACAAACTTACCGTCTATTCTTGACAGATATCTTGTCAACCCCTCCTGCTCAAAGGGGTTGGTGATGGCAACAAGACCAGTGTTCATTGAAAAACAATAATTCAGAGCCGATTGCCAGTCCATCTTCTGCTGAATAAGCCAATATCGCTGGCTCGGAGGCGGGGGTGTCGGAGGCCCTACGTTGTTTCACAGAAAAAAACACCTCGTTAAAAGATAAAAGTACAAAAATTGTGATGCTGTATCAAGCAAACGCGCCAACTTTGACCGTTTGACGAAGTGCATTTTTAATAAAACATATGGATAAGCTCATAATATTTGGCACGCATAATCTACAGACATTTAAACATAATACACTCATCAATAAATTACTGCTCAAATGCAGTTTTTGTTATTCAGTTTTTGTTATTTAATATTCTAACAAATTGCATCGCCGGAAGTGACGAAAATTGCGCATCACACTGTTCCAAACTTTCTCAACTTCACCGGCAGCCTGTTGATGCTGTTGTTCGTCCAACCTTTATCCGGAAACTCTGTGATAATCTACCATGCGATGTATCCGTCTGTCTGTCTGTGACGTTGGTGGATCAGGATCACAATATAGGTTGAAAATGGCACGGACAATTAGCCCCAATCCTTCGCCCTTTTTAGCCCAAAGGCCTATAGCAACTCACCAATGCTGTTTCTAACGGTACCATCCCCGACTCCCTACGACCTTCTCTTCCCCAAGATTGGGGTTCCCAACCCCCACCCAAAACTCGAATGTGAAAATTTCGGACAAATAAGTGCTGATAGAGGAATTATACTTTGTATGGAGGGCATACAGAAACTCACAAATTACTTTTAAAGGTAAGTAACAAGTAACAGTAACATGTTACTCAGATGAAGTAATAAGCACAACACTGCAGTGTGTGGAAGGCATATAGGAACTCACCAATGCTCTTTCTAACGGTACCATCCCGACTCCCCACGACCTCCTCTTCTCTAAGATTGAGGGTTCGCAACCCCACCCAAAACTCGAATCTGAAAATTTCGGACAAATGAGTGCTGATAGAGGAATTATAATTTGTATGCAGGGCATATGGCAACTCACCAATGCTCTTTCGGACGGTACCTTCCCCGCCTCCCTACACCCGCTCTGACTAGAGTGGAGGTTCGCAACCCCAACCCAAAACTCCAATCGCTATGATCTCAGGAGCGCTTAAAGCTACGGACTTCCGATTTGGCCAGTACATTCATAGGGGTCATCCGAACAAAAGCCCATTAAATTTTTTGGAGAAAAGGGAGCGTGGGCGTATCCAGGGACTGTCCAATTTTTGGGTACCCCTATTATTCAGGCAAGGGTAAAGCTACGAACTTCAAACTTTGTGCGCACCGAACAAAAGCCCATTAAAAATTCGGGAAAAGTAGCCGTGGGAGACTGGGCGTAGTCAGGGACTCCGATTTGTTTACATCAAAGTTCATATAGGAGTCGCGGATGCGGCGTGTTTAAAACAACGCAGGAATACCTATTTTTGTTCTGACAACCATTCTTGAAGACCTCTGTCCCCACCGTCCTCCGACGTCCAATACCCTGACTCCGATCATATATACCTTGTTGTCCTGCAGATAGTCGAGAGTTACCGTCGAAGCGGTGGTGTATATCCTTTTCTTCACTCTCCTCGTGCCGTATACTACCGTATATCCGGCGATTTTCGATCCATCGGTGTCCGCTGGAGGTGTAATTGATATAGTTATGCTGTAAACGCCAACATGTGTGAACGTTACAGTTGGTTTTTTCATTCGACCTACAAAACCGCGACATAATGAATTACAAGGAGCAATCAGCAATCCATCAATTGTCATGATTTACTTACTTACCGAGACTTAGTTCCTCCCGTGCAGCAGAGCACATTGGTCAGTGGCTTATCGCCAGTCTTGGGGTCTGAGACCGCGGTCAATGACAAGACCGGTCTCAGACCGGCCTCGGACGTGGTCTTGGTCTTGCAGCTTTGGTCTTGGTCTTATACCGGGTGGTCCAAAAAAGTGATACCCCTGTTTTAATTTTGCGATAGCTTCCGCAAATTTACACCGATTTTAGCCATTTTTTCACTGTTAGAACAAGAAATTTATGGCGCATAAAAGTAAAATTACGCCAACCACCTCACCTTTATTTTGTAACCGCACTACCTAGTAAAACACACACTTAATGTAGACCTACACAGCAAAGCAAACTCAGTGTCAGTGCAGCTAATGCTACATTGGGTTGTAGATTAAATAGTGTTTTAAAGATTTCCGAAAAGATGCAGGCCCTTGCAGGGGAAGTGATATAGTGACATTGATGGACTAAGATATCGAAATTCCAGCACCAAATTCGTAGTTTTCGAATGCAAGAGCTTGACAAAAATACGTTTTAGATTCCCGTGAACATTGTAAGTATTGTGATAGTGAACGATTACCGCAGACACTGACGAGGATATTCAGCATCAACAGACAAACGAATGCAACTGCAAACTTCATCCTACAATGTACACATGCACAGATCATAACCACGTACTGTACTGGACTGATGACTGATAAACCGACCAATATGACCACACACGTCTTGTCACATAACTAGACACAGAAATGGACAATGAATTAACCTGCTGTCATAAAATTTCTTTTAAAAGTGACAGATTCATCACAATTACAATTACAAATAGGCCTACAATATAAATTTGTATAGAGCCGCTGGGCGTTTAACAGTGTTACATACGGTACAGTAGAACATGAAACACAACAAATGAAAACAGTAGTTCGTGACAACGAAGCAGTAAAACAGTTAGGCAGCAGGGAATGCTCGTTCGAACAGGACGGTCGTAAGTGATTTTAAGATAAATTTACTGGTGTCTGTAAATGTAATGTCGTGTAGACTAGCAGGGAGAACACTCCAAGCCGCCAGACCAGCATAGCTGAAAGCTCTTTCGCCGAGTTTAGTCCGCGCGCGCGTTGCGTGTTTAGCGTATTTGGCAGTGTGAGATGAGCGCAGATCGAGCCGAAGACTCGGTGACGACGCCATTGGAGAAACAGTCTACCAGGTACTGAGGAGCCCGGCCTGTGCTGATGAGACAACTAACTACATCGCTGATATTTAATTACAGCCTCACAGTATAAACTGCGCTTAGTAATCAGAAATCAACCTTCTTGAACAGTTCGGTCTCAGGTACTTGTCTTCTCTGTCGTCGTCAAGACAGCAACTGCCACGTGTTGACACAGGGTCTTCATACTTATCAGCTGTCTCTTAGTCGCCTACAGGATCCACGCCCGGACCCTGGATGGGGTAGACACCCAGGCACATCCAGGGACAGTCCCAACACCAGGCACTTCACTGAACACGTCATCTTCATACCCTCGCTGGCGTAGACCACAGAGAGGTTCAACATCTGTCGCCGATCCACGAACCTGGAACTCGTATGGAGGTGACGACGTTAGCTTGATTACTGACAATCTTCTGTCAGTGTCTCAAATCCAGACTCTTCAGAACGTTATATCCAGACATCAGGACTGAACTTGAACTTTCACCTGTTTAACTTACACTACATTCGAGTTCTAAACTGTTTAACCTTGTCCCTTTGTCGCCTACGGGATCCAGGCCCGGACCCTGGATGGGGTGTCTACCCCCAAAAGAGACCAAGAAGGGTTCCATCTCCAGGCACACCACTGATCACGTCAGTTCCATACTCTCACTGACGTAGACCACAGAAAGTCGACATCTGCCGTCTATCCATGAACCTGGAACTCTTTGCCAGGTTTGCTGAGTTTAGTTCAGACTTCAAGTGACTTCTACACTGTGAGCCAAAAAATGAGAAACCATACTCTTGTCCATGTCTTTAAGTCCTATTGATGGAATTGGAAACTTTTTTACCGACACACTTTGTAGGCCTATACAGGGGCCCCGAACCTCGCCATGATCACGTCAGCTTCATACCCTCGCTGACGTAGAGTACAGAGAGTCAACATCTGCCGCTGATACACGAACCCTTTAGCGCAAACTCCATTACTCCGATTTGTTGCGGATTTGTTGTATCTCTTGTATTGATATCTCCTCTTGTATTAGATATCTCTTGTATTGAAAAAGTCAAAAGGTCTTTCACCAAGTGTCTCCCGGGCCTCAAGAATTTTACCTATCATAATCGGCTAGCTGTTACTAATCTTGAAACTCTCCAGTCCAGACGACTTCGTGCAGACCTAGTAATGTGTTATAGAATCGTTTTTAGTCTAACTAATGTTGATTTTGGTACATTTTTTCGTTTTGCGCCTTCCAATAGTACTGGCACTCGTGGTCATCGTTATAAATTGTTTGTTGAACAGTCTAATCACAATGTACGTTATTTTTTTAGTAGGCGTGTTGTCAATCCTTGGAATAGTCTACCAGTTGATACTGATTTTTCATCTCTTGCTAGGTTTAAAGCTGCTTTGAAACGTATTGATTTGTCTAAGTTTCTAACGTACTGCATTGATTAGGATGGTTGTTAGTGCTCCGTTTGGAGCCTTTCCATCCGTGCCTGTCATTGTTTTAACTGTCTGTTTACTTTGGCTTTTTATGTTAATTTTTAAATTTCAGTGCTTAACTAACTAATAACAACAACTTGTGATCAACACAACAAACGCGGCGACGCGTCAAAACCAACGCGTCGCCGCGCTTGTTGTGTTGACCAGAATTCCGACGACGTGTCAACATGTTATGGATTTTGTTGTAGGCCTACGACTTATTGAGTTGAGTTGATTTGAGAACAAATCGAAGCAAAAATTTCTTCACTGCTACATTCGGCAGAAATCTGCAATAAAGCGGTCATTAAGATTCCACCGCACCTAAACCACGTCGTTACACTACCTTGTGAAGTATTGCGTGGGTGTTTTTGACGCACACTGTAGACTGAGTTGCATCAGTTATTACAGAAGCAACGCTTAAAATATGGCAGCTTAACTCCCTTAATGTGGATTCAAAAAAAAACCTGGGCACAGAAAACCATACCATCCCAAGTTATCCCAGGATACACAAAAAGTTACTACGTCCTAGGCCTATATTGTGCATTCATTATTTACGTACTGTGGAGCCAGAGTATACTCAAGTCAAAGGTCAAAAGGTCCTGTATGGCTGTTAATGGAACCCCACCTCAGAGCTACGGGATGTCACTTGCCATATGGGATCACACATGCCATCCGACACAAGTGAACGCACCCTGCCTTAACCCCAGCCAGACAGGCTGATACTCGATTTACCTGCTCCGGAGGGATGGAAGGCTGAGTTGACCTAGGTTACTGATTACATACCGAGATGGTTTACCCGCCCACAGATGGAAACCCATCCAGATACTGTAGTGCACGGTGGCGAATCGAACTCGCAACCTGCTGATCACAAATCCGACGCCCTAACCACTACACCACCAAGCCACCCAAGCCTGTCAACTGAAATTGTATATCCCGTTAGGAAAAGTTTAGCCATATAACTCATCGATAAGCAACATCAACGGTTATTTTATAAGGCAATTCACTGACTAAAAAGCTGTCAAGCATCTATGCATATTCATCACACACACATATACATATTCATTATTCGACCTGTTTGTCGCTACTGTTGCGAGGGTCAAGCCCCGTAAGTAACCATTTGAAAAGTCGGAGAATTTGATCATGACTGGAGAATGGCCACCCTGAGGGGAGAAATGCGGTCCTTCACTGGCATATGCACAAAATCCCTGCAGTGTTTTGACGCTGTTGGGCACCCGGCCCGTAAGAACTTGTGGTTAAAACCCCTTGGAATTGTGGTTAATGTAGGGCGGAGTACAGTACAAAGTATTGTGTGGGTACCTAGAGCATAGGCGCCCACTCCATGGGCGCGGTGGGGGCCATCGCCATCGTTGTGGGGGCGATGCCTCCAAGTCGCCCACACAGTATAGTTTTGCTCCCTGTTTTTGAAACAGTAAAATGAGTCATTTTTGCACCTGTAGACGTCTGGTTTAACTCCTTTTTCATTGTCTCGACAATGACACCATGTCGCCTTTGTATACAGCCGAAATGTACTCCGAAATTGTGAATGCAAGTATTTCATGACATTTTTATGACAACTATGTTCTTCAATATACTACAATGGGATAACCTCTGCTTATACAGATGTAAATCTAATCAATAGAGTAGGCCTATATTGCACATTTTGTGCCCAGATCAATACTGGCGCCTCGCGGTGGTTGACCATAATGCTAGAACACACTTTCCCTGACTCCCTTTTTTCCCTGACCACTCTTAAATTCCCTGACTTTTCCAGGTTTTCAAGGTTCTCCAGGTGAGTGGCCACCCTGTGCACTGTCACCTGGAATTCCCAACTTTCACGGCTGCAGGAATCCTGGCAACTGGGGAAAAACAACACGTCGGAAAAACCACAAGATAAATGCAAACTGTACAATATATGAACAGTGAAAACAAAGAAAAAAAGAAGAAAAGCGACAAAAAAAACCCAGAAAAACTACAGACACAGGCTGAGGTTATTACAAAACTAAGTTGCACGATAAAATATTATGCCACACGACAGAGAAAAAATACCCAACAGCGAAAAATACCCGACAGATAGAACAGTTCAAAATACAGTAGAAAACAGTTGACTAACACACTAAAGAAACTGGTACCAGAAACTTGGAAAAGTTTCTTGCAACAAAAATTTGACGCAAGTTCATAGAAGAACAGCTCTATTCGGTGCAAGTTTCCAGGCTTGCGCGAACTATTTTTTGATTGGAGGGTCAAAATCATGAGGGCCATATTTCGAGGAAGCCCCCTTAAATCTAGCTAAGCGGTCTGGGGAGCACTGTAAGCTCCCAAAGCGGGGTCTGGGGGCAGAGCCCAGCCGAAATCGAATTTGGTGCATTTTAGCCTTAAAATCTGACAGCTGGTGGCAACAACTTTAACGATTTTGCTGAGAATCAACTGACCTTTTACCAGAAAATATTTCTTTCCCAAAAAATCTGGGGGTCAAAATACCATGTTTGACCCCCGGGTAAATTTTCGGGGGTCATTTAACCCCACGGTTCCTGCACCCCTGCAAGTTTCTGGTAGCAGAAGAAAGAAAGCAAAACACACAAGTCAAGAAACGTGTGCAAGTTATTGATACAAGTTTCTGGCACCAGATTCTTGACCGTGCAGAAGAACATAAATACTGCCACAACGAAGCGGTTATAAAGGATACGTTCAGAATCAAACATCCGATCAATCCGATGAATCCAATCTGCTCAAATTCACCCAGAATCAAATCTGCGTGAAATGCTTCGAATTCAGAATCAAAATTGCTCAGATGCATCTGAGAAAAATCTTGACTTTGCGGACACACTTTTTATAAGCCATGCCTATGACGCGCATAACCATAATAATCCGTCCATCCATCCATTTATTTGACGAGTGGAAAATACATATAAACATGACTGAAATAATGTGGTAAACAAATCGACAAGACATATAAGGCTCATAAGGAGCACTTACAATAGCCTTAATAAAAAGAAACTAAACTAAAGCATTACACATAAAAATGGAATTTAAAACACTTTGTAAAACCAATCAGTAGGCAGTGGTTGGGACAGTATGGCATAATAGCGTACGTCACGGTAATAAAATTGCGTTCGAGCCTGACGAACGATTTCTTTTTCATCGGACTGGATCGATCTCGTCTAACAAATCTGTCTAGATCTAGATCGATCTGATTTGTTGATTCTGAACGCACCCATGTATATGTTAAACGTCAACAAGCGACAACGCCACCGAACGTTCTACACAAAAGCTCACCAACAAAGGACATTTAAACTCCGAGAGAAAAATAGTGAATCGAAAAGTTAAATTGCTACGTCGGTAAAAGAATAAATCAAATGCTAAACGTATTTAAAATACAGTCAAACACTAGGCGGCAACTGAGCAATGGAGACTAACAAAATTTTTGTTACTGGGGCTTTTAAGCCATCATCAAATAATGAAAGGTACACAATATATGCAATCTGCATTGATT
>Ga0209788_1000376_pt1 | contig 11712 bp, 9 predicted proteins | sample WorMetLIZISLAND1_2_FD_187415 | JGI IMG/M metagenome (GOLD analysis project Ga0209788, IMG submission 187415) | Marine gutless worms symbiont microbial communities from Max Planck institute for Marine Microbiology, Germany - Olavius clavatus LIZARD... ...
AGAGCCCAGCACTCCGATCCGTACAGCATTATTGGCAAAATACAGATGTTGTACAGCTTCAGCTTAGTCCCCAGGGAAAGCCGTGATTTCCAGATGCAATTGTATTTAATTTAGCGCTGCCACTAAACTGGCTTTTCCTTATTTCTTTAACAGCTTGTTTCTCATATTCACTAATTTTATTGTGCCTCCGTGTGCTAGATTAAACTGGCAGTTAACTGTCAAGGCTGCAAATTCCAGTTTTTAACTTTTTGAGGTCTCGGTTGCATATCTCAGGAAATGGATGCTCACTGGTACACTGTAAGTTTGCTGACAGTTTTTTGCTGTATGACATGCAGTACACTAAGCTGTGCTGTGCATCAGACTGATCCTTGCTGAATGTTGCTAGTACATTGTAGGTCTATCTAAGGCTGTCCAAAAGAAGTCTGCACTGTAATGAAGTCACATTATACACCGTGTCCGGAAAAAAGAAGCCACTTTGACAGATTTAAACACTGTTTCGTAATTTTTGGCACGAATCATCCCGATACTTCATTGTATTAAAACGTCAGAAAATTTAGCCAAAAACTTCAACATCGTTATGTGATGACGTCATATCAAAAATGCCGTTTACAGACAAAGACGGACATTTAAGAAAGGCTTTTCAAAAGGAAAAACATGACACTGCAAGTAAATTGCTAAAAGAATATACGAACACTGGAGTCGTCGTTGATAAAATCTCTTTCAAAAATATTGATAAATTCGATTCTGTTTGGTAGTGGATGTCGCCCGGCTTGTTCATGCCGTCATTGTTCAGTTCAGTGGCGTCGCGCGGTCGCGGTATTTCAGCATGCGTTAAGGGCGTCGTTACACATTGCAAACATTGATTTTGAGTTAAACTAGCATAAGTAACCTTTGCATCAACTTCTACTACTGCTGTAGACAACTCAACAATATGCATTAACAGACTTCTGTTTTTTTGTGTTGAATTTTGTCCCTTTTTGGTGTTGTTGTGTAACGGATAGGAGAGCGTTTTATTTTGCAAGCAAGGTAAAGTAGCAACATTAATTAGTTGAGGTGGACTTTCGTTCTACTGTTAGTTTCTCCTTACTTCGTTGATGTTGTTAGATGGCAAAAATTATGACAATGCGTTTTAATTCTCGAACGTTATTAGACAGAATATTGTTGTATCTTTTCCGGAGGTGGTCTGTGATAACGTTGTTTCTAATGATGTCACGATTACGTCATCACTACGTTGCGATGTGATAATATTAGGAAGAAATTTACTATTTTCTTAGTAAAATGAATCCTCTGGATGGTTTGTGCCAAAAATAATGAAACTTCGTCTACATTTGTTAAAGTTATTCCGAGAAAATTATTGGCTTCTTTTCCGGACACGGTGTATATACTTACATAGGCTTGATGTCAATGTATATTTTTAATATGTTGTGTTTTAACTGTGTTGGGATTCCATACTAGCATGTTCCAACTTATGGCAGCATTGAATCCCTGCTGTTTTGATTACATGTAGTTTTTACAGTTATCTGCTAAGTTATACAATTGCACAGTCACGTAGGACGAACTGCAGCCATCACAATACAACAAAAACTTCAGTTTGGTTTTTTGGCATCTTCAGAAAATGCGGGTTGATGTGATTGATGTGAATAATTCTGTCTCTGTTACTACCACGAAGCATCTAGATGTAACTGAGATTTCTACTTCACCGTACAGGCTGCACTGTCACATTACTGTATTCTCTCAACAACACATCACATCAAGCCTGCACACTGCACTTTTGAACAGCTGAGTTGTGTCCACTCTCGTGGGCTATGGTAGCTGTGTAACAGTCCATAGAATCCAGACCTGAATCCTGAGGAATGAATTTTTTCTTCTCTAGAATGCAGTGCAAATATTCATGGCATCAATGCAGTGAAAGCTTAGTTTATACATGTTAATTATGGCTCTGAATGCCAAACTGTTAATTCAGTCACTGGTTAAATTCCTGTGTGTTAGAAAAATATCAGTAGTTTTAATTGGTAAGACATAAACAATAACTATTTGCTGGTTTCTGTCATGTTTTAGCATTTCTTACACTTCTTAGTTATATAGCAGAAAGCACTTTTTCATAATATAAATTTTACTCTAGTAGTTAATAGTTATTTCTACTTCAATATATGGGAAAAACTCTTCCGACAGCTACTGACGTCCAACTGTTCAGTAGTGAACTGCAGTAGATTATGTTGCATTCAAAAACACCCTTTGCTGCAATAACAATGTGCTGCTGAGTGGGCAGTTAAGCCGATTCAGTAGTGACATGGTGTAATAATGCTAGCAGTTTATATTAAGGTGCATTTAGTACCACTGTATTGTACAATAAATCTTGTGTGTTTTCGTCATGTATTTCACTGCCATTTTTTAAATTTTGTACTGTACGGTTTTTCATTAAATAAACTCATACTTGACCAAACTCGGTTATTATGAATATTATAAAGAAAAGGACATAAACAAGGATGTCTATTTCTACAGTATCTAGAGGCCACCATTAATGCAAGGATTGCAATCTCAAGTGCACTAGATACAACACAGACAGATGTATCACATGAAACAGCTTATTAATTGTATTAACAGCACATATAAAAGCTAAACTCCTCCTGCAGCACTGTAACAAATAACTATAACACCAAAGTGATGGTTAACGTATACAGACTGGAGAACCGTTCTGTCACAATCAAGATATACAACCTGTACTGTCAACATGGCACAGTACAACTTTCATGTTATAACATAAAATAACTAGCGGCCAAGCAACCATGTGCTGTACAGCATTATAAGCATGTGAGACGAGAACAAGATCAGCCAACAGTAAAACTAACAGAAGCATGTACCAGAGATGTTGTACAATTTTTTCTCCGACTGTTCTTGTATAAAACAACATGTAGTACTTAAACTTTTGACTATGTTTTAATAAAACAACATGTAGTACTTAAACTTTTGACTATGTTTTAATTTAACTACCATAATGCATGCAAATTCAACAATCTGTATGTATGAAACACCATGTGAAAACACCAATACCAGTTCTTGTAAGCTGAATGATAACTTTAGGTGATATCATAAATAAACTATATTGCATGAATTAATAATAAAAAAATTATTTGCTGTACTATCATACAGCATAAAATATAAAAATAGACTACAGGAGCTAAAACATCCGTAATTGCTGAAAACCAAAACGACTCTTCCATCCGACAAAGTAAACTAAATGTTACCATTAACTAATTAATTGAACTGACCAACTGTTCTAGAGTTAATCTCTCAGTGAGGCTGTGTCCTGCAAAGGTTTTTGACACCTTTCAAAATCTCTGAGGATTGTTGGACTAAGACAACACTGATTTCTTTAAAATATCAAATAAGTGCACAACAATATTCTGCATTGTCCTGTATGGCTAATGAGCACAGCCATGCAGAGTAGCATAAGTCGCTGACTGTCTGGCCTTAGTGCTTGGATAACACTGTTTTTATTCAGTTTTTATCAATGGCACAGTTGGTAAAATCTAATCGACACTACCAATCCACCTAATAAAAATATGATTATAATGTCACAAAGGCATCCAGTTTTCTGCACTGTTTTGACCATATGCTGCTGCACTTTGACAAATCCGTACACTTGTCATCCGAACCATTTCACCAATAATAAATATCACAATGCAGCCAATAAATCAATATCAATAAAAATTATTACCCAACAACAACCACACATTAGCTTACTAGCTCATGAAGCACATGTATTATTAACCAAAGAGGTCCGTCACATGCTACATCAAGACGAGCAATATCATTCAAACGAGCTCAACACAACTACACGCAAACTGAGACTGACATTAAGATGACAAAACTGGTAATTCATCACAAGTTATACACCGTGTCTCAAAAAAACTGCCAGTGTTATTTTGTGAATAACTCCGTGAAACATTGACCGAATTTAATAATTTTTGGCACACAACATCGCGAAGGAATGTGACACAAGCGCCATAGTTTTGCCCACCTAACCTTAATAATGTTGCTACACTACCTTGTGAAATGAAGAAGTCGTATTTTGGACGTTTACAACAATGAATTCATGCTGGGTACCGCATGCCGGCTCAGAAAATCATTGAGACCAGAAAATCATTGTTACTTCTTTAACATTAATCAGGAGCAAGTCTATCATACCAAGATCTTGGACGTCGACGAACTCAAACGACGCATCAGCAATGAGTGGGCCGCTCTGAGTCACATGGTTATTGAATGTGCTGATGGCGGATGGCATCAAGGTCTACGCGCTTGCGTTCGTGCTGGAGGCGGACATTTTGAGCACATACTGTAATAAAGATGATGTGATGTGACTTTTTTGAGAGACAATAACTGCCAGTCATGATATTGTTTGTTGCCATTCTGTGTGTGTGCATTTCAGTTAATCATTCAAATATACACTTAATTATTGCGTTGACGGCTCTATCTGACACTTCAAATTTCCCATGGTAGTGCAAGCACATACTTTAGGTGAAGTGGGCAATTTAGGCACAGTTTCATTAAGGGTTTCTTCCGGGACAATCCTTCCAATTTTTATTAAAATCGGTTCATATTTGACAGACAAGGAGCAAAAAATAAGTTGGCACAGTTTTTTTTGAGACACGGTGTAGAATGCCAGCACTTGCAGCTCCCAGTTTCAGGCCATCTACCGAATGAAAACCAAATAGGCTTGAATAGAAAAGTCAATTTTATGTAGTGGCTGACACAAACTACTGGTAGCCTTGCTGTCATTTCCACTGGAATAAGTATTTTACACTAAAACATATTTCAAATACATAAAAAACACGTGAATTGTATTTCAATTACAAAATACAAATTACTTCTGTTAAGTTAACAAAATACAAAATACATTTAATGTATCTTAAATATGTATTTCAATTACCTGTATTTCAATTACTATACAACACAAACAAAATAACAAAATACAAAATACATTTAATGTATCTTAAACATGTATTTCAATTACCTGTATTTCAATTACTATACAACACTGCATATAAATCATGCCTGTATTTTCATATCATTGTAAACAGCTGTACAAAATAACACACATTACATGTTGAATCGTGATAATCCAGTAAAATGTGGTGGAATTCTCCCAAACTAGACATCACTTATTCATGAACATATTGCAAAAATGACAATTTATAGTGAAGATATAAGTGCAATAGTAACGAAAAGGGACAGAGTGAAAAAAATCTGCAAATAATATCCACAAAAGTGTTGGTTATGCCATGTTGGAAACATGTCATCAGTCTCAATGCAGCTGGAATGAATTGAACATTTCATCATTCATTAATTGCGCCATTAAACATTGGAACTCCGTAGTGAGCTGCGGTGCTGGAAACATTAAACAGATGTTCACTATACTGCATCAGCTTGTCTTACCACTGCAAAAGTGTGTTGGCTTATGCCCAGAATCCATTAGACACGTTTCCCCGTAACTTCCCCAAAGACAGAGAAGTTGCCAACTTGTTATGGACTTGTTAGCGACATGGCAAACTATCTTGACATGCCGTGATGTTGCCAACAAGTCTGCAACAAGTTGGAAACAAGTCGTTCTAATGGAATTTGGAATGACATGACACAGCAGACACAACGGACTTTTCCCACGTCAACTTGTTGCGGACTTGCTATGGGGAAGTCGCCAACTTGTTACAGACAAGCTACGGGGAAACTGGTGCAATGGATTTTGGCCTTTACACTGCAACTCCAACTGCATTTTTGCATACGTTCCTGATATGTCTGTTTTAATAACTTGTTACAAGAGAAAAACTATTACAGCAATGGATGCATAATTTTGTGCAGAACTACATGCTCTTTTATAGTTCTGCTATAGATTTTTAACTATTTGGTGGATTTGTTCATAAGTTCAGTCAATAGTTTTAAGAATAACTTAGATAGATTTCGAAGTAATCAAGAAGTGTACTATAAGTTTAGATGTGATATTACCGGAATCAGAAACAGAAGTTTGAGTCAGAATTGATTAGTAATTGTACTGAAGTATGTTATAAAGAGGTGGACACAGAGGTTTCAAAGCCTGCATCTTCAACACCGATACGATACGATATTTCTGTTGTCAAATAATTTGAGGTTGCTTTGGGATGGAAATTGTTGCCTCAATCTGTAGATATTTGCTCAGTCTCTTGAGTAGTTATACAAAATAGGAGAAAGAAAGAAAGATGCAGCAGAACATCAGACAGATATTCGTTTGTCGGCATCTAAGAATGGATGGTTCAGGGACACCTGCTGGCGACTAGCGGCAGCACGTGCTGCATTCTCTCCCTCAATCATCAGCTCTCGTATTCTGTCCTGCTGCCGAGTGTCCAGATCCACCGACACGATCGTAGGGAGCTCCCACGACGTCTCACCAGTTGGACTGGTGAAGAACAGGCGACCTTCGGTTCCACGTTCGGTTGACTTGTGCATTGACCAGCCACGCGGCAGCTCAGAGTCGGCCATGTCCAGACCACACACGCACTTGTTATCACCAGCATAATCCTGGTCATGCTGTAACAGACGCGCAATGAAATCAGTGGACAGGTTGCGGTCGACATCGCGTGGCTCACTGTAGTACAGACCTCCATCGGTGTCTGTTGCAGCCGCGTTATAATTGGCAGCAGCCGCAGCGAGTGCACCAGCTCCATCAGACAGGCTTGCAACTGCCGGACCATCACTGTCATCTGGGATTGCCGGCTGCTTTTCATACTTTTTAGGATTTTCGCTTAAACTGCCATGTGGCTGACGTGTATCTGTATCAACTACACATGACGTGACAGACTGCACTGCTTGGCTCTGTGCTTCCGCTCTCTTTTTCCTGTTTGCATGCTTCAGTGTCCGGATAATTTTTGTGCACCAGTTCATATCGTTAGATAGGAGTCCGTCGTCACTGTGGCTTTCGGACATTGACTGACGAAAAACACTGGAAGAACTGTCAGTACAGCTTAGTGCACGTGAGCTGTGACTGAGCGCAACGTCACCGGCTGAGACACGACGAAAACGTCGTTGGGCCAGTACATCATCAGGCATGTTCTCTGTCTCACCGGCAGAATAAACGACTGCAAATGTAAGTCGTACGCCTCTGATTGCTTCTATGTTAGGAACATCACGTCGACTGTAGAAACTGACGAGCTCCTCCAGCGTGTTGAAATGTCGATCGAGAATGTACACACTTCCACACTGTTGAACAACTTGTGAAATCTGGAAGTGCTTGATGCTGCACTCATGCCTATGTATAAACACATACAAACTGAATCACATCAAAGCTACACTGTACATTAAGGCAATGCATGTCAAATTCTTTTAGTGGCAACAATGTTGACTGACTTATTCACAAACATGACTGACTTACAACTTCAAGAATTCAACTATAACTGCGTACATAAACGATGACAGCTGAATTTCATGTTTTATGTTTCTTAACAGTATCATAATGCAACAAAACTGATGGCTATCAATAGTATCAAAAAATACTACGCAATTTTCAACAAAACATGTTTCAGGTATCAAATGTCAAATAAAACAATGCAAAGTGTTTACTCATCAAAATATTTAAAAAGTAAGCGACTGTTTCAACATTACTGTTGCATACTTACAACATTCAACGCGTTTATTACGAATCTCATGCTAACAAATACAATATAATAATAGGCAACAAATACAGCTGATGCTCACTGCCTGTTGATGCGAAGTGTAACTGATGATCACTGAGTCAATACAGCTTTTATATCGTAGAATGTGCTATAAGGAGTTTTAGTGAATTCGAGGTGCAGTTCAACTGGCATTTGCTACTAACATTAACATAGGTGAGCCCTAACTGTTGGAGCCATCACTGCTGAAGGTTACAGGTTAAAGCTGAGCTCACGACATTTACAGGGTGGGCCAAAAAGTCAGCCTAACAATTTTTGCGATAACTTGGTCTACTGTCTGCCAATTTTCATAACTTTTGGCACAGATATACTGTAGGAAATTTGCAACTGGAGGATGCATAGTTACTAGCCCACCTAACATCGGCTTTTGCCTTATTTTTTTGTTAATTTTCTGTATTGGAAAGCAAGTCTGAAATCGTCAGTATTTAATTACAGGATATATGCGGTTAGTTGTACCTAAGGTTTGAATTGACATTCACGTTGCCATACAGAATATATGCTATGAACTGCACCAGTTGTTTGAAATGAAGGCAACAAAATACAGTTCTATAAAAACTCAAAAAAGACAACAATACTGTAGACTTACACTACAGATATTGTCAAAACTCCAGGGTTGGAGAAACTGTTGCGCAACAGGAATGCACCATTGACTTGTGTGTAAGGCCTCAATGCTTCAATCACCTTTAGTCACAACACATCAACACACAGTGCACTGTTACCTGCCATACCTGGTAACCAAAACCACTCAACAATTGACACGGTGGCAGACATCAACATTCTGGTCAAATTCAGAGCCTGTCCAATTATACAGTTTTTACCATGCGATGCTATTCACAGTGGTAATGCTATGCTAAAGTTCTTACAGTGCAGCTGCCCATAAGAATGAGGAACATGTGTTGGGTTAGATTAAAAGTAATTACACAGATAATCTAGGCAATGGCGATTTCATTTGTTGCAGTAACTATTCTTTTCTACTGAAGTTAAGTTGACTGATGAATGAATTTATGCACAGTAAGCAAGAACAAATACACACAAAAAACACAAAACAAACAAACTAAAAAGAACACAAAACTTTAGATACCATGTCCATATCAGTGAGGTGAGGGTGATAGAAAGCAGGTAGACATTCAGAATCCATGTCCAGCAATCTGCTGCAGGAAGAATTAGATGCAATACTTCGAGCCATGTAAGCTGTTAACATACACAATTATCACTGAACAGAGTTTTTTTTCTGCATACATAATGTTGTTTATCTAGGTGTAGTGCAGGTTCAACTTAGGCCAGCTACTACACCATGATAAACTCAATATCAGCTAGACATTCCTATCTGCAAACATTCTATAAGCATGAATATCATAACGACAGTTAACTGTGGACGACAAAAACCTATATAAAAGCAAAAATGAGGACAAAATATGGGAGCGAAAGTTGCTGTTGCCACCACCACACGATCCTTAGCACTTCGTTTAACTTCACCATAATCTGTTAGCATAATCTTAGATTTACCTTTTGCTTTTTTGCCCTTAATTCCAGTATTCCTCTTTTAATGACTCGTTCACTTTAAAAGCATGTATTCTCTTCATTAAGCCATCATTCATAACCGGGTTTCTGTCGTAGTATTTCCCTGCAGAATCGTGGCTCTTTTTCTGTGATTCTTTTCAAAACATCCGTATTTGAAACTTTGTCTTTCCAACTGATTTTCACCATCCTCTGATAACATCAACGTTCAAAAGCATGTATTCTCTTCATTTTAAACTTTTATACATTGTCTAACTTTTGCAGGCAATCGTGAGCCGAACAGCCGATCTACCGCTAATAATTCCCCACTTACTTACAGCAAGATCGCCGATCTCGCACAAACGATTAGAAAATTACTAGCAGTACATTGTGCGCCGATTTACCGCTAGTAATTTTGTACTCATTGATGCAAGATCGCCGATCTACCCCTAGCACTATCCTTTCATCATAGCGAGCTTTCACAATATCAGAGCAAAAATTAACTAAAATTGGAAATTTTCGAAACGTTAATTATAGGTTCAGACCGGCGAACTGAAAGTAAGCAAGGAAAAATTGTTATGTTCGAATCATGCCTACGTCACTTCCGGTTTATTATTAGTTGTGCTGTTGTTAACGCAGCCATTTTGACCATTTGGCATACATTTAAATCACGTTATACCAAAACATGGAGTGATCTGACATTTGTACATGAATGCACAGGTTAGCTTTCGTTGTGTATTTGTGTTCAGCCTGCATGTCTGTAGTTTTAGTGCTACAGTAGTTACGTATGATAGCTAAATAGGCTGACTTAGCGTTAGGCTTACGGTTACATTAGGATTATGGTTAGGGATAGGGTTAGGGATAGGGATGGCCGATCTGAACCTATCAATTTCATAACCTTCAGATCGCCGATCTGAAGCTATCAATTTTGGGGCTTGTTAAATTCAAGATCGCCGATCTGAACCTAACACCGTGCTTTTCGAAATTCCCGGAAATTTTCCCCGAGAATTCAGTATTTCGGGAATTCCCGGTGGCCCTGACCATACGCACCCGTCCAACTGTATTAGAACGTGAATGTTATTTTCCGTCCACGGTGGACGGACATTTAGTCGCACCGTTGGCTACTTTCCGTCCATGTATTACGCCTATTATCACTCCGGCTCCTAACGTTGTTTCGTTGTTTACCCCACCCAAACCCCATGTTTCCACTCTGTCCCGCTAGTTCGTCGACTAGTCGCAGGCGTATAGTGGCAGGCGTCTGCGGGATGGGCGTGCGCTTTACACACTATCGCCCGCACACAGACCCTAGTGGGTGCATTAATTTACCTCCGAAGTGCAAACTATATTTGGGTGTCAACTTAGCACATTCTATTCACCGCTTATTCCGTTGAAAGGGCGCTTTCTGTGTCGTTTAGGGTTAGGGTGGGCTTCCTGTATCGTTTAGGGTTTAGAGTTAGGGTTAGTAGTCCTCATTTCTGTATCTTTTAGGGTTCAGTGCTAAAGGTTATGGTCAGTGCTGCCATCTGGCGAATGGTCTGTCACGGATGGAAAATAGCGTGAAGAAACTGTTCTTATCCGTCCTGGACGGAAAATAACACCGAGCGTATTAGAATGGAATATGGAGGTCGACCAGAATAATTGCTGCCGTAAACTACAATCGTCTCCTGAGCTGGAACTCAATCACTTTTAAGTTGATGTTAATTTTCTTCTTACCGCATCGCACCTTTCTAAAACATGAAAGCACACATCGTTCACTTATGGATAGTATTACAACAAAAACAACAATCGTGACGTAAACATGTAAACATACTACTGGACCGGAAATAGATTTTCGATGTTGAAATTTACAGGCCGCAAGGAATTAACAGATTTCGTCTCCGTTGCGGTGACTTGCTAAGTTGCTTCGTGATTGTGAATAATGGTCCATTGTGTGCTTTTCTGTTGTGTGTGTTTTGCTTTTAATGTCTTTTTATATATGTACTGCGTGTACGATTCTTAATAATAATTATTTTTAGCGCGTGACAGCACACACGCTATGGGGCTTTTTTGCGCTGCTCAGTCGTGCACTCGTGCCGGCGTTGACCCGCCCCACCCGACGTAGGGCCAGAGATGTGCGGTTTGTGGACGGGTCCGCTTGCGCACCAGGATCCGCATAATATTTTGGAATTCTTACGTCGTCGTCGACAAAAGAAGTCGCGTGCGGATCGATGGTATTTTTTGTAGCTAAGCATGTTGAAAACTGTGAATAATTTTGGTTTTGTTTTAGCAATTTAGTGCGAAAGTGTCTTGCCATTATTTCTCAGATTAAATACTATGAAAGATTTAAACAAATGAAAGACACCAGAACAGAACACAGGACTTACCGGTACTACACACAGTCACAGTAAAATCCCGGTCTGACTATTAACCGCACCGGACCGCACCGGCCACACCGGACCGCACCTGACCGCACCGTACCACCTGGAGCACCACACCGGACCACACCGGACCGCACCGGACCATTTGGAGCATTTTCAGA
>Ga0209788_1000377_pt1 | contig 11683 bp, 6 predicted proteins | sample WorMetLIZISLAND1_2_FD_187415 | JGI IMG/M metagenome (GOLD analysis project Ga0209788, IMG submission 187415) | Marine gutless worms symbiont microbial communities from Max Planck institute for Marine Microbiology, Germany - Olavius clavatus LIZARD... ...
TCACAGCCAATCACTTGACTGTTACTGACAAACAAACAATAAGGAAAAAACTCAATATAAATCACAAAAATACACACATAAACACAATACAAATCAAACTAAACATACAGCAGAAACAAAACTACCCTGATTCAGTCGCCTCTTATCACACTCAGCCAGGAAACGAGGTGGGCTTATTCTACAACGGTCCTGACCACCACATGGCCCTCGATATTGATCGACGAACCGATATTCTCGAAATTTTGCCATATGAATATAACTATAGCTAACCCTAACCTGTTGTGGCATGGCTATAGCAGCCCTTGGTTACCGCAGACAGACAGCTGCCCAACAAAAAGCTGCCTTTATCACTTGCAGACATGGACAAGAACATGCCAACAATGGTTAGAACACTTACCAACATAGCTGTATTGACTGCTAGATCTGTTAACTGCAGTGGCAGATAGGCAGTAAGTGTTGCTCGAGAAAAGTTAACTTTTTTGCAGCCAACTCTATATATACGATTTATCTCATATTCTTTCAGCGGCATCTTATTACTGACAGTAAATATTACCAGTACAAGTACTAACGTGCTGTTTGATGCAGGTAACATAAGTTATGACAAGTATGTATACTATTGTTGTCCTGCCGCCACTGTTCATTATACTTGCTGTTTTGTCACACTTGGCAAATAAATTGATGATGATGATGATGATGATGATTGATGTAAACTTACTGGCATTTTGCCACTTCTAGAGGGGCAGCACGTTTGCTAAGCCAAATCTTTTTCAGAAAGTCAAAATCTTATTTTCCTTACAACTAAAGTGCAACCTCTCTAAAAGTGCCGCTTGGCACGACTGCCCCTTTCCTCCTGCACCATCCAGTGTTCTCCACTAGTTAACAGCCAAGTCGGTCAGTATGCCAACAGTTCTGTTAGCAGAGCAGTTGTTACAGTAATTATGAAATTAAAACTCAAAAACACACCGAATTCATTACAATAATTATGACAATCAACAATCACTGATCAGATTCATTACTGTGGACGGTAATTAGATCCCCCATCCACCCCAACAATAATTTGCACACAAAGCTCTAATAATCATACCTCAACTTCACGCATTTTTGTGTACCAGAATACTTTCATTGTGCCACAAAACGAAACAAAGCTGTGAGCGGCTGGGACTTCGCCCGGGATCTCACTGGGGTAACTACACTGTGCCTCAAAAATGCACAAACTTTGAAATGGTATAGCTCAAAATTATAAGGATCGATTTTGACGAAATATTCAAAATACCCTAGAACAGAGTTTGCATGCTTCAGTTTTTGTGTAGGTTTGCCATTTTATCAACTTTTCGAATACATTACACGATTACACACGGTATAATGACACTGCCCCAGATCCCCTAGAGGGGGTGGCTCACTTTGCACCTCATCATGTGCACCAGCTCCCTCAATATATTCCACAAATAAATGCCAATGCCCAGAGAGGGAGACAAGCACCTCACCTATACTCCATGTCTACCTTTTAAAACGACAATTTTCAACAATACCTCTCCTGCCAACTGACCAAACTCAATGGTATTCAAGAACTGGCTGCGTTTTTTTTAATCTTCACCGGCTTAACCCGAGCATATACCTAGCCATTCTTTTTTACCAACCAGGTAAAAAACTGTACAATTTTTTTACCCGGCTGATGGCTAAGTATATGCCTGGGTTAAGCCGGTTACAATTAAAATGCGATGATTGTGATGACACCGTCAAATGGCTGATGCCAGTGTTGCACGTGATAGTCAGTAAGTAAGTAAGTATATAACAAGAATGATAAATAAGGACGATTGAAGTTGCCATAATGTGATGGTATCACTGCACGGGCACTGTACAGCCAGATACTGGGAAAAGCAAAACGGAGAAAATGTGACACTTGAGGCGCGACCAGAAGACACCCATCAAAGGTGCACAAGTGACAATAATGTGAGATTACTCAGTACTCACACATAATAATTTCACTCTTAAACTGCTGAAGTACAACCACAGCAGCAAACATCATATATCAAGCACACTGATCCAATGACACAGCATGATAAGCTACAAATATTTCATGAAATACGAGGCAAATAATCCGTCTTCAACCACAGAAAAATGTCCGCTTGTCACTTTACTACGACATTTAACTTAATTATATTGTACAATACAAGTTTTTTTTCGAATAAGAAGGCAAACAAATCTAGCAGCACTGTAGTGAAATATGATTTCCGGATTGCAGTTCATATATCAAACAACGTGACGAGCGGACATAGAAAAGACACACTGATTTTACACTGAATACAACATTGCAGAAGAATACTCGATACTGAAAATAGTGAGTCGTTGCCGGAGAACACTGCGGGGTGAAGGACATAGTGCGGCTTGCTGGGGCACAAGTGGGTCTGTCGAGCTGCAGACTGCAGGTCTAAAGTTCGTTCATTCGGACAATTGGCTGTTGCTAATTGCGCTGCGCCGCCTAATGCTAATGCGATCAGTACACCACTTCGAATCTTCGAATTGTAAATGGTTGCTGTTCGGTTTCCTTGTGAGTGGCGGTATATAAATGTCGGGAACCGGAACCTTTCTTTAAACCTTTAAGAAGTCGGGTGTGGTGCTGTGGGGGTGTTCAGAAGTAGCCAGTCACCGGCTGACCAATGACATCATCGGTGCATGCACGTGGCTCCGCCTCCACCATTGCCAGGCATTACGTGATTGGCTCCATCGCCAAGGTCAAGGTCAGGAAACGGCACGGCTGCTGACGGCTCAACATCATCGTCATCTGATTGGCTGACGGAGACTCGGGCAACGGCAGCCGAAGCCATTGCGATATCAGGCATGGCGTTTCTCATTAGTGGAGCCGCTGCGTCCAGCGAACTGCTGCATTCTGAGTCATCCTGCAACTACAAACCACAATACAATCAATACAATACAATCAATACAATCAATCATGCAGCTGGTGTCGTGCCATATATCAAAGTATAAAGGAACGAATCGCAGGTGCAGACACCGTTTGTGACTAGGTTATGAATGAAAGTTTGTAGAAATAGTTTTTAGGCTGCAGTTAAAACCAGATAAAAGCATATTGTTAAAATTATCAGTCAGACCAGCAGTACTGATATGTTCTATATTTATATATAATAACACACTTAAAAACATTTCCATTGTTGTGGCGACCTAGTTAATTTGTCGCAACTTAATTTTGCTGCCTGTAGGGCAGGGCCTTGCGGGGAACCAGTGAGGGCCTACTGGACGGCTCCGGCCCGATCCTGCCGATCCAGCTACCTTTGAGAGAATTATGAACACACAGCAAAAGATATTGACAAGTGACACAATGTAGCTCTGAGATGAAGTTCCACGAAGAGCGATATCGTTTAACGTCTAACCCTTTATCCTGTGAACAGACTCACCTCAAACGGTGGCTGAGGACCCATCGGAGCAAGAACAAGTGGACTGTGCCGGCCGGCCTCGACCTGACAGTGATGTAACTGCGCATGTGATTGGACGAGCACATGCTGCCAATGTCTGTTACCCGCCACACCCACCGGCGTTCCACCCACCGGCAGTAACCGACACGTCCCAGAACCGGTGCCGACAGTCACCGCCAGGTCGTGGCATGCCGGTGCGCTGCCCGTCCGCCGGTGGTCCGTCGACGGAGACAGCACTCCAGCCGACGAATTCTGCAGGACTTTGATGGCGGAGTCGGGAAGTCCGAATTCACGGACGACTCGGAGCTGGACCTGGCGGATGATGGTGGCCCGGTCGGCACAGAGCAGTGAGGAGGCACGTTGGACGAGCTTGCTGTGACAGAGCTCCATCTCTCGAGCATGCATTGCTTCAATCACTTCTCTATCAGGCACTGCACACCATACACAACTCACGTCAGTCATACAAGCCAGTATGACATCATGCGGTCACCTGACGTCATCAGTCACGTGACCATTTGGCTCACCGAGGACAATTTCCTATACGTTCTCAATAGAAATCAATAATTTACTTTAACTAATTATGCATGTAACCAGACTCACCTCAAATGGGCACTGCACACCATAGACAACAGATATCAAGTCACCCACACCTCTCTAAAGTCTACTGCACCAGGTCTTTTTCAACAGACAAATAATATAACAGTACCCAAGAATACCTTGCATGATAGCCAGCTGCCTAATCACAAAGAATAATCGGCAACCTAAAACTAAGCAAGGAACTGAAGGAAAAATTGTTAGGTTCAGATCGGGAAGGGTTAGGGATAGTGTTAGGGCTAGGGATAAGGATCGCCGATCTGAACCAGATTGCCGATCTGAAGCTATCAATTTTGGCACCTGTTAAATGCAGATCGCGGATCTGAACCTAACACCGTGCAATCAGAAAAACATCCGCGGACGGTCGGGGATGGGGATGATGATTTGTGGAGACAGTCGGGAATGGGATGAATATCAGCGGGGGCGGATGGGGATGGAAACAAAATTTATATTACATATTTAGAACCAACACTGAGGAAGCGATAATGTACAATACATGAAACTGCCCTAAGAATCACATTCGTAGACAAAAAAAACATTTTCTACGTCTGACGACAAGCTAGATGTTGGGACAATAAATGTAGAGTAGTGGAACTGACCAGGAATGGATTTTCTACGTCTGACGACAAGCTAGATGTTGGGACAATAAATGTAGAGTAGTGGAACTGACCAGGAATGGTGCCAGCAATGATGTCAACCGTAGATGATGATGATGATGATGAGGCGGCCTGTGTGCCTGACTGTTGCTGCTGGTGGATCTGATGACGATGAAACAGTGGACAGGTATCCAACATGTACAGTGCATCAGGTATTGGATATGACGACTGAGGCATCACGTGTACTGGGACGACGCTGATGTCCTGGCCACGTACGGCCTGCTCTTTGATTAGAGACTGCACCAATACATCACCCCAAAACACAACGATTAGTAGCTGGTAACAACTGTTGTTAACATTTAGGGCTGCGGAAATTAACGATTAATTAATCGATTAATCGTTAAAAAACTTTAACGATTAAAATTATTTTAACGATTAATCGTGGACGTTGCGATACTTTAGTTCTGCTGGATACATTGTCAACAAAACATGATCATCACTGGATCCGAACACTGTGAACATACTCGTGTGTCTGCGGGATTGGTGCCGCTGGCATTGAAGTTCCGATTTTCGACACATATCAATAACTTTGAACTAACTGATGATCTTATAAGCTCAGTAAACCCTACAACTTATGTTCTCTTAATTTAACTAAAATTATGTATAACAGATTACTAACCAACACTTGACCTCGTATGACCTGTTCTTTGATTAGACAGCACGCATTCATCACCACAAATACAACACTTAAAATGCTTGATATTTCAACACACAGAGCTCTCAAATCCAGTTGGATAAGTGGGCCTCGGTGGAAAAAAAGCACCACTTGGCAGGCTGCATTAAAATTATGCATAATAACATGTGCCAATTTGCAAGGACTGCATTGAAATCTGAATAACAATATATGAAGCTTCTCACTCACTCTAAACAGGTCACAAAGGAGGAACACTATATGACATATGGGCTACCACTGTGCAATGACAACATAATTGCCATCATCACTGCAAGAGCTATAAGCCTGAGAAAGTCATAGCAGAAAAACTGATGCATAAAACATGAAAAAAACAACACAAATCTAACCTTGACTTCATCAAAGTACGGCACAAACAGTCGAGGCTTGATGAAGAGTGCCATGTTACGTGTCCTAACCCAAGCACTCGCTGACGACTGGCCACCGACCGCCACCGTATCGGAACCAATCATGTGTGATGGAGGGACGCTGACAAGGCCGCGCTTGATGGCATTGGTCAGGACCTCGCTGTCCTTTGGCAGGATGTGGTCGGTACGGATGTGAGGCAGGATATCAGAGAGAATATCCCGGAGTTCCACGTCACTCAAGTCACGTTTCTTCACTCCTTTACGACTGATACTGTGAGCAGTGTGATTCAACAGGTTCGGCTCTATATCACACACCATCATCATCATCATCATCATCATCATCCAATTTTTTTGCTTTATTAGATTTCCAAAGTTTACTTTAGTATTGTGTAGGCGACTAGTTCGTTGAGTCATATGGCTTCTCTGTTAGCCTTCCGCTGTTTTTACTGTTATTCATGTTATACATTGTGGGCAATAAACTGATCATCTTCACACTACATTACAAGATTTGCTATGCACATCTTATCATATGGTCGTAATTTCAGAGGCAGTAGCGGCTAGCTAGTCGGCAAAATTTGGCTTAAATCGGTTGGCTTGCATCGTAAAAAGTGTGGCTGACTAGCCAGCTTCAGTTTGCTTTTTCACGACTTTTGTTAGCAGGTTCCCGGTGCACGTGGTAGGTGTGGCACAAAACTGTAATAAATTTACTAATTAATACGGCTTATTGTTTGTACCTGTTGTTTGTTTTGAGTTGCGATCACTGCATCTGATAGTGACAATATCTCTAGGCCTATTTCATCTGATCACATTACTCGCCTCATGGGGCCTACGTAACGTAGTTTGCAAATTTTTTTGCGTCTTAACCAATGTGAGTCGGCAATGGCTTAGCGGCACTAAATCGACAAGTCTATTCCACTGTCAGGTAACAACTCTGGACAAGCTGTTCACACACATGTGCCTGTATCACCAAGCAGTATAATTTTGTAGTGAATAAAGAGTGGTGATGCTCTCTGGCTGGGGGTAATAAACTGCGGGTCTTGCACAAAGTAATGACAGACTACTATTGAATTTATGACTATATTTGTCACCTGTGGGTTGACTGCCACAAATGGGATCAGCTCTGAACGCCCAACACTTATATTTGAGTAAGGGACTAACTTTGTCAATATCTAACTGAGATGAAACCAAAAATACAGTTTACAATGAATATCATTACTGTACCTCGCTCTTCAAGACGCTTGACAAGCTGGAACTCTCCCCATTTAATGACTGTAGTTAAAACATCCAGCTCACAAGCCTGGCACAAACACACATCTCTCACATTAACATTATTATCATCATTATTATGAAAAATCAGCTGGAAAGGTTAACTTTTGAACAGTGATGTATTGAAAAGAATAGGAGATTCTATATGAAAAGGGCACTACACAAAATCCTGCTGAAAACTAATAAGACACTAGCAACAATCTCCGAAATATCCTGTCTTAGAGATGGCATCATATTGCAGAAATGGAAATGCTGACCTTAACACTGATTATTTGGTATAATGAGAGATGTATCTCAGCTAGGCTGGCTTGAAACTAGGGACTACTTTATATGTGCCTTAGTTAGTGTCGAATATAAGCCTTTAATTGCAATTGCCAACAAGTCCGCAACAAGTTGTTGTAATGGAAGTTGTGAAACGGCACGACACAACGGACCTTTGCTGGTGCCGACTTGTTATGGACTTGCTATGGGGAAACTGGTGCAATGGATTTTGGCTTTTAACCTGTAGAAAGTCGGAGCTGACGGCGTCGACAATGTACTCCCGTGACAGTTCATAGAGCATCGGTAGATGACACGGTTGAATGAACTGTGAGAATTCTTCACGTAGGAATTGGACGGCTTGTCTGTGTACCCAGACGCTGCCGTGGGGCTTGGAACTCCACTGCAGCACCATCGGCAATGTGTCCACCGTCATCGCCTCAGCAATAATGTCCTCACACCCTGTACATAGCACCATCATATGCCATCATGCATCATTAGTATTATTTTATTATTACATAAATATTTCAGGTAAATAATAGTAATAGCGCCGACAATTTCTAACGCGCCGTAACATGAATAGAGTCATTACAAGGGCGCGGCGTGGCTAACAATTTGTCACTGGATGAAGTGAAGATGAGTCTTTAATGCCGTCTTGAAGGGTCCAACTGTCTCTAGTGCCTGTAAATGCGCCAGCAGCTGGTTCCATGCCTTTGGGCCCGCTACAGCGAATGCACGGGAGCCGAAGTGCGTGACGGGGAGCTGACCACTGTGAAGTAAAGGCAAAAGGTCATACACTTGTTATATTGCACTTAAGTAGACAAAGCCAGGTACATGGCGCGCACAAAGCAGCATCCCACATACCTGCCTTAAATCTTCCCAGCCATAGCCGATACTCATTAACCAACCATGAAAGGATGGAAGGTTGAGTAAGCCCAGGCCCAAGGTGCAAAGAGCAACTGGCCGACGGTTGCTACAACCGCCGCGCCAGTGGGACTCAAACTCCGACCTCACGATCATTAGTCAAGCACGCTAACCACTAGATTATCCCGTCAAGTACATTGCTGGATAAGCTCCGAGGTAAAAATACTGAGAGGACTCGAGCACCTCAGGCCCTATAAACTCAGCGCCTATGCTAGCAGTTGGCCATTATTCGTTAAAAAATATTCATCCAAAATGGGGATTTTCATTTTTTTTGTCCAAAATGTTATATTTTGCAATTTTGCCTATTTTTTGTCCAAACCGATTCAGTGTTCAGTCCCTATTATACGATAGCCAATGCTAGCCAAAACCACAACCGACCAATCAAACCTCGTAATGTTGGTCACATGCATGCAACTTTCTTGCACCGAATAAACTTAGTTAAGTAAAAAAAGCACTTAAAATGCAATGATCGCAGAAATAACGTCTACTTCAGCGTTCCACTTGGTGTAAGAAACCTGTATGAGATAAACGTGAGCAAGAAAGCACGAGACATAGACACATGCTCAAGGAACTTGAAAAAAGCTTCAGGCACCCATAATATAACATTACCACATTCCTAGGTTTTTTAGAAAAAAAGTTTTTAGTTTTTTAGGTTTCTTTAGATTTAGTGTACAAATAAGACTGGACACAAAATTCCGATCCAGGAAGAACATAATACCATGTACACCAGTCTATCTGTCACACCATTTGGTGTAAATTATGACAAAATTCACAAATCACAGTTAAAATACGAAATTCGCCTCAGATTCGGTGGTTTTCCTCCGACACTGTGCGATCTATAAATTTACTTACTTACTTCCTTACTTACTTAAATTATGATCTGTATAAAATTATTTGCTAGACTTGTCTGCTTTTCAGCTTTCTGTCAGTGGGAACCTGTTACTTACTGTTTACAGTGAGATGACAGTATATGTATATGACGCTTAGTTTCAATAGCATGTGGCCATTATAGCACAGTGCCGTTGAAAACGACAATTACCATAATTACACCTATTTTCTACTTAACAACAATCACCTACAATTAACTTGCTACAAATTCACAATGGTGGTATATGACACATGGTATATGATGATGCTAAGGAAAATATGCACTCTGCAGAATGCAGAATAAAAGGGATGGACTGAAGACGGATCTATATTTATATCGTGGTGTTTGTTTTACTGTGTCTGTTGGTGATGGGATAACCCAATGGTTAGCATGCTCGACTAACGATTGCGAGGTCGGGGTTCGAGTCCTGCTGGCGGCAGGTGATCACATAGCAGCCGTGGGCCAGTTGCTCTTTGCACCCTGGGCCTGGGCTTACTCAACCCTCCATCCTTTCGGGGTTGGTAAATGAGTACCGGTTACGGCTGGGAAGCTTTAAGGCAGGTATGTGCGAAGCTGCTTGGTGCGCGCCATGTACCCGAGCGCCTCTGATGCGGCTTGTCTAGCTTGAGTGTGCGATAACCAATTGATGTTTACCTTTTTTTACCACTATTCACTTTGCTGTATCTCTTTTAGCAACGCAGCATCCGGGTATTTTTGACTCCGAGTCAGCTGACCTCCTAGTAATGTGGGTTAATGGCTGTCACGTGCCTCCCTCCCGGAACTCACGACCAAATAGAAACAAACACGCATGCTGATGTTCCTGTTTGGACAGCAGGGACTGGGACAATTAGCCGGTAACATGTTGACAACGCAGGTGGCCACTTGGAGGCAGAGGTGTGGGGAGGGAATGGGGGGGTGATAAAATAAAGGTGTGTGTAACCAGTAACCACGGTAGGTAGGGAGGGAGTAACCACACCACACAACAGATGGCGTTAATGTACGGCGAGACGTGAGGGTAGCAAAGGAACGGTCAGAACAGTATGTTACGGTGACTATCATCTGTTAGTTAAGTACTATTTAACTATACACTGTATGGCGCCTCTAAACCACAGATGGTGGGCCACCAGAGCAAATCCAGATGATATGATACGATGTAATATTTTAATACTGCGATGACCTCCTCGTATAGGAACGGTTAAATCAAACTGCAAAATATTCAAACAATTAAGTGGTGGCAGTCTGGTGTAGTACTAGTTGCTCAACACCGGGCCAGGTTACTACTTGGACGGGTGACTGACTGTCTGCTGACAGGTACCGTAAACTATCTGGGTACGTACCCAACCACCTATGTCAACTCAGCCTTGCATCCCTCCAGGATAGATAAAGTGAGTACTGCACCAGTCTTACCCTGGCTGGGGTTAGGCGGGCACTTTCACTCATATTGGGTTGCAGATAATACTGCACCATCCCGTATGGCTGAGATGGAGTTCCATGAAAAGCTATACCTTTAAATTCCTTTAAGCATTAGCTTAATTGACCATATATTTGAAATATATACATCTACCACATTGTCCCAGTCTGGGGATCAAAGAAGACGTCGTAACATCACATTTCTGGCCTATACAGCAGCTAACGCTAGTCTGGTTTGACACTGAATGCAGCTTTTGCCTGCAGAAATATTTCCCCTACTTCCGTGGAAAATAAACCAGATTCCAGGAGGCCGACTTCAAGTTGCTCATATATGCCTTATCACCACAGCGCTCTACAGCCACAGTAATTCCGTCTGTCCATCCGTCCGTCTGTCTGTATTGTAACTAAACAAATCCAGCTAAGATCGGACGAAAAATATCTCACATTTGTCACCCACTTCCATGCTATTTTCTACAATTCTGAAACCTCATTTATACCGTTTGGGTGGTCATGGAGAAATATAAAGAGGTAAAGGTCATGCACGGCTGTTAACCGAACTCCATCTCACAGCTACAGGGTGTCGCAGCATATAGGATCACACACTACACAGTCTTACTTGCCACTCGACACAAGTGAACAAATCCTTCCTTAACCCCAGCAAGACAGGCTGGTACTCGATTAACCTACCAAATTAACCTTTTCAAATTTAAACATTAAATAACGTAAACTAAAATAGCCAGAAGGTGGTCACTGGTCATACCGTGTGCGAGGGCAGGAAAGTCGATGAATCGTCCAATATGGTAAAGCTCCATTGCCTCGTCGGTAGCAGTGACGTGGGTCTGTCTGCCGACTGCTGCCTGGACCTCACTCAGTGTTCCCAGACTGACGCTACTTCTCATGATACAGGCTGGATCAACCGTGTCGAGGTAGATCGCCGTCAGCAGAGCACGCGCGTACCGTCGCGGTATTACCTGGCACACAGATACAGTTAAAAACGTTTAAAAACGTGACAGAAATTAAAACAAAACGTTCGTGAATGTTCAATAAAAAGTTGACAGTTTCTGTTCACAGTATAGACCAATGAAGGCATGAACTCCGTAATTTTTACACTCACCAAAAACCAAGTGGTAAAAAATATTTGTAGACATTGTTTGCCACAACAATAAAAACAATTAATAAACAAATCGGTACCGGCATTAGAGGTTATTTTCTAACGAGGTGCGTTATATAATGTATTTATT
>Ga0209788_1000378_pt1 | contig 11677 bp, 4 predicted proteins | sample WorMetLIZISLAND1_2_FD_187415 | JGI IMG/M metagenome (GOLD analysis project Ga0209788, IMG submission 187415) | Marine gutless worms symbiont microbial communities from Max Planck institute for Marine Microbiology, Germany - Olavius clavatus LIZARD... ...
TCCAACCGGAAATGGCGCCGTTGGATCCGCCGACCCCGAAAACCCCACCCTAGAACCAAACATGAAGGGGATCGGTTGACGCGTTGCAGAGTTATGGCCATTTGAAATTTTCCGAAAATGTGTGAATTGGCCCTGACAAAAGCGCAAAGTGAAAAGCGCAAAGTGAAAAGTGAAAGCGCAAAGCGAAAGCGCGTTTTAACGCCCCTCTATTATTATACTGTAACCGTCCATTTACATTACCTATAACTTTTATATAACTGGACGGCATAATAAGCGTGTAACATAACTGCGCGTTTCACCAAGTTATTTGACGGACAGAATTGGCGTTTATTAAGTCTTGGCCGGTGAAAGAAATTAATCACCGTTATTCATTGAACACCACTGCGTTCGAGTGCACGATTACAAGATTGTGACTGCGGTATCGTACAATGTTTGATGGTTTTAATTTTCCGGCTTTATGATCATTTCTCGCGATGCGTTGTTGAGAGTTTTCTGTTGTGTTCAAGCGACTAGGAAACACACGAAGTCCAGCATATACATGCACGGTTATCTATCGGCATTCTGTTTAACCTCACAAAGATTGCTTTGAAATGAATTGAGCAGGTACGTAGACAGCCACAATTTTGGGGTTCAAGGGATTTTCTGTGGGGGCAACGAACAAATTGGCGGGACAGCTGCCCCCAGCCGTGGCTATACATGCTTGGAATTGAGAAGACTGTAGGAAGAAAGGAGGAAATGAGAACCGACCTGACCCTGCTGCTACCAACAAAACAATTCGTCAGATCTTTTGCCCCTATTGAAATCGCTGATCCGTTGACATCGAACTGCTTACTTACTTGTGAGCAAACGACGTCGCCGGCTGATGCGTGCACGGCCGTATCAATTTAATCCGTTTTTCGGTAATCAATCGCAGACGGTTGACCGGCCGAACGGCTGTGGATTATCGGGCGGGGTCCTGCACGCATCCGAGAGAGAATAAATCTAGCATTATTGACAGCCGTACGACGTCCGTCGTCGTACAGACGCGAAGCAGCTTCAGACCAGTCAGCCGAGTTGCGGAGGGTCTCGTCGTGAGCGCCTTGGCTCGTTCATCTGTTCCGTCCATAACGGACGCAGCCGAGCGATGAGCTGTCCTTTCACTACAAGATACGACGTTCTGTCAGCTGCCGAGATAAGCCGACCGGACGTCACAGAGACGGCGTGCTTCAGCAGCTGGCCAGGCCGCGAGGATTTCCAGCCAATATTCAGATAAAGCTATAAAGTTATTTGATAGCCGCTGTTCCGAAATATCGATAGGATACCTACCAGAAGAGTGACCATTCCAGTGCAACAGTGCATAGGCGGCCACGGGTTAATAAAACGGCGGTGACACTTACGTTATTTTGACAAAAAAAATTCTTCATATTTGACGCGCGACGAACATTAGAATTTATGCTTTACGAATTCGTATCTTTTATAAAACATTTTCTGGCAGCGATCTTAGAGATGTAATTCGCCAAATATATGTCGCTTATATTTTTACAAAGGAGAAATGTGCCTCCTCTAAGACTTGGATTTTATTATATAAGTTAGTTAATTAGTTAATTAGTTTTATTTTTGGGTGCTGCAAAGCAGTTGTAGTTTGCGATTATAGTTAAGAAGCAGCGAAACTGCAAAATTACATTCTGGCACTATATCCTATGCTCATTTTTGCCTCTCCAGGCCAGCTATCATCAGTTGTTAGCGTATACATTTTTTTGAACTAAAGGATCTATTTTGACATTTAAAATAAAAACTGAACTAAACATTGATGGCGAACATGTATAGGCGTAATGTTTTCACAGTACGTTGTGGTTACTTCATCACGTTTATCTACTGCTCAGTAAACCATAGCTCAAGTGAAGCCGTGGTGCCAAGTATGATATCAGCACATGTACACAATCATGACATACGACTCTTTGAGAGAACTTTGCGAAACTAATTTAAGCCACAAATCACAGCGAACTTGCAGCTGCATTGAGTCGCATCACGCTCACATTCTGTTTGCGGCTAAAACTTCTGCACTGCTCTGTGCTAGTGCTAGACAAGTTTCACCACGGCATAACAGTGATGAAGTGTATTACAGTGCAACTTGTTATCTGCCTCATCATCGGCACTAACAGCAAGCAGCAGCCGCAGCGACAGAGCTCCAGCAGTGGCCGTAATGTGCTGCCCTGCATGCGCCAACTCCGGCGACGACGCGACGCGTTCAAGACTGTCGTCAAGCGAAGAGCAACGACTTTTCGGCGCCAAGCGATAAGACGACGACTCGAGCATACAGTACTGCGCTGGCTAACGAACGTAAGGACTGTTCTTTCTCCTGCCCACCCGCCTGACGGACGGTGTTCGACGGCCGTGCTAGGCGACGATCGCCTCAGGGAGGGAATCGATTGTTCGGCAGCAACAGCAACGTCGGCGCAGAATAATAAGCCGCCGCTGGCGCTGCGGACTGGATCAGCAGCGTCAGTTGGTCGCTAAGTGCGAGTCCGGCCAGTAGTCAAATCGCCGAGAAGCGAGTCGAAGGGAGTCGTAACTCGTAAGTCTCCAGCCGGTTGCGACTTTGTCGTAACAACGTCATCAGCCTATATATTGTCACATCAACGCTCGTCTGAACAACGTCATCGACGTTCCGCATTAACATCACTGATCATCTTCGTCAGTGTTGTTCTGAAGATTTCTTCTGACGTGTTCTTGAGCGTTCAGACAGTTCAACAAGAAAAGAAGAGTTAGCAAGAGATTTCCGTTGACTCGAGACAGTTTTTAGCTGAGTTGACATAAAACAAACGACTTAAACCGAAAAAGTGTCGAAATTGAAAGTTGACGATTGACGAGAAAATTGTAATAAATTGTCCGTTGGCTGTTAATGTCTCTTTCGCCGGCGAGTCTATGTCGCCAGTACGATTCAGCGATGACGATCAGCAGACTTGACTACTACAACGAACTCTTCACCTTTCTGCTCACATGCTCATTTGTCGCCAGCGTCGTCTCTCGTGGTCTGTATACCTAGTCAGTCAGTCAGTCAGTCACAGAAGCTTTCTGCTGTGTCTTTCTTTCTGCTTTATGTTCACAGCTCCTATAATGATCAACGGAAAGATGGAAATTACGCTAAATATATTTTGATAACAATAGTAATAATAATAATTGCCTTGCTAAACTGATAGAAGGTTTTTTTTTGTAATATAACTGCTCTAAACAGACAAGCTATACTGTCGAATAAAATCTAACCCGCAAAATCTTTTCTAGTTTTGTTACAACTTCTATGCCAGATAATGTGGGAGAGTGTTTAACCTGAGGTGAAAAATGCGACACCATATCGATAATTTCTTCCTAGCTAAAATTTGCAGAAATCACTCACATCTGTTAACATATGATACAGTAGTAATAAACAGCTATGTTTTACAGACAACAGTGTATGGTTAAAAATAAACGGCAATCGCATCGCTGTGCATTTCAAAGCCAGAAAATGATCAAACGCAGTGACTTGGAAACGGCGATGCAAACGCGAGTTTTCTGTATGTAAATCGGTTCTGTTTCCTGGTCATTTCGACTCCCTCGGCTAATGAAGTTTCCGCCTCTGACGCTTGCTGGTGACAGTTAACGACTCTAAGAGTGCCAGTGATGTCGCCCGTTGTGACGATTCTTTGCGGAGGTTCGTCGGTTCTTTGGTCAGACTTCGCCGCGTCGCGTCGCATCGCAGCAGTTTATATTAACGACATATCGACACGGTCGCGTGCTTCTCGTAAACTATCGTCGTGCTCCGCGCAACAGCACGCTCCGCCAGTGCTGTTTCCCAACAATACATCTGCGCTTTGATGTCGGCCGACGTATGCTGCGTTGTGAAGAGAGATGCCAGCCACACAGGACAGCGCGGCGGAGCGGACCACCGAACAGAAGAAACCGACGACGCCGGACAGTGACGGTGACCCGGTCTCGACACCGCGGCTTTGTTAATATTAACAAGCTCCAGCTAGAAAGAAAGACGGCGCTGCGACAGAAATTATCTTCCGCCTATTAGACTATGGACGACGACGCTCATTTTCGATGATTTACGGCGGTTCGGAGCTCACCCGGACGTCTAGCAACGTGTCCGTCGCTCAGTGCGCCACTATTAGTACTGCAGAGCGTTAAATATTTACTTCGGATGTAACCATTGCTGTCATCGAACCAGAATTAGCAAGTAACCAGTGATGACTGAGACCACATTTGGTGTACGTTGTGTGTTGTTGTATATGTCGGCTTGGTTTACGTATATCTCATGCATTTAACGTTTTAGCTGACATCTACATTTCATTCCACCCCTGTCTCGACTGAAACGAGGAGGCATTATTATCATTGCTTGAGAGGCACTGTCTGTTTGTCTGTCCGTCTGTCTCTGTGAGTGTCCGTTAGTCCCACTGCTATCCTTTGTTCAAGAATATAAAATCACAGAAAGTGAAACCTGTCATATTCGCCATAATTTGTGAAATGACGACCAAAATCCCGTGATATTGGTGATGGTAACAAGAAGTTCTATACCACGAAGACGTAAATGGATAAAAGGTCACATGTTAGGCTTACGGTCGCTACGCTGTCCTTCTGTATCTGACTTTGGGCTTATAACTAAAGAATGAAAGATCATAGAAATTATACCGGTTCTCCGAAGCAAGCCTAACTCGCGATGTATGTAAGCCTCATAACGCTAATTTGCAAAACGCGCCTCAAGTGACAAACGATTGGACATAATGAACTTCAAATCAATTGCCATGTTTGCAAAGAGCTTAAAAAGAAGACAAACAGACAGATGAACGCACAACAGAGGAGTGAAAAAGAAATAGAGTGCTTTCACAGCGTACATAATGTTTGTCGTGGAGTATAGTGTAGGCTTGATCATGAACGCTTAATCTGCCTTCGGCGCGCTGTACGACTATATTGCATGCAGCGTCTCATTTGTGCGTCTCACAGTGTGTGACTGTTAATTAAAGCGATCTTCAGAAACAATTTCAAGGTAAGCCGAAAAATGCGGAAATGCTGTGAAACGTGGCGTCAACAGGTGTGACAAGCTGATTACAACAGCGCCTATAAATTGGCTAAAGTCATCGCACTTGACCTGTAAAAATTGCTACTAGACTCTCGCACGCGTTTAACGCTAGCAGCGAGCCGGTCCAGTGTGCGTAGCAAAGGATAAACTGACTGATCGATATAATTTTAAGGTACAATACTAATAGCCAGATATAACAAAAATATATTTTATAGCTAAATATGAGAACCGTGTTACTAATTGCTCATTTTGTTGTTAATTAAAAATACATGTAGTATTATTGTCTGCTGTATGAATTATGTTCTCTGTATATCGTTTGATTTTTTGCGTTTTTATTATTTTTTCTTGATATGATTTGCTACAGTTTGTAGAGTGAATAAAAGTGTACGCTTAATAACTGATGACTTCGAAAAATGGCTAATAATTTAAGCTGATTTGTAGGTCAATCCGCCAATGAGTCTAGATTCTGTTAAAGACAGTAAAGTACCCAATTTCGGATGTAACTTAACTGACAACAAATACAAAAATATGAGACTAAAAATGCGGCGTAGTTGTAATTGTTGTCTACCTATGACAGAGGAGGCAGTACCGTTACTACATTCTTCGTATAGCCGTTGTAATTTCTGGTGACTATGTCACGTACAGAAAGTTGTTTGAACACTGTATTGAACTTATGCTCAAAGCCTCAAATAATTAATATTGGACAGCCAACTTATCTGAAGAGTGATTTAGTGCGAATGGTCTGTGTATGAAAATCGAGTTTTGCAATGTGTTGTTTAACTGGCTTATCAATACATGGACATTTCAGTAGTAATCGCCATTAAATTTAAACCAGAATTTGTTGGAATGAAGTGTTGCATGAGTTGATGTGCGGCAATCCATCCATCCATTTTATTTGTCGAGTGAAAATACATATAACATGACTGAAGCAATAAGCAATAAGCAATGCACGAAACCATACCGCATAGTCACGTGTAGGCAACTGAGAGACAAGATCACTCAGTTCGTCGAAAGTCGTTGATCGACGTCAGGTCGCGTCCTCATTAGGTCCTCGGCATACGTGACGTGCGAGACATACTCGTGCAACTTCCATGAACCTCGTGCCGCGTGCAGTGGTCCCGACTAGCAAAATCGCGCAACTGTCTGTCAAGTGTGCCACCGATCTTAGACAAGCGGCTATAGTGTCGCGGCCTCAAGTCATGACCTGCGTGCCGTCACTTCGTTACCAACGCGAGTCACGTTCGACGTCAAATAGAGATGAGTTCGGCAAAAATCGGTATTTTGACGTGTTTCAAATGCAATTGTCCTCAAATACCACGTCTCGTTAATATGTACCAGTCATTTGTCATATACCGGCTTGTTCGCAGTGTGCCGTCATCGACACGGTCGCGTTATTCGAAATACTTTCACATCATTTGAATTTCGTCATCGGTTCTTCGAAAACGTGCAAAATTAAACCGTTTACATACCTTCTGTTACATTTAATATTTTGATATGCGTACAACCAGTTTTAGCGGCTGCACTCCAGTTCGTCGGCCCCTATACAGTAAACTCGCGTACTATCCCCATGTGCTCAGAAACTACAGTTCATTGGCCACATTTTTGTCGCTGACAGTTAAGGCCCATGTTCATTCAGTCGCACATTAACAACATACGTAGCCTACGTCAGGCGTGCCGCCAGGAAACGAACATCAAGTTGCATCAGGCACTCAGGGTTATTCAAGGTCATTCTCCTTGGTTTTCCAGAAAGAGGTGTCGTCGCAATGTGTAATAATGTCGACCTTCTTTCCGTAACGTACGAAGACACAGTGACGGGAAACTGTGCAAATTCGTCGATTTCAAACACCAGAGTGTTGCAGACTGTCAGACGGACGGATTCATCGTAGCTAACATAGAGCTTAGCCTAGCAAGCTGTAATAATAATAATAATAATAATAATAATAATAATAATAATAATAATAAAAACCTGATCACCAGTTAGGCCTATCGGCTAGGTATTGCAGCTGATTGGGCTCACTAGGATCTTCAACGTGCCCTGCCGTGTACCATCATCGTTCATCGATCGCTTATACAGCCATGTATTATACACTGTGTTTCAAAAAAAAGTTCACCCTTTTTGTTTTCACTATAACTAAGTCAGGTGTTGACCAATTTTAATAATATTTGGTAGGAATGTAGCTGAGGAAATTTGCAGCAAATGATTGTATTCCTTTCACTATACAGTAAAACAGATGCATGAATATTATGCACAATAAAACAGAAAAATTTATTACGCAATTACGTCATGCGACACACGGAGAACGACGCCACATAGCAAGGTATCCAAGTGTCGGCTAATCAGCCAGCCTAAATTAGATAAGTTCCAGTCGCAATGTTACAGCAAATGTTCAAAGTCATGTCTACTCGTTTCCACGCGGTAGTGCAGACGTTTGTGCCACTGATCGACAGCGTCGTCGATCGTTGTCGCTGAAACCCGTGAAAGCGTCGTCGGCTACCAGGCAATGAGGTGCCCATCAACTTAAATAAGCTAGAGAAAAAGGTAAAACTAATATTGCGCCATGACATTAACAAAGACCTGCCATGCGAGTAATATGATGCATGACTTGGACAAATCAACTTACAGGGTTATTGCAACCACAAAAGCTTTCTGAATCGCGATGTTTCAACGTTCCATTGTTGTAATATGAAAAAAATTGAATCTCATCTTGAAACTTAAACTAGCAATGCTCAACAAATAAATCTGACATTTGTTCCATACAGTCTTGTTGCGTATTTCGTCAGCTACATTTGTGCCAAATATTATTTAAATTGGTTTTCATTTCACATTGTTATCGTGAAGGTCACAGGGGTGAACTTTTTTTTGAAACACAGTGTAGTTCCACTGGCGACTGGTGCATGCATGCGCCTTTAGACGTTTACAGCTAAATCCATCGAAGACCGAATTAATATGGTTCGGGTCACGTGTATGCCTGGATGCCTGTATGCCTGGAGAAGATTGACAGCTAGAGACCTGTAGCTACATTATCACTCAGAGGGACGTTGTGCGCAACCTCGGCGTTAAGCTCGACTCGACTCCGAGCTGACAGACAGTGCACGTCAACTAAGTCGCCAGTGTTTGCTTTTGGCACATACGGCGTCTTAAGCAGATTCGAAGGTTCGTTGGACCAGACGTAACAGCTACTCTCACCTCTGCGTCTGTTTTGAGTATATTGGACTATAGCAACGCAGTACTTGTCCGTCTGCTCAAACTTACCATTGCCCCACTGCAACGTGTACGAAAGAGAGCGGCCTGCTGATCGTGCGTCTTGCCCTAAATGACAAATACACTCCAAGAATTACATTGGCTTTCAGCTACAAGTTGTATATACTGATGTATCTCACAGGCAAGACGTTATTTTACCGGCCCCACTAAAATTTAGCCAGCACGCGTTTTCGTACACTGCATCAGCTGATAATAATAATAATAATAATAATAATAATAATAATAATAATAATAATAATAATAATAACTTATTTAAACAAAAAAAACTAATTACATCATACAAATGTCCTCCACAATCATTTGGACTATATGAGCAATATACTTGCAAGCCACAACAAAGAACGGAAGTAATTTTCATTTAGTATTTTAAAGAACCCCCCCCCCAAAAAAAAAGGTTTTGTGCCTTATTCCATAACAATTGAGTCGACTGCGAGATAGCCGCAAGCAGATAACTGAAGTCTCTGGTTTGGTTCAGCGGTTAGAAAGTGATTGGCAGAAGTGATTGCTGTCAGCTACAGTTATAGCGATCGTGTATTGTTTCTGTTGCGAGCACGTGTGTTGTTACAGCGGTTGCTGATGCTGTTACCTAGAAGCGCCGACTGCGGTAACTTCACCTGCACTGAGGACGTCTCGTCACGCATGCGCGCGCCCGACGACTCCACACCGGAAGTGAGCGTCGCAGTTGCGTCGCGCGCGATGCGAATCGCAATCGGTCTCGGTGAGACCGCCATCAATCATTTCTCACCCGGCACGGAACTCAGTCCGCGGTGGCGACGGTGCGATGCTGGCGGCTACGGGGCCGGACACCGGCAGCGGCGGCGGCGGCAGCGTCCCGGAGGCGACGGCAAAGTCGTGAGCTGGTCGCTTATTCAGCGTCCGCAACTGGCCGTAGTTGGTATTAATCAGCAGCATCATTTCGACTTTCGCGTTGCCTATCCGATTATACGCGCTGGCCTAACATAATGTGGCTTAATGGTGCAATGGCTAACGAGTCAGACTCGGGGTCGACATATAGCCGGTTAAGTACAAGTTTTACAGTGGCAAAAAGATCTGATCTCAGTGGTTGGAAAGGTAAGTAGAGGCAACTTACTCCCGGGTTTGTGACTGTTTTACCTCCTGCGTGGCTGATTGCCTAAAACAGCCCCAAAGCTTGAACCAAGTATTGGACTATACCGTTACCTTTTTATGGCGCGGATAAGACTTCTTGTTCTTGTTAACTTTTGTAACATTTTTCATTGTTGTGTAATTCCGACACTCTAAACTTCTCAGAGTGAACAAACGAATCGAAGTTTCGTTCCTAAAATCTATTCTTTGATTGTTAATGAAGTCAACGGTGATGTCTTGGGTTTTCTTGGATTACGGCTTGCATTCTGTCAGATGCCACGGCAGTTCTCATTTTCTCGACGTCGACCTTTGACTCGATCACCACTTCTGTCTCATGCGCTAACCACGCTAACCGCTTCAGGGCGGCTTATCATCGCAACGCGCCGTTTTATGCCAAATGCGATTCCTGTCCGTGCCGACCACGAATCTCGTCGAATTTGAACGCACTTCGAGGATCGACGGTGATTGCATTTTGCGTCACTCATTGCCGCTGACCGTTCGCCACACTTGGCATCCAAGGTTTTTGGTTCTTTCTCATATATACTTTGTACTTTTATGTATGCTTTTCGTTTGATTTTTGTGTTGTCTGTTTGTTGCTGCTACGGCGTATCAATAAATGATGATGATGATGATGATGATAAAACAGCCAGCCACAACACGCCATTTACATGCCTTTTGACGTATTCGACAGTCTCGTTTTGACGGTTTTATATATGTGGTTCTAAGCGCGTTCAATTTTGCTATTTAATACTAGGTACGGTATGTATTCAGCATCAGCACTGCTACATTAAGATGATGATGATGATGATGATGATTAGTTATTTAGCGTCGCTGCTCATGTCAAAGATGATGAGCGACGTCGATAAAACATCAATCAACGTACGGCACGTTACAAGATACACCTTGAAAGTCAATGTCAGTATGCGAAGATTCGACTACACAGCCTATAGACAACCAGTGCGATTGTGCGAACATGAACATAGCAAATATACAGAAAATACGCTACGCTATACACATCTAAAGCAAATAGTCTAGTACAACGATACCATGATAATATAAACTGACAAAATAGACAAACAGTAAACTATACTAAATTTGACGTTTAATGAATATATAAATTGCATTTATAATTAAGATGGAGAGAAAACGAAGTTGAATATTTGTATTAAATTCAGTGCATGTGTTTTTTGCGCAGTAGTAGTAGTCAAAACAAAACTGTTCGGTTATTATCGAGTGCGTGCATGGTTGCGACCAACTGGCAACTATCGCGATCGGCTGTGTTCAACTCGATGGGCTGGAAAAGAAAAGCGCCAGAAGAACGCCTGAGCGACTACTCTGAAAGAGACGAGCGCAGCGCATCACCGGCTCCATGTATACAGCATCCATTGTCGCGTCCGCCGGTCTATTTCACCGGCGCTGCTGATGACGACGACGAGCGACGTTAGAAGTGCGGCGGACGGCACTCAGCCGGGCCGTCGTCGTCTCCCTGGCCGTCACTGCTGCACCGTCCCCTCCAACGCTCCGTCAGCGGTAGCGGCTTCGTGCGCTTGACTGATGCCGAAAAGTGGTCGTCTCGCCCGAGCACGCCAGAACGCTCTCGCGGATCGCTTTTCGAAACCAATTATTCCACATCTGGTCGCGACGGCCCGAACGTCCATTCGCCGTCAGCTCGTCGTGCCTCGTAGTCGATCGTTGCCGCCGGCTCGGCCTCGAGGTCTCGAGTCCTGCAGCCGGCAGGCGTCGATATCGTCTCGTGGCGCGGTCGCAGGCGACCGACGAATTCTTCTTCTCCCTCGACGAGCAAACTGAACGCCGACGAGCCGATCAGTCGATTCCGTCAGCGCCAGCAGCTGAATCGAACTCTCAAAAATGTTTGGCAATCATCGACTGGTCTTCTTTCCTGCGTGCAAACTGATGATACGATGTACGAATCGGATATACACAACGGAAATTCAGTCCCGATGACAGTTAGATAGCGAGACAGCAGGTGACGGAAATTGAATCAAAGCTGCACGGATTACGGATCTCATGCGTCATCATTCGGACTTGATTCAAAGTCTGCTATTTGATAGAAAACAAAGCTACCGTCCCATCATTCCAGCGGTGTATTATTGCCGACACAGATCAGATAGTTCTCGGATAACACGCGCCCTTGACTTTGTCATGTTACGGCGCCTTAGAAATTGTCTCTGTCATTACTATTACTATTAAAGCGAAATATATAATATTTTTAATATTTAGAAAAAAACAAACGATCAATCTTGACAAACCGGAAC
>Ga0209788_1000379_pt1 | contig 11663 bp, 13 predicted proteins | sample WorMetLIZISLAND1_2_FD_187415 | JGI IMG/M metagenome (GOLD analysis project Ga0209788, IMG submission 187415) | Marine gutless worms symbiont microbial communities from Max Planck institute for Marine Microbiology, Germany - Olavius clavatus LIZARD... ...
GCGCGCGCAATGCAGCACGTTTCCTGCAGGGATTGAGGCCCCGGTACAATACGGACCGGGCGTATTGGCCTTTGCGGTCTACATGACCCAATACCAGTTGTTGCCCTACCAGCGCACCGCCGAGGTGTTCAATGAGCTGGCCGGCCTCGGGACCTCACCGGGCATCCTCCAGCGTGCCGTACGGGTGGCCGCCACCCGCCTGGAGGCGCCAGTCAACGCGATTCGCCGCGCACTCGTCGCCGCGCCAGTGGCCCATGCCGACGAAACCGGCCGGCGCGTGAATGGCAACCTGTACCGGCTACACGTACTCAGCACCGACCGGTTTACGGCCTGCTGCCCTCATCCCAAACGTGGGGCCGAGGCCCCGGATGCGTTCGGCTTGTTGGCGCCGTTCGCTGGCGTACTCGTGCATGATCATGGGTCAGCCTGCCAGCGCTACTCATGTTGGCAGGCCTTCTGCAAGGCCCATCATCTACGTGAGCTAACCGCTATCGCTGAGAGGTCCCCAAGCCAGCCGTGGGCAACCGATATGATCGCGCTGTTGTGCCAGGCCAATGCCCTGGTCGGCGAGGCCCAGAACCTCAAGGCATTGCCCACCGGCAACGTCGAGCGCTTGCGGACCCGCTACAACACCATTCTCACCGAACCCGCGGGCGGATCAAACAATCCCCGGCCGGCAACCTCATTCGGTGGCTACGCGAGCACCGCAACGAGGTCCTGCGCTTCCTCACCGACCTGCGCGTTCCCGGCGACAACAACCCGGCCGAACGCGACCTGCGAATGTCCAAACTCCAACAGAAAGTCTCCGGTTGTTTCCGCTCCGATACCGGCGGAGATGCCTTTGCCATCACCCGCTCCTGCCTTTCGACCCGACGCAAACAGTCCGACGATATTTTTAACTCGCTCGTCCTGACCTTCCAGGGCCGCCCCCCAATGTCCCAATTGGAGTAGCTGAATAGTTACCATTTGCGTTCATTGGTGGCAAAAAAGAGCTTCCGATGGATAAACCGAACCCATGTTATCGGTATTTGGGTACAGCTGTACTAGGTACCGAGTGCCATCGATTTTTCAAGCTGCCCCGGAGATCTCCCGGTCCTCGGGAGGTGCTCTTTGCCGACGATTTCGAGCTCGGGTAGGGGAAATATGAATTTTCCACCCCGGGCAAGAAAGTCCGCCTCTCTGGCGATGAACTCCTCGCGAAAGTGCCATGGGAGCACCAGAAAGTAGTCTGGCCTAGCCGCCCTGGCCTCAGCCTCGGAGATGATGGGGCGGGTGCCCGGTGTCCGGCGTCCCCATTTCTCGGAGTTTCTTTCGGCAGCGGCCGTGATCCGGGTGGCACCCAGGCCGAAGAATTGTAGTAGGACATTGCCCTTGGTCGAGGCGCCGTAGAGGTATATCGACCGGCCCTTGGCCTTTTCAGCCCTTAGCCACTCGCATAGCTCCCGTCTGATATCGAGGATTCTCCGCACGAACCCGCGGTAGGGCCGCCAAGTATCGAGACTTTCGTCTTGCTCTTTGCGGAAGGCTCAGTCTATTTGCCCGTGGTTCGCCCTGTGTGGCGAGTCCCGGTGGGCGGCGGTTACTCTGAAGCTGCCACCGTTCATGGTTCCGAATTCGATGGCGAGGATTTCGAGGCGGTGTCGCTCGAGCATCCGGCGGATCTGATCAAGCCCATAGTATTCCAGGTGCGCATGACAGATAGTCCGGAGCGTCGCCATTGTTCGCGAAACCCGAAATGGGGTCCGTCCGATTTCGGGTGCACAAAATTAGGCGACGGCCATGGCCTTCGGCGGCCCGCGTTCGTCCTGCGTCCGTCCCGGCGCGCACTCCGCTCGGCGCCAGGACTCCCATAATGACTGGACGCCGTATCGCATGGCCGAGCCTACGCGGGGGTCGTCGCTCTCCGCTCGTCGCTTACGCTCCCTCGCTTTCCTGTGCTCCTTCATCGAACGCGTTCATCCGTAACATGGTCGGCATATAGCTCTGCTCCATGACCCAGATGTCGTCGGGGTGGAGGATGCGTTGGATATCCGAGACGAAGTCCATCGGCGCTTCCAGGTCGTAGAGTATGACGATGGAGGTGATGACCTTTGCCAGTACCGCGGGCGAGACCCACGGATGGATCGAGGTCCCGAAGTAGTCACGGATCAGCCGGATATCCGGCGGGTAATGATCGGCGAACTGGTCTCTGGCCGGGTCGATGCCGATCCTGTGCAGCCCAGGTATCTCGTAGCTTTTCAGGAGCGTCCCGTCGTTACTGCCGATATCCAGGACCCGGTCGCCGGCCCCTAGGGGCACCCGCTCTCGGATCTGTCGCACGATGCCCCAGAGGTGGTCCGGTCCGGTTGATCCCGGATCTGTAGCCATAGCCGGATCAGTACAGGGCATCGGGGATGATCGAGTGCTTGAGCTGTAAGAGTCCGCAGGCCCGCGGGCTCCCAGCATCATGGCATCTTACGAGCCGGAACGGAACGGCCGGTGGGTCCGCTTCGTCCGCTGCCGGGAAGTACCCGGCCGGTACTTGAGTACCCAGGTCCAGGACCGGTAGTAGATCGGGCGAGCCACAGAACCGGCAGCTCTTCACTTCCGTAACCATCATACCGTTTTCTTCTCGCTTCTTTCTCGCTTTTTTTGCTTGCCGATTCGGCGGTTACTCGACCAAGGCCACCGCCTTGACCTGCGCGTAGACCCGCTTACCTGGGACCAGATGCAAGAGCTCGGCCGACTTGCGAGTGATGCCGGCCAGCAGGGGGGTGCCGGCGAGGTCGAGGCGTATCAGTAGGCGTGCTGCGTCGATTGCCGCCAATGCTTGGATCCGGGCCGGGAAGATGTTGAGGATGCTGGTGTCGGTCTGGGGCCGGAGGGTGATGCTGACATCCCGGGCCAATACCCGTAACCGCACCTTGCGACCGACAGGCAGGTCGTTGCGGGTGACGCTGAAACGGCCGCCGGAGAAGTCGAGATAGCTCAGATGAAAGGTCTGGTCGTGGGCGGTGATTGCGGCCTCGATGATGGTGTCGGCCTCGGTGCCCAGGTCGCAGGCGAGGTCGAGGCGGGCACGTAGCTCACTGAGGGGACCGGAGGCGCGCACGCGCCCGGCCTCGAGCAGGACTAGGTGATCGGCGAGTCGGGCGATCTCGTCCGGGGCATGGCTGACATAGAGCACCGGCATGGCCAGCTCTTCGTGCAGCCGTTCCAGATAGGGCAAGATCTCTTGCCTGCTCCTATGGTCCAGGGCGGTCAGGGGCTCGTCCATCAACAGCAGCCGAGGGCTAGTCAGCAGGGCCCTAGCTATGGCTACCCGTTGGCGTTGTCCGCCGGAGAGGCGGTCCGGTCGTCGTTCCAGGAGGTCCCGGATCCCCAGCAGGTCGGCCGCCTCGTCCAGGGGCACCCGGCGTTCGGCGGGGGCGATGCGTCTGAGCCCATACTCCAGGTTACGGCGCACCGACAGGTGCCGGAACAGGCCGGACCCTTGGAACACATAGCCGATGGGTCGTCGATGGGGCTTCCGAAATAGTCGCCTAGCATCGTCCTGCCAGATTTCCTCGCCGATGCTCAGTCGGCCGGGTAGGTGCTCCAGCCCCGCCACGCAGCGCAGGATGGTGGTCTTGCCGCAGCCGGAGGGTCCGAAGAGGGCCGTGATGCCCGACATCGGGCACTCGAACCGGACGTCGAGGGAGAAGCTGCCGAGCGATCCCGCGAGGCGGATCCGGATGGGTGTCTGCCCGGGGGTCACGGCCGGTCCCGTCCGATGCGTTTTTCGAGCACGAAGGTGGCGAGGATGACGACGAACGAGAACAGGAGCATACCTCCAGCCAACAGGTGGGCCCGAGTCCAGTGCAGGGTCTCTACATAGTCGTAGATGGCGACCGACAGGACCTTGGTCTCGCCGGGGATGTTGCCGCCGATCATCAAGACCACGCCGAACTCGCCGACCGTGTGGGCGAAGCCCAGTACAGCACCGGTCAGGAAGCCGGGGCGCGCCAGGGGAAGGGCTACCGACCGGAAGGCATCCCAGGGTGAGGCCCGCAGGGTGGCGGCGACCTCGAGGGGACGCTCGCCCATGGCCTCGAAGGCGTTGCGGATCGGCTGCACCACGAACGGCATCGAGTAGAGCACCGAGCCGATTACCACGCCCTCGAATCGGAACGCCAGCGAGTACCCGCCGAACAGCTTGGCTACCCATCCGCCGGGGCCGTCGGGCCCCAGGGCGATGAGCAGGTAGAAGCCCAATACGGTGGGCGGCAGGACCAGCGGCAGGGCCACGAGGGTCGCCACCACCTCTTTCCATATCGATCGGGAACGGGCCAGCCACCAGGCAATGGGGGTGCCGATTAGCAGCAGCACCAATGTGGTGACCGAGGCCAGGGCCAGGGTTAGCCGGACGGGCGGCCAGATTTCGGCCAGCTCAAGCATGGGTCGGCGGACGCTCAGTCACCAGTGTTGTAGCCATAGCGTGTCTTCACTGCGGCGGCCTGGGGGCCTCTCAGAAAGGCCAGGAAGCGGTGGGCTGCCTCCTGGTCCGCGCCTCGCCGTAGCAATACCGCATCCTGAGCCAGCGGCGGGTGCAGGTGCTCCGGCACCAACCAACGGGACCCGGCGCCATGCCGGGCAATCCGGGATAGGGCGACGAAGCCGAACTCGGCGTTACCGGTGGCCACGAATTGGTAGGTTTGGGAGATGTTGTTGCCCTGCACGATCCGGTGGGCGAGGTCCTGGTAGACACCCAGGGCCTCCATGGCGGCCACCGCCGCCCTGCCGTATGGCGCGGTGACCGGGTTGGCGATGGCAATCTTGACGATACCGGGATCGTGCAGCACCGTCTCGTCCATAACCAGTGCCGGATCTCGGCTGAACAGGGCCAATCGGCCCCGGGCATAGGTGAAGCGACTGTCCGCGACGGCAAGACCTGCGGCGACTGCCTGTTCGGGGTAAATTCGGTCGGCGGCGAGAAAGACCGCGAAGGGGGCCCCCTGGGTAATCTGGGCGTAGAGCTGGCCGGTGGAGCTGAAGCTGTAGAGGGTCTTGTGGCCCGTGGTCCGTTCGAACAGGGCGCCGATCTCCTTGGCCGCCGCAGTGAAGTTCGCGGCGACTGCGACCCGGACCTCTTGTGCCACGGCTGGTCCGGTAGTGACCGAGAGCATGAACGCCGCTGTCAGCAGGATTGTGACTAGGCGCGAGCCGGGTTTCGGGATGGGTTTCTTCTTCACGGGAAGCGGCCGGGTAGGTACCCTATGCTTAGGAATCCGTGCGATCGAATCATTTCAGTTGGCCGGTCTTCTTCATCGCAAGCACTTGCGACCTTGCCTTCCCAGTCAATATCTCCTCGCGGACGATTTTCTTCTGGCGTGCCTCGACCTGCTCCGACTCCAGGACCGAGCGCAGGAATTTGGTCACATCGCGCTCTTCGTAGCTCTCGATCAGCTTGGTGTTCCAGCCATAAGGGGGAAATACCGCCAGCTCGAAGACGCCATGAGAGATGGTTTCGGATTCCAGAAACTGCAACATGTGCTGCGCAAACAGCAGGAACCAAGGCATTTCGAGACCCTGTACGGAGAGGACGACAATCTTCTTCCTGATTACCCTCAAGGTTCAGCTATTCAGCCTGAGAGGGGCGCATACTGAACCTGAGCCCAAAGAGGAGAATCCCCATGGCCAAGAATCCGATTCAGTTTCAGAAGGGTTTGAGTTTGCCGGATTTTCTGAAGCCGTAAGGCACCGAAGAGCAGTGCCGTTGCACCGTGTACGACTGGCGCTGGCCGAAGGGCTTGCGGTGTCCGGAATGCGGGCACACTGGTCACTGCGAGCTGGCGGGATGCAAATTGTACCCATGTCATCGCTGTCACCATCAAACCGCACTTATCAGCGGAACGCTGTTCGAGTACACGAAGCTACCACTGACAACCTAGTTCCTGGGGATATAGTAACTATTCAGGACCTCTTGCCAAGTAGCAGGCTACACACGTAATTTATTCCCATGCTGGAACAACCTACCCTAACCCACTCTCCGGAAAACCCTGACGACGAGCTTAAGCGGTTGCGTGAATGGGTTGCGGAGCAGACGGTGCTCATTGCGCTCTGCGCGAGCGCATCCGGGAGTTGGAAGCGCGCTTGGCCAAGGATAGCCACAACTCCAGCCGGCCGCCATCCTCGGACTCACCGTTCAAGAAGCCGCCACCACGCTCGCAACGCCAACCCAGCGGGCGTAAGCCCGGTGGACAACCGGGCCGACGCGGTGTCACTCGCTCCCTGGTCGATCACCCCGACCAGTGCGGGATCATCTCGTTGACGGGGACCTGCGCCTGCGGACGTTGCGGCACCGGGATCGCGGCTACAGTGCTCGCGGAGCGACGCCAAGTGGTCGAGGTGGTGATCCAACGTGAGGTCATCGAGTACCGCATTGTCAGCGGGACTTGTGCCTGCGGGCGTGCGCAACGCAGCACGTTTCCCGCGGGAATCGAGGCCCCGGTGCAATACGGACCGGGCGGATCGGCCTTTGCGGTGTACATGACTCCATATCCGCTGCGGCCCTACCAGTGCACCGCCGAGGTGCTCAATGAGCGGGCCGGCCTGACGATCTCACCGGGGACCCTCCAGCGCACCGTACGGGTGGCCGCCACCCGCCTGGAGGCGCCAGTCACCGCAATTCGCCGCGCACTCGTCGCCGCGCCAGTGGCCCATGCCAACGAAACCGGCCGGCGCGTGAATGGCAACCTGTACCGGCTACACGTACTCAGCACTAACCGGCTTACGGCCTGCTTCCCTCATCCTAAACGTGGGGCCGAGGCCCCGGATGCGTTCGGCCTATTGTCCCAATTCGTGGGCGTACTGGGGCATCACCACTGGTCAGCCTACGAGCGCTACCAATGTCTGCATGCCTTCTGCAAGGCCCATCATCTGCGCCAGCTGATCGCCATCGCTGAGAGGTCCCCAAGCCAGCCGTGGGCAACCGATATGATCGCGCTATTGTGCCAGGCCAATGCCCTGGTCGGCGAGGCCCAGAACCTCAAGGCATTGCCCACCGGCAACGTCGAGCGCTTGCGGACCCGCTACAACACCATTCTCACCGAACCCGCGGGCGGATCAAACAATCCCCGGCCGGCAACCTCATTCGGTGGCTACGCGAGCACCGCAACGAGGTCCTGCGCTTCCTCACCGACCTGCGCGTTCCCGGCGACAACAACCCGGCCGAACGCGACCTGCGAATGTCCAAACTCCAACAGAAAGTCTCCGGTTGTTTCCGCTCCGATACCGGCGGAGATGCCTTTGCCATCACCCGCTCCTGCCTTTCGACCCGACGCAAACAGTCCGACGATATTTTTAACTCGCTCGTCCTGACCTTCCAGGGCCGCCCCCCAATGCCCCAATTGGAGTAGCTGAATAGTTACCATTGGCCACTAGTGTCCCAACGTTTAGTTGAGTAAATTCAGCTGGTTATCGTGGTCACGCTCGTCGGGATTGCATGCTTATCCGTTAATTGGTTGATTTTATGAATTTATTCGAAGATGATGAGGCTCAGAATCTGTAGAATTGTGTAGAAACTGACATTGGTTTTCAGCCGCTTCTTGATAATGGCCACGAGTACATAGACGGAAATGGCGAGCTCGAGAAGACGAATATATACCTGTGGACATGCGTCGTTGTTCTCAGCCCGCAATTTCGCGGGAGAGCTTGGCACCTTAGCGTACCGCCGCTCAAGTCGGCAACCGGCATAATTCCAAATATTTCTTTTTTAATGTATGGGTGATCCTGAATTGCCGGTCATAACGTTGGGATACTAGTGACCATTGGCGTTTATTTGCGGCTGAATTTTCTCCCCGCAGCCTTTACTCGATATTTTCCGGTAGGCTGCAGCCTAGCCCCCTAGGCAATCCCCGTCGGGGCGGTCAACCTAGCCACGGAGCTTTTCGATTCCACGGATCGGCGGGCTCGGCCTAGTAATCATAGTGTTTGATCCGGCGTCGGATGTTGCGCTGGATGATGATTCCCATCACTTTCCATTCGAGGCCCCTGAGGTCGATCTCGGGATAACGGGGATTCAGGGCGATCAGCCACTCCCCTCCTTGGGTATCCGTCCGGTACTGTCGGAACCAGCGTACGCCTTCCACTTCCACGAAGACATACATACCATGACGGCACTGTTCGGCGTGCTCGATGATGACGATGCACCGGTCCGGAAACTCGGGCTCCATGCTGTCGCCGAGGACCTGTAAGGCGAAGGGTTCGCGCCAAGCGCAGCCGGTTTCGTTACCGCGGGTGGGATCGAACATGGTTAGGATCGGTTCTCGGGTCGTGGTGTCCCTGGGACGGAGGATGGGGAGCAATCTAGCGAGGGCCACGTCGGATGGCAAGTGTCTGCGGCATAAGGGGTCAGTGCGGCCGATTACCGATAACATCGAGCGAGCAGGATTTTTGTGGAAATTTCAACCGCAAATGGCCACATTTTCTTTTTTGCCGCAAATGAACACGAATAGACGCCAATGAACTGAAAAATGCTCGGCTGAGGTGCGCATTCGGCCAGCCCGAGGCACAAAGCCTTCTGGTACACGGACTTCAAAAACCCAGGACCTAAGAAAATGTCTAATAACTAACCTACTTATTTTAATAGAAAATATACCGTAGGTATGGGCTGTTCCTACCGGTCAGATGTAGTATTTGGTGGGTAAAGCCCATCCTACAGGTTAGTTAGTTTTTAGATAAATTCTAAGGCTTTGCCGACTTCAAATGTAGATCTGATAACACGCCGGGAGGTGGGGTCATCCTCGTCGACTTTTATTGAATCTATTTGCGTTCATTGGTGTTTATTTGCGGCAAAAAAGAGCTGCCGAGAGATGAGCCGAACCGATGTTATCGATATTTCGGTACGGCTGTGCTAGGAGGAGACCCGACGCATGTTGAATGTGAGTCCGATATCGGCGTTCGATGATAATTACATCTGGTTGCTCAAAGACTCGAGCAGCAACCGGGCTACAGTGGTGGATCCGGGGGACGAGGAGCCCGTGCTTGCGGAGTTGGCGGCGCAAGGGCTGGAGCTGGGTGCCATCCTGGTTACCCATCACCATTATGACCATATCGGCGGCGTGGCGGCGCTGCGGGCCGCGTTTCCCGAGGTACGGGTCTATGGTCCGGAGGACCATAGGATCGCCGCCCTCACTGACCGGGTCCGCGAGGGGGATGCGGTCTCTATTCCGGGTTCGGCCGAGCGGTTCCAGGCGATGGCGGTTCCGGGCCACACCGCGACCCATGTCGCCTATCTGGGGGGCGGCGCCCTGTTCTGCGGCGATACCTTGTTCGCGGTCGGCTGCGGGCGGGTATTCGACGGCACTTGCGAGCAGTTGGCCACCTCCCTGGAGCGCATCGCCAGCCTCCCGGCGGATACCCTTTGCTATTGCGCCCATGAGTACACCTTGAGCAATCTGGAATTCGCCGCACGGGTTGAGCCCGAAAGTCCTGCCGTCGCGCGGCGGAGGCAGGGGGTGCTCGAGCTGCGCCAGGCGGGTCGCCCCAGTGTCCCGTCCCGGTTGTCCGAGGAGTTGGCGACCAATCCTTTTCTGCGCACTGGGATACCTGCGGTTAGGGCCGCTGCCGCAGCGGCGTCCGGTGGCCTGCCGGCTACCGGTGCGGAGGTCTTTACGGCGCTGCGACGCTGGAAGGACGGGCAATAGGACCAATGCGGCGCAGGGATACTGGGTCCGTCTACCGGGTCGAACGTGATTGCTAATCCGATTCTCGGTGTGCGCTTCCTGCTGGCCGTGGTGGCGGGGGGGCTGGCCGTGCTCGCCTTCGCGCCTTTCTCGTTTTTTCCCATCGGGTTGCTGTCCCTGGCATTACTCTATGGGCTCTTGAACGGAGCGACCCCTCGTGAAGGCCTTCTGATCGGTTGGGGGTTCGGGGGCGGTCTGATGGGGTTCGGGGTCTCCTGGGTCCATATCAGCCTGAACCAGTACGGCAATATGACCCCTTGGCTGGCCTATGCGATGACCCTGTTGCTGATCGTCGCCATGGCCCTCTATTACGGGATCGCCGGTGCCCTGACGGTTCGGCTTGGCGGTACTGCGCGCGCAAGTGGCCCCTTGTTGGTGTTTCCTGCGGCCTGGGTCCTGGCCGAGTGGCTGCGGGGCTGGCTCTTCACGGGCTTTCCCTGGCTCGCCATCGGCTATACCCAGATCGATTCTCCGTTAGCCGGTTTTGCGCCTATCCTGGGTGTCTACGGGATCGGCTTGGTGCTGGCACTGGGTGCCGGGTTGCTTTGGTGCTCGGTGAGTTGGCCGGGTCGGGGCCGGTATGCCGCGTTGGTCGGGTTGGTCCTGATCTGGCTTGTGGGTGCGGTGCTCAACCATGTGGAGTGGACCGAGCCGGACGGCACGGGCTTTCGCGCCACCCTGGTGCAAGCCAATATCCCCCAGTCCTTGAAGTGGGAGCCGCAAGCCCGCCTGTCCACTCTGCGTGCTTATTTGGAGCTTACCCACGAGAATTGGGACAGCGACCTGATCCTCTGGCCGGAGACGGCGGTTCCGGATTATCTGCATCGGGTGCGCGATGGCTTGGTTCGGCCACTCGCGGAGGAGGCGCGGGAGCGGGGTAGCGAGCTGGTGCTCGGGGTCCCGGTGTTGGATCTCGCCGAGCGCGCCTATTTCAATAGTCTGCTGAGTATCGGCACCGTCGAGGACCTCTACCACAAGCGCCACTTGGTCCCCTTCGGTGAGTTCATCCCATTCAAGGGGTGGCTGGGGCCCCTGGCGCGGGCCTTCGAGGTCCCCATGTCGGATTTCAGCTCGGGTACCGCCGCACGGCCCTTGTTGCGGGTCGGTGGGCATTTGGCCGGCGTCTCCATTTGCTACGAGGATGTCTTTCCCTCCGAGGTGGTCCAGGCCTTGCCGGAGGCGGCCTATCTCATCAATGTCAGTAACGATGCTTGGTTCGGCGATTCGTCGGCGCCCCACCAGCATCTGGAGATGACGCGTATGCGGGCGCGGGAGAACGAGCGGTGGTTGCTGCGGTCCACCAATACCGGGGTTTCCGCTATCCTGGATCACCGCGGGGGGATCGTAGGTCGTGTGCCCCTCTTCGAACGCGGTACCTTCTCGGCCCTGGTGCAGCCGCGTCGGGGGGCGACGCCTTTCGTTTATTTGGGCAATCGACTCGCCGTCGGTCTGGCTTTGCTGATGTTGGCTGTCTCGATCCCGTACGCGCGCCGGGCGGGACGGGCCGTGGATCTAGCGGGCCGCACGCGCGGGCTAGTACGAAGCTCTCAACAACCGATAACAAAGAGCGAGCAGGAATTTCCCGGAGGATATGGCCGCAAATAAACGCAAATGGATGCAAATAAATCATTTCCAGATTTCTCCGCGTCGTTCCAAAAGAGAACCCACTCCCCCGGTAGGTGGCGCGCTGTCGCGCAGCAAACACGTGGCAAGATAGAGGGGCCGCGGGGAACCGAGGCCGTTCAGGCACTGGGGTGTTTGTACCCGCCAAAAGAGAGTGGCCCGCACGGTATCGGCGTGGAGTCGTTGAAGGCCTGGCGTAAGCCAGGACCTCGTAGGAGAGATTGAATCCTTCGCCGCCGTGTTTCCCCGCGCACGCCACTTTCCAGCATGAGGGCATCGGCCATGGCACGCAAGTCCAAAAGACAGCCACGGCAAATCGCTCATCCCCGCTGCGCG
>Ga0209788_1000380_pt1 | contig 11653 bp, 6 predicted proteins | sample WorMetLIZISLAND1_2_FD_187415 | JGI IMG/M metagenome (GOLD analysis project Ga0209788, IMG submission 187415) | Marine gutless worms symbiont microbial communities from Max Planck institute for Marine Microbiology, Germany - Olavius clavatus LIZARD... ...
AGGGACAGTTGCATCGACACATACAGTTAATTGCTTTACAACGGGTCGACGACGCTTGCCGTTGCCCCTGCAGTCGATAGACGGTGTCTATTCTTTGTTCTTATCTCTGCCGTGGTCGGCCAGTCTCTCTGTTGAGGGGGTAGAGCCATTCGCCCTCACTGCTGTCAGCTAACATTAGGGCTGTTAAGAGATTTGCGCCTCTACCAAACGTAGCATAGGCCCAAGCTTGCATCCAGTACAAGCCCTCAAAACCACCTGTGACTTATACACAGGTCAGCGATTTTAGACCACATAGGAACTTGCTTTTTAAGGGGGCTACTTATACGCGAGTGTATACGGTAACTTACTTTGGGCTTGTCGCTGCCATAGATAGGGCCTATATTTTATTTGGTTTCGTCAGTTCTTTGGGCTTTGTTGTTCCAAAAAAATAAAAGAGGAGAAGTGACAAATTATAATATTCATAGCCAGTTTTAATATTCATAAATAAATATTTCTGATCTTTAGTATTCAAAAAATATGCATTCTCAATCTGTGGTTGACTCAGTGTGATTTAGCCGCTAATGTGTGACTAATCATAGTCCAGCGTTGCTAATAATTTGTTCATTAATTGTTCTCAATGCAAATCATGCTATCATTTGCTGTGTCCAGCATGAAGCCAGATTCCCAGTACACACAGTGCAATATGTTGTTGGATGCTGCCAACACATGCCTGGTTAACAGAGTGTTTGATCACGCCGCTCCAGACCGCGTGATGCACATCAAGGTTAACGGTTCATTTGGAGCTTGCAGCTGCACGGACGAACACATTGTACAGCTGAACAGAATCAGTAAGTACTCACTAGCACATGTTGACTGGTATGCATTCATTGTTGCCCTCAGACAGTAATGTCAGCAAGAGCTGTCCTCTCACTGCTGCAATTTGGGTGATAAAAACACACGTGTTCCAACTGTAGTTCTTAGACTAGTCTGAAGCAGCTGCTGCACTTCACAATCTGCTGACAAGAAGTTTTTGACATCGTGGCTTTAGTTACACGATTTTATTTAATTATGTAAAGTGCCCCTGAAACGTCCTTGGTGAGACAATGTCACTAAAGTCTTTGCTCTTTTAGTAATAATGATAATAATAATCAGAAAATATTGCCTTCAGCCATTCAAAAATATGCACAATCATTTATGCATAGTAAATGACTACCAGAGCGGTCATATTTTCAATCATGTGTCCATGCAGATTAATAAATAATAATTAATACATGTAGCCGTTGCTTTGAGTCATGCACACTACTTGTCAATGGTGGTGTCAATGATGTTTTGTTCAATGTTATGCTAAACGTATCTCAGGCACTGTAGCAAAATACTGCACTGATATAGACGTTTTTTTGACTCACTGTATATATGATGTATACATGTATTACAGACATTTGTATTTATGTATTTAATATTGAATTGTACACAAAGTACACAAAAAATACACTAACATGCATGCACACACACACACATGTTTAAACTCAAACGTGTCGTAAATTTTAAAAAATGACTGAATCACTCAATACATAAAAGCATAATAGTGTTGATTACATCAGTAGTGATGAAATTATGGTCAAATTGGAACCACAGACTGTCTCTAACCATTACGGGTTTATATATTAGCTGTGTTAGACTAAGAAGCTGTGCCTGCTGTGGGTCTAAATTACATACCTAATAGCTGTTGGAAATCTCCGCTGATCAAACAGGCATATATTTAAAAATATTTAGTATATTTCAGTTTGTGTCGTTGTTAAATATTGCCATTGGCATTTGTGTTCAGTTAATCCGGGTCAAGTTCTGCATCTGCAGCTACTCAATACTGGCGCAGGTTCGGCCCTCGTGCAGTTCTCTTCACCGAAACTTGGCTTCACTTTCCACTATTCCATAAATGTCAGCTGCTCACCGGACGAATTTACTTTGGTGAGGCTTGTTTGTGAAAATAAATAATAATAAATGAATTTTTTCATTACAACAATTAGTGCATTACTCTCATTTACTGTTGTTTGTGCTACTACTGATAACCTAACATCGTTTTGCAAGGCAGTGCAGATTTTCATTGTAAGAAAGTGAATTGTTTTTTGGCCCTAATCATAACTATGAAAATTTTGTATGATATAAATAGGTTACTGTTTAACCTTGCAGTTAATAGGTATGATTTAAGTTTCATAAGGTCATCTTATGCCACACTGGGATCAGTATTTACTTCTACTACCAGTGTCTGCTTTTGTGTAAATGGTGAATCTGGGTTAAGCTGCATCCTCCAGGTCGTTCGTACTATTGCTGAATGTTAGCAGCAGTCGTCACTCAGTGTATAAAAGTAACCTACACGACTTTGATTTCACTTTTAGCTGATCGCACTGCTCACACAATATGACTCACGCAGTATGATCGGCAATTGTCATCACACTGTCACCTGTCCATCTTTCCATCTGCCTGTGATACATCCTATAGCAAGTGTTTGAACAAGTGAGCAGGAACCCTCATAGGAACACGAGTTTAGAAGTTTCAGTCCCCTACACCAAGCCTGACCTCTCAAATTCCCCACCTCTTGAATCGTAGACATTGGTGCCATCTGGTGAATAAATTGAAATCCCTACCGAAAACCATACAAATTTACGTGTCTGAAATAGCCATCAGCATGCGGCAGGGCTATTTCAGACATCATGTGATCAGCTGCTTCTCAGCAATTAAACATAAAAAAACAACCTGAAAACGCCGAAAAAGTTCTATATTACACATGGAAACATCTGATCATTTAAACACAGGAGTATGCAACAGACAATAGTTGTCTGTGTAGATTTCTTAATTGCCGAAATAATTTTATTAGAGTAACATAATTTTGTGTACAGAGGAGAGAGATTGCGTCAACGACAAAGAGCAGACTGAGCATTGAGGTGAATGAGATTCCTGCATACAGCAGCTGCAATGTGTCAGTTGCTGCTAAATATTCTGACTCTGTATTCTGGGGTGAAGACGCTTTTATCAGCTTTGAAACTCCACCACAGGGTATGTTTAGTACACTATAGAAAAATGATGGAGATACTTAGCACATTGTCTTTGTTTCTTAACAGCACTATTCTGCTAGCAGAGTACATATATTTTTGCATTTTGATGGTTTTTTTTTTGCGGAGGAAGATATATCAGATAGATTTAAATAGTGAGTAATTGAGCACATTGTAATGTACCACTTAACACATATTCACAGCATTTACAGGAATGCTCAGTATTAACTAAGGATGTTAAATTAGTTTTTTTCTTGAATTCGAACTTCAATTGCTAAAATTCAAATTAAATTCGAACTTCATTTATGTACTAGACCCTCAGTGGCAGCAAATAAGCATTGCACTTTATTCCCGGCAGCCATATGTTTGACCACCCAAGTAGCCCAAGATTGTGGCTGCCTCCTGCGCTGCTTGTCGTCTACTAAAGCTGTGTGCTTCACATCAATGTGCAGACATTCATTTCTCACATGGCAGCCGTAGAATGTCGAAGGTTACAGTTCCGATTTGAAAATTTTGACCTTCATTTAACATCCCTAGTACTAAAGCCAGATTACATGACATCTCTGTATTACAGGTATTAAGTAGCACTTGGCGACTTAAGTTAGATGTGCATTCATGTCTAGTTTATAAATGTACCAACAATCGATAACATAACTTAGATTAGCAACTTCAGAAGTGCTGTACACTGCCAACAGTTAACGTAAACTTTAATTAAGAAGAATAAAGCTCTTGATGGAACTCCATCTCAGAGCTACGGAGTGTCATTTGCCATATCAGATTACATAGCGTTACCTGTCACTCAACGCAAGTGAACACATTCCATATTAACCTCAGCCAGACATGCCGGTAATTGATTATCTACCCTGGAGGGGTGAAAGGCTGAGTTGCCCTAGTTGGTTGGTTGCATATTGAGATTGATTGCGTATTAACAGACACTAACAGTTGTCCCACCAAGTAGTAATCACGCTTGATGTACACTGTTTCTCAAGAAGAACCCATTAGATATTAGAGATGGCTCTGAAAAGAGCCGGTTTTCCATAGCTTGTGCTTGAAATAAATCCCTTTTCCTGTACACAAGCTCAAACTGTCCACTGGTCAGTGACTTGTATTCATCACTGAACGCCATGTTTACAAACACTGCAGTGACACATCGTGAATGTCGTAATACCACCGTGTCTAATATATAGCTAAAATTAAATAAGTAAAAGTGCAACAACTTAGGATGACTGTGTGAGTTTTATAGCCAAGAGTTATTTTCTTTTTACTTGCCAGATTTTGTGCATATTAGTGCAGGTTTGTTAAAGTTACAGCGAATGACAAGGTGGAAGTTTTTCTGAGACCAGGTGTGGAGTGTCTTGTGGTGATGTCGTCCTGTGTTTTATCTGTGTTGTGTTGACAGTGCCACTGGCAGCACCAGAAGTCAACCCGAGTGGTTTTGAAATTCATCGGCAGAATTCCAACATGAGAAATGTCATCGTGTATTTTAAGGTGTGACTAGAACTTGTGCCTAGTAGTTATTTCCGTTGTGTTTGGTTTTTATTTACAGCCTTGTGTTAACTAACTTGGATGGCATAGCTAGTAATTTTTTTGTAATTGTGAGACAAATTCACAATGTTGTTACACATAATGCTTGTGCTGCTTAACTAATGACACATGTGTTCTACTGTGTTATTACCATCCAGCACTATCACGCAGCACTGTAGGTAGCACTATACAAATTTTTAGTGTAATTGTAGTGAGGGATCATCGGATCAATGTGAAAAGTTTATCACCAGGTGGACAAAAAGCCATTGTGGTTTATGGTGCCACTTCAGCTAGTTGTGTTTCTTCAGAATATTAACATTTACACTGCATGTCAGTTTCAAATGCAAAAAGATTGACTGCCGTGTTGTGTTCTTATTACTTTTAACTGCAATGGCTTTGGTGATATCTGGCGAATATTTGACATCGGTCTCTCATTGTAATTGTAATAAGCCATTGACATGTTATGTAGTCTTTTCAATGCTTTAATGCTGATGGTTGGGTCTCAGGAAGGGCATCCAGCCTGTAAAATGTGTACTACTCCACTGTTTCGCAAGTTTTCTTTTGTGGACCGGCTTACCTGATTTTGGAAAATATGTAAGCTAAAGAAAACCAGACATAGTAACAGTCCTAGTTCATCGGAGTCATCCAAGACTATGATAAATCTCATTAGTGCTGTTTGTACTCGACAGTAATAATAATAATAATAATAATAAAAATAATAATAATTATGTAATAAGTAATAATAACACTGCAGTAATAATTATGCTAATAATAAAAGTAGTAATAGTGAGTAAGTAAGTAAGTAATTGATTTATATTGAGCCATTGTCTCAGAAGAGAATCAGGGTGCATTGAAAATGGGCACTATGGGACAGGATAGGCTGACTGAAAGTATTGATTTTTTAAACGGCGTCTAAACGAAGTGAGTGTTTGAGATTTCAGAGTGTGAAAATGTTAATAATAACAATAATTAATTTCGACGTTTATGTGAATGTGTTAAATCAGCCACTCAGTCACAAGTTGGCCCGCGGTACAGTGCTCGACTACCGAGTACATATCGTCAGTCGAGGCCGTAGTACAAAGCGGATATTTCCAGCAACAGATTCATCATCAGTGAACATGTCAGACCTGGCAACCGATGTGGAGTATTTTCTCACAATTGATGCCAGGACACAAGCTGGATACAACGACAGTCTGCATCTTCAGACTATCTACATTCCTAAATCAGCCGACGGTCTGTTCTTATGATTTAACTAGTACAAATATACTATGGATCAGGAACTGTAGTGCACTAACGGTTGCTCTGTCTATAAAAAATGATAACAATATTAAACAGTTCACACATACATCTAAGTCGTAAAATCATGTTACAGTCGTAGCATACCTTAATCATGAAAACTCTGGGAAACTCAGAAGCCTACAGGTATAAAAATTGCCTCTTTAGGTGCCGCACACCTAAAGAGGCAATTTTTATTTGAGTTTGTACATACATCACCTCTTACTTGACAAAGCTACTAATTGAAAGCCATACGGTGTTTCCAACAAGGATTTAGAGTTCATGTGTGTACATTTCTAGTAAGTGAGTAATTGGTGTGGTGGTCGTGGTGGTTGTGGTGATGGTGATAATGTTGTTTAGTAATGCTCATCACTGAAACATGGCAGATTTCACAGATGTGTTTGTCCTCCTCTACAATAGATGTCATCTGAGCCTGAGCTGTGAGGATTGTCTGGCGGATAAGACGGAAGATTATCAGAACTGTTCAGTGCTGTGTTGCATTCTACAATTGTACGCAGTCATAAACACACACATATGATGATATGAGCAGTTCTTACACGTGTACTAGGGGCTGTTGATTTAGGTTTAGATGTTACAGTTTAGTTTAGGGTTTTTTGCGTGTTTTTCTTACCTGGGGCCACTTGTTTATTTTGTGTTTTTGGGTGTATTTTCTCTTAGTTTGTTTTGAGTTGTCTGAACCAGTACAAGTAATTGCCTGGAAAGACTCGTCTCCATAGTGACGAGCAAGTGTCAAGCTGGATGAAAGAACTTCTCATTCACTAAGCTTGTTAAAACGTTAATTTGTTTACAGCCTGTATAGTTTAACTTTCTTTCACTGCATTCTTTGTGTAAATTCCTCTGTATTCACTATAGCATATGTGCTGTGGTGATTTGATCATGCAGTGCCTGTCATCCAGAACTCATTGTCGGTGCTGATATTGTCAAACAAACTGGCACATTGTACGTGGATACCAGAGGAAGACTTTGATTACACATTGTTCTGGTGTAGCACAATGGATTCACAACAGTGTCAGGTGAGTTCTTGCATCTTGTTTTTTACTGTGCATATTGTTTCTTACTTAGAGGTAATGCCTTTCACAGTGAGATGCATTCAGTGTATCATGACAAAGTATTTCATAAGACCAGCAACACATGTTTGGTGTAAGAGGTTTGCTCATGGTCGAGCAAGTGTTACCAAGTGGCCATGCAGCCAGCAATCAGCTGCCAGCATCATATTTTCGTCAGGCATTCATGCACTTGTTAATAGTTGGGATAAATGCTAGAATACAGAAGATATGTTGAAAAATAAACGTTACTGATTGATGTTTAAAAAGGTCTACTTGTTGAACATGTTCATTTTTTTCATAACCTGGAGGTGAGTTCTGAAAGAATACTGGTCGGTAAAATACCACACTAACTGACTGTGTTCAGAGAGCAAGTGACGTCATCACGATGACATCATCTTAATAGAACTTATAGATGGTGCTCAGGAATAAATTTCCTACAAAATGTACTCGGGTTTTTCATATTTTGAACAAAACTTTTTAAGGGATGACTCTCATACCATCATGTAAATTGCAACTACTGCTTCCATCACTTTTTCTAGAGTTACTCCAATTTGGGCAGTCTGCCAAGAGCAACCTGTCTGGAATTGTTTGGTCAGGACTTTTTACAGTCTCAGTGCCATTCCTGTAAACCAGCTAGCAGTGTCAGATCATTGCAGGATGTCTGTGTGTTTGTGAATTATTTGCAGACTGGTCTTGACTGGATCAAGCCTTCTTCACATGCTTCTGTGCATAATATCTCGCTGCATTCCATGACCTCAGCCGGCAATTTGATTTTTGGCATTTCAGCCGAGAACCATCTGAGGCACAGAACTGGCATTATGTGGAGTTCTCATATCTATGCCATTCATTCCGGTATTTACTTTGTAATTTACTTTTGCTGATTGAATGATTTTGAACTTTTAAGATTTGTATTTATCTGCTCAGAAATATGCATGTCGACCTTCACTGGCTCGAGGTGTCGGAGCAAGTCTATGTACAATCGCGCGTCAATGGTGCGTAACTGCCTGCATCACAAGGGCCTTCAATGCTTGGTGGACTGCTGCATTACCTCTATTGTGACCAGTCGATGGCATCTGCATTCTGCTAGTCATCTTCATCTGGTTGTGCCACGACACAGTCTCAGCTCATATGGGCATTGGGCTTTTGTTGTCGCTGGTGCAGCTGGCTGGAACTTATGAGTGACGAACTGCACAATCCTGTGCTCTGCACTGACAGTTTCAGAAGTTTACTGAATAGTTGTTTGTTTTCATAGTAGTAATACATTGAGTGCATTACAGGTATTACACATTGTGTGCTATATAAATTTACAACTTGCTTACTTACTTACTAAGTGATTTATAACTTACTCCTTTATATTGTTGGATGTGATAGCAGTAATGTACAGAGTAGGTGATGCTGAATGAGGCTACAGTGTCTTTTATTAATCTGGAGCTCAGAGAAACAGCAAAGGGTGTCAGACATATGCAGCTGAATTTGATCAATGAACAATATCTAAACTCTTTCTAGATAACCAATTAACCCCTTAATGGCGGTATAATTTTTTGGAAACTTTCCATAAACCTCAACCGTTACCCCATTCATTTTCAGTTGACCCGAGTATGACTGCATATAGTAATGCCATGTGTTGGCCTTCATGTATCCAAGCATAACTCGGAATACATGGCTATGGAATGGTTTTTCTGTGCCTGAGTTTTCTCTGGATCCAAAGTATTGAAGTTAATGGCAACAAAAATGACAATTCCCACAATAGTTCTGTGTATCCAAGATCTGGCACGTTTTATTTGCTTGTCTTTGTCCTTATCTGTACTTGGCTGATGATATATGCTTAGTCTCGGAAGGTCCTAGACATTGGCTCCGCTCATCCACCGACAGATTGTGCACTTTTCCACGCATACACACAACGGATTTGGCGACAAGAGTTGCCAGGTAACATGTTTGGAACAGCCTCCCAGCACCCTTGCGTGATGATGACATTACTTATAACAGTTTTAGGCATGAACTTAAAAGTATTGCTTTTAGTGTTGCTATATGACATCCTGCTTAATTGCAGTAGATATATACGTTTACTGACCAACTGATCTTTAAGTTTTCAATTTTAAATCAGCTGTTTGATGCCTTAGTCTCAATTTAACTTGTTTTGTTGCATGTCAACTGATTGCTTTGTGTTGCTGTTGTGTCTAACATAGAGTCAATACAGCCACCGACCATCCATCTTCGTGTCAGCTCAGCCAGCAGTGTTACACTGTCGCTGATAAAGCCTCCATGTCATGCTGACATTTGTGGACATATTGCATCATATACTGTCTACTACTGTTTGGTTCAGCTCCACAGCAACCAGTGCCTTGGTATGTTAAACACTGCCGCAGCTTACTGCTTGTTGTGGTTGATCTGGTTGTTGTTGTTGTCATTGATACTACATGGTGATGCTATAATACTGCCACTATTGTGCCCCAGTGCTGAGGCCTGATCAGTTAGGCCCAATGCACAACTCCCTGAGTGTGTGCATATCATTATTATATGTGTATGATGTACAGGTGTACTTAATTGAGAGGCATTGTACCGTATACATGTATTTTTAACATGCCTAGATTTACCATACTCATTTCTTTGCTCTCGGTTATGTGGTGGTTGCCTTGGCTCATTGGCCTAAGCCAAGTGGTCGTAAGCGGCTGCTCAGTAGCTAGCTAACTGCCCAGGAACTCCATGTGATTAATGCATCAGTATCCATATGGCATCACGGACAACAATCAAGCACCTCTATTTTTGACTGCTGTCACTTGTCAGTTTTACAAGGACACAGGTGAACCTGTCCTGGAATTTAATCCAATAGCCGGCAGACATAATCACGTGGGCCTAGGTTTGAACCTACGACCTCGGAAGCTCAGAGGTCCCAACCAGCCGTGCAGTGCCAGCACTACAGCTAGTGGCTTTACTCATTAGGCCACCAGGACATGTGGTCGATCAGGTATTAGCAAGTACATGTACTGCTGCTGACTGCCATTGTTGCTACTGTTTAAATGTCTAGTGTCACTGGAGGTGGATTTTAGCTGTAACAATATTTTACCATGACTTATGGTTTGTTGCTGCTAATGAAACATGGGCCTACAGACCACTTTCCTCCATCCAGCCGAATTTCATGTTGTCTCTCCATTTTTTCCAGCTTTACTCCAAACGTGCTGTCCACGTTTCTCTTTCTAAGTCTTTACCGGGTGTTCAGCTGCATTCTTCCTCCGTGGGATATGTAACATTTGCTCTTCACACTGACGTGAACTGTTTCAGCCTTCAGTGCCTTGATGCTATTGTTTGGATGCCAGGATGGACATCTGGCCTATACATAACCTGCTCCAGCAATTTACAATACCTCTCCATTTGCTAGTTTGGAACAGGCTTAACCGGGAACAACACTGAAAAATAGGTGGATTATGTGGTCATGGTCTTCATCATGGTTATCACTGTTGTCATTGTCGCCGCCGTCGGTGGCATAGGCGATGGCTGTGGGGTTGTTGTTGTTGTTGTTGTTTTTACTGCTGCTGTTAGTAGTGGTGGTGAAGCAGCACCAGCAGTACTGATAACCAATGACGAGTGGCATTAAAATGTAATACAGCGGCATTTGTTAGGGCTCTTTTTCACAGCTGCTAAGCTAATTGCTGCATAGGTCATATTGTTTTGTTTTAGGTACTGTATGGATGAAACTTGTCAAGGTAACGGGTAAAGATTCGGTTGTAAGCATAACCGGTCTGGATGCTTCAGAGCATTACCTCATCCTGGTAGAAAGTTGCTCTGCATCAGGCGTCACTTCAATGCAGAACTCTACCATCAGTGTGACAACACGGGGTGTTGTTGGTCTGAATGTTGTGATCATGGTGCTAGTGATTCTGGTCGTGTTTCTTGTTTTATTCATCATCGTCGCTGGCATCTGTTCTGCCTGGAGGTATCTTCACTTCTTTGCAGCTGCTATGCTATTGTAGTGAAACAAATTGAAATGTACTATAAATCAGGAACCTTCTGTGCTGCTGCGCAGGCGCCAGTCAGATGCCTTGTATATATTCACCAGGTGGCAGCACTTTTCTGCATGAAATGACCTCATTACCGCCATCATGAAGGTTTGATGTCAAATAGAAAATCCGACTCTGTCAATTGATACATATTTACTTGAAGTACAATCCTGCCAAATTTCATACCGATGCAATTTGAAACGATGAAGCCTTAGGCTTTCTTGGAAAGGTCGCAAGAAGAAGAACAGTACCTGATCTAAACAGTCCTTCCAAAGCAGCATGGCACTAATCTCTGTTCCTTAGCTCTCAGCCAGACTGCGAGACCATGGTGCACTAGGTGCTGTAGGCCAGTTTACTCCCCAACTTTTGCTGGTACTTACTGCACCTAGCCACAGAGGGATGGCCAGGCTGAGTTGAGCTGGGTAGCTGGTTACTGACCGAGATGGTTTAGCCGCCTGCAGATGGTCACCCATCGAAGTGCTAACCGGGCCCACTGAATTTGTCACAGTTCCAGCATTCTTCACACTGATAATGATTAGGGCCTGTTACATAGCTCGGTATGAGCGTTTTATGGGTCTGCACCATTGTACTTCATCAACAAACTCTGTCAACTGATGGACATCGATGCTTGTTAGCAGCTGCGTTCCATCTTGTCTTTACTGCTGATCATTCATCATCATCATTATTCGGCATGCACCATATCAGTGCGTAGCTCCGCTTGCTACCAATAGTCTCCACAGCGACTTATCCAAGGCCAGCTCAATAG
>Ga0209788_1000383_pt1 | contig 11634 bp, 10 predicted proteins | sample WorMetLIZISLAND1_2_FD_187415 | JGI IMG/M metagenome (GOLD analysis project Ga0209788, IMG submission 187415) | Marine gutless worms symbiont microbial communities from Max Planck institute for Marine Microbiology, Germany - Olavius clavatus LIZARD... ...
GGTGTAACAAGAATAATTGCTCGCAAACTTCTGGAAATGATGCTCGTTAGCAGGACAGTCATACAGTTGATATTTTCACTGATCACGAAATGTATATTGCAATAAAATTTTGATCTAAATATTTTTATTTGCCGAAAACGGGAAAGATTTGGCAGATCTTTCATGAAATTTTAACCAATTTTCAAATACTGCATTGTCAAAAGCCCGATGGCAGTAAACACTCTACATGAAAACGACTGAAATTTTACGTACTTTTTGTGTAAAGGCTTGTCCACACTGTCGCAGAAAAGTGCGACTGTCGCCGAAAACGGCGATACAACGGCGACAGTCGCCGAATTTGGCGACAGTCGCACTTTTCTGCGACAGTCGCCGTTTTCGGCGACAAATTGTCGCCGAAATCGGCGACAGTGTGGACAGGCTTTAAGAAGACAGTCAAAACGGAAACCCGTTTTATTACCGCGCGATGCTAAACAGTGCGCGGTTATGCCACAGTATCTCGTCTGTCTGTCTATCCGTCTGTCCGTTCGTCTGTCTGTGACGTTCTCGTACGTTTTTAACTGACTATATGTTCGGAAACTTCAGACAGGATATCTGGAGTATATATACAGGATATACAGCCTCTCGACGGCTTTTTAGTTATCCCTAAATGCGTGACCTTGAATGACTCCGAATAGCTATTTCACGTTAAATTCTGGTTACGTTGTCTGTGTGAAATAATTCACGCGTTTGCTTACTGTTGGTCGTGCGTGGGGCGTGCCGGTACACCGGCGTGGCCTCCCAGTATACGTCGCTACACGTTCCCGAGTCTGCAGCATGAGTGCGTAATACAGTGCACGTGATTTCTGGCGCTTATCTTTACGTGTTGCGTTTAATACTACCGGCTGCAGTCAGATCAAGCAAACACATACAATTAACGTAATGTCTCCTCTTCTGAACATTATTAAAGATGTACAAACGTTTATCACACAGACAACATGGGTGGCGGCGTGGTGGTTAGCGCGTCCATCTAGACCAACTCAGCCTTCCATCCCTCCGGGGTAGGTAAATGTGTAGCCATTAGTACCTGGTAATACTTGCTACTGAAAAATAGTCATTGCCAGCGAAAATTGCGAGGTGAAGGCCATAGTGCGGCTGGCTGCGGCACAGGTGGGTGTGTCTAGCTGCAGACTGCGGGGTCCAAAGTCCGTTCGTTCGGCAATGGGCGGCTGCTAATTGCGCTGCGTCGCCTAGTGTCATTGCCGGTCAGTACGCCAGTTCGAATTGTAAACCGCTCCTGGCAGGGTTTTCCTGTAAGTGGCAGTATATAAATGTCGAGAGCTTTAACCTTTTAACAACAGACAGAACGGTTAGTTAGAATATATAAATGGGCGTCTGTTCCGATTCTCAAACGCCGCAGATGAATCTTAACTCTTAAGTCGACTAGAAAAGACAGTACGTGAATTGACGCCGGTAGACCGTTCCAGACACGTGGCTCGTCGACGGCAAAGGATCGGTCGCCGAACGTTGTTCTGGTCGATGGAACTTCCTGTTTCATCATCTCCGACGACGATCAAAGACCGGGCCGGCAGTGGCGGGTCCAGCGGCAGTCATCAGCCAAATAGGCTGGCGCACGCCCGTTGAGACACAGGAATAAATTTTCCATTTTCTTAGTAAAATGAGTCCTCTGGATGGTTCATGCCAACAATGAGGAAACTGCGTCTACATTTGTTAAAGTTATTCAGAGAAAACTGTTGGCTTCTTTTTTTCCGGACACAGTGTATTATATTCTACGAGGCTATAATAGGCCCATAATAGTCTTTGACCTCGCTCAGGCGTTTGGCCTGTTGAGCGTACAGTTACGGTAGGCCTAGCCACCTCGCAGTGGTAGTTGCTGCGCCGAGGTCACTGCCACAGCCCGACGTAATATATAACTGGGGTAGAGATTGGTGTTTTGGTGCAACAAATGAGGATGGAGTCGGTCCTCAATTACATCGGTGAATCCTCAGCAGATCTGCTACTGGTGTTTGGAGCGATATTTATTGTTACTTATTTACTATATCGTCGAGGACAGAATGTTAGTTACAGCGGCGTCAAGTTGCCGCCTGCCATGCCGTCATTACCAGTCGTTGGCTCACTGCCATTCATACCGATCACGTTGAAAGGCATCTCTGAACTCGGTATCAGTGGAAAAAACAAACTTGGCAAGATTTTCTCATTTCATCTCGGATCAAAGTAAGCAGCTATTAAAATATTTTTGCAGTTATATTGACGTCAATGCCGTTGATCAGCATGTGTGTGATAATCTGTAACCGAAATTAGCTCCGGTACTGTTGTGATTATCAGTACTTTCCACTGCTATTCCACAGGCAGATTCCGCCCGGTGCGCCGTTGTAACCAAGATGACCTTCGGTGCTCGACTTCCTAGAACAGAATCCGCAGAACATCACCCCAGGCAGCCTTCAAACGACAACTCAAAACATGTTTATTTTGTGACGCTTTTAACATTGCTGTATAACATCTATGAACATCCATTTAAATCAGCTAACTTCTACCTACGAACTATGTAATGCACCCATGGTCTTACATAATGTAATGGGGCACTATAAATTTTACATATGATGATGATGATGATGACAGACAGACGGACGGGCGATGACATATAGCGCGCTATAGCATATATGCTGTCGCGCGCTAAAAAGCTCAAGGCACCGTCGTTTCAAATCGGATCGAGATAAAATTTGGCAAGAGTGTTCCTCACGTAAATACGCATCGACTGATTAGTCGTCGTACCTGTTTTAACAACAAGCGCTATAGATGTGAGCAAAATAGAAGTGCAATATAAGGGTTTAACTGCAGCCATGGTGCTATGGTCATGTGTGTGTACACTGTACTGTGTTTCAGATATGTTGTCTTAATCAACGGAAAGAAAGCAATACATGAGGCGTTGGTTGTCAAGTCAGTAGACTTCGCTGATCGGCCAGATTTTCATATAGAACGGCTGATTAATAAGAACGCTAAAGGTTAATATTTAGATCATGAACTGATTTCATATCGCTATTCTTCTTCTTGGTGTTTTTGTTCTTCCTTTTGGAGCCACTATTCCAAAAGCCTAAGGCTCCGTCGTTTCAAATCGACTCAGGATGAAATTTGGCAAGCATGTTCTTCATGCATTGATTGACGGAGTCGGAGTTTTGATTTGACGTCATAATTTCAAGATGGCGGCCATAACGTCGTTAGCAGTTTTTGGTTACCTTCCTCTGCCACAGAAATACGTTGGTTGTCGGGGCTTCAAAACTTCCGGACCCCTTCCGTCCCCACCCCCTTCCTTTCCTTCCTTTCCCTTTTCCGCCCTTGAAGCAGCGCCCCTCAAATCTACCTAGGGGGTCTGGAGGAGCCCCCATGGCGGAGCCCCGGCAGCCAACGCATTTCTGTAGCATTACAGCCCAGGAAACGCATCTGATGGTAGCAATTTTTAGTTTCCTTCGTCTACTACGCGCAGCCCGTGATTAACTGTTTACTGTTCTCTGCATACTATTCCATTATCTATTCATATGTATTCACGTAGCTATTTTTAAAACTTTTGCTGTTGTTTTAAGGAATTATAGCTGGTCATTACGATTCCAAGTGGCGGAGCCATCATCAGCTATGTCTGTCGATCTTAAAAGAATTCGGATTCGGTCAGCGTGGGATGGAGTCGAGGATCTTGATGGAAGTGGAGGAGATGGTCAGCAAGGTGCGAGAGCAACAAGGTCGTGCTTTTGACATGGAACAACTCATTACGTCGTGTGTGGCCAACGTCGTCATGAACATGATGTTTGGTCATCAGTTTGATCACGCCGATCCTGCTTTTCAGCAGCTGTTATATGACTTGCTCGAGTGGATGTCCGTTGCATCATTGGTTCTTAATATATTTCCTGTGCTGCGTTTTCTTCCGCACTTTAGGACGAAAGTTGCCAAGAATCTCCGATGTCAACGCGGCGTTTTAAATTTCGTCAACAGCTGCAGTGCAACATGCATAGAGGTTTACTTTTACTGTGTTCGTCGTGTATAGTTTTCGGTATTGTTCGGTGTATTTAGCGAAGGTGATGGAGTATAAGTCGGCAGAAATAACAAGACCGTGCTATCCCAGCAAAATCGCGCGATGCTGCCGTAAATTGCGATACGTATACGTATCGAATTTTACAACGGCATCTTCTTTTTTATTTCTACAAGAGTGACGTTTCGGCCGTTCAAGGTCATCCAAGGTCATTGATTTTGGTACCAATAGAAAGCACGCATGCGACTTCCGATTAGTCCGTCATAGTAATCTTGGTCCTCTCTTGCGCTGTTTCAGAGATATTGCAGATTTTTTGTGCTGGTACCCCACCCCTATTTCACCCTATTTTGGGGGGTATTCCCATTGGACCAGATTGCCGATGTTGGGATCAATCTGAGCAGGTACCTTAAGCTCTTCGGCCGTGAAACTATTGTCGAATTATTGCAATCGATGTGATCACGGTACCTGAACGTCACAAGCCGACAGAGGGACGTACAGACAACCGACATACTGTGACACAACTGCGCTCTGCGCTCTACGTAGCATCGCGCGGTAAAAAAAATCACTGCTTAACGTAGGTATTTTTGATTCTGAAATTCGATTTTAGAAATGCAGTGTGTTTTTACTGTAATAGAACAAGACTGAGAGTTTTGTCAACTACTACATCGAGGCTCAGGGACCAGATTACGACCGCGAACAACTCATGTTTACATTACGAGACTTCGTGATAGCAGGAACGGACACAACGGCAAAGTTCATTCGCTGGGCGATCGTACTTCTGACGAATCACGTCTCAATACAAGAACGACTTCACAAGGAGATTGACGCGGTTATCGGCAGACAGAGACTACCGACCTCCAACGACCGATCAAGGTTAGAAATTTTTGGGGCTAAAATAATATTTAAAAAAACCAATATAACGCAATCTGCACGTGTGTCGCGTGAACTAATATACGCCACGTAACGCAGGCATTCTTCTTCGAAGTGCATTGGAAATTTTGGAGGTAGGGAATTTGAGGGCTCGGTCGGTGTAGCGGTGGAACGTTGTACCGTCCTGTCCCTAGGAGGACATTTCTTATTCACTTGTTCAGACACTTTTGATGTACTGTAGGATCATCAGGATGTATTGTTTAGCCACAACGAACAGCGACACAGACAGACGGAAGGAGAGACAAACAGACATAGACACTGTAGTGCAGTTACACCAACCATGTAAGGTGAGGTGAGCTCATTATATATATAGGCTATACTCCAGTGCTCATTTCACATAGTGTAGGCCTATATGCCAAAAATTATGAAATCTGGCTAGCAGCTATGAAAGAGAAGTTATTGCAATAATAACCAGGTGTACTTTTTGGCGCACCTTGTATTGAGATAATTATACACTGTGTTTCAAAAAATTCACCCTTTTGGTTTTCACTATAACTATTAACTAAGTTGACCAATTTTGATAATATTTGGTAGAAATGTAGCTGAGGAAATTTGCAGCAAAGGTTTATTCCTTTCATTACACAGTAAAACATATGCATGAATATTATGCAAAATATAATGGAAACATTTATTACGCAATACGTCACGCGACGCCAGGGCCGGCCTTAGGCATGTTCGAGGTGTTCCGCCGAACAGGGCCGCCGATTTTAGGGGGCCGCCATTTTGGACCCTAAAAATTTTGTACAAATTAACTTGCCAATTTGAACGACTTTGATGTTTAGATTATGACGCAAGTACACATAGTAATGACGATGAGTGAAATTGAGTTTTTCACTCTTTGCACTGCTGACCAGCTGCCACGACATGCGCTTTGCGAATAATACAAATAATAATACATAATACAAAACCCTTAGCTGCAGGGGTGCATTCTGGGGGTATACGCGGATATACGCCGTATACCAACCTCTGTTGTTTTTTTGACAGCGTATACTTACCTCATTTGTCATAATAAAACAGGGTTGGGGTATACGGGGATATAGGCCTATACGCCTTACCAGTGCATGAACAAGAAATGTGCACTGCACCGTGCCACATGCACCAAACTGTTTCCCTGTATACGTTCTGTTCCAACTTCAATCAATAACTAAATCAATCAAAATCAATCAATTAATTAGCCCTGGGCATGCAGCTAATAGTTCTTCACACTTTACAATACCGTAGACTCCGTCATGCATTGTTTCTACTAGAAGGCTTCTGAGGCCCTGAAATATGCCTAGAATGCGCTGGCGGCCGGGGCTGCGCCCCGGACCTCGCTGGGAGAGCTCACGACGCTCCGCCAGACCCCCTAGTCGGCTAAGGAGGGGGACACGGTTACCACCTCCCCAAGAATCCCGTTCCCTCGGCGCCTTCGGCGCTTCGTTTCTAGCGTATACCCACCTATATTTTCAGCAATATACAACTGCCTAGCTGGGTAAAAAGAGGGGCCGGTAGGGGAAAGAGTGAAAGGGAAGGGAGAAGGGAAGGCACACGGAGGAGAGGCAGGGACTAGAGAGCGGAAGGAGAAGGGAGGTTGATCAGTTGGAACAGGGCCGCCGATTGGCTAAGGCCGGCCCTGCGCGACGGATGGAGAACGACATAACACAGCAAAGTATCCAAGTATCATAGCTAATCAGCTAGCCTAAATTAGACAAGTTCCAGTTGCAGTGTTACAGCAATGTTCGAAGTGACGTCCACTCATTTCCACGCAGCAATGCAGGCGTTTGCGCCACTGATCGACAGCGTCGTCGATCGCTGTCGCTAAAAGCTGTGAAAGCGTCGTCGGCTACCAGGCAACGAGCGTTAGGTGCCCATCGACTTAAATAAGTTAGAGAAAAAGGTTAAAATAATATTGCGCCATGACATTAGCAAAGACCTTTTATGCAAGCAATATGATGTAAGACTTGGAACAATGCAACTTACAGGCCTATTGCAATCACGAAAGCTTTCTGAATCGCGACGTTTTAATGTTCCATTGTTGTAATACGAAAAAAATTGAGTCTCATCTTGAAACTTAAAGTAGCGATGCTCAACGAAAAAAAATCTGACATTCGTTCTACATAGTTTTGTTTTGTTGCAAATTTCGTCAGCTACATTTCTGCCAAATATTATTAAAATTGGTTTTCATTTCACATTATTATCATGAAAGTCATGGGGGTGATCTTTTTTGAAACAGTGTAGTTTACGTTGAGTTCGTACGTCAACAGGTTACCGTATGTCGAGGCGACGTTCCTTGAGCTGTTTCGTTACAAGACTCTAGTTCCTATACCTGTAACACATCGTACGTTGAAAGACACAGAAGTCGGTGGATATTTCATACCGATGGGAACTGCGGTAAGCTGATATGACGTATAAATGTAAAATAACTGTAGTTTATATACTCGTTAACGGCGTCAAGCCGATGACGCCACGTGACCCTGGAGGTCAAGGTCGCCACCTGGATATGTTTAGGGCTTAATATATCGAAGAAAAAGTTCAAGATAGCCAGTTGGTATCAATAGAACGTAGAAAATCACATAGAGCAAATCGAGTGGTCACGTGATCGATGACGTCAAGTGACCTAGGAAGTGAATGGCAGCAGCTAATGGCCGACGCAGCTGAAGAGCGGAGTTCAGAAATAAAAAAAAAACATTTCGCAATTCGCAGTGCAGTGAGTGCCGTTTGGTGGATAATTATGCTGTATTTCAAAACGATTCACATTTGCAAATTGCGACTCTCGATTGACTATTTGAGCCATTTACCGGTATGACATTTTACTGGTCTGTATAGTTCTGTCTCGTTGCTTTCCATGCCATTCGACAACTTATCACACAGCTGTTTCACATGCTAAGATAGCTCAGTAGATTGAGCTATCTTAGCATGTGAAGCAGTGTTAGATGTTCTAACAAAATGTAGGCAAAAGTTAACATTAATATGCATTTTTATGTCACAAATGCGACTCTTGTTGCGCAAAAGACCACCAGCTTCTGAGGGACTTCGTCGCCAGGACCCCCACTGGGGCTTCGGCCCTCGTCTCCACTGGGGACTTCCACCCCCAGACTCACTGTGTGCATGTGGAGTCCAAAAAGTTTCTTAAATTAAACTATGAGCGCCTACTGTCTATAGCGTCCGATTTTCAACAAATCAACTGTGCAATAACGTCGTCGTCGTCGTCGTCAACGCGTAGTCATCGAGGACCGTAGCGTCACTCCCGAATGACCACGTGTGGTGGATCTTCTCCACAGGTCAGCTGGTGGCGTGTTGTTGTTGTCCCTGTGTAGCTGGTCAATCCATCGGTTGTTGGGACGGCCTGGGCGACGCTTCCAGCTTTGGCCAGGGAGACTCTAGTGATATCGTGAATGATGGACTGTTGCAGGTGATGGTGAATCAGTACAGTGTACACATGGACCCTGATGACTGGCAGCAGCCGCAACAATTCCGTCCTGAACGTTTCCTCGACGAGTCGGGCAATGTCGTCGGCAGAGAGCGAATCATGCCGTTCTCACTCGGTACTTCCAGTATTTAGCAGCAGACATTTTTCTTGTTGTAATGTCAGCTATTCATTATCCGGTCGTATTATCAAATCAAAGTAAAAATATTTTTCACCAAACACTGTTTTAGATTAGGCCTAATTGCTTTAAGAAAAGTTTTTACCGCAATGTTGCCATGGCAAGTCGTCCGTCCGTTTGTAACGTCGAGGTAGTGTAAAATGATCGCGTAGGTTGGAACACGTCGAATAGTTTTGGTTGTTTTGGTGACAATAGGCCTATACGTTCATTTTAAGCGATGTTCGATAAACCTATCATTGTTGCCAATGGCAAAATGACCTCCGCCACCCGATCCATGTGCGCCCTAGGGCACGGATATCACTTATTATTGGCTCGTGCCACATTCTCCCATTCCCGCCAAATGGAACTTCAGGCTGGTGACGACTGACGAGTAGTGATATCGCCAGTAAGGCCTCTACTTTTTTTTACAGAACTCGATGGATAGCGACACAACTGAGAGGCTGAGAGCCTGAGACCAAGGAGGTTGCCAATGCCTGGGACTTGCTCGTTCCTCCTGCCTGGGGGCGTGGCCTGTCACTTAGCCTCCACTCCTGCAGGGTGCCTCCGGCGAAACCACGGAGCTTCGTGGGCGAAACAAATACGCAGCACATAGGCCTATCTTATGATAGGCCTACCTGCTGCATATTTGTTTTGAAACGTATTGAAACGGAAAAGCAAATGTTTGCATTTGGATTGAGCAAGCATGCACGAGCTGTAGGCTCTGGGATGTACGAGAGCAGTCGCATTCGCTTGGTTAAATTTTAAAGTGAAGCACTGTGAAGCAAATGCTTGTTGTGAAGGCACTGGCTACCGGTGTGATGACTAAATAGGACAAATTTGTGTAGTAAAAATTGTTATCAACTACGTGAGAACATAGCTATGGGAAATTAAGTCTATTTAAGGGACAACCAGTGAACTTACTTTTTTTCTGGGTGCATTTTTTTCTGCATGGCTCACTGCCGCAGGTTAATAGGCGATCGCGAACTCATTATCATAGTTAGACTGCGTGCCTTAGCAGCAAAAACTGCGACTGTTTGTACTGTCAAACCCCATTTTCTACCCCCCCCCCAAATTGCTTGTTTATGCATGCACAGGAAATTTTCGCTCGATATCTGATCTAACTTAAGCGGTGGCCTATCTGTAGACTAGTAGAGAGTGGTTTTCATTGGAGCCCCATTTTTGTCATAGCAAATAGGCAGCATGGGGGCTGGAAGTTAAAATAGGTCTATGTGCTTAAAATTTGCATATGTTAAGTTTAAATTGCAGTTTTTACGCAGTATTTTCGCTGCATACATCCTAGTGTCCATGGTGGAGTAATGCAGGCTTAATGCACGTTTCCATGCACTCAATATCAGATAACATCGCCTCTCAGCAAAGGCTGTATCGTCGCAATATTCGTCATCATAACTTTTCAAAGCTGCATTGAATGCTGCAGGAAAGCGTTCGTGCATTGGTGAACAGCTGGCACGCCAAGAATCCTTTCTCTTCCTTGCCTCACTGCTGCAGAATTTCTACTTCAAACCGCCAGAAGGACAGGAATGCATTGAGGTGGATGAAGTGTGGGGAGGGCACGTGTCACCTTCTGCTTATAAAGTTAGAATGGTTGTAAGAGATGCATAGTGTAGTTTCACGCTTATTGTTCTATATTTCTGACAATATGTTTTCTTATGTTGGCACAAGATGTGACAACTATTCGTTCAAAATAAACATTATCGGGCACGAATGACCTTAGGCCAATGGTTACGCAGTTTATACTTCATTCAGTAAAGTACAATAGAAGTTGTTTTATCACAAATATCACGGCCACCATAATGGACATTCTGCGTTTGTTATAGATCACGAATTTTGGCTTTCCTTCTTATGACTTCGAGTTCTGTTTCTGACAGCTGTTGTAATCGTTTAACCCATTAGTGGCCAAGCTATTTCACGATTTACCGTCAAAGGGACCATGGGCATGAATGGGTTAAAACATGCATATTTTAGTCCTTTTCTTGCTAATATCTACCGACATTAATTGCTAATATCTAATCGCACGATCGCATCTCAAGTCGTTTTGACACAAAACTAGCGTGTAACAGACAGACAGACAGACAGACAGACGGACAGATGGACGGATGTACTTTAGCTAGTACGGCGCTCTACATACATGTAGGAAGCTATATGCTGACGCGCTGTAAAAATGATGAAAATGATATAATGCCGTACGTTTATATATGTTTTACGCAATACACGTGAATAAACGCTGTCATCTACATAAAATGTTGTTAAGCTACACTATCTTAGCTCTAGCGAGTAGACAACAGATACTATACAGGGTGCGTCAAATAAAAGTAATCCCCTGCCGCGTTTTGTTAATTTCTCAACAACAAATTGCAATTTTCATAAGAAAATTTACGCGGCTATTGCTCGTTCATATCTATGTATAATTACCAAATTACGTTATATTAACACAGCATTTGACTAAGTTCGTCCATTTAAACAGCACTTGACTAAGTTCGGCCATTTAAACTGAGATAACCCCTCGTTTTGTAACGTGTACATTTTACGCCTGCGTTATTAATAATTTATTTTTTTTCATTAAAACAACAAAAACTGGGTACCGCTGAAAGGCAGTGAGGTCGCAGTGACGTCAGTTTGGCAGATGAACTCGTTATTTTGCTAAGATTTTTTAATAACGAGCATTTTGTTAACGCAGTCACAATGGGAAAGATGTCCCATGTGGACAAAATGCATTAAAGCAGACGCTGCGTGATTCGAACCAAACGCAATAATTCATGCGCACCCGCACAAACAATAGGCTATAAATGAATTTTGGACACTTTGAACTGAACATTTAATGTGACATTGAAAGTGCAAATAGTAATGCTTTGTTGTAAAAATTTAAAAAAAAACTTAGTTGTATACTCTGATACGTGCGTTCTTGTCTGTTTTCTATTAGCCAATATTTTAACCACGTCAAAAGTGTTTGCAGCGTTTGAAATCACATATAACTTCGTTATATTTCAAGATAATTAAATAATATTTGGCAACTGCATAGCGATAAGAGCAGAGAATATAGTTGCAAAGTTTCATCAAAAAGTCGAAGCGGTTGCTTAAAAATTTGTAAAATATACGACAGGGGATTAC
>Ga0209788_1000385_pt1 | contig 11567 bp, 6 predicted proteins | sample WorMetLIZISLAND1_2_FD_187415 | JGI IMG/M metagenome (GOLD analysis project Ga0209788, IMG submission 187415) | Marine gutless worms symbiont microbial communities from Max Planck institute for Marine Microbiology, Germany - Olavius clavatus LIZARD... ...
GCACGACGTTACAGTAGTCGACCTTGGACAGAATGAACGCCGTGATCAGTGTTGCCAATGATGAACGTGGTAACGAGCGACGTATGCAGCGTATCTGTCGCAAGATGCCGAAACAGGTACAGACAAATTGGGTAATGTGCCTCAGATTCAGCCTCTGTCTGACATTGTGCACTATAAATATCTTATTATCTTACTTAATTACTTTCATAAGACAATTGAAGACCTTTCCGTTTACATTTGCACAAACGTGACTCTGTTTTGTTTCCAGAAAATCATGCTGTAAAAACTATGATGATTACACCAGCGACAGCATGATCATCTGTTTATTGTGTTGTCTTGCATAGAATGCAATGTTTCTGCACAATTGTGTGGTATGAAATCTGTGCAATGTGTGTATGCGTGTGCAGAGTGGCCGCAGAGACAGCCCAGTTTTTGCTTGGTCTGGGACTGCTGGGAAACCTCATCAGTCAGCATCCCGACACGTGCCAGCCACTGCTGGTATCGTCCCAGACCAAGCTTACACTGACACAACTGACTCGGTTGTATGCCATCAGATGGTCGCCAGTCGGCAGCAACCGGAGGAACGAGGAAGAAGAAACTATTTTCTTCTTCGAAATGTTCCTCTCTGACTGTGAGAGTAAGTTGGAACATGTAATCCCTGCTGATAATAGCATAAGTGGGCATACACTTTTTATATCTGAGTGCTGCGATTCGTCTCCAGACGGAAGCATGTTACTTACATGGCTACTATTTGTAGTTAACGATGTAGTACATGCATGTTGATTTGACATGGCATAGCAAAGTGAGTTGCGCATGTATACCCACTCATGCTGTGCTACATGCATATATTAGCTGCGAAGACCGCTTCGCTGGGCAACTGGATGGGTGTATGACGTTATTTGCTGGTGCGCAAATGACTCGACCCTGCAGAATTGAATTTGATGCCCTAATGGCCTCAACGCTTGGCCTTAGAGGCCTGAAATATTCCGCACTGTGGACCTCGTTGTGACCACACAAATTTCACAAACAGTACTGGTGTACTACATCACTACACTGGAAATGTAATAAGTCGGAAATGTTGCTGTCTGAAAGTCACATTTTGGCTCCATAGTGCACTGTGAAGAACCTGCAGACTGCAGGGACGTCCTCTAAAGTGACTACCGGGGGTAGTTGTTTTTTGGGTTATGAAGTTGGGTGGCCGAAGAGTGTGCGTGTAAAGTGAGGTATGTATCCAACCACGGGAAGGACAAAAATGTCTGGCCAGACATGCGCACATGGATAGAAAGAATTTGAGCTGTATCTGGTCGATTGCTGAATCGTGAAGGTACATTTTCTCGCAGTTCAACAGTCCTGTGTTACCCATTCTATGCACGGGTATCTTCGGCACGACTGCTGTTGTGACTTTGCCACTAAGTAACTGCAGTTGTTGATGTCATCATTGACATTGATTACATGTGTTGTTGTGTAAATGTGTACTTATTGTAAAAAATGTATCGTACAGCAGGGGTCGGCAAAATTTTTGGGGTCGAGGGCCGGATGAGCCCCTGGTGAACTTGTTGCGGGCTGGACAGACTGCCTGACTCCACTCTGTTTGCAAACACAGGGACTGTTGTATTTTCTTCCGGATGGTTTCAGTGCTAACTCCACAAATTTTCAGCTTTATGCTACTTTTTTCCAAAAATTCACCCAAAATGTAACTATGTTACTGGACTAGTAACTGAGCAGGTCAAGTGTAAGGGCCAATCAGCGTCGACTATCAGTGTGCGACTATAAACCCCACTCAGCATGAAAACAGTCGCTCAATTTTCACTGTGTTTGCTGGGAGCTCACGGACCAGATTTTATGTTCAAACTGACGATCCGCTTGCCGGATGTACGGAGCTCGCGGGCTGGACTTTGCCGACCCCTGTCCTACAGCAACCATGCTGAAACAAGTCAGCAAATGACAGCAACTGTTAACTGTTGCAGATGGAACGCGTCCAATCACCCTGCCTGACATATTGGCATTCTGGACAGGTGCGAAATCGATCCCGCCGCTCGGATTCCCCGGACCAGTCATTGCCGATGAAAGGCCGGCTGACAAGCCGCTGCTGGTGGACTTCTTCCGCGGAGATGACGGCCGTCTGCCTTACTGCTCAGCGTGTGGCTTTACCCTCTGGCTGCCAGTTGCTTGTGAACTGCAAGAGTTCAACCGAAGGCTGACAATGGCCTTCAGTGAGTGTGTGGGCTTCGGGAAGCTGTAAATGACAACTACACCCTGAAAACAACATGGCCTAAAATTAAAGTATATGTGTAATAAACTTCAGTGTCGTTAGTAAGTGGTAACAGATTTCAGATAACAGATTTTTAAAGATAACAATGACGTCCGCCTGTGGCGCCATGGCGCCGTCGTAGGAATACACTACACAGCGGTTCGTCAGTTTTGAACGTACGTTAAATATTATTGTATCCATATTGTATCGTATCGTAAGAAAGGATGCCAATTGTTTATCCATACGACGATCTTGGCGTCACAAGCAAAACATGGGAGAGGGGAAGGGAAATCTCGACCCCATGCTCATTTGTAAAAGTCGTCGCCTATGGATGGCACCCCAGACGGACGTCATTTTTACTCCTCGCGCGCTACGTTCCTAACTTAGCGAAGAGGAGTATATGAGATCAATGTAAGTATGTATATATTGAGATCTAATGGCGCTATTTTTGCCATCGGATACACATGACATCACATCACTGTTGATGCGTCTGACTATACAACCTAGGCAACAAGGTCTCGATGCAGGAAATAAAATAGCAGCTTTTAACTGGAACAGTATTTGAGAATAGCGAATAATGCGCTATCCACATGTTTGGTACTAATCTACAGTTTTCGGCGTTAAGCGGATCGTGTGGATCTTCCGCTTGAAACAAATCCAAGAGGCGGCCCTCATGGCATCTTGGAAAATTTCGAATGAGTATAGGCCTATCTGTTTGAATGTTTAATCTGATCCATTAGCATGAGAGCAGCTTTGCAGGAATATGGGAGAGCACAATGCGCGAGGAGTAATTAGATTTATTACAATCTAAAATATTTCTTGTTATCTTTAAAATCTCTCTGATCTGAATTTTTGTACAATTTTCATTAACGCCAAGCAAGTTTAATAAATATATACTTTAATTTCAGGACATGTTGTTTTCAGGGTTTAGTTCCCCTTTAACGTAGTAATCTCGCCAAATTACGTCTCACTCATACTCGAATGTGACGGTTTCATGTTCGGACTTGTCAACGATGCTGAAAAAGTTGCTTATACACCGATTACGTTGCAATGCTAATGGCAAAAAATTACTAGAGGGGGACCATTACGCTGGGCTTTGCCACGCTTTTCAGTTATTCACATAATTTGTTGACAAATTTTCGTAGACATAACATTTGGTTCGTGTGACTCATCTGAATGGTTGCGTGTATTACTTAAATCGTTTTAGAACGTATTATGCTGATTTGGTCATGCATTCACTTCCAAAATGTACTACTTCTTTCCCGGTGATTTGGCCTGCAGATGGTTGAGAATTGCTTTGCACACGTTGTCTAGTAACGCACATTTCTTAGTTCGGGCTGTTAGTTATTGCTGTGTGTGAAAAATGAAGCAACGTTTTACACAAAAGAAACATAACAAGAAGTATGGAAGTCTTCGCTGTGTGCACAGCCAATAGCTCTAGCAGTAACTGTACCAACCCCAATTAAACGTTGAATCTCGGTAGTAAAGAATTCCGTCATATACTGCTGTCGGTGATGTGAGACTTCGACCTGATAGTTTTCATGTTTTGCTGGAAAAAAACACAAAAGTTGGCGATTGCTTTTTTTCACTCTGACAATTGATGACATGCCGAGGAATGCTATGCATCTACATGTTACTTTGACGGCACACTGTCTTTTGTTTCCGAATCCACTGCACACTGTAATTGTATGTTTGACCAATGAATGGAAACTTGGTACGCAATTTGTAAGCCTCATGTGAGGCATTATGTTTCTCAAGTCCATATGTCCGAGTGTATGTGCATCACAGAAACGTTGTTCAGTATAAGACGGGTTGCACTTGCACTTAGGATGGAGATTTTGGTAATACCCACAGTAACGTGGACAACTGTAGTCAGTAGTCAGAAATGTAAAAGATGTACATTTTACAGTTATTAATTTGTAAGACATTTGTTAAGTTAACAGAGAATTAAACTGTGCGGATAGTTTGCTTGATTACTTTAGGTTAAAATAGCGACGGGGATGGGTATGAGGTCAATGTGTGTGTGGTTTGGGTGGGGATTCATCCCCATGTCAATCTTTAATAGTGATCAAGTGAGATAAATGATAAATCCCATTCAATTACGAACACACTGAAGAATAACTTACTTAATGCCTCTGCTTTAAACTTATTTTAATTCAGCTTTGTTAATCAACAGCGAATCGAACACGGGCAGCTATCTGCCAATAACAACTATCGTGTTGATGTTGGCAAATGCTTGCATAATTACCTCCACCAAGGAGGTTATGTTTTCACCGGCGTCTCTGTGCCTGTGTCTGTCCGCTTAATTACTCAAAAAATGGCACATGGATTTCGATAAAATTTAGTGGCAGGGTGGGGCCTGACCCTGACAAGAGCTGATTGCATTTTGGGGCAAAGGGGGCGTATCCAGGAGCAGTGTTAAAATTTCACCGTGGGCGAATGTGTATTAAAGCACTCTCACGGTGGCAGCACCAAATGAAAATTTTCAGCACTGGCAAATACCTCAATGTATAAACACTCGCCAAATGGCAGCACCAAATTTTCACCAGCGTGGTAAATGAAAATGCCTTGGCGTAGGTCTGCTTTACGGATGCAATGACGTTGTAGTTAAGGCTGTAGTGTAAAGTGCATGGTACATGCTATGCACTTTGATGGCTGATGCAACACTGGCAAATGCTATAAATTGCACGATGACGATGAGCTTGTGGAATGTCGTATGTGTATCTGTATTTTTACACTTTCACTCCAGCAGTATTACACAAGAAGTCTTTACTACAGTGCACATAGTAGAAAGTGTATTCTTGTGTATTACACTACAGTAACAATAGCGTTTCTGCTCTCAAATGTTTGTATAAGTCAATAGCTTCATCGACATTGGCTGCTGGCTGCAAACCATCACGCTGCATGATGAACGAACACAGGTCATACATGTCTCTGTCACACGGAATGCTGCTTCGAAACTCAACTTCAGCTGTGCAACTTTGTACGGATATTCTGTCTACAGCATGCAGATAGTCATGAGCATTCCACAGATGTGCAGCTGTGTACATGGCGCAAGGCCTGCCACTTGGAGCGTGGTCTCTTCGTGATCGTCGAATGGTGTGGGTATTCCAAACTGCAGACAGACTGTCCAGTTCACCCTACCACATTTAATAACACACTAATACGTCATTACACTGTCAATGCAATCGCATGCAAGGTGGTTCTCAACAGCCGCTGGGGGACATGAAGTGGCGGCGCCTAGGCCCTACCGTTTTTATTAGCTCATTCTATGAGCTAATGCCATGGCACGGCGTCCGGTGTCCGTCTGTCTATCTGTACCTGTGAACTTTTTGCACAAATCACTTCTCGGTGGCAAGTGGCTAGATCACGACCAAAGTTGCACACGATGGTCCCCAAGTGAGCGTGCATCCTGGGTGTGCTCAAGGTCAAGGTCAACGTCAAAGGTCACGTGATATGGGCACTCATGGAATGAGCTACTCCGTCATTGACGGATTTATTCAGGCCGCACCACACGGTCAGAAAAACAACGTTGAAAAGCGGAATAATGAGTAATTTAATAACTATTTCAGTTCGTCGTGCGTGCAAACAGAACAATAATAGTGAGTGAGTGAGGCCACCAACACATTATTACCGTAGGTCATTTTGGAGACGAAACTTCCAAGAAGCATGCAAAGAGCGAACGACAGTAAAGGAGGGCTGACACTATATAAATCTTACCTAATCCCACTACCGCGTTGCCTTTTGATTCAGCTCCAACCCCTAAGGGATAAGTGGGGTGCAAGACCTACTAACAATTTACATCAGTGCCTAAACCTAATGCACTCCTTTATGCTAATGGGAAGTTGTTTGTGTGTATTAGAGGTATATGTCGTACATAAACAGACACAGCAACTAACTAACATACACAAATAATATTACCTCATTAGGGTCAGAACACAGCTATGCTCCAGACTGCACTCCAACACCCCAAGGTAAGAGTCAAATTAAGTGTCTTTAGTAATTTTATTTTATTTTTTATTTCTTCGAAGGGCGCCAGTGCTATTACCATGGGGGGCACATTGGCTCAGTGCCAGTCCGAGCCTTTAAGGCGACAGACTATATCGAAACCGTAAAATGCTACTTCTTAGTATAGTAATACAGGCGTATGTGTTTAAGCCACAATAAAATTGTTGCACATCATTTCAGACTTTCAGTAAGTAAGTAAACGGATACCACTGTCAACATGCTGTCATTACATTTTCTACCGATAACTTGCAGTTTTGCATGACAACATACTGCTATTCCAAAGTGCAGTTTGCACTGCATTATTCTGCTGTTGGGGTACAACATGCAAAATTTAGGCCTACCTGAAGAATAGCTGTGAAGCAAAACTGTGTCAAAGTGATATCCAGAAAACATCCATTGTGCAATCCCTTGGTGCGTAAGTCTTTAAACACACTGATCCAGTATTCTGAACATTGTCTATACAACACACTCCACCAAGCTTCGATCCTCTGATTGGCAGTGCTTGCACCACTGATGTATGGAGGGTATGAACTGTTCGAATTGCGGTGGAAAAACAGTTGAAGCTGCTGAATGACGCCGTTCTCTGTGCCCTCATCAGTTCTCACTGTTTGTGGACATCCTCCGAGTTGACTAACAGCTTCTAAATAATACCCTCCAACAACTTTGGGGTTGTTATTGGTATGGTACACGTTAAGCCACACAATCTTGCGTGAAAAACCACACATGCAGCCATTTATACATAATCCAAACGGTTTAATCTTATCATATCCGTCCACATGCCAAACCCAATTCGGACCTTTGGCAGAGTATTCACGACGTACAAGGCGTCGTCGCAAGCGACACTCAGCAGCATCTGGATCCAGTTCTTTCATAATTAAGCGAACATCTTCTCTGGGGATGTGTATACCCCGATTTGCACACTTCACTTGCATCATTCTATAGCCATGAAGCTGTCCAGAACCGGAAAGTTCATCGCGAATTACAGCAATACTGTCTTCCAACGAACTGTAGCGCCGACGATGTAAACCAAGTGTCAGAAGTATGCGCTTGATGTGCCGTGTACTTACTGATAACTGGTGTACACTACTCAGTGTAAATGCAATGTCATCATATGTTAATCCACTTTCAAAGTATTCCACTATCCAACGATTTCGAACATTCACAGACATCTGTCAGATTTAGTGAGAAAAAAGTTCAACGGTATGACTAATTACCACAGCAGGCCACAACGAGACCATAACCAGGCGTTATAAGTGATGAGGGCAGCCCCCTGCTCCGTTTTAGCCCCTACCCGTATAGGGGTCATTTCATAAAAACGAAATGTGGGAACCAACCAGTGAGGCCCGTAGGCGCCGAGGGGGTGGGTTGTGGGGACGGGGTTTTTCGATTTTGGATCTCAAATAGGCCAATTTAGGTGTAAACTGGTTGCTTTTGTATAGCTCACAACTACACACACTCATTAAAACATGTAGATTAGTCTAGCTAGATTTACATACTGAGCATGAAGCCTGTAGTCTAGGACAGAATGGATATATATTGGGTGGGGAGACAGGAGGCTAGGGGTGGCAAATATCTAAGCCCACCCAGGCGGACAATTGGACTGGCTACGCCACTGCGCCGTTGTGGCACCGCGATGGTTCATTGTGGCTCCGTTGTGGTTCGTCGTGGTAATTAGTCATACCGCACACTTCCACCAAGACCGGGACTGACTGAGTTCAGTGCTGACAACTTGCTATGATTCTATGAAACACATAAACAATCTCGACTTCGTCAAAAAATTTAACTAAAATTAGTTATCTGAAATGTTTACATAGAATAGTTAATTACAGAGAAAAGTGACGATCTTGCGGTCCGACATTTTTTCCCTATTATGTCAGGGCCCGAGATATATCTCGTACCCCGAGATAGTTATGTCGGGGTCGGAAATATTATGTCGGGCCCCGAGATACTGGGGAAAATTTTTTCCCTATGTCCCTTCCGGGCTTCCGTAGTTTTCAGCATTGCAACAACTTGTGCACAGATTGCATGCAGCCATCATCACAGCCGTAGCTGCATGTATTGTGCAGTGAGGAGCTAAGAGGAATAGGGATGCAACCATCTCCTCGTTTTTATAGCTTCGATTCACTGTGGGCCGTTGATTGTTACTTTGACAACTTTATGTGTATTTTTTCATATAACTGAGGTTGTGCAGTGATGCACAGTATAGTATAGGCACAGTATAGGCATCTGTGCAAACTGCGTTCGATATTTTGAAAGATATACAGTCAGCATCACAGCCATAGCTGTATGTCGGTTGTAGTTAGAAAATTTATGAAAAACTTTCATGGCTGTATAAATTACCTTACTTACTTACTTGCATACTTACTTTTTTTACTTCATGGTATGTCCAATTGATGCAGAGTTACTACACGGAAGCAACACTTAGTGATATGTAGTTGATAATTGATTTTAAAGATCACAAACTTCTTCAGAACATGGTGGGGTATACCCCACCTCACTGCAAATGGTCCAATGCTGCACCTCACCTCCAAAGGGTTAGACACTGCATGCTGTTAAAAGCGTTTTGTGGGGGAGGGGGGCAAAAAGATACACTTCCCCCGAAATCTGTTGCCAGTTTCGACTTCTACAGCCACTGTTGTTGCAACCCCCACTACAGCCAGAACTGCAGCCATTACAGCTACACCTGCTACGGGTGTGTAACAGTGCATGAAGCAGAGATCAGCATCCACGTTGTTGAGTCGACTGACAACAATAAATATGCATCTCTGTTAGTTGTCTGTAATTGCAAAGCATTAGCGATCCGCTGAAACATTGTGAAACAGCATTTTGAGAAATTACAGTAACCTGCCTCATAAAAGAAATGGAGGCGTGACATGGCACTCAAGTGTAACAGCGAATTGCATGAAAACAAGTGATGCAAACCAAGCACTGACAGTTCTGGGCAATTCGGAGTTTAGTAGACTCTTATAATATATGGGTAAGCTGTGTTATTAAGTATTCTTTGTAGGTTTGTGTTTATCAGACTATATTGCCAAGCACATCAAGAAGTAGAAGTGACTGAGTAGTTCCTTAACGGCACATCAGCACATAAAGGCCATTCAGTGCCTTGAACGTTTTAAGTAAATGCAGCTACGTTGACGAAATAAACAACATGAAAAACGAGTTGTAAGCATTCATCATCACAACAGCGGTGTCAGAATCCAGACTCTAGGACACTCCGCTGTTGTCCACACATATGCATCATGTTTCCACCATTTTCCATGGCGTCCGGTTATGGCTCAGAGTTCCAATGATACACACTAAATCCAATGTCAAAATAACGGTGTAGAAAGTAAAGAGAATACTGGCTGTGAAACCTGGTCAGCAACACTGCTTTTTCAAAACACTGACCAGTGTCTATCAGAATTAATGAGCCGAATGAGAGATGACAAAGTGAGACTGTACTGGCTGATGAGCACGTCCGAAGAGTAACTCGATAATGTTATACCTGAAAATATCAGGACCAGCATGACGACTTTGAAAGACAAGATTTTTGTCATTTACGTTGTGTTACCACCATCGTACAGTGAACAAAAATATCCAAAATCACTAACAACATGGCTAACAACGATACTATGCACTGAGGACGAGTGCACTACGTTGAAAAGAAGACCAAAAACAGGACAATATATACAGAGTCAGTCAGGCAGCAAGAACTCTTGGTCGCATAGTATTGCTTGGAAGACAATCAGTTGCTAATATTTCACTTAACAATCAAACTCAGCCCGACTACTTTGACCGAATTGTTGATATTAGAAAAAAGTTATCTACAGACAAACAGAAACCTGCACTAAACTGGCTAATGGCTGTGACTCAAAAGTACTGTACTGCACTGCATAAGCTTGATACACAAGGTCAGGAAGATGCCACCAACTTTAAGAGGTTCTTGAGCGAAAAAAGGCAATAACTTCATGTCATTCCACTGACAGAAGATTTACAAATGTCTGAGATCATATCTTGAAGAATATCATTGTCGGCCGTCATCTCGTGACAATAGCGTCATGGACCGCAATGGCGCAGCACCGTCTGGCGAATACTTTTTCACCAGCATGTAAAAATTGCATGTGATGTCACTGTTTTTTAACCAATCAGCGTCGTCAACATTATAACCACGGTTCAAAACCACAGATCAGCTGATCGACGGTCAGTTGAACGTTGCAACAAAATGCGACTAGTTTTGGCAGGAAGTCAGGCAGTGTGGCAGAGATGATCTACCTTCCCATGTCATACGGTACCCAAAGCAAGTCACGGCAGAAGACAAAGCCCATGCGGTCGTGCTTTCTCTCTGGTGAAGGACAAGGTGTCGGTGATGGGCTACATGCTGTGCTGTCCAGGCTGCAGGAAGAAAGAGTGGCTGACGAAGGATTCCTTCTCGTCGTTGCACAAACTACTGGCACTTATGTACTTTTGGGCATCAGACACTAGTGTGGTGCAGGGCACGAGCCATCTCGGCGTCTCATGTGCAACGGTTGTGCAATGGTATCAGTACTTCCTCGACGCATGTTCGTGGAAGTTGCTGAGCACGCCGACTGTGTCGGGAGGCGTCGGCAAGATCGTACAGTATTACAGATCAATGGAAGTGTAACGGTTAAGGCCAAATACAATCGCGGACATCAACTACACGACAAGCAGCGGTGGGTGTTTGGCATCTATGATCCACACAACAAGGTGGGCTTCATCCAGCTTGTGGATAATCAGGAGACTCAAACACCTCACCTGCAAGCAGTCGGGGTTCAGATGCCCGGGTACGCATATCGCCACCTAATACTGCTGGCCTTATCTCAGAAGTTTATTTTGAAGTAGCCACTCATATCGCCAGAAATTGCCGTCGTCGACAACCCCACTCTCATTTGAGGCCTCCGCCAAGAGGAACCCCTGCGATTTCCGGAAACTAGAGTCATTGGGCTACATTTTTGCCGCTGATAAATAGTATGGGTCTATCTTAACCCGTTAATGACCACCATCCTTTTAAAAGGACGGGCAAAGCCAGAGTTGTCCCAACTGCCGGCACTTATGCCGCGTTTCTTTGGGCTCGGAAAGTCGTATGTACTAAATCGAAAATTCGACTTTCCGAGATGTCGGAAAAACGACACTCTTGTATGTTTACAAGTAGTGGGCGTGGTTCATAATGGAGGCTCGACGGTACTTGGTTCCACTAATCGTTAACTTCTACAGTCTGTATGCAATGTGTCTGCGAGTGATTGTTCGGCGTAGACAGAGAAGGTTTGTTTGAATTCAGTGCTTTTGGGCGACAACAGTACCATAAGCA
>Ga0209788_1000386_pt1 | contig 11556 bp, 7 predicted proteins | sample WorMetLIZISLAND1_2_FD_187415 | JGI IMG/M metagenome (GOLD analysis project Ga0209788, IMG submission 187415) | Marine gutless worms symbiont microbial communities from Max Planck institute for Marine Microbiology, Germany - Olavius clavatus LIZARD... ...
AGGTATCGTAGTGCGGGTGGGAGTCGGGGAGCAGCACCGTCCTCGCTGTGAATTATTTCAAAAATAGAGAATACTTAAACGATTTATCTACCAATCGACGTCATTACACTCTACATTTTCATACACTGTTGGTTATAAACACAGATCAAAAAGAGACTTTTGTGCTCGCGTTTTCATTTCACGGAATCCTGTTTAGTCGGTTGCATTTCACAGCGAGGACGGTGCTACTTCCCCACTCCCACACGCACTACGATACCTTCCGTCCCACCTCAGCTTGAATAGAACGATACCTAGCGTCCCACAATCGTTGACACGACCACTGCTACCGCCGCCGGCGAACCCGCTTCCGTTTTGATGTAAGGATGCACGACGTTAAACGAAAGAGTCGACTAAACGTTTTGCAAAGTGGCGGAGGCTGGAATTAGTTTCTCAGCTAACTGCAGTTTTTTTTCGCGGGCTCGAATTCACGCGTAGGCCTATTTATGCGTCTAAAGACAACGTGACTGAAATGATACGGTCTTGAATGACTTGAATTCATCGACGTGACCAAGTTTTCCATACACAACTTACGTGTGTGTGCATAGAAAATACTGCAAGCGTCACCGATCGAGTAGGTTCAGGAAACTGCATTCAATCGATCATGCTAAAGCTACTGTCGGGTTATGCTATTGCTACTGATGCTACTTTGATCTGAGGCGAAAAAAATTAAACGTTTCGACTGTTTACGTTTTACAACTTACACGATTCGTGCACCAAAACCACTTGCGCGACCGCCGCTACGTCAACGAATAGCGATTATACCCAATTAACTTTATAACCAATGTAATTGATGGACCAATGTCTTTGATTAAATTCTGCGGTGCGTGCGATTTTTGTACACAAAGCCGAATAGCACTTGCACAAATTATTACCAACTTGCAGTCAGTTTAAAAGGTTTTTTCAGTCAGTTCGTAACATTTTTTTGAACCAACGGGACATTAAACAGGCGGTGTCGCATGCGGGATATTGTGTGGACAATGGAATGTGTCTTCCCAGTTCCCACCCGCCTGAACTATCTGAAAATTTTTAATGAACTAAACAGAACTGAACTGAAAGGTTTAATCTTTATTTCTAGTTTACAGTATTCTACTTATTATAAACATGGTGGGACCGTGGGTCTATCTTCATTCGTTTAGCCGTTGCTGCCTCCCAAAAATGCGAAGTAGCGCAACATTCGGAGAAAATCTGAACATATAGCAGTTCAAGGTCATCCAAGGTTATCAACCTTGGTGCCAATGGAAAGTGCATATGCGTCTTCCTATTAGTCTGTCATAGTAACCTTGGTCATATCTTGCACCGTTTCTGAGATATGGCGACTTATTGGCTGAAAATTTTCCCACCCCTCTCATTCGGCGCCCCCGCTATATGTTTCCTCTGGAATTTCACGGTGAAGTTAACCGTGAGTAAACTACAGAATGGTCCAAAAAGCGGTACCCATGTTTTAATTTTGCGATAACTTCCGTAAATGCACACCGATTTAACCATTTTTCACGACGCATTAACGTAAGATTACGTCTGCCACCTCAACTTTATTTTGTAACCATTACCTAGTAAAACACACGCTACTGCTAATATCAATGCCGCATGTTTGATTTATTGTCGTTAATGGCCCATGGGGCCTAAGCAAACTTATGTAACTGTAAAGTCTGTAATGCTTAATAAACGCCGTTATTCAAGCGAGATTGAGGTGTTTGGTATGTCCACAGTCATTCTTCACAACACATTCAAGATCACGACACCATTTGTTGAAACTACTCGGTGATCATCGCTCTATTCAGTAATTTCATCACCGTCTTAACTTTTCATCCAAATTGATCCAAGAATTGCTGTGTCTTCAGTACTTATTCCATACTTACTTAATTATTCACAACTGCTGTGAATAATTAAGCAAGTATGGAATAAGTACTAAACTGTTTCGAGTATACTTTGAAATGTTACGCATTCAAAATGCATCGATATTATATATCAGCAGTGTGCTTTTTCCACCCATGGATTTTTGATGGTCGCGCGTTTTCCAGTCCCGCGTTTTCAGTCGCTCCGTAATTAGTATATTCACGCGACTGGACGTCTACTCGACAAATTAATGATCACGTTTCAAAGTTTACAGGTTGTTCAGTAACTTCGTCTACCATTGTAGCACATTGTATACTACACGTAAATTTAGCAGGATTATTCTGTATCAGGTGATATTTTGCAGCTACTGTACTATATCTACGCCTATCTGTGAAAATTTTGTTCTATTTGACGGGAATTCGAATTGAAGTCAAAATTAATCACAAACAGCACTATGGCGACGATGAAGACGATGAGAAGGAGGATGAAAAATAATATACCTGTGACAAGTTCATGGAGTTGAGAGGCAAGCAGTGCTCCTCGACTAGTTCGACGGCAGCCAGCTGCTTGCCGGCGCGATCAGCTTCCTGTGCCAGGTACACATCGAGCACCGGCGTACCTCGGGTCCTGACGTCACTTTCAGTCAACGAGTTCACCATCAGTAGCACGTAGACTGGCCGCTTACGCTCCCAGTCACCGGCGATCGCGTCGAACAAGTATTCGGCGGCGTATAACGTCGATCTACCGCGGTTACTGCCAACTCCCGCCTGCTCGATCCACGCAGGCAGTCTCTGTCGCACGTAGTTGAGATGACGTCGAAGTCTGATGAATAGAGGCCTGGGTAGAACGTCAGAGAGGAATTGGCCGCGAGGTAGAAGCTGACAAGCGCTGAGTGCCGCCAGCGTCGTGGCGTCGAGTAGGTCGAGCTCTAGGTGCACGGCGTCAGCCATCTGGAAAGCACGCTTAGCGTTGAGAGGTATGTAGTCCCAGACGCGCGTGTATGGAACGTGGATTGTGCCGAAGAAATACGACGGCGCCGAACCTTGTCGACGTAGCGTCCAAAGAAACGAGTTAAGTCGACTCTGATCCTACGTAATATATACAGCACACCTGTTTATCCAGTGAATGGAAATACAACTGCGCCAACTTGCCAGCTTCTGTTAGTCTAAACTGTAGCCGATTTGTTAATTAGTTGCTGAAAAGATTACGTACTTGGATTTCTGTGACATGTAAAGAGAAAATGACATTTTGAAACGCGTTGTGTTTAGGCAAAATATAATGCATCCGAGCAAGATGAAAGCAAAGAACAAAATATTTGCAATCACAGTCTGTTGTCGCCTTTACAGTTACAGAAGTATACACACAAGCTCGGGCAGTTTGGAAGTCCACGTTCGTCGACGTCACTCGTGATATATGACTCCAAGATGATACAGACAACAGAACTGCTGAGAACCAAGAATTACACCCGTCTGCCTTAACTATTCAAGTCAATACTGAACGTATTATTTCTAAATTACCAACAGCGCGCGGTTGCCGCTGACAAGCCCGATACTGCTGGTGACTAAGTGCATGAAATAAGTGCATGGCATCATTGTGTTGTGTGGTAACTGAATGATGTTAAAAACAATGCAAAAAGTTTTTTAGCTAAAAAAAATATTAGGCTCATAGCTTAAAAACTGACAGTGATTCAACAAACACTTTAAGCGTATTAGCGTAATGGCAACACCTTTTTTCCCGATGATTTTTGCCCGAATTTCTGATAATAACCACTTTGGGAGCTCTATGAAATACAACATAAAAATCTGATAAGGCATATTACAAAGAAGTTCCGATTAGCTCAAAGCATTTAGGGCCTATATTTTACAACAATGATTCCATGAATAACTGCTGTAGCAAAAGCTACATGATTATCTATATGTATCTATCACAAGTTAAATTATAAAATTTCATTCACGGGTGTGAATTAAATCCGGCTGTTCTCTGTTTCGGTGAGCTTTAAAGAGTGACAAGTTTAGCGCAATAATGTACGGCAAGCATTTGCAGAACATGCAGAAGTAATTAACCACCACGAACAAGAAGTCGGCGAGAGTTACGAGAAAGTAAATAATTTGTTCCTGTGCCAGTGCTGCATTCGCCGGCGCATGGCTGAACGTACGTAGTCCGCACTGCTCCGCGAGTCGACTGGGCTGGACGTGTTTCGCGTCGCAACTTGTTGACGTTATTACCGAAATATGATACGAACTGGGCCCGAAGGCAAACGCTCGGATTAAATTAAATTTGACACACCTACATTTGGAAACCACATGCTATCGCAGCCTCCATCTTTCCTCCGATCCTTTCTACTTTCCCCAAGCCTGGAGGCGTACATGTGTAGCCAAGCCAAACGATGCAGAATTGACTGTTAAGCAAGCGATAAGAATTCAGCTGCTTAGCACAGCTAACCGACGACGAATCTGGGTGTGTAGATGTAGAACAAACGGCCAAACCGGTGCTCACATGCGGAGTTGGGCGGAATATTGGGTCTGCTGCTGCTGCTGCTACGACTCCGGAGGCAGCGCTGATAAGCAAACGGCAGCGTTCTTTCGTTGTTGTGTCGACAAACGATGTAAAGATCCAGTTACGCCGTTGTTTACAGGATATGTCCATCAACAGGGACATATAAGTCCTGGTTACTTACAAGTTACAATGAATTGAGCAAAGTACCGTGAATCGTTGCGAGTTATTTCGAAAGGAACCATTTGAAGAGTGGACTTTGTTGAGGCCAGTCTCGTTTTTAGTTGCAAAAACTGTAGATTTGTCGTCTGGGTCACCAGATTTACAACTGTGTGCATACTGCAAAGGCCTAAGATAGCACTGCCTCGTACATGTCGATTTTAGCTTATTAATTGACACACCAACAGACCAAATGAATTCTTGCGATGGTATTATAATCATTAAATACGGATCGCCGGTCGTGCGTGTGACTACTCTGAGTGACTGATAGTTACTAACTGTGATTGGTGGACACTGATGACGATGACTCAGGTGATGCGGATTCTGCTGCTGATGATGATGATGGTAGTAATGATGATGCTCAGTGTCGGCAAGACCGCCGCCGAGCGCCGACGACAGTAAGGCCGACACGACGATACGCCGAACGACAGTAGCAACAATCGTCGAAGGCGACGACGACGCCGTTTCGTCTACGTCTGAGCGATCCAACATGACTGTCGATGTCGTAGCCGAAGATCTCGGACAGCGACGGCCATCGACGACCACCTACATATTGATGCAGCCCAAAGCAATTAACTGAGTCCGCTTGTATCTACGTTATCACGTCCCGTCGGAATACATCGATCTCTTATGGGATTTTAGGAATGTTATCTCCACGCTTATCCCGTATTCGCTGCTTTCGTCCGTCCTGCGCCGTATCTGGGGACGGTGCATTGCAGTAGGCTAGGGCTAGGCTATCTGGCGAATTGCTAGCAGAATGCCAATGCCGTGAGTGATAAGATGTCCACTCCAGTAGCAGTTTCGGTCAACTGTCCAGTCTAGTTGCAACAGAATAATTCATGTCCATCTCACATTCACCAAGTCGTTCTCTTTGTGAAGGAGGGCGGCCAAGGAAAAACTGGATGGAGAGTAGTTAACCGAGACCTCAAGGACATGGACAGTACCTGAAAAGAAGCTGAAGAACTGGCAGCAGACAAAGTAGGATGGCATCAACTTGAGGCCCAGTGCACCTATCAGGATGCGGGTGAACTAAGGTCTAAGGTAAAGTAAGGTCTGGCCGAGTGGCCGACAGGGTGTCTTTCGTGCAATTACGAAAATTACGATAATTAACAATTACGATACGTGAAACACTGACCAACGAATTGGTTAATATGACTGTAAATTGTAATGCATGGACACAAACTGCAAACTACACATCCTATTACTGTATAAAGACTGGTTTTCGAAACGTATTCATTTCCGAAAAACTTCCTTAATTTAATAGAACAGCTGTTTAGCTCATAACAATCCGTAAAATCTACACAATTGTGCAGAGATGTATGTTAATACAGACGCGAAAGAAGTCGATTCCTTTGCTACTTACAGCTCTCTGACGGCGAGAAAATATCGGATGTGTTTACAGTGTCAGAGGACTTAGAGCTGCTGACGAAGTCGTTATTCTGATTGGCTTCATTGACTGTCGGCTGAAGTCGAGATTGCCAAGTCCAGTCCTGTCGAGCTTTGCTTTAATAGGCGGTGATTGTGGGTCTTCGTCGTTCTCGCCATAACAATCATGTTCTCCTGTGGCGTTCTGCGCAAGTCTCCTCACCCTCGTCCCTCTTCCCTTCTCTCCTAATTCTGCCTGTCGTTGAGGAGCGTTGTCGGGAATACTTTGCTGACAGCCTCGAGATTGAGTCACTGCTAGCATCCTAGCACAACGGTTAACTCTAATGAACTCCTGGCAGTCTTCTGCAGTTTCACCGTTTCTATCATTATCGCTGCAGTCAAAGAGGTTCTTCCGAACCCAAGTGAACATGCCATCATTGCCATGGCGAAAGGTATGGTCGAGATGAGATCTTAACGATCTAGCTAGCTCATCGCGTTCGGCATGCACCGGCGTTTCACCTGCATGCGTGGGAGCCAGCTACATGCATGGCCGGTAGGTTAATAGTGGGAATGTTGTACGAATTGTACCGCTGACACTAATGAAGGCAGCACCGAGTGAGCGTAATGAGAAAGCTGCTAACACTGCCAGTGGCTGGCTTAATGCTAGGCCTAGGCTACGGTACACTGGAAATTCGCAGCGTAACGCGTTTCGGCCACTTTACTGACGCATTCAGCACCGCAACTTTCATCAATTATGAAAATTAACGTCACACACTGCTGCTTCAAGCAACTTTTAGACACTGACACAGTTACTGGAATGTGTTACTCAGCTATTAACTGTTTTGTCTCGAAGTAAGGGGAAACTGGGACTTATTGTTCCTAATTATTGCCATAAAATGTTACGTGGCAAGGTAAAAATAATTTGTTCCACTATTCAATATCCAAAAATTATTTAGTGCTTAGCCTGCAGAGACAGAACCGGTCACGCATTACAAGTCATGATATGTGTAAAATATATGTTAAAATAAATAATAGCTATTTATACCCGGTAGTTAAAAGTCACAGTTCTGTTCATGGCAGCTGTCAAATGGCTTATTAATAGCGTAGTTCGAAGTAATGATCCAGTTCGAAGAAATAGTCAACGCAGTGAGGAGTTGAGGACAGTGAACAGACTAGACTATAGATTACAAAAGAAAAGTGTTGTCGGCATATTAAATGTACAACAAAGCCTAGCTAACGCAAAGGTAAGCGCGCGACAGCCTTGGTATATAGGACACAACTCACTAAATCACCCCTCACTTGCGTTCAATAGTGGTAAGATTGTAAATAATGTGGAGATTAATGCGCAATCGTCGGCTGATTTTGCGCTTACATACAATTTTCAGGGCACTCATAGGCCTATATTGGGCGCATCGCGCGGTCATCTTTGCGATAGCAAAGCTTTCTTGTTGATCATCAGCTGAATGGAATGTCGTGACAGACTTAAGGTCCTACTGACTACTGTTTTACACTTGCGTGAGATTGACACTAACAGCACTCTATAATATGTACGTCCAGGGACGTATCCACGATGTGGGTGGGCACTGAATATTATCTTCCTTGGTGATGAATACTCGACAAATTTAATGACTGCCAACGTCGACACACTGAGTCCGACGACAGCAACTCTCACAGCTTTTCTTCAGACGGTCATGAGATTGAGTTTGAGGGTCATGGCCCCTTGCCCTTCCTCCCTGAGGCTCCCTCCCTCTCTGGATCTGCCACTTTATACGTCGATCACTGACAAATACAAAACTGATCACAGCACAGCGAATGTGTGCTTATACAGTTTCTGTAACTTAATCGCAAGAAAGCGAGCTTGAATTCTGCTTACCAATTAAGACTCGATGTATACTCGATAATCAGCTGCGTACAGGCGCAAGTCCACTGTGTCCAGTGCTTTTCATCGGAAAACCCAGTCATAATCTAATCACATTTCTCGATGACACCAGACATATCCAGCAGATATACCGAGTTGATTATTCTCGCATCATAACTGCCCTTAGTGCCCTACTAGCATTATCTGCAGCAGCAACAGCAACATGGCTCTTACTAAGTTGAAGATGAACAACGCCGGAGCTGACAATCCAATACGTGTATATATACACAGACGGACGGACGATGACGCTGTTGTCTGACTGAAGCCCAAGAAGGCCTACACCGCGCGATGCATGAACTTAAACTGATGCCGCACTGATACGTCTGCACATCGTCTCGCCTCCGTACGTGACGTCACGACAACTTGAGCGCCCTCTACTGACCACTATGGCGCCACCAAGCGAGTCAAGCGTGCGTGCGATTCGAGATTGCGGTCGCCGACTCATTTTGTCCGACCGACTGACTGCGTTTTGACCGAGCGAGCGAGGCGAACGAGCAACCGTCGATATAAGATTTGGTTCAACGCCATAAATGATAGTCGCTGGCGCGGCGCTGGACACTATCAAAGTACACTATCAGTTTAGCACGCTCTGCGGCATCTACGCTACAGTCGCTGCCAATTTTTAGACGTGTATATCTCGCTCAGCCAACCCAATGGAATTTGATTAGTCACTCGTCGGTGACTTCCTTCATCTCTCTGAAGTATTGCATGTGCATGAACTCACTTACTTACTTACTACTTAGTACTTACGCATGTTACGGTTGTTCCACAAAGTCACGAAAGGTCGCAGCTGTTTCCGGCGGTGGATAAACTGTTCCGAAGCTACGACCACGGTAAAATCAATGGCCGTCATGAGTCGCATTGGAATTTGGACAAATGCGTTTTCCATGTGTTTCCCGTGAAGGGGCCGTGATTGTTCACTATACTCTCGTTAATTACTTCAGCCAACAGCTTATAACGCTGCGAGCCTGCGACTCTGGAGAAATAAAATAAGTGTGACGCAAAACGGATACCACTGAGCGCTGCCGAATCGTTCCAGTTCATCTGAGAACAAAATGTGTGTACTTTTACAATTCACATTTCACAACATACACAGAGTTGGTCCACGATAAAATATTTACGACAGTATACGATGATGAGTAACGTATGCTAAAATCTGACGGCTAGCCTGCGAGGTCTACCGCACACAACGAAAAAATAAAAATAAAACCAATTAGCGCAAGTCCATGAAGTGGAAAACGTGACTTCAGAATAAACTTTACGGACATCCCTAAAGTCCATGTGTTATTTACAGTGTAAACTATGCAGATTATTTCGGATGTCTAAATCCCGGATGTGCGTATTTACACGGACGAAAAGCCCGAGGAAACGTAATTTTATATTGTATAGAGAAACATCAGACTGCGCAGCATGATTTGTACATAATATACACTGACAGAACAGATGCACTGAAAGAAGCGACGACCCGGCTTTCAGCTGAGCAGATCGGCGTCGGCAAACTAATGGAGTTATCACGGCGACTTCACAGCTGCAGCGGCAGCAGACACGTGCGTGAAAATCACGTGTCAGATCAAGTTACCGTACGTCGACTCTTCACTCTCACCATTGTCACCAGTCAAACATCTGTCGTCTACAAAATTAATGCTGCTCCTTCACACCGTCACAGGCACTGCATTCGTACACTGTACCTGCGTGACGCACCTACTGTTGGACGTGCATGCATATGGAATGAGTTACCTTCCTTCACATGTTATCTCCTCACCGTCGCTGCTTATATTCTAGCAACGACAAAAATGCACCTATTTCGTCTGTGCTACAACGCGAACTTATTTACCTTTTAACTGTGCATACAGCAAACTACTGGTATCTTTTCTTTGTGGTCATCGAAATAGCTGTTCGTTGCTTAGAGCAGGTCAAAAATAACATTGATTGATTAATTGATTACACTACGTTTTGTTCTTCTTGTTGATATTGTTTATCCCTTTTGAGTTCCAAAGCATGTAGCACGAACATGTGGATTTTTGTTAGCACATCTCACTTCTCAAATTAATGGACTCTTAAAAAGCTGCTATAAATATGGATATTGTTTGGAAATAAACACTTTGGAAGACCTCATTGAATCAACAAATAGCAAACTGTTTTAAATGTACAAAATCATCAGCACTGCCGCAGTGCTGGTGATTTTGTACATGCCTCCACCCTTTGCTACCTCCAGTAACAAAATCATAATTTCAGTCCTAAAGGACATATCTACCTGGAATCCGTAATAAATTACTCTACAGAATTACAAAAACGCGCCTTCAGCCCACATGGCCTATCCAATATTATTAACCCAGTTTCCCTATATTTATACATTGTGTTTTTTCTGGTTTACTTGTTTACTATTTTATTTTATTGCTTTACTATTTTAACTGCTTTTAGTATTGATCATGTAGGCTTGTTACATGTTTTTAAATGAAGTTGAAAGTTGCAGTTGAACATGTGTAATTTTGTGTATATACAGGAACTTAGTGACTTAAGACTAAGTGAATAGTCTAGGTCAACTATATTCAATAGTCAGTGGGGCACAGCCTTTTTATCCAAGGCCCATTAAAGTACGCAGCATTGAAGCCACTATGGGCCAAAGCAACGCAATTGCTCAGCTTAATAAGCAGAACAAGTTCATATAGATATCATATTTTTTGTCGTTTTCTTTCATTTGTCTAGGGCCACATGACAATTCTTCCCCGGTACCACTGTAGGCCTACACCATATGTTAAGCTGGAAGTAATTAATGTTTCAATTCTTATAGGGTAAATATTTTACTATCAACTTCGATAGGCATACCAGACTGTCAGACAGCAGCATCCACCTCTGACCGACACAATCGATATCTAAGAGCGTTCTAGACGGCGCCGTTGTTCAGACTATGGGCACCGTCATCAACTGCAGACAGAATGTCATGCATTACTGACTGAGTGGCTGGAATGCGAGTATGCAGCCTACAGTTTTGACTGATGACAGCTGAACCTCTACGGCCCACTATAGAACTCAGTTGTCAAAAGCGGTCACGCAGTGTATACAAGTTTGAAGCAATCGGTCCAAATTAAACTCATCCTGTAACCGCCTATCATGCGCGCACAAACTATGCAGCAGTGATGATTTCTGCAGTAGTTTCATTTGATTACTCATTTGCATACTCGCATTCCAGCGAGTAAAACGCGGGAGTGGAAGAGGTGGCACGAAGTGACACGGGTGGAAAACGCAGGCGTGGAAAACGCGGCACGAGATGACATGGGTGGAAAACGCGGGAGTCGACAACGCGGCACAAGATGACATGGAAATGCGGCCGTTTAAAGCGACAGTTGAATTTTCGTGAGTGTGTTGATGGCAGATCGTTTATGTATACGTTAAACAGGCAAGGAGATAAGACTGAGCCTTGGGGAAGACCATTTCTTTGGAGTCTCCAGGAGCTGCATTTGTCAGCAATGTGCACGCGGAAGCGTCTGTCTCTGAGAAATAGAGCGACTGTGTCTACAATCCAACGTGAAAGAGTTTTGGAGAGCTTCTGTAGTAGACCCATGGTGCCAAACCGCATCGTAAGCAGCTGTCAGGTCTAAAAAGACAACTCCAGTTTTTTTGGTTAAGCTGGAATCCATTCTCGATGAATGTTGTCAGTGCAAGGACTTGATCTCCAGTGCTGCGTCCTT
>Ga0209788_1000388_pt1 | contig 11521 bp, 10 predicted proteins | sample WorMetLIZISLAND1_2_FD_187415 | JGI IMG/M metagenome (GOLD analysis project Ga0209788, IMG submission 187415) | Marine gutless worms symbiont microbial communities from Max Planck institute for Marine Microbiology, Germany - Olavius clavatus LIZARD... ...
CGCCTCACTTCCCCCCGACCGTCCATCACACACAACCCGAGGCCTTGATGAACGCCGCCCACACAGCAGCCCGCTTCGACACGCTGTCGGAGGCGACGCCGGCGCGCCTTGACGGCGTGACCCGCCGCCGCGAGCAAGACCACGGCGGCCAGGCCTGGGCCTATCGTCACAAGGCACAACACCTTCCAGTCCCGGCCCGGGCGCCGTCGATCGCGCAGAACCCCGAATCTGTCACCGGCCTCCGACACGTTGGCGGGAATGGCGAATCCGAAGTCGCATCGGTCGGGAGAGCCGTCTCTCGGCGACATGGTCGGGGATGGGGCGGAGGCCCGCGCCAATCCGTCGCTCGCCCCGGACAGGTTGAGGAGCACGCTCGACTTCGACTCCGATCCCGACGTGAGGCTGCTCCCGGACGTGACCTCCCCGGACGCGGCGGCCCACTGGCATAAGGCCTTTCCGGCCGGGGGCCGGCCCGTCAGCTCCTTGCCGACGACCTGGAGCGGACCCCTCCCGGCCCGGCCTTCCTGGAGGCCTTGTCGAAGGTCGACTTGACGCGGCTCAACGGACACGACGTGGTCCGTTACATGCAGTCGGCCGCCCGCATGGAAGCCCACTACGCGGCGATGCGCCTAGCGGTCGTCGACGAGATCATGGCCGACGCCCCGGATCTGACCACCGGCCGGCACCCCGGATCTGACCACCGGCCGGCGCCGCCACCGGCTGCACAACGGTCCTGCCTCGAAGCCGAGCCCGAAGCCGCCAAGGCCCGCTACGAGCCGGTGATAGCCGACGTCGCCCGCAAAGTCGCCGCGGAGAGCGCAGAAGCCGAATGGAGACACACCGGCGCCATCAACGGAGAGCCGGCCCACGTCGGGACCACCAGCAGAAGACCCACCGCCTCGATGAGACGGCTCGTGCACGCCAAACACCGCACCTGCGTCTTCCCCGGGAGGAGCGCATGCCGTCCATCGGTTGCGACCTCGACCACCAAGTCGCCGTCGCAGACGGAGGCCCCACCGAGCCGTGCACCTCACCCAACCACACTTCCCCGCCCGCCCATCACACATCCGACCTGCGCCCCGGATCGCGGCTTTCCGCGTCCCCGGGAGATTGACAACGACATACCGATGATGGTATGATGGTGTCATGGCGACGTCACCAATGACGGCACCGCGACAACCAGAGAGGAGCAAGAAGTGTTGACAACACCGAGCATGATCGAGGCGATCATCGATCAGATGATCCGCGACGAAGCAAGGAGGGCCTTCTGATGCAGCTCTCCCACGCCGTCGCGGGCCTGGAGGCAGCAGTGGAGACACAACTTCGGGTCGCAGGAGCGGAGACCGGGGAGATGGGCGCGCTCCTGATGGCGGCCCTCGAGCCTGCCATCCGCCAGACCCTCACAGACGTCGTCTCCATGGCCGCCGCCGAGGTGTCGAGCCAGTTGCCCGGGCAGGAGGTCGAGGTCCGGGTAGCGGACGGCGACCCGGAGCTGGTCGTCGTCCCCGACGCCGCCGGCTCTCCGCCCCCCACCCCGCCGAGAGACGCCGGCGCCGACCAAGACGAGGCCCGGATCACCCTCCGCCTCCCCTCCTACCTCAAGGACCTGATAGCCGAAGTCGCCTCCAACGAAGGCGACTCGGTCAACACGTTCGTGGTCGACGCTCTCAGGACGAAGACCCGATCGAAGGAGGGCGGCGCCACGAGGCACAAGGGGACGATCAACCTGTGATCAGCGAGCAACTCTCCGTCGGCGCAGGCGCCGCCGTCGACGTTCGGATCAAGTCGGGACGACTTGACGTCAAAGAAGGCCCCGAAGGCGCGGTGACAGTCGAGGTCGACACCGACGACCCCCGCCTCACCGTCGAGCAAACCGGTGATCGCGTCTACATAACGTCCGACGCGGCCTCGGGGTGGCTGTCCTCCCGCCCCGCCAAGGTCCTCGTCTTCGCTCCGGCCGGCGCCGACATCTCAGCCGAGACTTCCAGCGCCAGCGTCAACTGCGAAGGGCGGATGGGCGATCTCGACGTCAAGACGGGGACCGGGGACGTGACCCTCGAGCGAGTCGAGTCGGCCACCGTGAAGACGGCGAGCGGCGACGTCCGCGCGGCTCGCGTCGAACGCGACATCAACGTCGCCTGCGTCACCGGCGACGCCCGCGTCGATAGCTGCGGCCGCGGGGTCTTCTCCGCCGCGTCGGGCGACGTCCGGATCGGGACGGCCGCCGCCTCGGTGATCGTCTCCACCGTGGCGGGAGACCTCGACATCGGCCTGTTCCTGGGGCGCCGAGCCAGCGTCAAATCGATGTCCGGCTCGGTCGGGATCGGCGCGCCGGCGGGCACCAAACTCGACCTCGACGCAACACTCCTGTCGGGAAAGCTCCGCCTGCCCGCGCCGAGGCCGACGGAGGGCGCCGCCGCTCGTCAGATGAAGATCAAGGCGAAGCTGGTCTCCGGCGACCTGACGATCCGAAGGGTCGAAGACGAACGGAAGGCCGAGGACCGATGACCTGAGCCTGTGGCGCAGGGCCCGGTCAGGCCTCGGCGGGCCTGCCCTTGGTCCTCGGGAGCTTGCGGCCCAGCTTGAGGCGCTCGGCGACCTCCTCGGTCTCCTCCTCCTCCACCCTCTCGGCCGCAGCCAAGTCCTCGCGCGGCTGAGGCAACACGGGGCTCTCCGGGTACTTGATCCGCAGCGACCCCAGCTCGTCGTGCTCCCACTTCGGCACGTCGCTGAAGATCTCGGCGACCTCCTCGCGGTCGACCGTCTCCTTCTCCAACAGAGCCTCCACCATGCGCTCCATCGCGTCGGCGTGACGCTCAATGATCGTGCGGGCCTCGTCGTGGGCGGCGGTGATGAGCTTGCGGACCTCGTCGTCGATGAACGCCGCCACTTGGTCGGAGTAGTCCTGCTGGCGGGCGTAGTCGCGGCCCAGGAACACCTCCGAAGCCGGCTTGCCGTACTGCATCGGCCCAAGCTCGTCGCTCATCCCGTACTCCATCACCATCCGCCGGGCGATCTCCGTCGCCTTCTCGATGTCGTTGGCGGCGCCCGACGTCGGGTCGGCGAAGATGATCTCCTCCGCCGTGCGGCCCCCCAGCAGCATGGCGAGCTGATCGACCAACTCGCTGCGCCGCGACAGGTACTTGTCGTGGGTGGGCAGGGCGAGAGTGTGCCCCAGCGACCGGCCTCGGGCCACGATCGTCACCTTGTGCACCGGGTCGGACATCGGGAGGGCGAAACCGACCAGGGCGTGACCGGTCTCGTGGTACGCGATGACCTTCCGCTCCTCATCGGTCATCACCCGGGTCTTGCGCTCCGGCCCGGCGATGACCCGGTCGATCGCCTCCTCAAGCTCAAGCATGCCGATCTTCTTCTTGCGTTTGCGGGCGGAGAGGAGAGCGGCCTCGTTGATCAGGTTGGCCAAGTCGGCGCCGGTGAAGCCGGGAGTGCGCCGGGCGAGGACGGCGAGGTCGATCTCGCCCGACAAGGGCTTGCCGCGGGAGTGCACGCCGAGGATCGCCTCGCGGCCGTCGATGTCGGGGGCGTCGATGACCACCTGCCGGTCGAAGCGGCCCGGCCGCAGGAGAGCGGGGTCCAAGATGTCGGGGCGGTTGGTGGCCGCCATCACGATGACCCCCGTGTTGCCCTCGAAGCCGTCGAGCTCGACCAGCAACTGGTTGAGTGTCTGCTCACGCTCGTCGTGGCCGCCGCCGAGGCCGGCGCCGCGATGGCGCCCGACGGCGTCTATCTCGTCGATGAAGATGATGGCCGGGGCGCTCTGCTTCGCCTGCTCGAAGAGGTCGCGCACCCGGGCGGCGCCGACGCCGACGAACATCTCCACGAAGTCGGAGCCGGAGATCGACATGAACGGGACACCCGCCTCGCCCGCCACGGCCCTGGCCAGCAAGGTCTTGCCGGTCCCCGGAGGGCCGAAGAGAAGGACGCCCTTGGGGATCTTGGCCCCCATCTGCCGGTAGCGGTCGGGGTTGGCGAGGAAGTCCTTGATCTCCTCAAGCTCCTCCTTGGCCTCCAGCAAGCCGGCCACGTCGTCGAACGTCACCTTCGGCTGCTCCTTGCCGACCACCCTCGCCCGGGACTTGCCGAACTGCATGACGCGGCTCCCCCCGCCCTGCATCTGCATGAAGATGAAGGCCATGAAACCTATGAGGATGAGCCAGGGCAGGAAGGAGAAGAGCATCTCGAAGATGCCCGCCGGCTCGTCGTCGACGAACACCGGCGTGTTCGACTTCTCCAGCGCCGCCTCGAGCTGGGTCTCGAACCCTTCGGCGTAGTAGGCGACGTGGTCGAAGACCCCCTCCGCCCCGGTGCTTTCCTGAAGCCGCCCTTGCGCCTTGAGCGAACGGCGCTGCAGGACGACCTGGGCGTAGTCGCCGTCGTCGACCTTCTCGACGAACTCGGAGTAGGCGATCTCCTCGGGCCCGGACACCTGCTCGTACCACCAGGAGAAGAGGATCGCCACCAAGATGATCGACATCCCGTAGATGAGCAACGTGCGGAGGGTCTTGTTCACTGGCTGCGCCTGCCTGTAGGTGTGGCCGTCACCGTCAATGTTACGCCCGCCGCCCCGCTATTTGAAGCCCCTGACCTCAGAGACCGATCTCAGGCCCCGATCTCCCGCCCCGCTCAGGGCTCCATGACGCCGACGTAGGGAAGGTTGCGGTACCGGCCCGCGTAGTCGAGGCCGTAGCCGACCACGAACTCCGGGCCGACGGTGAACGCCGAGTACTTGACGTCGAGGGGCGCCCGCTGAACACCCTCCTTGAGGAGCAGGGCGGCGACTTCGAGCGAGGCCGGCTTGCGCACCTTCAGGCTCTTGATGAGGTAGTTGAGGGTCAGCCCCGAGTCGATGATGTCCTCCACGATCACGACGTGGCGCCCTGCGATCTCCTCGTCGAGGTCTTTGAGGATCCGCACCACACCCGACGTCTGGGTCGAGGCCCCGTACGAGGAGACCGCCATGAAGTCGAACTCACAAGGCAGGTGGATGTGACGGGCCAGGTCCGCCATCACCATGAAGGCCCCCCGCAGGACTCCGACCAGGAGCACGTCCTTCCCGGCGTAGTCCTCGGTGATCCGCTTGCCCATCTCGGCAAGCTCCCTGTCGATCTCCTCTGCGGTGATCAACGGCTTGGCGCTCATCCTGCTGCTTCGTTGGCGACGACCGAAAGGTAGCCGACGGACCCCGGCTCGTACCAAGCCACCGGGAGGCGCCTCACCCCCGGCTTCCACGCCCGCTCGCCGTCGGCCGTCACCCACCCGTCGGGGCCGGCGGCGAGGGCCGCGTCGGGCCGGAAGACCGCGGCCCAACGGCTGAGCGGCGCCGCCCGGCACCGGTCGTTGACCGCCACCACCTCGAACTCGACGCCCTCCCGGTGGTGATGGCCCGGGGTCAGCGTCACGGTGGCGACGCCCCGCCGGGCCTGGGGAGACTCGACGACCAACATCGGCCCCCGGACGCAGGCCGCCACGTCGGACCTGATCTGACGTCGCCCGGCCCTCCCCTCGGCCACCGCCCACATGGCCCTCACCCTCTCCGCCGTGACGCCGGCCGGCCCGACCGCATGGCTGAGCATCCTCGCCAGGACGCGATCGCGCACCGGCTCGGGAAGAGCCGCCAGCCGCCCCACCGCCGCGCCGACCACGCCTCCCTCCTGGATGATCCCGACGCGAGCGGCCTCCTGATCGAGGTGGCTGTTGTCGGAGGCCGCGGCCGCGGCGAGCCTCGAGATCGAGTCGGCGAGCCTGGGATTCACCTCCGACATGACGGGGATGACCCGCGACCTGATGAAACCCCGCGTGAGGCTCAAGTCGGCGTTCATCGGGTCGTCGGCGAAGGGGAGGCCGGCGAGCGCAGCCGTCTCCCGGGTCTCGGGCCGGGTCACGGCGAGCATCGGCCGGTAGATGTTGTGAGGGCGGTGATAGGGGATGCCCGCCAGCCCCTTGGCGGCCGCCCCCCTGATCATGTTGAACAACACGGTCTCGACGTTGTCGTCTCTGGTGTGGGCGGTGAGTAGGGCGGCATCGACCTCGGCGAAAGCCGAGTATCGGGCGCGGCGGGCCTGTCCCTCCGGCGACGGGCCCTCGGGCACGATCACGTCGCGGACTTGGAGCGGGAGGCCGAGCCGACCCGCTATCGCCTCGGCCGCGGACTGCATCATCGGGGAGGCGGCCAAGCCGTGGTTCACATGAAGGCATGCGACGGCCCGGCCCAGCCCGGAGCACAGGTAGGCGAGGGCGGCGGAGTCGGCGCCGCCCGACAAGGCGACGACCAGCTCGCCGTCGGGGAGGGCGAGCCGCCCCGAGGCGGCCTCGGCCAACTCGCTCAGCCGACGCGTTCCAGCCATCGCCTCGGGTGCTCGATCTCGTCGAGGGTGGGGAGGCTGCCCGCCCCCCGGAAGGCTCGGCTCACCGTCTCCCAACCGGCCTCCCGCTCCACGGCGAGCACGAAACGCTCACCCTGCTTGTACTGCTTGAGTTTCATCTCGAGCCCGGCCAGCCGGAAGAAGGCGGCCGTGCGCTTGTCCTGACGGCGGCCTTTCAGGACGCGGCTCATCCTGCCCTGAGATCTCAGCCGCTCCGAGCCCACCCGATCCATGACCGCATGCCCGTGACCCTCGAGCAGCGACATCAGCGCCTGGACCTTGTCGACGACGGCGTGTTGCTCCGGCGTGGCGAAGACGCCGAACAACCCCCGCTCATCCAGGAGGGGCCTCCCGTCGGCGCGGCGGGCGCTCAACTCGGCCATGACCCGGCCGAGGCCGCCCTGCGACGGCGCCGCCCCCTCGACCAGCTCCTCAACCAACGACGTGAAGTAGGCGCGCATCCACGGGACGCCCTGGAATTGGGCGCGGTGGGTCAGCTCATGGAGGGCGACCCAGTAGCGGAACTCCGACGGGCGGAACTGGTGGATGCGCTCCATCTGCAAGATGTTGGGCCCGACATAGGCGACTGTGTCTCCCGTCTCGCCGGTGGGCAGGACAAGCTCGTACTGACCGAGGACCTTCCGCGACAACACGCCGAGCAACGCCCGAGTCTCCGCCTGCACGACGGCGTCGGCCATCGCCGTCGCCCCCCGGACCCCCGGGCCGCTCTCCGCCATCTTCTCCTCAAGCCGGCGCCTGGCGGGCTCTATCAAGTGGGCGAAGCTCGCCGCGTTGCGGTCGATCCACTCCGCTCTCCCCGTGACCACGGTCTCCGGCGAGCCGGGGAGGTCGAGGCCGACGGCCTCCGGGACGATGGCGGAGACGGCCGCCGTGAGGCGACTCATCTCCTCTCGCAGAGCCGCGGCGTGGTAGGTCTCGGCGAGCGGGTAGCCGCCCGCGATCTTCGCCACGAGTCGACCCGAGCCGGGCCGCGAAGCCGTCACTCCTCCACGATGCGGTATCGCCGGCGGACGACCTTGGTGAAGTAGCGGATCGACATGCCGACCATGACGGCGGCGGCCAAGACGAGCGTCAGTGGCGTCATGTAGCGGTAGGTCCAGTCAGCGACCGACTCCTCGGGCGGGTCCTCCGCGACTTCCACCGCGGGGCTCTCGACCGTCGTCGCGGCGTCTCCTTCTTCGGCGTCCTCCTCGGCGACGGCCGGGAGGGCTGCGACCGCGAGAAGGGTGGCGAGGAGAAGAAGGGTTGCGCGGCCGATTCGCTTCACGGGCCGCCACCTTACCGGGCGGCAGGCGCCGCGGCGAACCGCCGCCGCGGGGGCGGGGCGGGACGGCGGCGGGCCGTCACAAGCCGCGTCGGCCGTCACGAGCCGTCTCGGCCGCTCCGGGCCGCCCTCTCGACGGCGAGGCCCGTCGCATGGAAGGCGCCTTCGGCCAAGTCGTCCGTCAGTGCTCTCTTGTCTCCGCACGAGACGGCGAAGACCGTGTCGCCGTCGAAACGGGTGTGCACGGGGCGGATGCAGGCGGCGAGAGCGTCTTGGGCGCGCACGGCGAGACGGGTCAGCTCGGCCCGCCCGACATCGGCGTCGACGGCGACCACGGCCAACGTCGTGCTCTCCCCCGCCCGAGCCGGCCCCCCGATCGGGCCCGGGGCGTGGGGGCCGCCCGTGAGCGGCTCGCCTTCGAGGCTGAAGACGTCTCCCATCGCGTTCAGGACGACGAGGGCGGCCGCGGTCGCCGCCCCGACCTCCACCGCGGCGGAGCCGAGTCCCGAAGGGAGCGCCCGCCCGCGCCATTTGGAGACGGTGGCGCCTGCCCCTGCCCCCACCCGCCCCTGGGGCACGGGGGCGCCTGTGGCGGCCCGGAGCGCCTCAGCGCCGTTCTCGGCGGTCGGCCGGGTGGACGAGTCGCCGACGGCCAGGTCGTAGATCACAGCCGACGGGATGATCGGCACCGGACCCGTCGGGGTGGGGTGACCCCGGCCCCGCGACTCCAACACCCTCATCACGCCGTCGGCGGCGGCGAGGCCGAACGCGCTCCCGCCGCTGAGCACTATGGCGTCGGCGCGCTCCACCGTCATCCCGGGGGCGAGCAGGGCGATCTCGCGAGTGCCCGGCGCCGCGCCGCGGACTTCGCCTGTGACCACGGCGCCTTCGGGAAGGGCGATCACCGTGCACCCGGTGGCGGCCTCGGAGTCGGTCCAATGCCCGACTTCGACGCCGGGGACCGAGGTGAGGCTCCCGCCCGGCAGGACGTTCACAACGGCGCCCCGCGACGGCAGTCGCCGGTCGGTGTCCCGGAAAGGTCGGAGAGTCGTTGTTGCGCGCTCGGATCGGTCATCGCCACAGGCTACCGGTGTGTCGCAGGTATAGCGCTCCCCTCTCATCTGGTTCCTAATGCCCCTGATTCGCCTGTACGTAGTTTGTGCATTGAGAATGGCTCCCGGCTGGTTGGGGGAACCGCCCAGCTTGGTTCGCCATTTTGGCGACAGACCATTCCGGGCCCTAGCCGTTGATCGAAGCCGGCGTCAACGGCGCGACGGTCGTCTACAAACCGATCGACAAGGAGATCCCGAAATGCGGCCAGCCCTGAAGGCCGCGGCGGATCACGGACACGGCGAGGCCGGCTCCACCCACGGTCTCTGAACGCGGCCGAACGAGTACTGGAACCGCGGCGCGCCGATGTGCGTCTAAGAGGTGACGGAGAAGCGAGAAGCGGATGACGCGTGGCTGGACAACCCGACCGGAGTCACCGGTTGAGGAACGTTGCCAACCGAGTGGCGGCCGGGGGATTCCCGAGATGAGACCGACGAGACGGTCGTCTGATCGGCTCGCGGCGGGTCCTGTCTGGCGGGTCGCCGGTTGGCGGCGGGTGTTGTTGGCCGCGGCCGCGGCGGTGGCTGTCGCCGGGTGCGCCCAGGCGCCGGACGCGCCGGGGCCGCAACCGGAGGGAGGCGACGGTTGGCGGCTCTTGGCCGACGAGAAAGGCGCCGGCCCGCTGTGGCGGGTCGGGCCGCCCCTCACGCCCACGTCGTCGCCTTGCAGAGGTCGCTTCTGCCGTCCGGGCCGTTCGCGGTCCAGTTGGAGGCCGAGCTGATGGAGTCCGCCGGTCCGGAGCGGCGGCTGAGGGTCGACGCCGACCTGTCCAAGCCGGGTTCCGTGCCCGACCCGAACGAGGTCCGGCACGAGAGGGACCTCTCCAAACCGAGAGCGCCCAGGGACGTGTTCGTCTGGCCCGATAACCCCTGGCCATACATGGTCGACACCCGCTGCGGGATCGAGTGGCTCGGCAAGATGAACGGCGTCGCCTGGCGAGCCGACGACCCCATCCCGAAGGAGTGGGAGGAGATGGCCGAGACATACGACTCCGTCGAGGTGACGATCACGCTGCGGGCCAAACCCGAGCCGTTGATCGAAGCCGCCCACGGCATGTCGGTCGTCTACAAGCCGGCCGACGAGGAGATGCCGAAGTGCGACCAGCCCTGAGATACTACTATCCCATGAACATGACGACGCGTGCTCGGCCCCGCCACCGGATCGGACGGCGGCTTCTACCGGCCTTCATCGCGGCGGCGGTGGCCGTCGTCGGGTGCGCCCAGGCGCCGGACGCGTCGCCCTGGTCGGGCCGCCGGATGTTTCGGGACGACTCGTGGGGGTTCCCGGTGTGCTTGGACTTGCCGGAACTCGCCGCTCCGCCCGAGGCGTATCGGGACGAGCCGATCTACGTGTTCAGCGAAGGTCCCGTCGCGGAGGTCAAGGCTTGGGCGGAGAGCCAACCCGGCTACGAGGAGACCTGGACCAGCGATCACCTCGGTTGGATCGCGGTCGCTTTCAGCCGGGGCGCCGAAGCACGGCAGCGAGACCTCGAGAAGGAGTTCCCAGATGTGCGGGTGGTCGCCGTCCCCGTGGAGCGCACCAGGGCGGAACTGGAGGCGCTAGCGAGTCGGGTGGGCAGGGAGCTGGCCCCGCTCCTCGCCGAGCATGACTGGGTGTCCTTGGACCCGTCTGTGCACAAGGGGGTGGCGCACTTGAAGGTGGGTGTCCTCACCGAAGAGCTCCGCCGCGCCATCGACAAGGGGTTCACCGGGGCGCCTCTCTGCGTCGAAGGCACCGACCCGGCGTCGCTCCCGGCGCCGGGGCCGCAGCCGGAGGGAGGCGACGGATGGCGGCTCCTGGCCGAAGGCGAAGAGATCCGCGGCGGCTGGCGGATCAGCCTGGCCGCCGACGCGGCGAGCTACGCCGGACTCTGGGCGGACTGGGACTCTCCCATTCCCGAAGTCGACTTCCAAGATCATGTGGTCATCTCGTTCGCGGCGAACAGCCCGTCGAGATGTCCAGACACCAGGCTCAACGACGTGGCCGTCGACGGCACCGTCATCTACGCCGAGATAGTCAACCTCTCTGCTGTGACCATGTGCTCCTTGGACATCAACCCCTACCCCTATGTCGTCGCCTTGCAGAGGTCGCGTCTACCTCCCGGGCCGTTCGCGATCCAGACTGAAGCCGAGCTGTCCGGGCACAGCACGCTGGACGAGCGGCTGCTGGTCGACGCCGACCTCTCCAAGGCGGGCGCCGTGCCCGACCCCGGCGCCGTCAACGTCGACGACAACATCCCGAAGCCGAGAGGGCCAGAGACGATGGACATCGCGGCGGGAGTCAGTTGGTCAATCCGGTTCGACCGGCGCTGCGGGATCGAGTGGCTCGGCAAGATGAACGGCGTCGCCTGGCGCGCCGACGAGCCCATACCCGCGGAATGGGAGAAGGCCCTCGAGGCGTCCGGAGCCGTCGAAGTCACGATGACGGCCCGGGCCGAGCCCGAGCCTCTGATCGAAGCCACCGCCCATGGCGAGACGATCGTCTACAAGCCGACCGACGAGGAGATCCCGAAGTGTCAGCCCTGATGAGAAGCGACTCTCGACATGGCGTGACCACGCGTGTTCAGCCGCGCCACCGAACCGGGCAGCGGCTTCTACTGGCCTTCGTCGCGGCGGTGCTCGCCGTCGTCGGGTGCGCCCAAGCGCCGGACGCGTCTCCCGGGTCGGAGACGACAACCGTGTCCGAGGCGTCGACGACGACCGTCACGGCGGCGGGGAGCGCGGCCGCTCCTGAGGGGGGCGCC
>Ga0209788_1000389_pt1 | contig 11518 bp, 12 predicted proteins | sample WorMetLIZISLAND1_2_FD_187415 | JGI IMG/M metagenome (GOLD analysis project Ga0209788, IMG submission 187415) | Marine gutless worms symbiont microbial communities from Max Planck institute for Marine Microbiology, Germany - Olavius clavatus LIZARD... ...
ATAATATAGTATTCTGATCATATGTTTTGGCACTAGTTAGTTTTAATTATTAAATAAACACATGAAAACTTGATTTTCTCTCCCTTTTACCGTGGATGGTGTTTATAACAGTCGGCGTATCTGAAGTGATGATATTTTGCCACGGCAGCGTGTGCACTGTGCATTAAGACCAAAAATTTTAGAAAAAATTCAGTTTACCATTGAAGATACTTAGTAACATATTAGGTATTTAATGACATTGTGTTATTAAGTCATCTGTTGTGACATTTAAATTGTAACTTTGGCATAATTTTTTACATATGACTTTCCTGTTCCATGTCAACTAGCCATAGAATTGTAACTCGGTAGAAGGGCGTAACTCCACTTATGACTTTTTTCGCGGCAACAGCATGACAACAATATCAAAAACAAAAGGTTGTAAAACTTCTTGGTGCCATTAAAAATGGCATATTATTGCGTTATTCTTACATGAAAATGTATGGGAAAACATGGACTGTTCGATGATATTCTTGAAAACTTCTTGGTGCCATTAAAAATGGCATATTATTGCGTAATTCTTACATGAAAATGTACGGGAAAACATGGACTATTCGATGATATTCTTGACTCACAGAAAAACCTGAGTTACAACCTTTTATATTGTTTTGTTGGTTAAAAACTTTTAATATTATTAGTTGCTTTGCAGTTTTGCAAACTTTGCTTTCACAACGAATAATTATTACTGAAATAAATACTGCACACTTGTGAGTAAGGTCAGTGTGGATTGTTCATGTATTGATGTTACATTTCATTATCAGTGTTGCCATATTTGTCTACAGTGATGTAGTTTCCAGTCGAACACTGCAGATCAAAGAAGGCCTCAACAGGCTTCTCTGTTTGGCTCCATATGGTGTTGTCAATTTTGAGGTATCGAGTTGCTAATTTTATTCATAAATTTAGCATTAAACATAATATTGACCACTTTTGCTGCATATTTCCACTGTAAACGTATGAGGTACATCAACAATACATGTGCATCATATTAATTGGTTACATGATTACTATGTGACTGTTCACATATTCCTAAAAATTACAGTTTATACTGTTATTAATGTGTGGATATTGTGAGGCATGTTGTTTGTTGTGTCAACAGGTTGTTATTGTAGTTTTGTAGATGAGCATGGGTGTGTGTGGGGGTGTGTTTATCATGTCATGTCATGTCACGTCATGTCATGTCAATCAACCAATCAATTATTCAATCAATCAGTCAATCAATCAATCAATCAATCAGTCATATTGTAGACGTTAAATGGCAGAACTGTCTCAAAGTTGGAACTGACAAGTTTAAGCTGAAAGTCAAGATGCAGTCTGTATCAGACGATGATGTACAGAAAAGACTTGTTGAAAAGCCATGTTTTGAGCTGGCGGCGAAAGGTGTATTCAGACTGGGAAGACGTTACATTTTCCAGCAGGGCGTTCCAGGTCTTTGTGCCACCAACCGGGAAAGCACGGCTACTGACAGTTGATCACTTGACAAGTGGCACCAGAAGATGATTGGCGCCTGTAGAATGAAGCGACCGTCTACGGGAAAACTGTGTACTGGCATGAGCGGTCCAAGGTACGGCGCTGCATTTCCGTGAAGAACTCTGATGGGCAGGGCGATCTTATATTTGATGTGCTTTGAAACACGTGACCAGTGAAGACTGGCCAGCACATCAGTGATGTGCGGTAGTTTGCAAGGTATTTCTGTTGTGGCTGGGTGCAGGTATGGGATTATGTCATGGCATTCTGGCTGGAAGCAATCAGCACTGAAATTTCACAAGATGAGTGGCAAGAACTCAAAGTTCTGATGTGGTAAGTATGCTCGCAGATAGACGCCGTGTGTGCCTATGTTATTGTGCACTTTTTTCAGTATGTACTGTTTTTAATGTACTTTTTGTACGATTTTCACAATAAATATATAACGTAGCCCAGACGTGATCAGCCTGTTATTATCTGTTGGCAACTAAAGCTATGTGTGTAGGTAGATGAAGTTAGCTGGGCTGGTACCTTATTTCAAGTTTGGCTGAACTGATTAGATCTGATTTATACCAGGCCGCTGCCGTTCATCTTCATCCTGTTTAGCTGATGCTGAATGCTGCTGCATGTCTGGTTTTAAAGAAGAGGAAATGAGACAGTATCACTCCAACTATTCCTGACAATCTTCATTGGCTTCTGGTGTGACAGCGTGTAGACTTTAAGATTTATCACCAGCTCGCCACTCCGTACCTCATGTTGATGATCAGTCCAGTTTCAGCAGTCTCTACACATCGCCATTTGCGCTCGGCAGGACATTGTGACCTGGTTGTGCCACTGGCCTTGTTCCATGAAGCTTTTCAGTTGCTGATCCACTAGCATGGAACAGTCTGCCAGCAGAAATTAAGACAACATCACTGACACTCAGACAGTTCTCTGGCTGGCTGAAAACTGAAATGTTGTTACGTTCTACTATGCACCATCGCAGCCGTCATAATTTTTTTATATAAGACTGCGTGAAACATAAATACTATAATTGAACTGAACTGAACTCATTGTGAGTGCTGTTGTACCATGTAGAGTGATGTTGACACAGATACAGCAGTATGTGGTGCAGCGTCAGTCAGTTGTTATTCTGTAGAACTTATCATCTGAGCACATGTATACCTGTACAGCGTGTGTGCTTGTGTGGCTGTTATAGTAAAGCGTTTGATATTGATATGAGTCCATTGTCATTTGGTGGTGACCTCTTGTATCACTTCATCAGTGAGCGGTTTGAAGGCACATCCACTTCAGTGCAGGAGCAGTGTCTTGAATGGCTTCAGGTTTGAACAGCATTTCTGCTGACATTTTGTTGCATCTTTCAAAGATGATTACGATATGTGTACATGTGTGTAAGTTGTCACAGTACAGTTCAGTACAATAAAAGCATCTGTATTGCGCACAGTGGTCAACTGTCAAATCGAATTTGAGGTGTGGGCAAAAACGGTCGATGTTTAAGGGTATCCAATGTGTTGGAGTCCCTGATAGTGATGGGTAATTTATTCCAAATTGTATCAGTGGAAAAATGAGCACCCGTCATGGCTGGCAGCAGCAGCGCACCAATGAAGTTATGTTGGCGGTGGCGGCTGCATAACAATCGGCAGTGGCAGCGGGTGGCAGCGTGTACAGGCCTAAAGCTCACATTGCATTAACAGGCAACTCCACATAACGATCATCAGAGTATTATTATTTTCGTTAACAAACAACGGTGTCATGTGAGCACCATGTTAGTTAGCACTGAACTCATGGAACTGATTATCACACAGTTACATTCATACACTACATGTAGAGTCTGTAGAAAGTGCCAACCCAGGATTACTGGTAGCAACTATGTGACTACAATTCCAGAATCATACAGTAGACTAGAGTCTAGACTAGACAGTGTTCATTTCATGAACTAGATGCACATTGTTGTGCACAAAAACAACTTTGTTCAGTTTGTTAGGAGCCAAGTTTGATCTCTTGGCCTGCAGTACCAAGCCAGCAATGGAAAATATGCGTTTGGACGGGACGGCTAACATGCCGTGACTAATGCCAACAGCCTAGGAAACGTGTTTTTCTGTTCTTTCCACCAGTGAAGCAGATCCTGATCAAGATGCATTGACAAACATCTATACTGTTGTATTTCACGATCATGGGACATTCTCGACTGATGTTTCATCAACAGTTCAGTTCATATTTCGCTTTTTTCAAACTGGTTCACTGCTGTTGTCACTTTGCTCAGCAGATTTTGCCGAGTCAGCATCCTCGACAACACCATACTTCTCAATCATGCTGGTGACGAACTGTACGGCAGTCGTCATGTTCGGCCAAGATATCCTGGACTACTTCCGAATGTCTCTGGGATGGATCAAGAATTGGAGCGCAGACATGAATCTCGGAAATCAGAAATCTGTGATCAAGACCATTCATCATGTTTCGCTTCAATTCTGACAATACAGTACCATCCGAGCTGCGTGGTTTCAGAGCACTGACTATCTCTGCCGTCAACAGCACGATTGCATAACAAGCCAAATGAATTCCAAAAGAACGACTTAGCATCTTTTTTGGGTTTACCACCAATTTATTAAACGTAGCCTCGCAATTGGTCGTCATTGTTTATGTTTACTGCCAAAGACTAACAGAGATTACTAGGCTCTGTCTAATAACAAGTATGGCGATTAACTGGCCATGTTTTAGTCGACTAGTTGAGTAGACAAAAAGGCACAACAGGCCACGCCACCGACTTATGCCATATTGTTGTCGGCGGCGGCGACATGCCGAAAATTACGGCGGTGGCGGCACGACCGGTGCGGCATGGGAGTCTTAACTGAAATTAGTAGTGCAAGAAGGAATGTGTAAAAGATTCTGACTGGTTGAGTGAAGCCATGGTTGGTATATGTGTAGAAGGTTTCTGAGATATGGTGGCTGGTTAGTTAACAGACTTTTGTATGTTAAAAGAGCAATTTGTATTGAATCTGCCTGCATACTGGGAGCCAATGAAGATGTGAGAGGCTGCTGCTAGCTGGGCCTGGGTGATGAGGCAGAACAACCAAAGTCAAAAGTATCCCACAAGGAACAGCTGTCCGTTATTTGTTTTTTTGTGGCCAAAACGAGTTAGTGCCAGTGCCATTCACGCTTAGATCCACCCAGTGTATGGAGACGAGTGTTTTACAAGACCAACAGTACATGTTTGGCATAAGAAGTTTGCTCATTATCACGAAAGTGTTGATGAATGATGATGATGAAAAACGACCTGCCCATGCAGCCAGCAATCAGCCACCAGCATTGTTTTTTTTCGTTAGACATTCACAAGCTTTTTGATAGCTTAAATGATTAAATGAATATGGAAGGTATGTTTCAAAATAAACGTTACTCCTTGACTTTAAAAAGGTCTTTTTGTTGAACTGCTCCTTTTTGGGATCCTTCTCCCCTAATATTTCGGAACCGAAAAACTTTGTTTTCAACTGTGCAATTTTGCGACCATTGCAGACAAGCCGTCTCGGCCCGACCTTCTCCAAATTATCACTGGACACTTCTGTCCAGTGAAAATTTGATGAATCATGTGCCATGATGCCAATTCAACTTTCCTGAAATGAGACGTCCATGCAAGTGACATGTCTGCACATCATTGTACTTGCAGTCTCTAAACACATAGCCTGTAGTCTGTTTCCTGCCGTCTACTTACGGGTTGTGATGTTTACTGCTGGTTGCACTGTCGTCAGCTCTTTCAGTTGACACTGCCTGGCATTTTCTACTGGTGACTTTTATTTACAGGTATGCCAGGGTTGACGGAATATGCGCAGGACCACTGCAGTTGAGTGATAATAGTCTAAAATAGTGCCTGTAAAGCATCAATATTACACCAGTTGTGAAATATGCCGTGACAGTAAAGTTACCGGGAAGTTGTCTGCTGCTGGTAAACTTCAGCTGTCGTTTTAAATCCTTCTATAGCAGCCCCTAGCATATCGTTGAATTTCGGAACTTTCAACAGAGTGCAATACAATCTGCCATCGCTGCAGGCATTTAATAGAAGTTAAACACAAAAACTTCGGCAGTGACATGAACTTAATCATCTTAATGCAAAGTGTCTTGTCTTGGCAGTTGTGAGTGGTTATCAGCGTGTCCTGAAAAAAGAGGCCACAGTTTTCTCTGCATAACTTCAACAAATGTAGACATAGTTTCGTAATTTTTGGCATGAACCATCCTGAGGACTCATTTTACTAAGAAAATTGAAAATTTATTCCTAATATTGTCAAAATTGAAAATTTATTCCTAATATTGTCACATCACTATGTACTGATGACATAATCGTGACGTCATCAGAAATGACGTTATCACATACCACCTCCCGGAAATATACAACAATATTCTGTCTCATTACTTTAGAAAATTAAAACGCGTTGTAATTTTTGCCAAGCAACATCAACAAAGTAAGGAGAAACTGACAGTGGAACGAAAGTCCGCCTCAACTAATTAGTGTTGCTACTTTACCTTGCAAAATAACACGCTCTCCTAGCCATTACACAACACCAGAAAGGGACAAAATTCCACAAAAACAGAAGTCTGTTAGTGCATAGTGTTCGAATTGTCTACAGCAGTAGTAAAAGTTGATGTGAAAGTTGTCAATGCTGGTTTAACTCAAAATGAATGTTTACAGTGTGTAATGCTGCCCTTAATGCAAATGCATGTTGAGATACCACGACTGTAACATTTAGGTCACTAGGTGCCGTGATCACATTGGATGGAATACTTCGGAAATAATTTCACCGCCCCACCAAATAGTGATAAGATTGTGATGTGGAGATTCTTGTGCAATCGTCGGCTGATTTTCGCTTACATAGGCCTACAATTTTCAGGGCACTCACATATTGGGCGCAAATTCCAGTTTAACTACCTTTATTTTGTCCTTTACTCTTCTTCTTGGAGATGCTTGGCGGGAGTTGTGGACAGGTATACCACACAGGTTGAATACCTTCCTCTGTCATCAACAGGAGGATACTTGATGTTTTGCTTGAGACATTGATACCATGTGCATGCCTGTAGGTCGCTCCTCTTCAGATGCTCATCGGCGATACTCTCATCTGGCAGGATGCTTGAGCTGGATTTGATCTTCTGATTGTTATACATTCTCATCCTTGTTTCAACAAAACTTTCTTGTTCACTCCCAGGATGCACGCAGGTTCTGAAGAAGCACTTAGCGCTGGTAACATCTTTAACTGATTGAACTGTTCTGCCTAACTGTGAAAGTAGATGCGACTTCCTGTTTTACCATCTTCTTAAATGGCTTGATTTTGCCTATGCCAAACGGGAAAAACGTTGTGTCGCAGCCCGTTATGTATGCTGGAAGGTTTTCACAAACTTCAGAACCAAAATGACTTGTGAGCTTACTCAAACTAATGGTCAATCTTCATGAACCAGTCATGTGGTGACTTAGAGAGAAAATGCGTACCTTAGCTGGATCAGGATATCTGTGTCAGTTGCATGGACAACAGCAGGATCCTTGGACTGACTTGCATGAAGAACTAACGAGCCTGGTGTCAGCCTCGTGGTGGTTGCAAGATTCAAGCTTCTCGCAGTTTGTCCGAGTTAACAGCCAGATATTCTCTTCCTTACAGTGAGTGGAATTTTAAGTTTAGATCTGACTGAATCATTTTTGAAGTAATTTACCAGAAAATGAATTACTGTAGCTCAGTTTTGTTTTCTGCATTGTGCAGAAATGACTCCCAATCTTTTCCCTTTTTCATACTCTGCTCTGGGCTGGTGATGTGGGTTCTTCTGCCAGGTTCCCCTCGGCGGTGCTGGGTTAGTTCCTTTGTTGTTGCTGTGCTATATGAATCCAATATGATTCCAAGTTGGAGTGCATTTGCAAAACCTCAATAAACATTTGGCATATTCTCCCCAAGATTGTTGAGGGTGCAAGGCCTTTACAGCAGCCATCCCATCGACGAGCCAATTACACCTGTTTGGTGGTTCCGCAGACACCGATGAAGATTCCTCAATTAGGTAGTTTCTGAGTGTAGCTTTTAGAACTTTGTTGCAAGTCTCTTTTTGGGGTGGCTAGTGCTAGTGGGACTGTTGTCAGGGTGCGAATGTGCTTCCTCTGGTGTAGTTGCCTTTCCAACCAACACGCCGAATGCTTGTCGATCCTCCTGAAGAATGTTCACTGCTTTAGGTTCCTTCTTCAGCTTTTCTTGGCCAGTTTTGATCCTCAGATTGACAGTCTTCTCAAAGAAGTTTGCTTTCTCCTGTTGCCTTGAGTCTCATATCAACAAAATCTTTGAATTGTTTCTGTCGTGCTTCAGTTGACGACAACAACCTCTTAACTGTGGTCAACATCCACACCAGTTTTCATGTGACGTGCAGAACAAATCAGAAAAGGATCAAAGTACTTATCCAGTTGGCCGACTAGACTCTGAACTACGCCATCATGTTGTGTCCGTGCACCTAGGTTAGTCTCCTTGTGAGGTGATGTGGTCAGAATGTCCAACCTTTCATTCAGTTTCGTCCTGAGCTTTGCCGTTATGTGACTTGTTTTGATGAATGTTTCAGTATCTGTCGTCTGCTCACTGGTGCTGTATCCCCCCTGCATAGGGCCACCTCAGACTTTCACCTCTCAGTTGATTGTAGTCTCAATTATCAAGTCCCCATGGATCGTCGAGAAAGGCTGTCTAGACATCGAGCCTCCAAATCCGTTTTGCGTAAGGTCGTCCCACGCTTCCGTGCGATTTGCTTTGAGTTCTGAAGATTGACATGTTGGAACGTCAGATATCTGGCATAATTGATGTGCCCAAAGCAAAACACTTTGGTATTAGTGCCCGCTCTGCTGCCAAATGGGTTTCAATACTTTTCTCCCTCACTGCTACTATGAGACACAACATGGCTGAAACGTCCGTGAGATATTCTACCGTCATCTCCGCCTGTGTCCCTTTAGACTGCGTCAGTGAAGAGCAGATGTCCTTGAAGCAAGGTGAACTTAGAAGCTATTCAAGAAAGATTTTCAGCGTTGAGATTTTTCCTTAGCCTGCCTACCACTTCTCTCACATTCCTGTCCATTTTGGTACTAACACCTTCTGAGTTCTGACTTAATCCTGTACTTCAGTAGCTCCTCAAAGGATTGTTTGTGTAAACGAACAGCTCTTGCATAGTGACGTCCTTCAAAAGCTTGGGCAACAGAACCAGCAGCTATTGCTCCGGCTTCTGCCCATCAGTCCTCAAAGCCAAGACAGTCGTACTTCTTAAACAGAATCTTTAGATTTACCAAAATGGTGTGGAAGCCTCCCATGAGGGGTATGATTCTATCATACTTTTCCTGGTTCATCCATGAAATCATTAGCAACTTGCTGTTTATTGCCACGTCTGCATGTGCAAAGATGTAGTCTAGTTCAAGGTCATCTGCCATCTGTACAATCGTATCCATGTACCATTTTATCACGTTGTTACCTGGTGGTAATGGAACGACTCGAAGATAATCCAACTTACACTTTGTAGTTGAGCTATCAGTCACAGCCTTCATTCTTATCTACCTCAGGAAAATGTTCCTCAAGGCATTCGTCACCAACTGCTCCAGTCAGGTCTCAGGCAATATTCCGATTCAGTGCATCCTTTAACAATGATGAATCCTTGTAGTCGTCATTAAAGTCCGGAAATGACGGTCGAGGTGGTCCATAGTCTGGCTCCTCTCGGTCCATGCTGCACTTGTCGGACTCTTCCTGTTGGGTAATGGTTGGATCATCTGCATGAACAGCCTGGAATATCGTACCAGTCGTGTGATGAGTGGTTTTTGCTCCTGTCAGTGTCAGTTATCAAACGTAATTTGTACACTTCGGCCTAGGATAAAACCTGGTGGTAGCATCGACTTATGCTTCATTGTAACATTCTTTGCCCATCTGTTGTTTAAGTCAGGAACATCTGTGTATGGAATTCCAACTCCACATCGATTCAACAAAGTTGTTGTCTCCTTGCTACCTGTGATTCTGTGTATGGTCAAGCTTGGGGCAGTTCCTAATGGTGATCGCTCAGGTTTCACCGTTTTCTCCCAACTCTGGCTTAGTGGTGAGATTTTCTCTGCTTCTGCCCTGTTTGTAATCATCACATAACCAAATGCATTCATGGCTCACTTCGGATTGATTGACCAGCAAATGGCATTATAGATACAATGAAGGGGTCTGTGGCTTTCAAGTAGATAAGTAAGTAAGTATCATAAATTTGTAGACTGCACCAACAATGTCTCTGATGTGCAAAAGTGGTGCTGGGACTGGTGTCAATATTTACAAAATAAAAGTGTTTTAAACTGCTGCCTGAAACAATCAAAAGAAAGGTCATATGACTTCAAATAGTCAGGTAAAGAGTTCCAGCAGACTGGAACAGCGACACTAAAGGCACGGGTGCCGTAGGTTGACAGTCTGCAGCGTGGTATGACCAGGTTGCTGGTTGTGGCGGACCGAAGTCCACCACGACAACTTGCTGACGCAGTGATGGGCAGACACAGTTCAGCCAGGTACGCTGGAGCCATTCCGTGCAGACACTGATATACAGATCACACAACTCAGCTACTTCAAGGGGCCACTTCATGGCATCTCTCTGAGAAAGTTTACGACGAACCAGCCTCGTGAATGCCTTTGTCAGATCTGATTCCCACATTCTGCTGCCTTGAATAGTAGCCGCAGAATAAGAAATGGGATTGACCGCGCTTGAGTGCACCACTGTCTGCTTTCCAGTCAAGTGAAAATTAATCGAGTCCCGGAACTTCTCTACAAGGCGTTTCTGTAGGTGGTATGTTTTCTTGATTGGTGGGATGGAGGTCGTTATCATCACTCATCTCTTTTATATCTTCCACCAACTCTGTGAGAAAATAGGCGTTTTCGTCCTTAACTACCTTGCGATGAAATAGATGGAAAAACCTCTCCATAACCTCTGAACCTAATCTTTCCTTTTCCAGTTCTTCTTCACTTAGCTGCTTCCTGTCATACAGATACGTGAAATTATCATAACAAATCTTGTGATAGTAGAGATCGAGAGCAAACACATCAAAGGATGCTCCATTCAGTATAACCTGCAAACACTTTGCTGCATCATGGTATTTATTTGCTTCATCTCTGAGTTTGAAGTCCATCGCACATTTTATTTTATTATCAGCATTTTTTTCGAAGCATCTGCCCAAGCCACCATTGTTATACGGTTTGTTGTCATCTTTTGTCTCCCGGTTGCACACAAAACAGATGTGCTTATTTTGAAGTGATCCCCTGTGTATCCTATATGATGATGACGTGGCTCTTGTTTCACCCTGACCAAGCTCAAGAGTTGTTTCTGAACTAGACCTTGAAAGCTTGCTAGACTGGACTTCCTTCCTGGACAGCCTGTTTCAAAATGTAACTCTGCAGTTCTGGTCGACATTCAGACCTGTATGAGCTCCAGAAATTCGCTGCACAGCAGATTGGAATTCGGCATAAGCGGCCTCTGTGCACATGCTATCTGTGTGGACCCATCAGTCAGCTAACACTTTGAGTGACTGAAGTCTGTCTTCTATTAAACGTGAATACGGCTCGTTGTCCTTAATTTTTTCATTGCAAAGACTACTCTGTCACGCACGTCTGCCCTCAAAACTGGTGTTGATGCCATGGTTGTACCTAACGGTTGATTAAAAACCAATTTGATACACTATTCGGTGAGTAATGGTTGCACGCCGATCAATTTCTGTATAGATACGGTATGTGAGCCACTTGCATTACCAGTGACAGTTGACCGACGTGAGACAGGCGAACTTGAAACAAGTCTGTTTCTCCAGTATCGCTTATTCAATTATACCTACGGAAGTTTACTCACAGCGCAACACAGCTGTCGTGTCGGTAGTGACCTCTCGGGTATAACCGCTGTTTCAGTGCCGTAATCCTATAGTCTGATATTCGCACCTGACCGCTTGTGTCACCTTGTGCTGTTGCTTGCTATCAGTTGGATACATTAATCAATCCATTCAACCGCCGGGCGGCTATTAGGCTTGGCT
>Ga0209788_1000390_pt1 | contig 11511 bp, 4 predicted proteins | sample WorMetLIZISLAND1_2_FD_187415 | JGI IMG/M metagenome (GOLD analysis project Ga0209788, IMG submission 187415) | Marine gutless worms symbiont microbial communities from Max Planck institute for Marine Microbiology, Germany - Olavius clavatus LIZARD... ...
CTCCCCCCCCTTTGATACGCGACTGCTTGAGAGTATGTGTGCAGTTGCAATTTCCGAAATGGCTGAAAAGCTGTGAATGCAATTTCGAAGACTTACCATGGACATTGGTTTGTCATGGATAGGACACTGCTTCTCACATGTTGGTGATGATTGCCAGGGACCCTAAGATATGTTTCTCTTAGTTCAACAATGCTTGTTCTCGGCAGCTGCTTCGTTGTGTAACGGTTTTGTGATTCACTGCACCCATGCCCATTGCCCATGCTTATTCTGTTGAGACTCAATTGCGGCGGTGCCTTCTCACTGTTGGATACATACCACTAGAATGTGGTGTTTTAGTTACGCTTGTCGTCGACATTTATCAGTGCCTATCATGACAAACCGGTTTGAAAACGTCAAATGCCTGAAAATCATTGGTTTGGTTGAACAACACATGTTGTTCATGTACTCTGAATTATTCACTCATTTACCTCTGCTGCGAAAATGCAGTCTTACTTTCTGTGTCAGTTTGTTTTCATTTTATTCCGGATTCAAGAAAAAATAGCTTCATCAATTTCTTTTTTAGGTCAGCGGAGATCATCTCCGCTGAGATGACCTTGTAAAACCGGTTCCGATGTCTGTCCGTCCGACGGCGTCCGTCCACAATGAAACTGAACGGACATCTCAGCTTGAAACTTGGTATGTAGGCAGAGGTCGATGAGTACATCACGAACGAGTATATTTTTTCCCGGTTCAAGGTCAAGGTCAGCAGACCTTCAAAGTTGCGACATTGGCTCCATGTGAAATCTATCTAGTTCGGCAGTTCTCGACAGATCTGAAAAATTCCAACGGTTTCTGACACTAGAAGACAATATCTAAATTTTGACCTGACGGAATTTTGAAATTCGCCCTAGTTACTGAGTTACGTGACCTTGAACTTAGGGTATGTTGCGAAAGAACTGTAAACGAACGGTCGCGAGATCACGACTGTGGAGATGACCTCGGCCCCCAGTCGGGACTAATTTTTTCCATTGCATTTTGTTCCATTATTTATTTCCCTTCCTATATTACCTTTATCTGTTCATGCATTAGCAGCATTACTTTACATGGTTCTGCTGGTTTTAATGCAGGTTGATCCTGCAGTCATTATGGCGATGTCGGATGATCAGTTGGAATACTATCTGCCTGCATATGGTGATCGTGTAGCTGTCAAATCATTCCTGCGTGTACATGGTCATGGAGGCATTAATGTGGCAGAAGATGCAAACAACACATCTGTGTTGAACAGATTGAGGCAGAAAATAGCTGAACGAAGACGGAAATCACAAGTATTGGGGAACAAATCTGAATCCCGTGGGATGCATCTTCGTGGGAATTCCAATGCAGTACGAGAGAACCGTCGTATTGAAATTGGTTGGCATGATTTTCAACCTACTTTGCAAACGCACAAGCAAGTGCGCGTTCAGAATGGAGGCGGAATACGTCACCTGACTGTCCCAAAATCAATGATGGCGACAGATATTCTGCAAACTGCCCTGCAGCTGTTCTTTCCAGATGGCAAGAATAAAATGGGTGATATTGGTGACTTTGAATTTGAGATCCGTAACGTTGATGGCAGCTCAGTTGGGCAGTGCACCATGGGTGAATTGTATGAACGTACGAAAGTTAAAATGCTACGTCTCGTCATTTTGTCTCGCAAGAAGACTTATGCTCCGTCCACTGTGTCCACAGACCGATCGCCAGAGCATGGAAGCCATGTAACAAAGCGCTTGGTTCTCGACCACAACAACTGTCGTTCCACGACTTTGGCAAATGATGACTGTCAACTTGATGACTCGGTCAGCATGCTCACTGTGCAATTGTATAATATATGTGTAATTTTTAACCCGCATAGCTGATGTGTGTGTTCGCGATAACAAAAGCTGCCGTTTATTTGCAAGAAGTGGTATCCTACCTAGCCAAGGGAAATTACAATCATAAGGTGTTAACTAATTGATGGCCCAATGTCTTCGGCATTTACCGATGTATGGCTTATCCGAAAAAAATATCACAAGGGATCACCCAGATGGGCGTGAAATGACAGGGTGTACTTTCGAACACAGTCTGTTGCACTTCATGCCATCATATCTCAGAAATCGTCCCACACAGGGTTTAGGTCACTATTAACCACTACTATACAGTTTCGTAGGCCGGTTTGTTTGGTACAGAATTTGACGACCTTGAACCCACACAATGTGCACTTAATTCTGTAACATTGCAAAATTCGTTCATTCTGCAACACTCGCTAGATGGCAGCACACAGTCCCTGTAGTAATATTGCTGTGACAATTTTTGACGGATGCGTCACCGGCGTGGTCGTCCTCGCCAGTAAGTGCCACTGTTAAGATTTATACATGTCACAAGATTCCGTTATTGCATATACAGTGAAACATCAATATGACGGATTTCTGGCGATCACCAGAATGCGTTTGTTATATCTGATGTCTGTTTCAACAAAATGCATGTTGATGCATGCATGTTGATGGGAACGTTCTGCAAGTTCAGTGAACAGGGTCGGTATACCCGTTGAAGCACTGAGGCACGTACATCCCTTGAAATCCTATAACATAAAACAGGAAACTGGCCCTGACTTATTACACCGGTCCTTAATATACAATTCTCTGTTGTAATGAATTTTTACAGCGCAATGCTATGCATAGCGCGGTCTTAGTTATCGTAAATCTATGTGTCCGTCCGTCCATCTGTCTGTCACACTCACTCGTGGACTGTGTCCACATGGTTACACCTGGGATCACTATTTCTTCACCACATGGTAGCCCCATGATTCTACTTATTCCAGTTTTCTGATGCCAAACTTCATCTTCAAATTCCCACTGCATGACCTTCAAATTCAAGGTCAAATACAAGTGTGGTAGGCAAAAACGTGTTTTCCAGCATTAAAACAGCTTGTATCTCGGAAACAGTGAGTGATGCGGCATAAGTCACTATAGATCACCAATAGGAACTCATGGTCAAGCTTTCGATTGGTACCACTGTCATTGACCCTCAATGTCATTTGAAGGTCATTTCAGCCTAGTTTGTCATTCCCATGTCAAATAGCCGAAACTACACATGATATGTCCACAATTACTGAAGTTACTGATATGAAATCACACGAGAGCTTTCAGGTGATACCACTGTTGATGACCTTGGCGATATTTCTAGCTCAGCCAGGTGTTTCGTCGAATTTGAGCGATCTTTGGCAAGCTTTCGCGTCGCGCGGTCTCTACTCGATAGCCGAGCTTCTTGTTAGTGTATAATACTGTAAGCAGAGATTTGCAGACATTTTGTTACCAGTATAAAGATGGTCACTACACTGCGTTGATTACGTCTGGTGTTTTAGGATAGCGATTCCGCATTGCCAGACATGTTGCAACCCACAAACATTCCAGCAGGTTTGTACATGACTTCTTGAACTGTGACTTATCGTATGAGGTGTGCATGTGTGAGGAGTTGGTAGCACGTTCCTGTGGAGGACTGTTAATGGCATCGAATGAGCTTTCATCCCCGAAGTAGCAATCACTGTGCAGTGCACTGTGCTGGTAGCATTACCAGTAACTTGCAGTATATACTATATACCAATATAATACTGCTTTGCAGCATTGGCCAATAACCTGTATGTTACTAATGTTGTTTCTAGTTAACTCTGAAATAGCATGCTATCCGTTGCTATCTGTAATTGACCTTACTATTGTGTATGGCCGTCAGCATACTTATTGACTTATTTTGTTATTGCTTTGTGGATTTTCATCGACCAGTTCTTGAAGTTTTATTGCAAATCGATCGTTGTTTGAGGATCGTTTTTCGAAGTTAGTCCTTGTATGAATGTGATATTGTTAACAAGTCTTCCGAAACATTGTCCTCTCCTTTCCTTCTCATTTGTTTCGTCGACCAAATGTGTCTGAAATTTTGGCGTTATGGTTATGTTGTGTGCACTCTGTGTAAATTGTGTGTAATTAATATCGGACAATTTTTACGCGCGACAGCATATATGCTATAGCGCGTATATGCCACGGCAATTCCGTCTGTCTGTCACACGCGTGCTTTGTGGCAAAACGGCTGAACGTATCATCGAAATTCTTTCACCATCTGATAGGCCCACCATTCTAGTTTTCTGTCACCAAGGGTTTTTGCGTAACTCTGACGGATGGACCAATATGCGGCTATATCTCGGAAACGGTAATAGATAGAGACATACTTACTATAGAAGACGAATACAAAGTCGTATGTGCTCTATCGAATAGTGCCACTTCCGATGACCTTGTTTTCTTTGCTTTGCAGTTGCTCCATGTCCTATTGCACAAACTGTGAGTGACATCTAATAGTCGCGAGGAATTACTAACATTGTTCTGTGTTCAGTAGTTGTTATCATAGTATTTATTACAGCCGCTGGCATATCAATGCCGAGCAGGCTATTATATTTCACTGCTGTAGTTTATTATTTGTTTTTTTTTTCGCCCACCATTCTCAGTGTTCTCTCACTCGATCAACACCAAATTTTGCCACATGTTAGAGGGTGACAGGAATTAAAAAAATTAGGTCAAAAATGTGGGGGACCCTTCCCCAACAAATTGGGGGGGAAACGTCAAATTTCGACCCCAATTTATATATTTTTGCTATTTAATGGCAAATATCTCTGAAATGCAACAAAATTTCGCAAAACGGAAAAAGGCGTTGAAAACTTCGAACATTTGGGCAGTGACGTTCCAAATTTGGTGAACTTTGGTCCACAAATAGTGAAGATAGAGGGGGTAGTTTATGGGAGGTTAATCGCAAGGCACACAGCGATCTGCATAGTGATGCACCGAGGTATGTTTGGATGCCGATATCTCTAAAACCGTGGGAGATAGAGCCTTGTTGTCAAAGGTCAACCAATACGAAATGGCACCCGGGGTATAAAATGGTCACGTGACCGATGACGTCATGTGACCTTGAAAGGTCAAGGTCATGACCCCAAGATCTTTGAGGCCCATTAGCTCGAAAACGGCTGAAGATACAGACTCGGGTACAATGGGGCACCTATGGGAAATGGCACCTGGAGTATCAAATTGTCACAAGTCCAATATTGTCACGTGACCCTACAGGGTAAATAAAGGCCGAGCCTCCAAAACAACTGAGTATACGCTGAAAACCGTCAGAGTAAGTGGTGCAGCCAGCGGCTAGCACGCTGGGCTTTGCCACGTAATCTAGTTTGTTAATAAAACGTTACAATTTCTCCTAACACTGCAATGTCATGTTCAGTTTTGTTGTTCTTTGTAACTGGTAACTTGATTGGTGTCTGTGAACGTGAAAAATTGTGCAATGTTATTCAAGTATTTACTTCTGCACTAACATAGTTGATGCTTGATACGTGCGAATTAATATTTGTTGATTAAGGAAAATCAAGTGCTACATATGGTATATTCTTATCACCTAGAATTATACCTGGGAGTCACTTAGGTCAGTAAAATGGACTACACTTCGGATACAAGCGACTGCAAGTCGACTTCAAGTCAGTAACTAGAACTTAAAAAGACTGAAATCTACTTCAGAGAAAACCAAAAGTTAATATTGCTGCTGGTGTACTTGAGACCTGATGTAGGCTGTAAGTATCTACTTATCTTTCAGTACCTTGATGCTGTTGGTTGGTGGCACATAAAACTGTCCCCAAAATGACCCACATTGTGTCACACAGTACATTAAACCTTTACCTTACTGTACCATACCGTAACGTTGTGTAACGTAAACAGTCTTAATAGTGCTCTTTCTGTTATTGATCCATTCATTCATATAGTTATAATCTTCATTGCACATAATGCTTCTCTTCATTCTGGCAACATGTCTTCAGTGGTTACTCAGTCTTTCCACATGTGACCATATCCCCACAACTGTATATGATTGGAAACTTTCTGCTACAATTATTGAACTGCACCAGTATTTTTTATACACTTATGTTGTTGTAGACTGATGGCAGCAGTCAACATATGTCAACATTCGTAGACCTTGGCACGCCGACCGTAAGTGTGTTTTCATTACTGCCAAAAGCTAAATGAATTGACTGTGCATAGCATTCTTTACCGTCTGTGCACTAGCCAAACGAGGATCTCACAGAGACCAATGTGGGCTGTAACCCGCCTTCTGCCACATGGGGCATGAAGAATTAATAATGTGTTTTCCAGATACCTCTTTCAATTACCTGCAAATACAGATATTAGCCAGTGTATGATGTGCAGTTTGGGGGCTCCCCCGCCCCAGGAGACAATGGGGAGGGTCGGAATGCAAAATGCGACTAAGCGAGCACAATTTCTTCACATGTGCCAACGTGCATCACTTTAAGTTCGTATCTTCGAACCTTTATGACATATTGCATGTGTTCCCGAAGTTTTTAACAGGAAGTACCATTAGGGGTCACACTATGGGGCATAATTGTTCCCCTTTGATTCTTTTGGTTTAGTTTCCTAATAGTGCTTAGCAGTTACTGTAGCCCTGTCTTTTTCCATTTTAGAGGTATCATCCATACTGCCAAATTGTGTTACTTGTCTATGGTCATATTCTACAAAGCACAATCAATCTTGTTTATTTAAAGCCTGTGTGTTCATCATCAGTCACTGTGTTCAATAGTGTCACATTTGTAATGTGTGGTTCCGACAACAAAACTGGAATTTTCACCATAGCAAGTGTATAGCTCTAGATATGGCTGTGTTCAATTCTGACCTTCCTCATGTAAATAAGAAATACCTGCGGCTTTGTGGATTAATACTGACAATTGGTACTGTTTGCGGCAGGTTCAACTTCGAAGTACACGTTCTGCGCATGCTAACTATGCTAACTATGTGGAAATCATGGACTCAGATCATGATGATGATGGAGAAGAACTACAGTCTGCTATTGCTGCAAGTTTCCAACCTCATAACTCCGCAACTGCTATTCACAAGTTCGCACTTTCAACTGCCTTATGCCAGATGCTGTATTTTCGCTTTGTGATATTGTGTAGACCAGAAATGTGCTGAATAACAGCATGGACCACCTGATTGAACAGAAAGTTATTGTTGTCGACCACTGCCATAGCAACATTCAGCTTATGTCATAGATGTCGTCTGCATTGAAAGCGAATTGTGGGAACCTACAAACGATATCCACGTGTGTTATTCGTTGGCAGTTACAGGGATCCTTAACACTCATGCATGCAAAAATTTCTTGCTGAAATTCCAAGTCTGTCAAGTGCATTTGGAGTGCCAAACAGGAGCACCTGTTGAGAAAATAGCCCTGCCCTTACTATGATGTCATTATCTACTATCCAAAATGTTCTCTCTAGAAACTTGTCAATTACAAAACTGGTGTGATCGATATCATCCTCTGGTTCAACCCCTCAGTTAGTTTGATCTCCATAGCACACCGCCAAACTGATGCCACGACCACAATGGACACACCACCTACGGAAAACAGCGGCATCTGCCTATAACTCAGAAACTCTGCTACATAGGGTATTTGGTGTGACCTTTGTGGGCATCAGTAAGTTAACATGGGTATTGACCTACGTGTGTTTTTTAGGTCTATGCAAAGGCAAATGTCGTGCTATTACAACTACTTGCACATTGCTTTTGCAGACCTGATGTTGTCCATGATTCAAAGGCAACAATGACGTCATTCATGGAAGGTTATGTGGCAAACCTGGAACCGTGTACAGTAGTCATACAGCGACGACGTATTCTGTCATCAGTTTTCCGTGCTGTTAAGCATCCAGACTTCAATTTTCACCGTCCTGTCACAGTCGTATTTTCTGGAGAAGATGCCACCGACGAGGGAGGCCCCAAGCGTGAATTCTTCAGGTTGAAGTGCTTATTGTACTCATATGTGCTGTATAGAGCGTTTTCATAGAGATGTCATTGTTCAATGCGACACTGTTCAGCGTCACATTTGATAAAAAGGACACTTGTTTGTGTATTACGATTGTCGTAGTTTTTGCATAATAGACTACCAAGACCTGTTTTACTAAGATTTGCGTGTTTTAAATGGTCGCAAATGGTTGAAATGGCACATATAATTGCAGTAGTTCACTTCAAATATTTTAATTTTATTTTACTGTTTTCCAGTTTTTATTACTTAGTGGTTCATTTTTTAATCTTATTTGTATATTTATATTGTAGTCACTTCTGCTTATGTGTATTTTTTTATTACTGACATTTATTCCATTTTTTAAATTTTTATGTTATCTACTTAATTACCAGCACGATAGCATAGCAAGCTATGCAAGTGCTCGTACAGGTGCCGCACAGATGTCAGGCTGTCTGTCCGTCCGTCTGTCACACGCTGGTATTTAGGTTTTGAAGTTTACGCGTAATTTTTGATGCGTAATTTTGCAAAAATTACGACTACGCGTATTTTGCGCCTCATTCTGAATCCGCCAATGTACGTCAGGATTATATTGTCAATTATTTTGACATGAAATACATACTGCGCAAATTGTGCGTAATTGTCAATTTTACCTATGTGTAATTTACGTGTTAAATTACGCGTAATTACCGTAACGTTACTCGCGCTTGGAACCCTACTGGTATTGTATCAAAACGAACAAAGCTAGGATCGCCATTCCTTCACTGATGGATATAGTAAAAGTAAAAGTAAAGTAGATTATGTATGTCGCGGGTTCGTAATGCACCACACTTCAGAACCGCTTCTACAATACTCCCGTTGTTCATTGGACCCATGCATGGCTGTCAACAAACTAGCGCGTAAGCATGAAGGCCCTCGCAAGGTACCAAATTATATACTGCTTGGTACACAGAGGCACAGCAAGTGTTAGTAACTTGCCCAGTCGTTTCCTGGCAGTGGCGGGGCTTCGATACTGCGAGCTGTCGATCGCTAGGCAGAAGCGCTACCGCTGGACTACCAGGTCACCAGGATAGCCGGAAGTCTGTAGTTTCTAAAAATATCCCGTTCATCACAAACTTCAAAAGGGGTCACCCCAAACGAGGGGTATGAATTTCACCATACATTGCTGGGATGCAAGCGTGCATTGTAGCAATTATTATTGTTCGAAAACTCGTACATGAAGTACATAAATAATCACTTGTACAGTTATACAGTAGAAACAAAGTCAATAATGTACGACATTCGTCTGTTATACAATATACACAATCATAGGGCGATGACAATACGCGTCACAAGCAGGCTATTTATAAGTCGATGCCTGCATAACGTGATCCTGTGCCGAATTTTTTGTACTTGGCTGCACCAGCCAGCGAATTGCACTGCAGTAAATTAAGTTAATCAAATACCAACTTGTGAAATGATACTGTGTAATGTTGATGCAACATGGCTGCCATCCGGCATATTAACTGTGGCACATATGCTAGTGGTCTTGAACATGTTCTGTCAAATGTCCAGATTGCTGATGGTTGCTGTGTGCTCGGAGATGGGCATATTTGAGGGACATCCTAATAGACGCATTTTTTCCCACAACATTGACCTTCTGCAACGGCAGCAGTACCGTTTGGCTGGTCAGCTAGTCACGTGGAGTTTGGCTAATGGTGGACCTGGCTTGAATTGCCTATCAAAGCATGTGTGTGGTCTGATGATGGGTCTGCATATGACGGATGATCTGCTGGGTGCCGTGAATGATGTTGATGTGGAATTGAAGGACATAATTTCTCAGGCAAGCTACAGGGTTGTACAAAGTAAACCAGACTGTTTGGCAGTGTTGATAACTTTGCAACGATTGCTGATTGCCGGTACAAAGCTGTATAGTATGTTGAAAGTTTTCAATGTTTTTCCAAAGCAGCATGACACTTGCATGCTTTAAAATTCTTTGCATAACCACTTGCGCAACTTGTGCTAATCGTCATTGTTGCTTCAGTGAAAATTGTCAGAAATTTAGATTTTACTGCGAAATGCAGCATAGGTCAACGTGTAGTGATTTATGCAAATAGGTATTGAATACTAACAGTCATTGACATTCAATATCTGTTTTCAACGCAATTTGGAAACTTTTGGCATACTCAGCTGCACGCCTGTGCTACTGCTAACCGTTGCGGAGTTATCAACTATGAAAACGAGTCACGATTTTTTTGGAGCACCTTGCATATTTGGTTCAGTATAGTACTAATGATCACATACACTGTGTCTCAAGAATCGCGACAACTTTTAAATGGCATAGCTCAATATTGTGTGTACCAATTTTGGTGATAATTGGCAGAAATGTTCGAAAGATTTCATTTGCATGTTTCAGTTTTCATGTAGATTTGCTATCAGGTTATCGCCTCTCAAACTGCATATCCATAATAACGCTAATGTTGATGTTGTATCAAGCAAACGTGTTTAATTCTTGAAACCGTTGGTGGCCCTGAAAAAGAGCCAGTTGTAATGCAGCAGATGCTCAAAGTGGCATCAAAGTGGTCTTCACACACGCTCGGTGTAGCACTCGCCACTGGTCAGTTGCGTTGTCGATGACGTTCTGATACAGACTTGACCAGGTGTCGATGAGACGCTGTTTCAGCTAACTGACGTCTCTGACTGCAGTCTTGTAAACGCGCTCCTGCCTCAAACCCCATATTCTGTAGTCGACCGAGTTCGGATCAGGACTGTTCGGTGGTCACAGATATGGCGAGATGAATTCCAGTGTCTGTTCTGCAGGAGCTATGAAATCTTATCTTACCTTCACTGCACAGACTGTGGTATACCGGAATACATGTGGTGCGTCACTCTGTACGAGACCTACCATCAATCATATAATCTTAGGAATACAAATGCTGTTGAGGACACATATTTACCACGCCATCTAAAACTGTAATACGTCAGTTGCTATGTACACATTTCTGTGTGTTTGCTGCAACTTGTAACCTTCACCCTATTGGTGCAATTTGGTTTAGTTTCTGGCTGTGAAAACAACCGAAGACATGCTTTCAGCAAAAGAGCAGCATATGGACTTCTTGTTAGCAAACGGCATATGCAATATCCACTGTTTGGATGTCACTGACAGCAAGAATGTGGCATATAAATTGCTCCAAAACATCTTGCATTTCCGGTAAGTGGTGTAATTACTATTGGCGTTAACACCGAGGCTGCTTCCGCACTAGATGTTAGTGTATTGTGATTTTCATATTATCTGTGATCATAGCATATAATACAGTTTAATATTTACTGACATGCTTCAGCGGTTGCCTGTATGCTTTGAGTACTGGTGCTTCCTATGATACAGTGCATTTCTGACTGCCGCAGCGGGCATATTTATCTCAGACTATAATGTGTGATACTGTTTTCGTCTCAAGTCTGTCAACAACGATTTCACTAGTGCAGGCATATTACGTTTCGAACATCATGTGTTGTGAAAGTGAGTCTGTGTACTCTACTACTCTCTTCCTGTAAAGTAACTGCTGTTGTCAAAACTGCACGTTTGCAGCGTGTCGTCTGAAATCACGCAATTCACTAGCGGTCTTGGCGAGTTGTGGACACTCATGGAGGATAATCCACATTTGATGACAGATCTTATGACAGCCAGTAGCAGCCACAAACTCACGC
>Ga0209788_1000391_pt1 | contig 11503 bp, 8 predicted proteins | sample WorMetLIZISLAND1_2_FD_187415 | JGI IMG/M metagenome (GOLD analysis project Ga0209788, IMG submission 187415) | Marine gutless worms symbiont microbial communities from Max Planck institute for Marine Microbiology, Germany - Olavius clavatus LIZARD... ...
ACTGATATGTGTCGAGACACTGTATGATTTCTGTGTGACAGGTCATCAGCCATTGCGTTGATGCGCGCCCTTGTAATGACTTATCTGTTGTGTTACGGCGCGTTAGAAATTGTCTGTTTAATATTATTATTATTATTATTATTATTATCTCTACAACTATGGAAGATACCGGATTCCTTCCTATTGGGAGTCTGTAGGAAAGTGCCCAAGGGCAGAAGAATGGTCACCTTACTGATGACATCACATGACCCTGTGACGTCGTAGTGATCATGTCACAACGTTTAAATGCTTCTTCTCGTACAGTTGTTGTTGGAATTAGATGATCTTTTAACATAATCATCTACTGCATAGTGCGGACATATGGTCAACACGGATAGTTGATCCAGGCATTACGACGTGAGTAATGACGTCATTAATTCATAACAATTCAGGCGACATATCACGGAAACTAAGGGATGTAGTGGATTCTTCCCTATTCGGAGCCAAGTGGAGTCGAAAGGTCACCTCACGTATGACGTCACGTGACTGGATGACGTCATACTGCTAATGTCATAAACTTTTAAGTGCTTCTTATCCAAAAGTGCTTGTCAGAATTTGAGTGTCTTTTAATGCATAACATGACATGACGGGACATGAAATGACATGTCTTCACGAGACCTGACGTCACTTGTCATATGACGTCACACGACACGATGTCATGTGAGGTCACATGACATGGCGTCTTATGACAACGTCATGACGTGACATCAGGCACCTTCATGACATGACCTCACATGACGTCATAATATAATGTCAGAAGACATTGTGTCATTACCTCACGTGATGTGATGACATGACAGGACATGACATGTCGTGTCATATCATGTCATGTGACGTCATGTCACGCACACATGCTTGCATCGGCTTGTTATTAGACTGATTGTGACATATTTAGGTGGATGAGTTTATCATGCTGACGGACCCCAAGTTGTCACTGTTCACTGGAATGGAGGAAGACATCAACGACGCGGACGAGAGACCACAGCATAAGATTACCTGCTTCAGGTGCAGAGTTTCTCACAATAACAGTGAGTGAGTGAGTGAGTGAGTGAGTGAGTGAGTGAGTGAGTGAGGGGTTATATAGCATCAGTCTCAGAAGGTCGTGTATCATATTTTTTACCAAGAACAAACAAATGAATCAATACAAATGGAAGGATGCTCACTGACTGGCCACCTGTGATAACAAGTAAATCACACTATCGCTAAGATGACCGCGCGATGCGCCCAATATATGCATGTACTAAAAATTGTAGGCCTATGTAAGCGCAAAATCAGCGGACGATTGCGAAAGAATCTATACATTACGATCTTATCACTTATTCGGCGGTGAAATTATTTGTGAAATATTCCATTCGATGTGATCACGGCACGTAGAAGTGACCTAAAAGTTACAGAAGGCACCGACCACCGGCCTAATAAGATGCAATCAGTAACATAATAGGTGAGTCCAGCATACACTGACTACTGCACTCATTGTTGTCACTCACTTTTTACTGTAAGTGAACAGTGGACACTGATCACACAGTCATTTATGCTTATTAGTTGTTTGCGGACGCGATCGACCGTCTGCGGATCCAACAGTTGTGGACGCGGAATTCCGCGGATTTGAAATTTGATGATCCGCACACCACTGATACGCCCATTGAGCATGTGTTTAATTAAACGAAACGTGACATATTGTAGGCCTACAGAAAGAAGACGAACATCGTGCATTAAGCAACGTGGATATGACGCGCTTACTCAGATTTCAGCCATAAAAACTACACAAAATGACTTTAAATGACACATTGACAACACAGTACTTTGGAAACTACCTCACTCATTTCCAAAGCCCTTTCTACTGGCCTCAGTGGCCTGTGCCTGCAAGAGTGGCCAACAAGCTATAAATAACATTTATAGGTCCGTCTACGTCACGAGCAAGGCCTGTGCTAATAGTAAACACAGGTCACTATTAATAGCACAGGCCTTGGTCACGAGTACGCTAAATATCTTTCTACGATATAATGGACACAGGCATATAGGCGGTGCTTCTACAACCAACCGTCATTTGGCGCCCCTCCCCAAGGAACCGTCACGAATATCCCTAATGTACCTTATATTTCTAGAAACTAGAATCATTCATCTACATTTTCCCGCCGACAGTTTATGTCTATCTTTATTCAATTTTTTCTGGTCGGCGCCGCAACTTCCCGCAAGACTTTTGTATTTCTAAAAGAATGGTGTTTCAGCCGTTCAAGGTCATCGAAGGTCGATATGTCAATAAACATGGATGGATGGATGGATGTGTTTGGTGCCAATCGAAAGAGCGGGGTCGACTTCCTATTAGTCCGTAGTAGTAACTTTGGTCCTATCTTGCACCGTTTCCGAGCTACAACACGTTTTATGTGGTACTTACCCCACCCCTATTCAACCCTAATTTTGGGGGTGTTCCCGTTGCACCAGATCGCCCATGTTGGGCGTCAGCCAGCACATGGACCCTAAGCTATTTGGCCGTAAATTATTTTCGAAGAATTCAAACCTATTTGAACACGGTACCTAAACGTTACGGACGGACGGACAGACGTACGGACGATATGCAATCTCATAACCGCGCTCTGCGCTAGCATCGCGCGGTAATAAAATTAAACATTAAACAAATTACAACAAATACAGAGACCTGACCTGAGTTCATCCCGTGTCAAAGACACATTGGGCCACACATCCACGCCAGTCTTCTCTGTCGACTGCTGCTTGTTCTGCTTCTTTCCAGGCCATGCCAATTGACTTTAAATCTCGTGTTACGGTGTTAATACGGAGACAACAAAGGAAAATAGACGTTGTTAGTGCAAGTGCATTAGAGTGCAACAAGAGAATCGGGGCATATTGGGTATGGGCACTGGGGGACAGGATTGGCTGACTGAAAGTAGTAGGTCTTAAAATAATACATTAGCTGATATACCATTCAGTATCTAATCTTTATATGTGGTATGTGTTTGCAATCTTCAGTATGTTCTGATCATGGTTCGATCCATATGCATACGCTAAATAAAGTGTGTGTATGATACATGCGTACATTTCAGAAAATAATGTTCGACTCTATTGTGTTGCTTGCTGACTGGCTCCAAGGCCTGTGGTAATTGTTTTTACAATCTCACAATGTAGTGATAATTCAATGCAATAACAATAAATGACAACAAAAAATGACGGTACATTTCATGTATGGAACTTACGCAAAATATTATTTGTTTAAATATGCACATGTCAAAAACAAAATACGTACGGATCAAACTATGGTCTGATGTTGGTTCAGCAACGGAAAGGGCACTGCTGCAGCTGTGCTGATAGTTTTCTCTTGGATTCCCAGCCTAAGCCTGCATGCAGATTGACATGATTACGTGTCCAGTTTTTTGCTAGTATGAATGACATGTGTTATCCTGGTGACAAGCTATCAACACGACCCCATGGCACCAGCGACAAGTTAGTACCAGGTTGTGGGAAATGCATCTGAAACAACAAGTGGAAGTTGCACGACCGTGGTTGCTGGGGGCAACTCTTGTCACTGTTATTGACACGCCCCCACTGCTAACAGATCAGACCAGCCAGGCATTACGAAAGTCGTGAACTGTAGAAAATAGAAATCACTAGTTAACAGTAACTTTTCTGTTCATGTCAGCTGTCAGATGGCTTATGGGGATGTATAATTTGCAGGACCCTGCCTTGCCATGGTGGAACACTTAACTGTTCCCTATTCAGTAGGCTAGGGTATGCAGGAGTTTCACACTTACTCGAATTGATGTTCGAGTCGACTCACGAAACATGGAAAATGTAAAGCAAAAATGGCAATGCAATGGTCATTGTCGGGTTACAAACTGCATGCATATTTCTAATACAATAATTGTTGCACGTGTGTGCCCTGTGTAGCATTTATGACAAGAACACTCATCTGTGTGCATTTGATTCTGGTCTCATCGAGAAGAACATAGAGTTATATTTCAGTGGATGTGTGAAGCCTATCTATGATGAGAACCCGAGCCCAGATGGTCAGCAGCGTTGTTACATTATGTACTTTTTAATTTTTTTTATTTTCTTTCATTAGTCATTACGTCAATGAAATTATCGGCAATTATTTCATTTCCAGTGATCATGGCTTCCACAGAATGGCAGAATTCAGTGGATTGTAGTCTGGATTGATACCCCCCAGATTCATACATGTCTGTAGAGAAATGTTGACGTAATGATTATAGTTATATATTATTTCAGATTGCACAAAATATTGTCGTTATATTCAGGCAAACTTAGACAGAATAGAAACAAGAAAATCAGCTATTGCCGAGAAGCCAGTTGTACAACTTTGTCTGGAATAGCCAGTTACTGGGAAGTTTGAGGAGATAGGGGTGGTGTAGAGGATTGAAAGCTGTGAAGTCTTGTTGTTAGGGGAACTTCCTATTTACTTTTTCAGACACTTTTACTGTAGGATGTATTGCTTAGCCACAGTGCACAGCATCACAGACAGGCGGATGGACAGATGACAGTACAATTGACTAAAAGATAAAACAGATTTAGAACGCATGTCTAATGACTGTTACGTAGATTAACTGGAAATGGTTGTGCAGGTGGTGTATGGACACGTAACATGGGTCCCATTAATGAGTGGTGGACAGCTGGGTTTGATGGTGGTGAGAACGCTTTGATTGGATTCAGTACAGGTATGTCACTCGTTAATACTCTACACTGCTACTGTAATGCAGGATATGCAAGGTGTGCCGAACTTGTCACCTTTGTCACAGGAAGGTGAACTGCAAGAATTGCGAGTAAAATGTTAGAAAAAGAAAATAGTGAATGAATTTACATCACTAGATTTATTAATACTGTGCTGAAGTAAGTTACAAATTGCGATTCACTGTTTGGGGAACATAATTTTGGAAAATCTTAAGTGTGAATTCACCTCTGTGCAAACTACCAGACAAATGAGGACAGCGATCACATTATACAACGACAAAAACACGGCAAGTATGTTGATGATCAATTGAACTGGATTTGCATGTGTGCAAAATGCTGATGTGTGCTGTTTGGCCATATCACTCGTCTGTCTGAGGCTGTTCTGGCAAATCTAGCCCTGCACTGCCACGTCGACTCATCACTGGCTCAGCCACCTCAGTCCACGTGAAAGTGCCCGTGCAACAGCTTGCTGGAGCAAATCCACCAAGATCCTGGCTTTTTGACTTGTAACTGTCGGGCAATCAAGCATGGACAGTGAGTGACGCTACAGCCCAGGCTGGCTATGTACTAATGAAGATGATGACGATGTGTCTGTGTGTAATGTGTGCATTGTCAGCATTTGCCGAGTACATCTTGATGAGTCCAGCTGAATGCTACGAGCCGTTCATGGCAGTGATGATGTCCAAGATTCAACTAAGCAAGCTCGTGATTGAGTTCTTGACTGAATCACCTGACGCTAGCTACGAGGACTTGCTCAACCACCTCCAGACTGCTGCACCAGTCAAAGGACAGACGGCTTCATTCAGTGAAGATGATCTTCTGCGACATTCCCAGTGGATTGTCGACCAGGTATTTTCAGTTTCAGTTTGCTTTCTCTGTTGTCGATCTTCCATCCAGTGGTTTGACGCTTTTGGTCAGATGTTGGGATGAATGTGTGGAGAATGTAACTTACATCTTACGTACTATTTGCTTACATTACTGTGAATGGTTAATGTGTGAAAGTTAAACACATGTTACCACTGTACGTCGTATCATGTCACTGGATATCCGTTTTATTGTTGTCTAGCTATATTGAACAGATCTGGAGTTGATATTAGCTCACCGTTTAACGTATATATATATTTCGATATATACACAGTGTAGTAGTCACTAATTTGGCTAGCTTTTGTCAACTAATCATGCAGTAGAAAAGACGTCTATTATGTTGCGTTGAATCATCTTTAAATCAAATTTGTAACAAGAAACAAAGGAACGTTTGGTCTGTAAAAAGTTTTCTTATACTCGTAACACACGTGACTTGGAAGAAACTTGTTTGTATGACGTGCTTTTTTTGTTTTTGCCGCACGATGCAAAGTGCGGTCTTGCAATCGCATGTCGTCACGTTCTGTCTGTCCATCTGTCTCTCTATGACGTTGGTGGATCAGAATCACATAGGTTGGAAATCCTGGAAACTAACTGCATGGACAATTAGCCCAACACCTTCGCTCTTCGTAGCCCTAAGGCCATCCACAGGAGAACAAAGAACATGGGGAAATTTTGGGGAGACTGTCTTTGAACATGAGTTTTGAGTACGTGTAGTATTGCATATTTATAGGCATACGTCATTGCGAACTGGTAGTCACAGTCATACTGGCTACGTTTAGAATCAACGTCTGATCAGTGGGATGAATTCGATCTTCTTAAATTATGTAATGTATGTAGCGAATGTCGGATTTAGTTACTAATGTCATCTGTTGTAACAGGTTAGTGGCAGAGTATTACTTTTCTTACGGATTAGACGGGATGCCCGTCATCAGTCAGCTGTTTCAGTTGTATCACCTGTTATGCGACAGTAGGGTTATGATAATTACCAAAATTTACCAAAAACCGTAACCTTAACCCTAGGTTTGGGCAGTTTTCGATAAATTTCCGATTAGTTTTCGGTTAGGGTTTTCAGTAGTTTTTTGGAAAAAAGTATCTGTTGGCATAGTCAGTGAGTCCCAAAAATTTTCAGGACACTCATATATAGGGCAGTCAATTTGCAATAGCACAGCTTTCTTGTTTAGTGTAAGTTTTTGCACCGAACAGAACAGAACTATATTCTACAGAAAGTGAAGATGCACAGACTCATGACCAGCTGTTGTTTGCACTGTCACTTGTAGCCATTTGCCTGTAGTCACATGACATCAGTTGTTGTCCCACGTTACAGCAACACTTAGCGTGGGGATTTCCTGTCTAGCCTTTGGGGTGGATTGTGGCGTGTAGGTAGAAAGTTTGGATGAAGCTGCGGATGAAGACGACATGTTGTTAATCACAGTCCCGTGTATGCGTTCGCTCATCAAGCTCGCTGGAGTCACTCTGGGCAAGCGGTGCGGTAAAAAATAAAGAATTGCCACAGTTTCATCACTAAACTAGTGTTTTTATCGCTTTTTTGTCTCGCGCTTCCTTCACAGATTATGCTACTGTTTCTTTTTTGCCTGATTTATCCTCATCAGTTTTCCTTTTTGCCATGTAATACATGCCCACAGAATGTCGTCTGTCCATCCGTCTGTCTGTGACGTTCAGGTACCGTGATCACATAGGTTGGAATACGTCGAAAATAATTTCACGACCGGATAGCTTAAGGTAAGTGCATGGGCTGACCCCAAGATGGGCAGTCTGGTCCAGCAGGAAGACCCCCAAAATTGGGGTGGAATAGGGATGGGGTCGTGAGCACAAAAAACAGCAATATTTCCAAAGCAATGCAAGATAGGTCCAAGGTTACTATAACAGACTAATAGGAAGTCGCATAGACACTTTCGATTGGTACCAAAATCAGTGAATTGGATGACCTTGAATGGCTGAAACACACTCTTGGGGAAAAATCTTTTTACGGGGCCCACCAGAAAAATTTGAATGAAGGTAGACCCATACTGTCAGAGGCAAAATGTAGGCCAATGATTTATTGATTTATTCATTCATTCATTCAGTCATTGATTCGTTCATTCGTTCATTCATTGATTCATTGATTCATTCATTCGTTCCTTTGTTGATTCATTCATTCCTTTGTTTATTCATTCCTTAGTTGTTAAATTCAATCATTTGTTGATCTGCTGCGTGTGACTAGGAGGGCTGCAAGCCGGCAGGTGAGAGGTGGTGTGAGGGTGAAGAAAGAGAAGAAGAAGACCGAGTCATTAGCAACGGTGACATCTCTTGTTCAGAGTATCTTTGACAGCATGTTCCAGGGACAGATTGATGAGAAAGGCAGCGTCCTGAAGAAGCGCCGATGTGGCATCTGTGAGGTAGAAATGTTACCACCACTGCTGCTGCTGCTGCTACTGTTTTTTTTTTGTTTTTTACTTTTTAATGGTAGAATAAAATTTTTGAAAACTATCCCTAACAGAATGGTTTTCTGCATCAGATGTGTTAAACAGTGTGCTGTTTCAGTTTTTCAGTTTTTTCAGTTTCCTCAATGGAAACCCATTGGCCATTGCTGCAGCCAGTTTTATACGGGCTGGATGCCCACCGAACAGCATCAGAGCAATGAGTTTATTGCTGACCACCTTAAATCAGAGAAATGTTTGTTAAATTGATTTGTACGAAAAGATAAATCTAACTATGTGTGTGTATGTTTGTATTTTGTCAGCCCTTTCTGTCACCCATCAATATCACATTGCCTCTATCTTTCTCTGATTGGGTACTGAGTGAGTAATTAATTAATTGTCTCATGCTGTAATGACGGTAAAGCAAAGTTAGTCCCTTACTAAATTCCGAGGTCTGGAGCTGATGTCAGTCACGGCAGTCGGCACACAGCTGACAGTCATAAACCCAGCGGTAGGCTGCCGTTATTTTCCGTCAGGCCAATGGTTAACTTTGCCTGCCAGAGCCTTACCCCCATTTGGCTAGTACCAAATTATACTGCTTGGTGACAGAGGCGCATGGGTGTGAGAACAACTTGCCCAGAGTTGCTACCATAGACTCCTTTAGAGAAGGACTACAACCTCCCATGCTCGGGGTTTGTAACTTGAGTCTCAAGGAGTAACTTGAGTCGTGGGCTGAAGCGACTTCCAGAAGGGATAGAGATATGATCTCGGGATCCATATAGGGGTTTTTAAGAACGACAAGTTTGATAGAGTCGTTTTCAACAGCATCTAAGGACATCTTCAAGGTCAGATAGGTCAATATCTCAAGGTCAAATTTCTGAATTTTGGTAATTCCTTGGCTATAGTGACTTCTTGGAGGGCTATAGATACGATCTTGGGATTCATATAGGGGTTTTTGAGGTCGGTGAGTTCGACAGTGGCAGTTTCAGCATCACCTGAGGTCATCTTAAGGTCAAAAGGTCATATTTAAAGGTCAAATTTCTCAAATTTGCTAATTTTTGCCCGTTTTTGTGTCTAAAGTGACTTCTAAAATTGATAGAGATAAGATCTCTGGATCCATATGGGGGTTTTTCAGGTCGACGAGTTCGATGGTTCATTTTCAACATCAACTGAGGTCATCTTCAAGGTCAAAAGGTCATATTTCAAGGTCAAATTTCGAAAATTTGCTATTCTTTGAGTCCAACACAAACGGTGATCAGTCTATGGATTGTCATGAAATTTGTACACAGACTTTCGGTTACCTAGTAGACTTTGTATTTGGTGCAGCATTACCAAATAATAATCATAGATGGCGGCCACCGCCATCTTGAATTTGTCAGATATGAATAGTTTGACATAAAAACATGTTCAGGTACATCATTTCAGCATCTCTGTAAAATTTGGTGCGAATCCATTGAATACTGGCTGAGCTATTGCCGTTTAAATGATTTCATAATATCGGCCGCTGGCATCTTGAATTTACTTCCGGTGCCTATTGGTGTCGTTTGGTCATTTTGGGCTGGTGGATGTTGATGTAAAATTTCATAAATTTACCTCTATCTACAGCTGATTTATTAAGCTTTGCCAAAAAATCAAAATGGTGGAAGGCACCATTTTGGATTATTATTTGGTAATGCTGGGCCACCCACAAAGTATCCTTAATGACAGGCAGTCTGTGTTCAAATTTCATGTCAATCCTTAGACTCGTCACTGCTGAAAAGTGACCTTTTGACATTGAAGATGACTTCAGGTGATGTTGAAAATGACACGTCAAACTCGCTATCCTCAAAACCAGGGTGACCGCTCACCTGGAAAACCTGGAAAAGTCAGGGAATTCCAAAGTGGTCAGGGAAAAGTCAGGGAACACGGAAAAAGTCAGGGGAAGTGAAATCAGGCGTGTTTTTCAAGCTCTAAATACTCCAAAACTCGTTTTTCGGCCAGGGCTTTGCCCCGTACCACACTGGGGAGCTTACGACGCTCCCCCAGACCTAGTCGGCTGGGGAGGGGGACACCTCATCCCTTTCCCCCAGCTGTTACAACCCCAACTGTTAAATAATTGACTATCTGGCGGTTCTGGCCTCACCCTGTTTTTCATTAATATAAAATAACGACTGTTGACCATATCGGTAAACACTCGATATCGCATAATCTTTGCTTGCCTCTACTGGAAAAGTCAGGGAATTTCATGTGGTCTGGAAAGTGGTCACCCTGCAAAACCCCTATATGGATCCCAAGATCGTATCTCCAGCCGTTCAAGAAGTCAGTACAGCCCAGGAATTACTGAAATTCAGAATTTTGACCTTGAGATTTGACCTATTTGACCTTGAAGATGACCTCAGATGCTGTTAAGAATGGCACTATCGAACTCACCGTCCTCAGAAACCCCTATATACGTCCTGAGATCATATCTCTGTCCCTTTAGAAGTCACTTTTGCCCAGGGTTCAAGTTAATCCTTCAGACTCAAGTTATAAACCCCAAAGTTGTGATGTTCCAGTCCTTTTCTAAAGTAGTCTATGGTTGTTACCTGACAGTGACTGACCAGGAATTGAATCCGTGACCTCTCAGTTGTGAGTCCAACACCCTAACCATTACAGCACCAAGCAACATGTGCAATGGAAATTTATGTAATGCTATTATCTGTAGTTTTTCCAGTGTTGACGTCATCAACACTGTACTGAGTTTGTTTTCTTCTGTTTGTAGCTGATCCCCCAGCATTTACCTAGCGAGTTACCGGGGTACTTCTTTAGCTATGGAGACTGTGTAACAGCGCAACGCACTCGTAGTGGTGCATGCTCATATTGGATTGGATAGCTGATCGTACTGCATGCAGTATTGGCATGATTGTGTTGTCTGTCTGTCTATCTGTCAGTCTGACTGTGACACTGTGGATTGTGGATAAAAGACGTATGAATACGCAAAAAGTACAGTTGGTTATCTCAGCAACAACTGGGCTTTTTGTCACGTTTTGATGTTTTTTCTTGCAGGTCTGTCAACAGCCAGATTGTGGTAAATGCCGCTCCTGTATGGATATGATTAAGTTTGGTGGATCAGGCCGGTCAAAGCAAGCCTGCTTACTACGAAGGTATTATGGCGTTAACTGTTGTTCTCTGATGGACTGTGGCTGACAATTATGATCGCTGTTAAGTCTATATATTTGAAAATGTTGTGACATGGCAACCTATGTTTCTAGTAGATTGCCAGAACAAACGTGAGATGTTTACTGCTGAACCTATTTAGTTGCTTGTCATGCTGCTTGTCCACCTTTCCAAGCAGACGAGGCCACGGCACTGCACTCACTATTCGGTTTAGCTGCTGGACCCACGTTGCTGTATGGAGACACCACTGAGATGGTTTATCTGCATACGGTCACCCAAGGCCGTAGCCAGAATTTTTGCTCGGGGGGGGGAGGGGTTATCTTCCCCTCCTTTCCTTTCCCCTGCCCTAC
>Ga0209788_1000392_pt1 | contig 11501 bp, 4 predicted proteins | sample WorMetLIZISLAND1_2_FD_187415 | JGI IMG/M metagenome (GOLD analysis project Ga0209788, IMG submission 187415) | Marine gutless worms symbiont microbial communities from Max Planck institute for Marine Microbiology, Germany - Olavius clavatus LIZARD... ...
GTGCCGTCCATTAAGCGCACTTTAAGATGAATCGCGCATTCAAGGTCATTCAAGGTCATCCTTATTGGTGCCGGCAGGAATCCAGAACGGCGTGTTGTCGTAATGTGCAATTAATGCCGACGTTATTTCTGGAACTTACGAAGATATGGCAACGGGAAAACGGCAATTTCGTCGATTCCAACGACCCCACTCAAGTTTGAAGAGTAGACATCCCAGCAAGAAACGCCTTCGAATATCTACAAATGATGTATATTGCCAAAGACTAGAGTTATTGACCTATATTTTTGCCGCTGATAGTATGGGTCTACATTCATTAATTTTCACGTAATTATGTTTCAAAGTCGAACCCTCTGAGTCTAAAACTGCTTGTACAAAAACCGAGTTTTACGTGAAATAGCCACTCAAGGTCATTCTAGGTCATTCAGTTTGCAATAGGTCACAGGCCAACAAAGGGTAGCATATCGTTATATAATATTGCTGGCCTTATCTCTGAAGTTTCCGAAGAATTAGCCACTCAAATCGCCAAAAATTGCCGTAGTCACCATCCCACTCAAATTTAAGGTCCCCGCCCCGCGATTATCCGCATATACCTTATATTTCCAGAAACTAGAGTCATTGGCCTACATTTTTGTCGCTGCATGTATGGTTCTATCTTCATTCAAATTTGTGCAGTGAGCTCCAAAAGACGCATCTTTTCTGCTCCAGAGTGCGTTTTGGCCGTTCAAGGTCATTCAGGGTCATCCAAGGTCGATGATTTTGGTATACCAATCGAAAGCGCGTATATGACTTCCTATTAGTCGGTCATTGTGACTATGGTCCTATCTTGCACCATGTCTGAGATACGGTGACTTATTGGTTAAAAATTGCCTGTTTTTGCTACATTTTTGCTACCCCTCTCTCATTCGGCGCCCTCGCTCCCTATGTTTCCTTTGGAATTTCGCGCTGAAGTTAACCGTCAGGAAACTAGAGTCATGGAGCTATCCTCAAGTGAAGACCGCATGATCGTAGCTGGAGTCGTTTTGGCATGATATCAGCGTGTGACGGACGGACGGTCGGACGGTCAGACGGTCAGACGGTCGGTCAGACAGAATCTATCATAGCTATAATACAGCGCTCTGCATAGCAAGCTATGCTGACGCGCTGTAAAAAGCAACAATAGCCAATAAGCAAACTCGGCGATAAGCAACTGATGGACAACAAGTCTAGTCTACTGGGCGACAATGTTATGTGAACGATTAACAGTCCCCTTCCCAAACAAGAAAGCTGTGCTATCGCAAAGGATGACCGCGCGATGCGTCCTATATGAGTGCCCTGAAACGTTAAAAGTCGAGCCCAGTTGTACCCTGAATGTATAGGAGAGAGTACGAGCCGCTCGGCACGCAGCTCTTATCAATATTCGCTGTGACTGACGGTGTAAAAACATCGCGGTACAGTTTTCTGGACGTGTGTCCTCATGACCAGGTCGGCGTCGATATAAATACCCATGTCACGGACTGAGGTCGACAGCAGCTCCGTCGATTAGCAGCGAGGTGATCGGTAGTTGATGTTGGCGTCGACTCATCGTACACCAAAGGACCTCGGCTTTGTCGGGATTGGACTAGAGTCTGTTTGATGACCTAAAAAGACGAATGTGGTTATATAATGTTAGTACATTTCATCGGCCACGTATTTTAGACGCTTTCTTAGCTGATACTGTCGATACGACTAGACTATAGTCTAAAAGGGTAAAGGGTAAAGGTACTGTATATCCGTTAATGGAAGTAGGCTATTCCATGGCGCAGCTACGGAGTGTCACTTGCCATATGGGATCACAATCATCACACAGTGTTACCTGCTACCCGACACAAGTGAACACACCCCGCCTTAACCCAAGCCATGCAGGCCGGTACTCGATTTACCATTTTACCTACCCCGGGGGATGGAAGGCTGAGTTGACCTAGTTGACTTGATAGCGCCCCGGCCGGGAGTCGAACAAGCGACCTTTCGATCACGAGTCCAACGCTCAACCAATGCAACCACCAAGACAATCTAGTTGTACATCTGCGATTCTGCGGTGTTCTGTGCATTGCACGATCAGTTAGCCAGCCTGCATGCGCAGCTGACGCGCTGTTTCTCTACGGTAGCTGAGCTTCTTGTACATATAGGAATAGGTATTTCCTTGAAGTGTTGATTGCACTTCTGATAATGAAGCAATCTTTACTGCAGATCTGTCATTTCATCTGTGTGTAACTTTTATGTAATTAATTTAGGCCTAACTGTAGTCTACTCTTAAGCCCCGTCCACACTGGCGACTATAGACTATAGTCGTCACTGTGGAAAGGGCTTTAGTGCGTCAGACACTGCACTGTGTCCACACTGCTCCTCGACAGAACAGAACAGAAGTTTAATTTGAAAGCCTCTTATAATGCTAGCTTCAACTGTGCAGATTGCTTGTTTGATTACGCCTCTTAGGTTTGCTTAATACCGTTTGCAAACAACCTTTATTCGACGAATATAACTATTTACTTGAAGGATTTAGCAATCCGTTCGACGCCGTTAGCATTGTTTACGTGCTGTAGTTGCAGCTGATTGGTCGAGGTTCGGCCAATCGCAGCCGATGATGCCGCCGGTGCGTCGTGCAGCGGGACAATGAAATTTGTTATGCGAATGTCGAAGCGGACCACCTATTGTGCGTACTGACAGCCTGTGCTGTGCTGTAGAGTGACAGTTGGGCCAGAGCGACACTTAGACCAAAGATAGCGGATGTCGGGAGACGTACTGTCGTACTGGATCGACGTTGATGAATCGCCCAGGAAGAGAACAGCGTTATACACAGCTGCAAAGAAGCTTTAGACCATAATTGACTATACTGCTGGACTGTATCGTGTAGTGGTTTCTGTCACTGTAACAGTAATGGACAGCTGGCTCGAGCGCGTTGCACCGTCGCAGTAAGTTCACTGAGACCGTTACAGAAGCGCTACATTTGAAGTCTACAGGTCGGTTCTCTCGTCTAATGCTGATCTTATAAAGGGTGTTTCCAGCTGTTTGAAATTGCGATAGGCTTATCATGCTGTGTTGTGTGAGCCTGGGAAACATGTCAGCAAGCCTAAAACTCTACAGTTGTTACTTGGTTACTGGTGTATTTACTTAAAGTTGGGCATTGGTTCATACATATGGTGTGCTTTATATGGTGAATTATCTCTGCTTTTATGTCGTGATTGTGTGTACGAATATTTATTTGCATCATCTAGAACAACTGTGCAAGCTACAGGAGTCTTTAACATTGTCTCATTGTTAGGCCTGCATTATTAAATACTTTCCTGTTAATTTTGGTTTAATCAGTCGTATTCTTCGACGTTGCTTTCTATGTTACAATTTGCAAATGCGCCGAGATGGTTTTTATGTGTTATGTTTTTACTTTTTAAAGCTGTACAGATGACTCGTGACGTTATTTGAAATCACGTACTGGCTGCAGGTTTGATGTTGCCATTGGAAGTATTATGGTAGTATAAAGGATATTTATAACAAAAACCGATTATTAGTATTAGTATTAGGCTTATTCTGCTCAATTGGTTCGCTCTATGTGGTTGAAACTGAGAAAGGTGAAAGGTGAATGCCAATGCCGGGGGCCAAGTGATAGACTGACAAGCACCGTTGTTATATTAAACGGTGCAGACAACACTGGTACGTCACAGGAAGCAACTTGACCGGTCTGGCATGCATTTTATTACGCTAGGGAGCTGAGAGTTACAAGCCATGCACGACACAGGTAGAGCCGGGGCGGGGGAGTGCCTGGTGTACATTGTAGGTTAAACTGTCATGGCTAGGAAGCCGGTCTATACACGGTAGCCCGCGAGTCCGACTGCCACTGCTCCTGACAACTGGTCTCATTTTGCGTGTTCGGACAACGGATAGCATGTTTAGTGAGATCTGGCGCTGAAAGGAACAAGATATATGGAAGTCGAAAACGTAATTTTAACGTGTAACACCATCTCTGCTCGACGTATCTGATTCACCAAACATGGCCTACGTTGTGTGACTTGTGTCGTAGTATTAGGCTTATTCTGCTCAATTGGTCGGTTGATAGTTTTCAGATAGTTTCACAAAAACCGCGGTTTTAATTATTATACTAGTTCATTATACTAGTTCTCTCACTTTTCTCTTGACGTACGTATATCCTAAAGTTTGAGCCAACGATTAATTACGTTGTGTGATGAGCGTTTGTTGGATTACGTAAAGGAGTATATTCCATAGAATTGTAACTGCCTGTCATCGCCGTCGATCTGAGTTCTAACTTCGAGATGTTGTCGATGTTTATACGTGTAGACAGTCAGTTACACCATGTCCCAAGTGTTTGCGTGTGTGCATTTGTGCCATTGACGGTCGGCCCTGGTGTATGACAGTGACATACCGTATACACGTAACGCGTGGGTGACCTATTGTAGTTGGAACTTGGAAACAATGCGGCCGTCTGTAGTTGGTGCGCGCCGGAATTCAATTTGCTGTGTGTGACATGCGCATTTTGTCGCGTGGATCGTGAAACGGGTTATTGTAACAGCAGACCGTTTTATTACAGCACATTGCGGTCCGCTGTTATCCGTCCAATGAGCTGGGTGGGTCCGCCGGCGCCAGTGACGTAACGTCGTGTCGTGGCACGGAACTACGGTAAATCCGGAACTACATGTAGACTGGCGGAGGTCACAAGTAGCCAACGGTACACGAGATTGACACGGGTCTGATCATCTGATGGAAAGATTGCAATCCCAAGCCTGATAAGACTGACACTAGCAAACTTAATACGAGTTGCCTACAGTTGTACTGTTTGCAGTGTCTGGACTTTTCCGTCTTTTCGTACCATGTACACACGCACAACATTGTAACGAATTTTCCTGGTAAATCTGTAGATTAGCCGGTTTCTCTTCTTGATTCTTATTCTCTATTTGACCACTTGGACTGGCCAAAGCATGTAGTATTTTCCTTGACACAGTACTCTCATCCCAGTCAGAGGCTTTTGTCCTAGCCGCTGGATGGAACGTCAAGTTACTGACTGTGACTGTCCTATCCGTTGGTCAGTTACTGACTTTTGCCAGAAAGCAGAAAAGCATAAACATTCGCCCTGTTAAATTTGAGCCATTTCGTGTCCGAGACTTTTTGAATACAGGCTGCAACTTGCATGGGTAGCCCCATAGACGCCGACCCAGTTTGAACATTAATTCGTGGTTGTGGGTTTGTAAAGCCTACATTAATAACTCGTATTGAGCCCATGTCATATAGTTACTGTGCTTTGTCACTTTGTAGCCGAAGAATCTATATTTTTGTCAGCGTAACGGGTTTTTGGTTAAGTTTACTGATGGTCTGTTCACTTACTTTCCGTTGCACAAAGTAGGCCTGTCCTACTTACAGCACAACCTTGTGCCGTCAGTAATTATCTAGGGCTAACGTTTGCCGGCATCGCTGCTGCTGCTGAGAGTGCTGCGTTGTATAACTGACACGTCGTGAATGTCCGTTCCAATCCATCGTGTCTGTCCATTAGCCATGCAGCCGCGCACGACGACGATGATCACCCGGTAGCCGGCGGATGCCCGGACGCTGTATAAATAATCGCACTAATCGCCGCGGTAGTTTCTAGGAGCTGTGTATACGTCCATCAGTGACACATGTCGCTCGTCACAGTTGGACAACCGATGACGCTAGTGCTGTTGCGTTGCTGTGCTCTGACTACTGACCGACGGTGACGTCACGTCAACTTCTGTACCGCGCCGTTGTCTGCTCTTGCTTTCTTCATATTAGAGCTGGGCAGATCACGAATCGAATTCGTTGGCCTGTTCGTTTTTAGCGCCGCTTCAAGCTTCAACTTTGGGCTTGCCTTAAACAGGCACGTATAGCCATGGGAAACCTGGCGACAGATGCCCCCAAATTTGCTCCTTGCCCTCTCCCAAAAAATATGGCTGTCTATACGGTGCTTATCAGGAATTGTGGGTGTTTATCAGCCCTAGGCCTGTGCGGATAAAAGGAAGGAATTTGGCGATCGGGTGTTTAAGATGCTCCAAATTTCAGACACCGAACCACCAACGGTCAGGAAGGTGCTGAAAGGATTTTGAAGAAAATAAGAAAGTTATTTCCTTTCGTCTGAAGCTAGTTCACGTTTATTAAGTACAGTTAACAGTTAGCAGACAATATTAAATAATCATCCTTTTCTGCAGACCGCTTATTATATAGAACTTAAAAGTTGCTTAGTAAGAAGGACAGTGCGTGAAATCGTCACTGAGCTCAGTGTACAGTTAACGCTACGGTTGTTCATAAACCTCACTCACTGGTGGACGAACGTCAGCTATTGAGACTTATTTAATTCGGTACTGAGTCAAATCGAATCGAACTTTCTGTACACCGATATCACGCAGCTCTACTGTCGACACAGTTTTCTTGTGCAACGTTGCGGATGCCTGCAGGCGTAGGACCAAGTGGAACCAGACGTTGACATCCTGACGCATCCTGCCTATCTGCCTGTCTGTCTGTCTGTCTGCCGGGGACAGTGGGTGGTTCTCGGTAATTGTGGCCGCAGCGAACCATTTACGTACCCTCCAGCGACTCGACGTGTTCGCTGTCACTGTCCATGGTCTAATTTGTCGGAGGAGTCAGTCGTACTATTAAATACAGAGAGACAACGGCTTCCTACGATCCCGCGAGGTTCATTTCACTATTTGAGTTAGGCCTATATTTCAGTTCCATCTATAGTTTTTTTTGTTAAATTTTCATCCCATTTTATCCGATGGCACTGCTGCACGCAGTGTGATCGGCTACTGCCATGATACTGTCGTCTGTCTGTCTGCCGGTCACTCCATCTGCACATTTCTCTCTCATTCGGCTCCCCGCTCCATACGTTCCCTTTTGAAATTCGCGGTAAAGTTAACCATGAAGCAACTAGCGCGAATTTAGACCAGACGCTGAGCAATATGCTATATATGAGGGAAATTCGCATTTGTAGATGTACAACTTTTTCAGCGCAGTATAGACATCTTTAATCCACTATTTAATTTACGTTTTACTTATTCGTTACTTACTTAATGATGCGCCCCTGCCGTACGATACGACGATGCCTTTCGTCGCGCACCCGGTCAGTCAGTCACACTGCAGTCTTAAGTAAGTCGAAGTACTGGATATAACGGAAATGGTTTGAGAATGTACAATTCTTGCAGGAGGAAAGTATCAAGGTACTGGCCGGGAAAGTATGATTATGAGAAGTGACTGTTTAGAACGCCCCTTTGATTTTTAAAGGGAGACGCAAACGCCGATATATTCCAACTTCCAAGTTACCGGTATATACTAGGAGGCTGTATTTTCTGCACTCATTCGCCGTGTTTGTTCACTTTCACGGCAGCATTGTTTGGACGTTGGCAACCGGGCTGGGAAAATTGGCTAGCGAACGGGATGGGCATGCAGGGGAAACGACAAAATTAGACGCACATGGCGGCTACGCCAGCGGCACGGATGACGCTGAGCGCGGAGGAGTTGCCGTCGTGGTGACGATGAAAGCATCACGGTTCACTGTGACCAGACCAGCTGTCCAGATGTCTTCGCTCAGAGAACAACAACTGCCTGCACCCATCATCTCTCTTTTACACACTGCATATAGAAATTATAATTGATCGTCGTCGACATAGAGCGGCGCAGATGGCGTGTTTTTGTGCGTCTTTGAACGTCGATTGTGTACAAGACTGTTTGAACATCTGCATCGCGTAATAACGCTGTTGTAATATACCTAATATGAATATTCATAACCATACTCTGTGGCATCTGTGATCATGAATTACGTGACGTTAGTTGCCGTAGGCGTTTAATATATAGTTTTCTGCACGCTGTGATTTTCGGACGTCCACGCATGTTTGTCTTCGATAGTGGTTTAAAGTATTCGCGCATGGAAAATGTGCATTGCGTTTCGCGAATACGCTAAATCACGCGGCGGACCAGTAGGGGCGGACGTCGCGAAACGACGACAGAAACGAAACGACGACAGAAAAGCAATATATTAAACGCCTATATGGCAACTAATTTCACACAAATTAGTGCATGCGACAGATGATAATGTAGCTTTGATCAAGAGAGTACGAACTGTTGGATGGTGGCACGAGATGCATCTGTTGAGTTGCATTCAGGTAGCGTTAATTTTAAGCATTTAACTTTACATCTGATTTTAATTCCATCATTTTAATTAGAAAATCCGGAAAAAATAAATAGACTAAGGCGCAAAAATAGTAATGCTATCTATACAATATAGCATTGGCGTTAAACTGACAACATTTTCAGTCGCAACGTAGCCCGTGTACGGTGCAACGGTATTCGTGGAGTATTTTTGTTTACGGGAGGGTAAGATTATGTGGACTAAAGTTCTGGAAGGCGGATAACGGGACATGCGGGAACTAAATTACCTCGAAACACGATTATGATAATGTAGAACGCAGGCCTGTGTATTGGCAACGTGACGCCGCAGAGATAAGCTATTATCGACATGGACAGCCTGTCTGGTGAAATCTGGGTTTACCGTCATGATACCCAAGGTTCACTAGAGCGGATAGATGAAAGTAGACCAGCGCGGCCAGTGATGGTCATTTGCATAATCTGAATATAATGATGACCGGGCTTGTCGCGGTGGGTGGCATGACGATCGATCAACGTTGCATGCTATATAGCTGTGAGTGAATGGCTCACAGGGTACTGGTGACGCCTAGCCGCCCTTGAAGCAGGACATGTCCACTTCAGCTTGTCCTCGAACGTGACAACTTGTCGTCATCTTGTCACACTGCTATCGTGGGCGTGAAACCAATTTTGCAGATGTATGCGCCATGCGTGAAAAGATGATAAAAAGCGCGCCAAAACGGTACAAAACTTTTACTGATTTGTGACGTAGTTTCGACCGTAAGTCACGGCCGAAACTACGCCACAAATCAGTAAAAGTTTTGTCGTGATTTTCACCATTAAATTGTTGAGCTTTCCGTCTACAAACATTTTCGTATTCTGAATGCATGATGACATTTTAAGCATTTAGTTTTCGTCCAACACTCGTACTCTTGAAATATGTTCAACTAATGACAGTTCCTGTAACTTGAAATACGAGTAACTTAAGCATTCGTCTGATTGGTTAATGTTTAGCTCAGAACTAGATTCGTCATCGCTAATTAACCTCGATGTTTCTCTGCTTTTGCATTAACATATACTGATTAGGGCCTATATTCCACGTTTCGTACGAGCCATGGACGTGAGACGTGTTACAACTTACAGTGGGCCTATTGGAAGGTGAGAACCAGTTCATGCTAGAAGGTCGTGACTCTTTCTAATTGCCTTATCTCTGGAAAGCCTGAGCCGTTGATGGGCCTGTCATGCTGCACAGATGAACGGAATATCCGGTCGTTGTGTGTACCCACACTGACCCACCGGCATATTCTGATGAAGTTGCCTGTGTGCTTTGAAGTCGCAGATTAGATTAATTCCACGGTGTCGCTGATGATTATTCCCGCACACAGCGTTCATCACTTGCTTGCAATCCATCAAGCTCCCCTTCGATGATCCGTTTGCTGGAGATGTGTATAGGCCCTTTATATGAACGGTTGTGCAGAGACGGGCCTGTGATTCTGAGACAAAACACGTGAGTACTGAGTATATAGTGGACCGAGGAAAATGTACACGTTGTGTCTGTATTTACGTTGTGCCCCTGGATTTCGCTGCATTTTGGGACACCCGGAACGGCTACAATCTGATGAATTGTCCCTAATTCTTGTAAATATAGACTAAAATAACCGGATTTATTTCGGTGGCGTGTCTCGCATTTGCGCTAGTTGAGAGGGTACAGCGACTCCCGAGACTCGTAAACAGTATCAAGGGAGACGGGACTGAAAGAATCAGGGTAGTTCTGTTATCCTATGTGCTGGTTTTTGCACCCCATCCCCACCCCTATATATACAGTTACAGAGCTGTGACGTTGAGAAAGTTATGCGGCGATAGTGCGGCGTGACAAAGTAGTGTTGATGTCTCTCTATTTGTGTTTTCGACGTGCTGTGCGGGCATCCCGGGTGGAGAAGAGAGATGGTCACGTGACCGTAACAAGACATGACGTCACGATTTAACCTTTGTCGACTCGCGTTCGACCTTTGCTGACGTTCTGCGTGGTCAGATCACTGCTGAGTCGCGCTTACGCGTCGACGGCATTAACCGCGATAGGAATTACATGCCACGCTGCACTGCGCGCGGTCACGGGTCGTTCCTGGACTGTACCGGAGTCGACACAATGGACGTTGGACACGGTGTGCCGGTAGGTTAGCGCGGCCCAGGAAGCGTGCGGGGTGACAAGGCGTCGAACCCCGGCCGGTTCAAATTCAGCCTCGGCGGCGGCGAAGACGGACAAAAGAGTCGGAGGCGTGGAACGTTGGTTGAGATTTATTCTTGCTTACAATGGCGGACGATTGTCAACCGGAGCGTCGCCGGCAGCCTCTGTGACTTGGTCTCCTGCCGAGTTAGCACTTCGGCACTGCGAGGGTGTCCCGGCCATCGCCCGATACCTGGACTGGTATCAGTCGGAGTGATGGGTCTGCAGACAGGAGGGCTGGGCTGGTTGATGTGAGTTGGTCGCTGTGATAGCCTAGTCAAGGAGGCCTAGTCTGTGAAGCCGTTGATAGCGCTGGTGCACGTTGTGTGAATACTGGGGACTTATACCACTTGTGACTGCGACGAAATGGGAACATACGATGTTCAACTTTGATCTAATTTGAAGCATATTTATAAACCCCATAGGTGTATAAGAATTAATAAAACGTTTTTAAAATGTTTTCCCAACGTCTTTCACCAAGAAAACGATGACAACCAGTTCCAGCTATAACGATAACTGTGTGAGCTGCACATAAAAGAAACAGTTTCTTTGGTGTTTGCTTTGAAGTTGAACAAAACAGTTGCCGGGGAAATACCTATACCTGTACATAATTTGTTTATTATTAGTAGTAAAAGTGACCAAATATTTTTGTCACTTACTTTTGCTAACAGTCAAAATTACGCAATGCGTGGGACCATACTGTGAACAAGTTTTGTCACGTTTTACGTTTTAACGTAGGCTACTTTTAGTTTTTACTCTAAGCGTTTTTACGTCATGGTTATAAGCCGTAAAATGACGAGCGGGCCTATTGTTATTGATGGCATAGGTCAGAGTAAATAATTGATATTTAAAACCGGATTTAAAACATTTCCATGTGCCAGTTTTTTTGTGCTGTTTGACAGATAGCAAGTTGCAGATGGATGGTTTGTCTTGTTAGTCTTCTTACGTAAGTAAGTAACTAAGCAATATATAGCGCATCTCGTTATATAAATAACCGTTAATGTTCTGGTCACACTATTAGCGGCTAAAGAGAATTGTTTCAAGAACCGTTTAAAACTATCGAAGCTGTCCGCATGTTTATCTGGCAGCGAGTTTCAAATTGTCGGGCCAGCGTAGTGGATCGCCCGACAGCCGTACGTGCTGAGTCGGCAGCGAGGCAGAATGA
>Ga0209788_1000393_pt1 | contig 11500 bp, 10 predicted proteins | sample WorMetLIZISLAND1_2_FD_187415 | JGI IMG/M metagenome (GOLD analysis project Ga0209788, IMG submission 187415) | Marine gutless worms symbiont microbial communities from Max Planck institute for Marine Microbiology, Germany - Olavius clavatus LIZARD... ...
CTTATATTCCAGTCATAATACTGACAACTACGAATGTACTAAAGATCAGGAACTGGTGTGTGCTGCTGCATAGCTGTGCATGGGCACAGACGTGGCAGCAGTAGTTTGATATTTCAAATGGTGTGCTTCAAATGACATCATGGCCATTGTGCTGAAATTATGTTGTCCAACTGAAAATCTGATTCCATCAATCAACGCGTATTTACATAAAGAACATTCGTGCCAAATTTCATCCTGATCAGATTGCAAACGGCAGAGCCCTAGGCATTGTTTGAAGAACAACAAGAACAATGATGAACAGCGATATGAGATCAGTTCTTTTTGATCTACTAACTACTGTGACCGTGACTAGCATTGGAAATACCAACAAAAAGCTAAGCCATTATAGCTACAAACTGACTCGGTGAACTGGTGATAACAGGGATGGGCAAGAGACCTTTCAGGCCGAGACAAACACGACACTCATGTGTCCGAGACAGAGACATTGCAGCTCCCAAGACCATGATCAAAAACGCTGACATCACAATATGGATCAACTGAACTAGTAAGCACTGTATTTGTAATGTTGTGAATTTTTTTGCACAGCGAAAGTATTAGTCAGCATTATCAATATAATCAGTTGCAACATTATCACCATCAACACTAAGAATATGCTTTCAGTTTCACAAAAACTAGCAATTTTTCAGATCATTTAAATGCCAAATCAACACACTTGCATTTGTGACTTTAGCTAATCATTTTGTCAGTTTACAGTATATTCTGTGCAGTTATTAGGGGAACTGCACGTATCCTGAACACGTGTTTGCATTATTGCTGTTTTATCAATTACTGCCTACAGACTTGGAGTGGGAAAATACTGCACGTTTTCATCGGTTTTTAAACAGTGCTTACACGATTGCCCTGCGACAAATCAATTTTGTTGAAAAAGAGAAGTTATGCATGTGCACATACATGAAACATCTCAGTGAGATGAAATGGTCCAAGGCCAGAGACAAGATCTTTTGGGCCAAGACTGAGATGAGACATTAGTTTGACTCCAGACAGACGGTCTTGAGTCCGAGATGACGAGACTGCATCCCTGGGTGATAATGATTTCTCAACATTCAACTAAACTGTAACCAAACTAGGCTAATATTACTAGATTACCCTTGTCGCTATGTCACTGGCCTGCCTTTCCACTTCAGCTATGTGATAAAATATAATTTGTACAAATAGGAAAACTCTAGGCCTATAACAACAAACTACAAAAATGTAAACATGTAAGAAAAAGTTAGCAAAATAAAAACTTTGGGTCACAAATGCTCACCCAACATAATGTCAATATTAGTGTGCAAACTTTTAAAACAACACAGCACAAAAAGAACAGTGGCTGATGTACAGACCACAGTAACGCCAAACACACTGATATGATGGTGCCAATAATTAGATAACAAACACAAAACATATATAAATGAAATAGAAAAATCAGCACATGCACAGTAGTGGAATGCAAGTAATCAGACATACCAAAAAACAGTGTTGACCTACAGCCAAACATCAGCACAGAGGATGGACCACAATCCACAAACAATGCACGACGTTGCACTTGCAGTGTATATACAATACCCAATCTCACAAATATTTCTCCACATAAACACAATGCTAATAAATTAACTTTCTCAGTTTCACTGCGATACAACCATGAACAGTCGCATACAAACAACACTTCACTTCTTGACTGACAAGAAACCAGTGACAGCGATAACAACGTGGCTATATTTGTATGTCTGCATTTGCAGTATTTTTTTGTTAAATTGTAAGTTTTGAAAGAGTAGACATTATGTTGTCGAAAAATATTAGGACATAATAAAGTAGACAGTGGTAACAAAACTGCAACTAACAACAAAGTGATTAATATACTGTCTTTAGTAGCAACATGTCTAGAAGTCTTGAAAATGAGCCCAAACTCTTAACATTTCACAGTTAGCTTTGTCCACTATCTCAACATAGCCTTCCTTGACATGATTGATAAACATAGGCACATGAGCCAGAGGGGCTGCAACCCGGCTGAGTCGGGCAAACCCGTTACTTTTCAGGCAACCGCTAAATTTTTCGGACAGTAGCCAGCAGCCAAAAACGACAAAAATATTTTTAAAAATATTTATTAAACATGAAACGGAATTCATGTGAGATGAAATGCCCGAAATCCGGGATTTTTACTAATAATTATTGGGCGGGATGAGTCGGGCAAAGCAATTTCGCAGGTTAGCATAGCAGTTTCTTTTCGGGCACTGTCTAAATATTTTTCGGGCAAAGATAGCTCAGCCCCCACCCCCAGAAAAAAATTTGCCCGTAAGCCTATGCTGATAAAGTTGACTGTAAAGTGTCCGGAAGTGCTTTAAAACAGTGTCACTCTACTGGCTATAAACACCCATAAACTACGGTACTGATCAAGAACAACCAAACATTACAGATACAAACAATTAAACAGCAACACGAACAAAACAAAAACCAACTCGGACATTAACAACACCAATCACTTATATGTCTGCTTATAACAGTTACCGGTATGAAATTGACAAATTCAGCATTAAGCTAATTTTACCAGAAAAGCAGGCATAATTCTGCCCACAAAGTGGTCTACAGGCAGGAAAATCCTGTTATCTTTTGGCCAAGAGAAGTTTAAAGATAGCAATACACTAATCATTACTGTAAAGTGAGCTGCACAAGGACAGATATTTATACCAATCCCCGACGTCCCCACAACTCTGATCCCCATCCCTACCCCTATCCACGCGACTAGTTTTGAGACTGTCCCTATCTCCATCCATCTCTGCAAACAGCTGTCCACATCCCCATCCATCCCAGTATATAACTGTTCCAATCCCCACCCCCATTTCGGTAAACGATAGAAATGCAACATATTAATTTGCAAAAAGGCACCATGCCATGGATTTCACGCTGAAATACCTCAAAGCATACTATTACGAAAGGATGCGTAAACTGTAAACAAATGAGAAAAACAGTTCACTGTATGTCAGTAAATGTTCAGTAATGTTCTTTAGTTCACTTAAGTTCATGTACGAATAATGCATCTACCATAAGCTCCGTCACCGCTACCGCAGTACTAACATGACTGCTGTACCCATTCCTGCTATTACCGTGGCGTCTGTCATAAAGTCTAACCCCATTACCGCGGTATTACTGCAGTTACTGCGAAAATACCGTCATCGCCATCCCCATGCAGCTCTCTAGTAAACACTACCAAACACACATCCAACGGATGCCGACGGTCATAACGGACCCAACTGACTACAATGTACACAACAAAATAATTTACAACATCGACATACACCATAACAACAAGTTTGTTGCTGCAGCTGCAATGAGCAATCTACTCACAATAATTAACACGTTCTTGGAACACACACATCATGAGATCTATACAGGCGGATAAAGTAAGACAAAGACATTCAAACTGTCCATTGTAAAACACACACACAAACACACCTATTATCACTATTAACACAACATTATTCCGTGTATCAGGTCACATCACTGGTACTTATTAATGCTTAAAATCACTTTCATTCTAACATTTAGTTACTAGTTGAAATCAACAGCTGAAATCAACCGTTTCATGAGCCACACAAAATATCTTCCACACCATGTTGCTTCATATCAACAGCTGTTTTAACAAACTGAGACATAAAATAGCTGAAATGCTGAATTAATTAATTATGCAAATTTCTAAGTTACTTGCCTGAATGTTGATGACAACATTTTGATTAAACAGAATATCTATTTCAGCGTTTTTTTTCAAATGCAAGTTGATCTGGTAGCAGGGTTCAGGATACCCAAAAAAATCCACCAGGTTTATTGGGTAAACCCACCTTAAAAGTTTAAAACCCACCCTGATTCAGTCCAATTTTAGTTTCTAGTGCCACTCAATGAAAAAGTGTAGTAAAATTCTTCACAAATAATTAACTAAACTAAATGTTAAAACTTTGTGCATTAAGCTGCAGCTAGAATATTATACGAAAACAGTTACACAACTGTTCTTTAAAGTTTTTAACTTCAATTCTTATCTGAGCATATAGCAGTGCTCGTCCCCCCCAAAAGACCAACAATTAAACCCAGAAAACTCAGCTTAAAAAATAGTTTTTTGAACCCTATCATTCGTGTACAACACCACCTTTTCTCTTTGGTTATAAAACGTATGTACAGTTTTCATATGTTGTCATTGGCAGACTAACCATCCAGTGGTACCAGGTTTCACCCATTTTACTGACCTCCACCCTATAAAACCGTCACTTACCAGTGATGTCAAAATGCTGAGCCACTACTTTCACTGGTCTGGTCATGGGCTCTTGTTTGCTTCCACTACAGGCCCTCAGACTGTGCGGGACTCTCACAGGTTCTACACTTCACCCTCGTTAGCCCATGGGTTAGTCTGCCTATGGATGTTGCATTAAACACAACAATGCCACTGATAAGAATGCAAGATAATCTAGACTGATTTTTTACAGAACTTGTAGCTTGAATGGATGTGATAAAAAACTGACAATAATGCCCGCTAAAGTTAAAGAATCTTTACCACTCCTGTTTCTTCCAATGCAAACAGAAACATATAAATTAACATCGGCACTGTACAAGTGTCACTGTAAAACACACAAACAACACGCGACGACTCACTACGATTTACGGCGAAAATTATTCTTGACCTTGGGTGGAGGCATTCTCTTTGGTTTTTGGCAGGTACTAAAGTGACGCCGCATTGTCACTGGAGACTGAACAGATTCATCGTCATCATCATCGGATTTGTCGTTATCACTATCAATGTCGCCATCATCATCATCATCGTCATCATCACTGCTGTTCTCTGACGACGTACAAGAAGCACGACGTTCACCGTTCTTGCTGATCCCGGTGGATGATTTGGTGTGTGAAGAAGTAAACAATGGCAGAGTAGCATCAACAGTCTCAAAACGGCCGTCACGTGATGCAGACTCACTCCTGATGCTGTTACTGTCATCATCGTCATCAGCTACAGAATTGTCCTCGTCGTCATCATCATCAGCAACTGAATCGACACTGGCTGTGTTGTTGAATGGTTTGGTAGCAGGTTGATGCAGCATAGTGCTGCTGTCACCGAGAGAAGCTGTATTTACCGTTGTTCTGTCGCCATCATGCTGCACAGTTGTGCCAACCTCTTCACTAGCGCCAGTCACACCAGCTAGCAGCTGGTTGCTCTCCGCGCGACTGATCTGGTGCACGAGTGTCATGTGGCCCTTCAGCGTGATCACGTTGAAATATTTGCGCTGGCAGAATGGACACAGCAGCTGTTTGTGGTTCAGCTCATCAGTTTTCACGCCCATACGTGGCAGGCAAGTAGCCAGCTGGTGTGCGCGGCATGCTTTCTGTGTTGCTGACCGTTCATTGCAGTATGGGCATAGATAAGAATAATGCCGGACATACGTGAACAGGCGTCGACCACCTGGTCCAGAATCAAAGCAGGAATCAGGCGCGGCGACACGATGTTCACGCTTAGCCTGCTTGGTGCTCAAATCACGACCACAGTTAGAACATATATAACTCACAATACACTGCATGAAAACATTCTTGTAAACAATTCCTTTGGCAGTTCTGCGTGTTGGCAGTGTGTTTGATGCAATAACTAATTTCGATCGCAACAATGCCGCTTCCTTTCTGCTTTTTGGAGTGGAATTCGTGCTATTACGCATCGTGGCATTGGCCAGTGCCTGTAATAACTGTTTCTGAGTTTCTGAACCGGAAACATCATTATTCGTTGATGTTGACTGTTGGCGGTTGGCCAGTGCAAGTTCTCTAAGAGTCATCTGTGAGTCAATGTTTGACAACTCAGTGGAATGCTGAATGTGGCAATGTCGACTGAGGTATTCTGCAGTAAGAAACTGTTTCGCGCAATATGCACACCGGTGCACCTCACTCGCTGGCACGGCAGCTGCTTCCGACTGCTGGCAGATGTATGTGACATGATACCACATCAGCTGCTGGTCACGGTAACGCATGTCACACTGCATGCAGCAGTATATACTTGTATGCTCCACTGTACATGCTGAATGCACCTTCGTGCCAGTAACATGCCGAGTAGCTGCAGCCTGGTCAAGAAACGTTACTGGACACATGCTGCACCGATATTCAGCAAACTCATACATGGCTACACCATCGTGAACAACCTCACGACCAAACTGCCCCACCTCATGGCTAGTGTCTGCAGCATTCACAGTGGTGCTTCCATTTTCCTGCAGCAAACTATCGCTAACAACTGTTATCGGCTGGCAGCCAACGTCACTTTCTGACGACACAGTGCATAGCAGTGAGTTCTCAACAGTACACAACAGCTGCAGCAGGCTTGCTGCATCTACTTCAACAGGCTGAGCACCAGCTTCCCCAGTAACAGACTCCAGACCTGATTCTGACACTAAGACATTGTCCTGTTCACTGTTCCACTGAGATGCATCCGGGTGAAATGATTCGTTGCTTATCTCGTCACCAGTTCCCGACCTGCCAGGGCACGTCACTATATGAGCAGTCAACCACGAGCAGTCAGGCACCACTTCACCACAGCCATCACACACGCAGTCAGCCAAAGTATCGCTTGCTGCAGCATTAGATATACTCGGTGAATTCTCTGACTCATCAGCACTGTGCTTTATGTCCACTTCTGCCTCTGCTTTTTTCTGATAAGTTTTCTCGGTCACTGGACTGATCTCTATTATGCAGTTCTTAATGTTAACACCGTTAAGTGCATCGACATGGATTGTACTGGTCTTCTTGTCAGCCTCTTCAACGCCAGCTTTAGGAGATTCTACGGCAACTGGACACTGACTTTCTGACTCTGACATGTCAACATCAGACGTATGCTGTTTTCCAGCATCAACAGCTGAGCAGTGAGCATCACCAGGTGACGACCTATGCTGGAGGTGACACTGAATTTTAGCATGCTGCAGTAACTGTGTTCTGGTCCGGAGTTCACGGTGACAAAAACGACATTCCAAGCCATCCCTACCAATCTGTCGAAACATTTCTTCAGTTGTGCAACGCAGCTTGGATTTTTCTTCATTATCGGAAGATGTCTGATTTTCTTCACCACTACTGCTTACTGTTCTCCTTCTGAAGGATACGGCACCATCCACACATGCATCCTCCATGCTGCTTGCTATTACATTATCCATCACACCACCGCCAGAACTTGCATTAGTATCTTTTCTGTTACCTGTTGCTGAATAACTTCTTCTGTACCTTTTCCCAACTATCTGTTTTCTAGTGTTTAAGCCATGTGTGGAAACACAGTTCTTGTCAGTGACTGTTGTGCTCTTGTCATTTTCTTTGTCAGAGGCTGGCTGACTGTTTGCATCAACTTCAATAAAGCTCACCGAACTGCCGCCATGTTCATCCACATGAGAGTTATTAACAGTCTTTTTCTTCGCATTAACATGGGTGGAATCATCGACAGCATGATGTGGTGATGAAACAACATCATCATCGATGTACTCAACACCTCGACTAGCACGACGTTTCTTTCCCTTGCTCACTGTAGCATCTCTCAGAACAGACTTAACATTTGACTCAGTCACAGCATTACTGGTGTTTAATGACTGAACGCGTTTGCCATCAGAGGTGCTGTGCATCCTTCTAGTGCAAATTCCATTGACTGTATCACTGAATGCTGCTTCCACTGACTGCGACAATATTTTTCTCGGACGACCTCGAGGTCTCACTATTGGCTGGTTATCTGTGCTACATGTCTCTTGCAAATGCTTCAGCTTTCCAGTCTTACTACACTTTGTTTTGTTCAACTTACCTGTTTTCGTACTATCACTTCTGGATCGCTGCAGCTTGACACAATTCTTCCGCAACTTTGGCTTTTGTGGACGCACAGCTTTACGTCGACCTCTGCCAACAGATGGTTCCTCCTTCACACGTGACGCACAATTCCCGGGAAGTTCAGCTGCATAATCTCCATTAATGTGAGCAGTCAGTTTTGACAGAGAGATTCGGATGCTGGTTCTGGGCATTTTTCTGACAGAGAGATCACTGTTATTCTCCCCTAGACTGGTGGTTTTGTCATCGTTTATTGCAGTATCATCATCACGTGCTGGTGAGTTAGATGATTCATCTTCACCCACCTCAAGTCGTACTTCAATGTCTCCTTCTTTCCAAAGCACATCATCTGACAGCTGCTCACTTTCCACTTTAGTTTCATCACACTTAGTACCTTTGGACACTTCACTGACATCACAACTATTTTCATGGTCAGCTTTTTTGCTACACAATTCTATCAACAACTCATCATCATCATCACCTTCATCACTATCACTCTCTTTAACAGTTAAGTTGGTGCCTGTATGGTCACATTCTGCACTAGACGACTGTACGTCATTTTTTGCCACACTGAGGTCCTTTCCATGCCTATCACTGCTTTTTCCTGTAGTTATACCCAACTTAGTCACTGAATTTGATTTGTTGACAATTTTGTCTGTGTTTTCCTCTGTTACCATCCTACAAATGTCATCACTATCTTTCTCAATCGGCTTCTTACTAACCAACTGGCAATTCCCATTAACTGTTGTTCTTGTGTGTCTAAATTTCCCATCTGAGGTGTTTGTTACTGGCTCTGAATCAGATAACTGGCATTCTTCTTTCTTAACCTGCTCACACGAATCTCCATCAGCCTCAAGGCTAACACAGCTTTCACCTGTGAGATTGTTATCCAATCTGTTGGTTTCACTTTCTGAGTCGGACTCCAGCTTCTCATCAAACAGCAATGATTTGATTGACTTCAGCAGGCTGCAATACTGCTCTAGGTTGACTCCAGATGTATCACAGCGTGAACTCATATTACCGTCAATCACTGCATCATCATCATCATCATCATCATCATCATCATCAATGACAGAGTCATCGGACTGTATGTCACCGTGCTGTTGTGATGGATTCAGTCGACTTGATGCTGAGACACACGCCTACACACAATAACTTACAATATTACAGTCCATTTCAAATGTTACGATCCATTCCAAAACATCACATATATGCTGGCTGTAACACACACACATGGCATTTTCCAGCTTCACAGGATAAGTCAGAGAAGCATCAAATAAGGTAGCCACTGCAAGCCGATCGTATTGTCTATGTTACTGGATACGCTATGGCAAGATATCTATGAAGTGCTACTAGCCGAATGTAGCACAAAAATGTTTGGCTATGATCCACAGACATCCCATAAATCACTGCTATAATGTCCACTTCCATGACTAGTTTTGTTTACATCGGAGTTCTGTGTTTTGACATCAGTGCAGAGAATCACCAAACAGCATTAATAATTATCCAGCCTATTTGGAATAGACATTTTTGAGATAACTATTTATTTTGGTCGCTGCCATTTTCTTAGACAAGATGTGGACCAAAGATATCTTTGATGTGGACACCACCATAGTTGCAAAGTCGTCTTAAATGTAGATATCCGTCAAACGAAAAATCGTAGCATATTGTAGTGCTTTGTAGCCGAAATCTCGTAGTGTCTACCTTATTGGATGCATTTCAGGTGTCTACAATGAAAGCTTTGAAGATAGTGAGGCTGCAGATATTACAGTTATTGATCTGCAACCAACAGAGTCAAAGCCCCGAATGAAGTTGACAATAATAATTTAACTAAAATATATTGCTTTATTTGTATTCCATTTAACTGTGTGTCAGTAATGAAACAGATGTGATAATAGAACATGCAAGTTCAAATGTTTAAACAAGCAGCTTTCACATAGACAGTAAAGGTAAAACGTATGTCATTAATCGCATATGCACTGACAATTACAGTTTCAACCTTGCAAAATACCCATTCATATAATTTCATTCATATAATTGTTTTTTTTCTAATTCTGAATGCATTATGATTCTGTAATGTATTTTGTGGGCAACAAAATTTTCTGTTTATTCTCAACAACTGCCATCAATTCTCCTCGCTCACCTACAACATCTGTGTGTTTCTAATAATGCACACGTTTGCCACTGCTAATCACACTCACAGTCACAGATTACCACAATACCTGGTGCATTTCAGCATTCCCACAGTACAAGTGCCGTACAATACTGCACACTTGAATCAAGACACGCTTCGTGCAGTCGATATCAGATGCAGTCAGCATCATATGAGACAACTGACGTATTGTTGCCTGTGCTAAACCACTACTCACTGATCCAAGTTTCATTCCAAACTGCAAAAAAACATAACCACAAACTGTATCAGTCACACAACAATTTCAACACACATTAAAATGCACACAACAGCCATAGCTACAACTACTATTAGTAGCAGTCGTACTGTTTTGATTTTTGTAATCCGCCTGAACTCTGAAGTCTGTTAACCACAATATTATAAACAATAAAATGCTACTGTGAGTTAAACTTGCTATAGAAAACCTGCGTACAAAAATTACTTTTTTTGTCGTTTATATAAAGTTATAAGTCACCATGGCACATCTCAACTAAATTTATAAAAAGTTCGTACAGCTTTTCATCTGGAAGTTATGGCACTATTTCCTGTATTAGAATTATGACACCTTTGTACTTTTGACATCATGTCTGCTCCATCAGTTACTCATGACACGGGCCACATTCTCACTAATTATTGGCCATCTAGACTGCAATCCTGAGTAGGGCAAGAATGTGACAGAAACTTGTGCAATCGATTATGCAACCGCTTACTGGCACAGCAACACAAAAAGATAACTACTACTACTCTGACAAAAATGTGTCTAAATTTTCACAGTAAATGTGCATTAAATATATTGCACAGAATTAGACACGTATATGAATATATCAGCTCATAAAAATGATCATATCTAACCTTGTCGACGAGAATTTTAAGAAATATAACGCGGTGACGATGTCCAGAGACTAATTCCAACATCTTGCTAACATTCTCTGCAATGACCTCAATAGAAGACTCTTCACTTTTCAACACATCCAGCCATATTGTGACAAGCTTCTGCAATATTCCAACAGTACACCATTAAACGGAGTTTTATGCCAGTCAACTATCACAAAATGTAATTTACACACCAATATATAATTGCATCATTGCTAAAGTCTCTAACAAATAGTACAACTGTCACTACAGCAGTATTCATGCATCATTTCTGCCAAAGCGGAGTTGGATACTTCATCCATCATTAGTATCAGTTCTGGTGGGTTCGGCTTAGTGGTAACACAATGATCTTGATTACGGTTTAAAATTTTTCGGAAATTTAATGTAAAGAGGAAATTTCTGTAAAGATTAGTGTCAGGTTTGGAATCACTACGGATCAATGGAAATATGCACACACTACCACACAGAGCTTGCACAGTGCAAACAACTGTGATTCAATAACAATTAACCAATAACCACGATAATAACAACAAGAATAGCCTTTCTGACCCGTCTTGCAACATACAAAACTGAGGACATGCAGATGAGACTACTGCCTGAAACATTTAGATC
>Ga0209788_1000394_pt1 | contig 11486 bp, 9 predicted proteins | sample WorMetLIZISLAND1_2_FD_187415 | JGI IMG/M metagenome (GOLD analysis project Ga0209788, IMG submission 187415) | Marine gutless worms symbiont microbial communities from Max Planck institute for Marine Microbiology, Germany - Olavius clavatus LIZARD... ...
GGGAAATCAGGCAGCGTTCTGGTCCTTCTGCCAAAGGACGCAGCGGTTCTCGCGCAGGCCGACCGCGACTTTTTCCAAGCCCCAAAGCTAAACGTATTGCCGCTTCAGAGCCTCATCCTATTGCGCAAGCCTTAGGCTCTGAATCAAGGCCGGATTTTAGCCGCCCTGCCCGGTGACCTGGAGATGGCCGCACAAACCGGTTTCTTTACCAAAGCGCCGCGAAGACAAACCGCGCAGGCGATCGCGCAGATTTGGGTTTGGGCGGGTCGAGATTAAGGGTTACGGCTCTTATGCCCACTATACTGGGGCTGGCCTTGGCTACCTTGTTACACCCCGTGCGGCCTGCCTGCGCGGACCTCGCAACAACCCAGGACGTACTACCAACAGTTGGACGGTCGGCAACCATCCCCATCTAAGCTAACGCGAGACGCTCGCATGAGGTCTGCGGACAACGCGGTTCGTAAGAACGCATTTCGTCATATTGCTCATTTGGAGGATATGTCCATGACTGCTTTCGACTTCACCCCCCTGTTCCGCTCCGCCATCGGCTTCGACCGTTTGGCCTCCGCCCTGGAGTCCACCTATCGGCCCGATAGGAACGGTGGCTATCCACCCTATGACATTGAGGTCACCGGCGACGATACCTATCGCATCTCCATGGCGATGGGCGGCTTCTCCGAGCAGGAGCTGGATGTCCGGGTCAAGGAAAGTGTCCTGACGGTTTCTGGTGCGCACAAGGAAGATACCAAGGAGAAGGAGCGCCGCTTCCTGTATCGCAGCATCGCTACCCGCAACTTCGAGCATCGGTTTCATCTGGCCGACTATGTGAAGGTGGTGGATGCCCGCATCCGGGATGGCTTGCTGCACAAAATCCTGTTACCAAGGGAGATTCCTGTAACGCCTTCAAGGTACGTGCGACATTGACGGATTTGCCCCCCGGATGAAACGGCGACAGAATCTGCTCGGTTCACCTGGCTGAGTCGGAGGTTCGAGAATCGTATCGTCCGTTGTAGACAGGGTGTAACGCTTACACGGAGGATGCGATGAGTCTTTCTACTGGACATAGGAATTGGCAGGAATGAACTATCCTGATCTTGGGGGTGATGCGTTAGCTGTAAAATACGTCTCGGAAGTGTAAACATGCGGTGTATGCATAGATATCTATACACAATGCCTATTAAGAATACTGAAGATGAGTTATAGAAGATGAGTGCGGTGATGATCTGAGGCAGGTGCTTGCGTTATTCATCCCTTGCTCTTAGGCTCGGTTGGTTTCTTCCATGATTGCTATTTCCGAGTCAGCTCGTCCTAGTGTGCACGTTGCTCCGGGGTCTGTCCGTTCGCTATTTCTCTCCTCTAATAGCTTGTTTTGTAATATTGAATTTTCTCCCGTGCGTGGGGGGCTATCGTCATGACGTATAACCTTAGTTGAGGGTAATAACTTGTTTTGAAGTGGCCGCCAGGCTATTTGCTGTTCCCCGGAGTTTTTTGAGTAGCTGTATGTCGTGAGGAGATTTCCTGGTAAATTCTCTTACTAACATCACGAACGGCATCTGAAATTTTTTGGTTAATGTCGTTACGTCTAACTGGTAAACATTATTGGGGGACAGCTAGGATTCTAGCGCGTGAGCTCCTGAGAAGCCTGTAGAGCAGTTTCTGCTTTCCTTGTTGTTTTCCTCCATTCTAAACATCTGTAATTGCCTGAGAGAGGCTCTGAGGGCTTTTCCGACGACTTCTGCGCGTCGTTGTTGCTTTGAACTTGCCGTTCCGCGTCAGTGAGCTGGCATTGGGCTCTTTGGCTGGATCTTCTGCTCTGGGTGCTTCCCTCGGCAGGACCTTCTCCCTGTAGACCTTCCCGTTGGACTTTCTGTTGCTCCGTGTGAAGATTTTTTCACGGATCTGGGCCGATAACTATCGGTACCTATAGGTATACCTATAGGATTGTGCACCAAAATGCCCGTGGATAACTTCACCGATTACCAGGTTTTTCCACAAAGGTCTACCTCGACCTTGGCCTTTGGGTAGCACGGAAAGACCTGTGACAACGCAGCATGGAAGACGGTTTTGAATTTATTCATTCGACTGTGGTCCACCCCAAACTGCCCCTTGATGGCCACCCATGAGACGAACTGGGGCTTCCCATGAGGGATACGGTGCAACCTTTGGGCGAGCCAGGCGTAGATGTCCAGGGCCATAGCGGAGTGCGACAGCGCCGCCAGCGCGCGCTCGTCGAGGGGTACGGCGTGCTTCTGTAGGCTCATGAAGTAATCGAGGCTAAGCCGGATGGTCGAAGACCACAGGACACGCTGTTGTTCGTCCTTTGGAAACCATAAATCGAAGCCGGAAACGACCTTTCCGTCGATCTGAAAGGGGTGGTTATCGTTGATCGCAGCTATGCGAAGGAGCGCGGTAGATAAACGCCCTAACTGGTCTTTGAACGCACAGATTTCGCGACCGTTCGGTCCCGATTTTCCCCGTTTGGTCGGGTCTTGAAGGCGTCTGACGAAAGCGGTCAGACTGCGCTCGACTTCGATTTCGGGAGATCCGGTCCTGAGCGCCTCGGCGTTCAGGTGAGCCAGGATCAAGCGTGCCTTGGGGCCGAACGGTAGACCTAACTCGACCCATCGATCAGTTTCCGGGTGATCAGCGGCTCCTGCTTCGATTCGAAGCTTAATGCCGCCTTGTCTCCGCTCCCAAACCCTTATCTCATCCCCAGGATTGCGGTACGGCATGCAGGTTTGGCAGAGCACGGTGTGCTGGAAGGCGAGATGCTCTAGGGTCTCGGTTGCAATGGAGACGCTGGCCTCCAGGCTGCGTTTCTCTACCAGAGTTAACTGTCGTGGGTGTTTGCGCGGTTTTCGTTCAGGCGCGTTTGGATTACCGGCAATTTTATTGAGGCTGGAATCATGTGCTTCCTTTATGTCTTTCATAGAGTCATCTCTATTCGCAGGTACTGTTTACTCGGTCTCCCAGGTTTCCATGCCCTTAAGTTATCGACCGAATCTCGAACAGAAAAAGAGCCCTTTTACGGCTCTCTGAAGAGTTAGGAAAGGGGGAGATGCAGGCGCCCGACTTCGCATAACGCCCGTTCCGCGAAGTAACCCTTCTGTTCGTGCATGACCGCTCACGACCCGGCGTCACCCGCCGGGTGACAGGCGTGTCGGGTCGGCCCCCGCACAGGGCCTCGCGCTTGACCGCCGCTAGATTCCAAGAGGACCATGCCGCCATGCCCCTGACTCCTGCGAACCCCATCGCGATCAAGTATGAGACCTTCGGGGAACCGACCGCACCGCCGGTATTACTCCTCATGGGACTGGGCGGCCAGCTCATCCATTGGGATGAGGCCTTTTGCCGGCGGCTTGCGGGGCTCGGACGTTATGTGATCCGCTTCGACAACCGTGATGTCGGGCTCTCGACGCAGCTCGACGAGCTCTCTGCCCCGGATACGCGCCACTCTGTCCACGCATGGCTTGAGGGACGCTCACCGGCCGCCCCCTATACCCTGGATGATATGGCCGATGATGCTGTCGGATTACTGGACTGGCTGGGGATTGCCCGGGCACATGTCGTGGGAACCTCGATGGGTGGCATGATCGCCCAGTGCATGACGATCCGCCATCCGACACGCGTGCTTTCGCTCACCTCGATCATGGCCGATGCCGGGGAACCGGCCGTTCCCGAACCGGAGGCCATGATTGCCTTCGAACCGCCCGCCACGGAGCGCGAAACCTACGTGACGCAGGTTCTGAAAATCTTGCGCGCCTTATGTGGACCGCGCTTTGCCGTCGAGGAGCGGGGAGCACGCCAAATGGCGCTGAATGCATTCGATCGGGGTATCCACCCCGCAGGGTTCGCGCGTCAACTGGCGGCAATCGTCGCCTCCGGCAGCCGTCGGGAAGCGTTGCGCTCCGTACGAGTCCCCGCGCTGGTGATTCACGGCGATGCCGATCCTTTGATCCCGCTCGCCGGAGGGGTCGAGACCGCGCAGGCAATCCTCGAGGCCAAGCTCCACATCATCCCGGGCATGGGCCACCAGCTGCCACCGGCGGCATGGCCTGGAATTCTCGAGGCCATCGGTGCGCACACCCAGGGAACCGCCTGAATCCGGAAGGCACGGGTACCAGACCGTAGAGTGATCGGACAGGGATGCAGGAACGAGGAGTTGAAGCTCCCATCCGGGAGCGTTGCCTCCCCCCACGAGGGGACGCTCAGAAAGAACGAACTCATTTGGCGTAAAGATTTCCGATGAACTCCGAGAACCTTGAATTCGAAATACTTGATTCGCTCATGGTAGTTGACAAGCCGCCTCGTCCCGTCGCGCAAGCCAAGTACATACAGAAAGTCTGGCAAGTGCTCGATCTGATTGCGCAGGGATGCTCCGTTTCAAAAGCCTGCCGGAAGGTCGGGCTATCCAACTCGACGCTATACGCGGTAATGAAGCGATACCCGAAAATCAAGTCTCTCTACGAAAAAGCGCAGCGCCGATGCTGTGACGCGCTGGTGGACGCCCTGCTCGATATTCACGACCTGGGACGGGCAGAGCTGGGACTTGGTGCGGACAGAGGGTAGCGCCATGACATTCGAGTTCGCGACCGTCGGTCGCATCCTGTTCGGTGAAGGCGTCCTCGACCAAGTAGGCGCCCTAGCGTCCGAGCTGGGCAGCCGAGTACTGGTAGTAGGCGGCGGAACCCCGGCGCGGAGCGAGCCCCTGCTGGCCCTGCTCGCGGACCGGCGGCTACCGGTCAGTACCCTTTCCGTCATCGGAGAACCCACAGTGGCGGCGGTTCTAGAAGGTACAGAGCAGGCCCGCGGTTGCGGCGCCGATCTAGTCGTCGGCATGGGGGGTGGCAGCGTCATCGATGCGGCCAAGGCTATCGCCGCCCTGCTGGCCAATCCCGGTGATCCTTTTGACCACTTAGAAATCATCGGACACGGGCGGCCCTTAGCCAACCCAGCCGCGCCGCTCATCGCTATCCCCACCACCGCGGGAACCGGCTCTGAAGTAACCCGCAATGCCGTACTCTCGGCACCCGAACAAGGGATCAAGGTGAGCCTGCGCCATCGATCCATGCTACCCAGGATTGCCCTTGTCGATCCGGTACTCACCTACACCGTACCGCAGACGATTACCGCCGGCACTGGCTTAGATGCCCTAACCCAGTGCCTGGAGCCCTTCGTTTCCCATTCATCCACTCCCCTCACCGACGGCTTCTGTCGCGAAGGGATGCAGTGTGCGGCACGCTCCCTGCGCCGCGCCTTCTATGCGGGCTCGGATGCCGAGGCGCGCCGGGACATGGCCCTGGCCAGCCTGTGCGGCGGCCTAGCCCTGTCCAATGCCAAGCTGGGGGCGGTTCATGGCTGTGCCGCTCCCATCGGCGGTATGTTCCATGCGCCCCACGGCGCCGTCTGCGCACGCTTGTTGCCCTCCGTGATGGAGACCAATGTACGCGCCCTGGAAGAACGTACCCCCGCTGCGCCGGCCTTAGCCCGATACCGAGAGATTGCGGCCATCCTCACCGGAAATGCCACCGCCAAGGCCTCCGACGGCATCGCCTGGATTCGGGCACTCAGTGACGAGTTGGCCGTGCCCAGCCTCACCGACTATGGCCTGACCCGGAGTCGGGTGGCCGCTATCGTGGACAAGGCTATGCTCTCCAGCAGCATACAGGGAAATCCGATCACTCTGACCAAAGCGGAACTGACGGCCTTGTTGACCCACGCCTTGTAACAGGAACCGAGGTCACGTCGGTAGTGGTGTTCTTTAACAGAAGGTAGGTTGGGCCGCTGTGCGGTCCGGTAGACCTCGACTATTCTCGTGCCTGGCCTTCCCCTTGCACCAAGAGGCATAAGCCGCCCCCCGGCGTTCGCGCTCCGCCTGCATCATCGTAGCTGCCCCGGTGGCTAATGCGCGGTCAGTCGCACAAATCACGAGAGAAGTTGCAACAGGCTAATTGCGTGCGCATTTTTGCCGAGCAGATCACCGGTGCCCGGAGAGATCAGCCCGAATTGGAGCGCTTGCTTGATTACCTTCGATCCGGAGATGTGGTGGTTGTGACGCGGCTCGACCGGTTAGCGCGGAGTACCCGCGATCTGTTGGATATCGCCGAGCGTCTACGGCGCATCGGGTCCGGGTTGCGGAGTTTGGCGGAGCCTTGGGCCGATACGACGACACCTGCCGGCCGCATGGTGCTCACCGTGTTTGCGGGGATTGCCGAGTTCGAGAGATCGTTGATCGCCGAGTGCACGAAGACAGGTCAGCCACAGTCGAGCAGTGGTCGCTCCTCAGTCTCGCGCCGGGGGCTATATCCAAGGCAGTGGCTTACAGGATCATTGAGGAGATCTGATTTTTTCTGGGCGGACGTGGCCGCATTCCGCAGCGATTCCGACGAGCCGCTTCAGGCCGTTGCTATTACCAGGCCTCCCTGGCCCGGTGAAGGCGAGGCCTACGAGGTTGAGGGAATCTGGTGAAAACGGCAATCTGAGGCACGGATAGTCTCTAGGATTCCGATTACGGTCGAAGGAGTCTTCTAGAGGTTCTCAGGCACTTCTAATCAACATTCCGCCATCCACTACATGATCATGTCCGGTAATAAAAGAAGCACCCTCGGTGCATAGCCACAAAGTCGCGGTAGCGACCTCTTCCAGTCAGATCGGCTTGTGAGATTTTGGCACGGTAGGTCGTGCAGACGTATTTTGGATCGCTATAGTATAGATACTATTCCACTTGATGGTATTGGTTAAAAAGAAATGCTACTTTCTTGGTGACCGCAACTCGGCTGTTGGTTTCTCCGATAGTTTGAACAGCCCCAATGACCTGTCGAGCGCTTTCGCATCTCACCTGAACATTTCAAACACATGGGAACCTTCCACCCACAAGTAATACAAGTTTTAAAGCGCCCTTCTTTCATCATGGCGCTGTCACACTTGGGACAGCAGGTTTCTCTATATGTACATCGCTTGTAATTGGAGCAACCGAGAAATTTTTGTTGTGTACCTTGATTTGTTCTTAGAGTGAGTGTTCCAGTAGTGCAGGACGGACAGTTGATATTTTGATACTTAATCTGCTCGATAGGTGTCTCAAACTCATCAAGACAGAGTTCGTATTGATCCTTTTCTAAAAGTTCTGTCATAAAGACGCTAGCTTTTGACATATCTGCGATTAAGTATGCCCGCTTCTTGGCACGGGTAATGGCAACATAGAACAAGCGGCGTTCTTCCGCATTTGGATAAGATTCTTCTGGTGGCAGATATAACTCAAGCAAAGGGTGTGTTATCCTTTCAGAAGGGAATCCGTTCTTACCTTTTTCTAGCCCGACTACTATCACAAAGTCTGCTTCCTTCCCTTTGCTACCGTGCATGGAAATTTGATTGACTTTTAATTGCTGGTACTGCTTCGAAGTTTTTGCCAACTTGGATTTATCAACCAGAAAGTTATATCGACTGATAACGTATACTGACGAAGGTTTATCAGAAATAGCCGAAATACGCTCAAGAGCTTTATCAACATGATCTAAATTGCAGCTATCACTTGCTCTTAGAATGGATACCGCAGGTTTATGGACTTGTTCGTGTGTAACTAACTGTTTCTTTTCTTGTATGGGATTACGAGTAACAAATTTGGTAGCCACATCACAAATGCTATTATTGAACCGATAAGTCTTGTCGAGATTAACCAAAGAATAGTCGCCAAATTCTACACCAAAACTAGTCGTGTAGTTAAGATCACTTCCTGTAAATCGGTAGATCGATTGCCAATCGTCACCGACACAAAATACAACACATTCTTTTGCATAGTTTCGTAGTGCTTTGACTAAGTTTGCCCGTGATGAAGAGATATCCTGAAATTCATCAATTAAGATATATCTCCAAGAAGGTGTATATCGACCTTCAGATACATACCGTGTGGCACGGTGGATCATATCGTTGAAATCAATTTCATCTTTCTGTCTTAATGTTTGTTCGTATTGTTCAATGATTGGCACGAGTAGATCGAGTGCCGCCATCGCTTGGTCGGAATCCTCCGCACGGCGTGCTATATTGACGGCTTCATCTATCGTCGCACATTGGTTTTTGATATTTTCTAGCAGGTCAGATAGCAGTTTAGAAAGCATGGAAATCCGTCCAAGTTCTCTAAGCGTTTCAAGAACACCCTCTTCTGGAAATGGATTAAGTTCCACACCATAGTTTCCTAACTGATCCGCAAGGCTATCCAGCAAAATTCCTTCTTGTTTTTCGTAATGGAAGGTCTCAAGGCATATGGTGTCGTTTTCCTGATGGGTCTGACGCTTCCATTTGATACCATCGTTATATTTTTTAGAATCAATGTACGGAGCAGTATTGCTGTTTCTGTCTATCCCGTAATGCTCAAGGTAGATGCCGTGCTCTGTCAAGTAAAAATCGGGTTTGTACTGGCGGAATTCGAGCGTTTGAGTCTTAATTCTATATAGTGCTTCGTATTGATACTCGATACCATGAACAAACAGGAAGTTTGCGATTAAGAGTTCACCATGGCTTTTAACAACATCACCTTTTAATGAACGGATGTCGTTTGCTTCCAAATATTCCAGATACTCTCCCTTGGTCTTGAAGTCAAATGGATTTGCATCGGGGCATAGGTATTTCTCAAAATAGGTAACGGCTTTTTTCTTATAATCCTCTTGCGTCAACAGTTGATTCAAACAGTCATCGATATACTTATTACGTTTTTTGTCGTCGGTTGCAAGATCGGAAATACCAGGCGATTTTTGATCAACGAACGTAATGATAGCCTTTCCAAGGCTGTGGAAAGTCGATGCTCGAATAGATGAGTTATCTAATTTGCTTTCGATGCGTTCCTGGAGTTCTTTAGCTGCTTTATTGCCAAATGCCAATAATAGGATTTCTTCGGGCTGGGCTTTTCCACTTTTTACCAGATATCCGGCCTTTCCGACCATAGTGCTGGTTTTGCCTGTGCCTGCACCAGCAAGCACCAGATTATTATCGTTGTCAACGACACAAGCTTCACGCTGTTTATCGGTAAGTGGATTGCTTTCAACGGTATCGAACAATGACCTGAACCGTTCGGATTCTTTGCGGACAAAGGCTGATCGATAGTTTTCAAGAAGATTGTCATCTTTACTGAGTATTTGATCAATAAAGTTGAATAGCTGTTCTTTGTCGCTTGGCAATAGTGATGGTGGAGGTGTTTTTTTATAATTTTCTTTAATGCCTCTAGCCATCTGCTGAATCTGTTGGTACTTTGACGATCTGACATAACAGTTAGCCATATAGTGAGTGGCTTTCTGTTGAAACTCCTGCACGGGATTTATCCGGCTGAGATACCACGCCCGATAGCATTCAGTCAGGAAGCTTGTGGTTTGATTCTTAGGAAGCCATCCAAATTGTTTATCCCCGATAGCCAGAGTGGCAAAGATAAGTCCTTCTGTTGCGGATGGGGGATCGGTAAGATCAGAAAAGACAAGTGTATAGGTTTCGCTCTTTGAACTGGCTAAAAATTCGCCATTTTCAATTTCAAGAAATAGCCGCGCTCTCCCAAGTAGACCGGCTAACCAGTGTGATTTAATCTTCATCGACATAAAGTACTATTTATATCGGATATTAGGCTGATTTAAGGCGCCGTTTCTTGCCCTTCTGGGGCACGCTTTCTCGACATGCACGCCACCCTAAATCGAAGAGGAGCACATTACATCTCAAGCTGCTTGGCGATTTCGAGCGCGCGGCGCTTGCTCCACATTGCACGTCTGGTCGTAATTGATCGCCGAGCGCAAGAGGCGGGAAGCGGCCTAAACGTGCGGGGTAGGGCCGGCTCGCCCCGCATCCATCCTTTTTGGTATTCTTCCATCCGTGCCAATTCCACAATCGCTTGCGGTGTATCCTGATTCCCTACTATGAGTGCGTCTCGTGTGAGACCAATCCGTACCGAACAGGACCACGCCCGCGCTCTTGCTCGCATGGATGCGCTCATGGATAGAGAGCGATCACCGGCCGAGGATGACGAGTTTGACACGCTCGCATACCCTCGTTGAGGACTATGAAGACTGGCATTTCCCGGTGGATGACCCCGATCCTATCGATGCAACCGAATGCCGCATAGGGCAACAATAGGCGAAGCCATGCCTCGGAGATCGCAGAAGGCGGCCTTCCCGTCGCAGGACAGGAAGCTGAAAAAAGAAAAGAAGGAACGGAAGGAAAGAAAAGACGCGTTGGCGCAACGCGAGCTTCCATCCAGGTCCTCACGATATCTATCCAAGGGCTCGTCGGAATACGGTGATTGAAGTGTTCGCCTATCCGTCCCGCAACCTCTCAGCGTCCGTACCTGAACTTCTCAGGTCACGAGACGACCCCGCAAAAAACAAAGGCCCAGTGACCGAAGTCGCTGAGCCTTTGCAGTTCCCGGTTAGTGTTAGACGCACTGCCGAGAATGCTACGTACTTTACCCCCACAGGCAATGATAGTAGCAAAGAAAAATCTACACTTTCCTGAACTAGGTTTCAACCTAGTTGATAACAGGTTTTTTACCGTCGGCATCCCTGCGCCGGCGGATAACCGGGATGCCTCCAAATCCTCCAAATCCCGAAAGTCCCGGAAATCCCCGAAAAATAGCGCCTTCCAGTCCAGGCTATCCAAGAAAATCGCGGCCGCTCTTAAGAAGCAGGATTCCTTCGAGTCCTCCCTCACGCAGGCCATCTTCGGGGCGCACTCAGAAACCGCCTTAGGCGGCCCTCAGCGCCCCACGAGCGCGCTTCCTTCCAACCCTTACTCAACCCCTTCCCTGTCCCCCACACCTCGCGAGAGGCGCCGTGGCAGCGGTAACCGCTGCGGGCACGATCCGAAAAATCCAAAGCTCCTCGACATCCCGATACCGGAAAATCGCCCAAAATTCATCCAGGAAGCGGCAAGAAAATTACTGTCACACGTTGAAAAAACCGGATTACTGCCGGTTTTAAATTTCCACGCCGACGGACGAAAAGTCCGCAGCGAGCGCCGCGACGGCATTGGCATGCTTCTCGTCGCTCTGGTGCTGCGTATGGATTTAGCTACCGGGCACGTGGGCTTCCCAACGGAAAATGGATTCTTCAACTACACCATGGACCACCTAGCGACCTGGGCGGGGTTAGGCGAAAGGCGCGCGGCGCGGGTCGTAGCGACGCTCAAGGACGCCGGGTATCTCGCCGTATCCCAAATCCGGGAACGGTTGAAGGATGGCTCCTATAGAAGTTTTTCCGCGATCAAGATCGTTTCCACCACGCTCTTCGACGCTCTGGGACTCCGTGGCTGGCTTGACAAGGAACGCGCGAAAGCTAAAGAGCGGCTCAGGAAGAAACAGAAAGCCTATGAGAAGGCATGCGCCAAAAGAGGGGCAACGATGATGAAGCGGCTGACCGCACAAATCGCCGGAATGGCCCCAACAAGTCCTACCCGCCATGCAGACGAAAAGGCTCGGGAGAAGGCAGCTAAAAATTGGCCGACGCCCGTGCAAACCATCA
>Ga0209788_1000395_pt1 | contig 11484 bp, 12 predicted proteins | sample WorMetLIZISLAND1_2_FD_187415 | JGI IMG/M metagenome (GOLD analysis project Ga0209788, IMG submission 187415) | Marine gutless worms symbiont microbial communities from Max Planck institute for Marine Microbiology, Germany - Olavius clavatus LIZARD... ...
CAAACCGCATTAGGTGGTCTAACTATAAAACTTCCGGTTGCAAATTTCCTATAGTGTACATGTGCCAAAAATTATGCAAATTGCCTGGCAGTAGACAAAGTTATAGCAAAAACAAAAAGGGTGCCCATTTTTTTGAAACACAGTGTATATGCCCAACAAACGTATGTATTATGTAACATAAAATAAATAAAACTAAAAGATTATTTTTAACACTTGCAAAATGACTAAAAAAGCAATAACAGAAGGCAGTAAATGAGGTGATCAGAGCTGGTATAACAGACCTTTGTGGCTGGCTTTCTTTCGAGTGTTTCCAACTCCAAGCTTCTCTCCACAGTCTACAAAGAACACCGCTGCATCTTCAGAGAACATCGTCTCCAGGTGTCGGTCATCGGCAATCATGGGATGACAATCCAGGTGAAGCCAGCAGCCGTTCTTTCCAGGTATCACCTTCTCTACCTTCAGCCGTTCCAGGTCACCCCTCATCACATCGGTAATATTTTGTCCAATCAGAGAAAAGATCGACAGCACATCAGGAAGAGCCTTCGATACAATGCACGTGATGCTGATGTGAATCAATAGCTGAATCAACTCAGTAATCCCGGGACTTTTCATCACGTTCATTGTCCGTGTAAAAAATTCCTCCATGTCAGCGTAGACGTCGCGCAGTGGATAGCGGTAAAGTTTGACCGACGCCGGATCAGCATTCAGCAGTGACTCGCGGTACTTCTCAAACAGCCCCGTCTCATCTGACCACACCACTTCCGACCAAAACAGGAACTTGCCTTCCACAACCGCAGCATCAGATCTGGTGGTTCCACAAGCATAGAATATGACTGGATGATCGTGAAGCAGTTCTTTCAGCTGGTGTTTTGTCATGTGTTGATCTAGAAACACGTACACTGCCGTCATATGCTGCAGTGACGTTCTGAATGTGACAGCAGTAGACAACTGACCACGTCGGTCACACCAAGACTTCAGCAGCTCAGCAGTGAAGTCAACACTGATGCTTCGCTGAATGCCGAGGAATGTAGCCAGAGTGCTTGTTGGAAGTGGGTTTGGCACCAGGTATGACACGTGACCTGCAAGCAGTCGCTTTGCTTCTGGAGATCGGACAAACAACTTGGAACCGATTTCCAGACGTACAGAGGACCGATCACCGACTTCTGCAGGCAACCACGCTACATTCTTCAACATCATTCCAAACGTGGTGCACACTTCTCGGACTTCGTGTCCCGATGTATTCAGCACCTGTAACAGTTGCAACCTTATACTGAGCATGCAATAAGTTTGTTCAAAGTGCAAAAAAACAATCAATAAAATCAATACATGGTACAAGTCGCTCCAACGCCTCGCCCCGCCGTACCTATCCGACGACTGCCAACTTGTCACGGACGTAGGACGTCGGCACCTCCGATCAGCTGATGTCCACACATGTACGGTCCCCCGAACACAGTCAAGGCTTGGCGATAGAAGTTTTGGGGTCGCCAGACCACGGCTGTGGAACAGTCTGCCTGCTGAACTGCGACAGCAAGACATTTGCCTCACCGAGTTTAGGCGGATACTTAAGACATTTTTGTTCGCTGAGACTCGGCGCATTGCGACTTCTTTGTTTTAATGGCGCCGGATGTAAGCACTCTTACTTACTTACTTACTTTACTTACTTACTTATTGACAGACAACCAAATGTGTCATTACTAATTACACAGTAATAACAACAATAACAAAACTAGCATAGTGACGTATGTGAAGCTACATGCTATCTTTGGCCTGCCTCTAAGTCTAACATATGACACTCTGTAATCAATCAATATTTTCACCAAAGCATTCTCATCCTCTCTCAAACACTATCTAATCTATCCTCTTACAAATTAATTTGCAAAGCAACTGCATGTGTCAGATGTGACAAACATGAAGTCTATCAATGAATTTTCAGATGAAGTGTCCCTAACAAACTCCATAATGTACAGATAGTGACTGGTGTTGAGGTCACTACTGGAAATTGTTTCCCCGATGTTTGGGAAATATTGCCTGATGCCGAAGGTGGAAGGTAATACTCCCCAAATTGAGTCCCTATCTGTTTTGTTATACCTCATAGCAATATGGTACGAAAAAATACAAATACACAACAAAGTCACAGCAAACAACCAATGAGCTAATACCGACGTCAAAGACTCACGGTGCATTATTTGGATTGTTTTGTTATACCTCAAACAATATCAATAATATCACAAAATCAGACGTAAACTGCGCGAGTAATAATGATGTCACTCATGTAGATTTTGCAAGGTCTGCTTATTCTTCGGATTGGCTCGAAATAATCAAATATTATTTGGCGATAAAAACGTCTTTGAATGCGGTTAGAAATATTTATAAAAATAGGAATCTACCTATTTCATAAGAATTATTCCATACTTTGACGAGAGATATGCGTATGAAGCGTAAAAGTGCAATTTAGATTTGTCAGTGGAGTGATTCCAACTGTTGTTTAGAAAAATCAAACTAACATGAATAATTAATAAAAGGACTATTGATATACATGAATATTCATGAAGGCACAAGTGTGTTGTGAGGGCACTAGCGAGATTTATTGACCATCACGTGACACAATTTCGACCAATCGCAAGCATGCATTTCGAGATGAGATATAACAACAATAATTATAATACAGATATATCTAGTCTGATGAACTATTTCATTATATGTTACAAATGGCAGCAGCAGCAGCATGACCGACCTGAGTGACCGTGTAGCGTTTAAAGCTGCTGTCCCAGAGTCTGTCGAGCAATTCAAACAACACACACATCTGTTGAAACAGAGACGACCGTTCAGTGTTGAGTGTCACCAGTGCGGCAAACTCATGACATTCATAGTCGTGTATTGTGTACTCACCAGCTGGCAGCACTGCTGTGTACTCAGACCACGGCGATGCAGACTACAACACAACACCGTAATATCATCATGTCTTTTTATTTTGCCCGGTTTAACCCGGGCATATACCTAGCCAAAAAGAACGGCTAGGTATATGCCCGGGTTAAACCGGGCAGAATAAAAAACACAACCAATATCAACGGAACACACATTACATGATCAAAATACAATGTACAGAATTATTGACAGAATAGACAAATAGTGATGAATGGTGAAATGACACTGACCCACAGGAACTCTGGAAAAGCTAAAGAAAAACCAAAACAATAATAACAGTAGTACTAGTAATAACAATATCATCATCAGGATTTCATCATCATCAGGATTTTTAGTGGCCTAAATAATAAAAATTATCGCTAGGTCCACAGTTGAATAAAGCAAGAAGCAAATCAGATGACTAAGTCCGGATAAGACGAAGCGGAAGAATGTTCCAGAAGTTGGCATTGGAAACTGGAAAAGTCCATTTGCCGATGGCGAATGGCAGTACTGCAAGTTGGTTGGAGGGAGCCCACCGGAGTCTCTGCCACGATGGCACATCAGCAACAGGGGTGAAGTATGACTACAGATACAGTGACGCACTGCCATTCACAGCTCGGTAGGTCGTTACGGCGATCTTGAACAGGATGCACTCTGGAACGTGAAGCCAGTGGAGACTGATGAGCGCGCGTCAGTAATGTGCTCGGAGCGCCGTATCCCGAATATGAGCCTTGCTGCCATATTCTGTACCGACTGAAGACGGCGAATCAAGTTGACAGGCAACCCAACCAACACACTGTTGCAGTAGTCAAGTCGGCTGAGAAATAGTGCAACGACCAGCAACATGAAGGGCACGTTGATGAAGTTCAACAACGAAGTCGAACCCCTCTCAGAAGACGGCATCACAGATGCAGATATTTACCGGGACTGCTTACGCACCCTTCACAGCCAAGCAGTCATCGATGCAAGAGCGAATTTTGTACCAAACAGAGTCCTTGGAGCTTCACCACCTGATATCTCACCCCTCGAAAATCTGCTCCCTCGGTCAGTCTGCACCACACTTGCCCAGTTGCGTTCCGGTCACTGTCTGCTCTTGAACAGTTACAAGGCCCGCATCACCAGTGGCATATCAGATGTTTGTCCGCAGTGTGGAGTGGCACCACACTCCGTAGAGCATCTGTTCAACTGTCAAAGCAACCCCACGCAACTCACAGTGCAAGATTTGTGGGATGACCCGGCCGCTGTCGCAGACTTCCTCAACCTGGATAACTGACGAAAGGAGACGAGTCGCCGGGCTATCACAACAACAACGACGACCAGCAACTGGAAAACAGCAGTCGGTACCTGACGTCGAATATACACCCCGTTCCAAAAAAGAAAGCCTCCAAACTTTGGCAGTAACTTCGTCATATCTTAACCGATTTTAAAAATTCTTTCACTGACAGACTCAGCAGGAAATTTGCTATACATACAAAACACACTCGGTATGGAACAATAATATGTCAGTCCTACCAGCTGAGACTGACTACATGTGTGCGTCTTCTGTCGGACTGCTAGGAACTCCAGCACACCAAGACTTGTCAGGAAATCTTTCCATTTCTGCACGGATATCTTTGACATGTTCAGATAGCAACTATCCACCAAAGTCCAGTTATAACCTACAGAAGTACATTAAGTCCAGTTATAACCTGCAGAAGTACATTAAGTCCAGTTATAACCTGCAGAAGTACATTAAGTCCAGTTATAACCTACAGAAGTACATTAAGTCCAGTTATAACCTACAGAAGTACATTAAGTCCAGTTATAACCTGCACAAATACATCAACTAATTTAAACTCAGTTAAATACTAATATCTTTATTTTTTGCCCCAACAACAACAACAAGATAAGTAGCGATATAGGATCAGTTCCAGACCCAAAATCTACTTTGAAAACATAACAAGAACAACACCCACGGGAAAAAGCATGAGACGTGTAAAAAGCCTCACTCAAAAAAATTCCCAAATTTTTCTCGGCTGTTTACAACCAAACATAGAGTTAACAACAGAAAAACTGGTCACCGCTTAAAGAAAAAGTAAGTAAAGACAATAAGACTGCAGCCTTGTGTGACCTGGCAACATGCCGCTGAGATTCAACCCGGAGTATGCGAAACTAAAGTGAACAGGGTCATCAGCGGGTCGTCGGAGACCGTCATTGGTTAGAAGAACTGCGAGTGACTTCAGCTCATTGATGTCAATGACGGAAGGCTGCGTCTGTAACTCCTCCAGTATATAGAGCACGTACATCACTACGACCTTCTCAGACTTGCACTACACACAGGCACAGTGCACACATGTAACTCAATGGGCACATTCAGAATCAAACATCCCATCAATCCGATGAATCCAATCTCGTCAAATATGTTCAGATTCAAATCTGCACGAAAGACCTCCCACTCAGAATCAAATCCAGATCTGCTTGGAGGTGTCTGGGAAAAATTGACTTCATGGAGAGATTTTTGAAAGCCACACCCATGATGCTGCATCATCATGTGATGTAAACAAGCCAATCAGTAAGCATTGTTTGGGGCACACCATATGATGTAACAGTGTACGTCACGGCAATAAAAATGGCGTTCAAGCTAACGAATTCATTCTTTTTCATCATACTGCATCAATCTTGCCTAACAAATCTGTACAGATCTAGATCGATCTGAATTGCTGATTCTGAATGCAACCACTAGAGCAGTGTTACATAATGTCTATTCAGTGTTTTGCTGCTGTTAGTTGTGTGACAGGGAAATCTTTGGCAATTGTACTTTCAGCCATCAGGCACGTACTGTTGGGGGTTTGGCGGCCTGAAACTCACTGCCAGATGATCTCTACAACCTGTCACTTAACAGTGACAACTAGCTGTAGATGAGGTCTGAAGGCAGCACCATTTACTCATGTACTCAGTGCAACAGAGATGCTGCTGAATTGACAGTATATAAATTCATTACTGATGCTGACATTGACGTTTAAACAGGACATTCTACAGAAAAACTGCCCTTCCTGTCACAAGTCAGTCAATATCTATTCTTATTTCTAAAACAGACAGAAATACACACAGACCAACTGCTACTGCCACCGGAGAATATTTTTGATTTTGTTTAACCAGCCGTCCTTTCCAGTGTTATCCCAGGTTAGGCTGGCCCAAATGCACAACATAAGAAACACAGCCACAGAGTTTTTAAAGCCTGTCACCCAACCAACTACATCAAGGCACTGAAGAAAACCACTAACAAACAAAAAGTGTATTTTACTCTATACAGCAGTGACAGGTAGTACAAAGTACACATCTAGTCCGATGGTTTTGTCCACAGTGGCTGGCCAATGTAACGACATCACGAAGACATCTGGTGTCTGTACAATCAGACAATTATTAATAACTAAAATTTTATAATAATCCATAGAATATTAGAACTGTTTACAACAACGTTCACCTCCCAAGCAGCCGAGCGAAGTGTCGGTAGAATGTGATGATGAATCATATCAGCCGGAGTGAGTCGTTTGACGCCGACCTGCTCCAGTAGACGGCAGATCTGTGGTTCGGAGACGGCGTCACCAAGTAACAGTGGGTGAACAGTCTCAATATCACGCTCCAGCACTGACAAACTCTCTACATACAGCAGTACACACAGCAGTCTGTTAAAGGCCAAAATCCATTACACCAGTTTCCCTGTAGCAAGTCCGCAACAAGTTGGTGACTTCCAGGTAGCAAGTCCACAACAAGTCTGCAACATAAACAACATGTCCGTAACAAGTCTACAACAAGTTGGCGTGGGCAAAAGTACATTGTGTGTGTTGTGTCATGTCATTTCCCCATTCCATTACAACGACTTGTTGGCTGCCAACTTGTTGCAGACCTGTTGCGGACTTGTTGGCCATGTCGCAACAAGTCCATAACAAGTTGACAGCTTCCCCATCTACGGGGAAACGTGCGTAATGGATTTTTGGCACAACTCTACACTAAATCAAACATGGCTCGGCTGAAATGAATGACAGAAATGACCCAAGGCCAACCCAACAGCTACCAGTTAGTCACATTGACGACCTTAGTCATTGTGTTGTTAATACACACGTAAAATTAATAATTCATCATCTATCATCAGTATCACTAAATAATTACTGTCATCTTCATTGTCAAGATGACAAGAAGCTCAGCTACTGCAGAGAAAAAGCGCGTCAGCTGCCCACATGGAGGGGGCTAGTGAGCTGGGGGGCTAGTCCCCCCAGCTCACTCCCCCTCCACCCCCTCTCACTACATCTATGCGTATGGTCGAATCCGAAAGCCACAACGTACGTATGTCAAGTGTGCCGTCCGCAAAGCACACTTTAAGATGAATCGGGCATTCAAGGTCATTCAAGGTCATCCTTATTGGTGCCGGCAGGAATCCAGAATGGTCTGTTGTCGTAAAGTGCAATTAATGCCGACGTTATTTCGGAAACTTACGAAGATACTGCAACGGGATAACGGCAAATTCGTCGATTTCAACGACCTCACGCACGTTTGAAGACGTGCCAGCAAGAAACGCCTTCGAATATCTACAAATGATTTATATTGCCAGAAACTAGAGTTATTGATCTACATTTTTGCCGCTGATATTGTGGGTCTACATTCATTAGTTTTTACGTAATTATGTTTCAAATTCGAACCCTCTGAATCTAAAACTGCTAGTGCGAAAACCGAGTTTTACGTGAAATGGCGACTCAAGTCATTATAGGTCATTCATTATGCAATCAGTCATAGGCCAACAAAGGGTAGCATATCGTCATATAATATTGCTGGCATTATCTCTGAAGTTTCCGAAGAAGTAGCCACTCAAATCACCAAAAATTGCCGTCGTCAACAACCCCACTCTCATTTGAGGTCCCTGCCAGGAGGAACCCCTGCAAGTATCCACATATACCTTATATTTCCAGAAACCACAGCCTACATTTTTGTCGCTGCATGTATGGGTCTATCTTCATTCAAATTTGTGCAGTGGGCTCCAAAAAACACATCTTTTCTGCACCAGAGTGCATTTTGGCCGTTCAAGGTCGTTCAGGGTCATCCAAGGTCGATGATTATGGTACCAGTCGAAAGCGCGTATATGACTTCCTATTAGTCGGTCATTGTGAGTATGGTCCTATCTTGCACCGTTTCTGAGATACAGTGACTTATTGGCTAAAAAGTGCCTATTTTTGCTACATTTTTGCTACCCCTCTCTCATTCGGCGCCCTCGCTCCCTATGTTCCCTTTGGAATTTCGCGTTGAAGTTGACTGTCAAGAAACTAGAGTCATGGGGCTATCCTCCAGTGAAGACCGCATGATCGTAGCTAGAGTCGTTTTGGCATGATACCAGCGTGTGACGGACAGACGGTCGGACAGAATCTATCATAGCTAATACAGCGCTCTGCATAGCAAGCTATGCTGACGCGCTGTAAAAATGATATTACAATAAAAATGTTATACAGTGACCCTTGTACAAACTCTAACTACTGCATGAACTCTTGCAATGGCTGTCATGATTATCGTAACAGCCTCAGAAACATACACCCACTGAACTTGTACTATCACCATTAGACCTACTATTACTCGTAATATTACTAAGCCTATCGTTACAATAATGTATAAAAAAACTGCAAACAATTTATTTACTGTTGTATAAGCGACAGATAAAAAACTGCAAAAAGATAAAAAGTATAAGCACGAACGTATCTGTTAGCTTATACGTATAATCTGTCATATTAGCCAGATAAATGTATAAGCTAATGCACAGAGTTCGTGCTTATACTTTTGATTTTTGCAGTTTTTTTATCTGTCGCTTATACAACACTAAATAAATTTACGTTTTGGGGGGTTTTGACCCCTAAACATTATTTTTCGTCATCGAGACCCCCAAAAGGCACTTTCTTGGCGGAAACCGCGTCATATGAGCCATTAAGTGTCGCAATCGGTCGAGGGGTCTCATCAGGATGGCGTGACAAGAATACAAAAGGGGAGAACCAATTAGGTGACAAACTGGCTATTGGCCCCGCCCACGCCCTTAATCCTATCATAACCATATTTTGCATGTGGGGTGGCCCCTGGACATGTTTCTAAAATTTGAGTTTCGGATCAGTCACTCCTCAAATTTCTGAACTATGGGGGTCAAAAATTGCTCCTTCCCATTGACTAGACACATCGCTTATACAACAGCTTGAGGCTACTGCACAAGCTGTGATATGAATATTAACAGTAACATATAACAACCTCGCTTTTCAACTGCTGCCGAGACAGGAAAGAACACAGTGTCAACACTGGCGCTGGTCACACGGCCATTGGTGAGTGGAAGCAGCTTCATCGTCTTGAGTTCCGTCAACGTTGAAGCATTATCAGCAAACTCCTCCAGGCTCTTGTGAACACACAGCAACCACTTGGACACCTGGACGATGTTGACTTCATTCAATTCTTCACCTGAGTCACATATACACAGAACATACAATACCGGGTCAAAGTACATCTCACCTGAGTCACATGTGACACCTGGACGATGGTGACTTCATTCAATTCTTCTTCACCTGAGTCGTACAAAAGAAAAAGTGGGCAAGGTCAGTTTTTTCAGCACTTCAGTTGAGTTCCAACGAGCAAAGCTAACAATACAACACCTGGACGAGGTTCACTTTGTTTACAACACCTGAGTCAAGACACAAACAACAAACAAACAACAGAACATACGTATCATGTTGACTATCAGTTATAACAACAGAAGAGAAACAACTACTAGTAGACAGACAAACAGTAGGACAGACAGCTGAAAAGACAGACAGACTCACCTTAAGGATCTTGAGCACAAATCGCATAAAATAAACCATACATCTAGCATCACTACCCTTCACGTCTTCACACAATCCTAAATGAACAAAAAATCACCGTTACAGTATCATATAAATATCATCCCAACATTAAACCAACATTTAATATTAAAACATATAACAGTGGCTAACACAGTAATATCCCACAAAGTAGATAACAATATAAGAGACAACTACCGTCAGCAGGTTGGAGCTGGGCAATGATTGTTTTGCCGATTTCCAGTAGATGTTGAGTAGTGAGTGTTTGGACTCCAAGGCTCGTCACTAGCTGATGGTTCAATGTCGTGGCGATGGTGCGATGAAGGTAGTCGTAGTCAAGATGACGACGAAGCACTGAACTTGACACGACTTCACGGACGAGTGGATCAGACGCAACTACCAGCTGTGATGGTAAACGCCAGTGCATGCCTGCAATACACAGCAACAGCATAAACAGGTGCCACTTTCGGGTTTAGCTACACAGTTTTATCGGCTATTGGCATCATGATGTCCATCCGTCAGATTATCTGTCCATCTGTAACGCTGTGCATTGTGACTCTCAGGATCAGCATACAGGGCTAAAAGTTGTACCAGTATGTTCCTCCTAGCTGCCAACTTCCTATTAGCTTCTTCAGACACTTTTGCTGTAGGACTGATATTGTTTTTATATTATTTTTAGCCTCCCAAATTTCTAACAATGTATAACAGGATGTCTCAGCAACAGCAGGGCTTCTTGTATGACAACTGATACAAAAGTGCACTGATCTGCACTGAGAGATTAACTGTGGAAGTATCACCTGGTGCAAAGACAAACATCTTGACCATCAATGAAAGTGTGATCACAGCATCATATTATTGTATTACCGGTAAATTATATAATTGGTTTAAGGGTAGTGATGTTTCCGTTCAGTTAACTGGTTCTCTATTAACCAAACCAAAACCGACAAGATGGCGGCCAAGTTGGAATCACGGAATCATCATTATCATTGATGTCACTGATTTGACTTTAGACGCTGCCAGTTTCAGCAGCATGTACTAATCAAATGATGTCGTATATAGGCACATCACCATTTATTTACTATTTTTTAGTCTGATGAGTATAGGCCTATGGCCATTGACCATTAATGCGGTGCTAAGGCGTTATGCTGAATTGCAGATCGGCCATTTTCGGTTAACCGGTTACAAATTGGTTAGTGGCTTCGGTTAACCAGTGTTGAAATTAACCGATAAGCGCATCCCTTTTTAAGAGGCTTTATAATTTTAGGCTCCAGCACTTCCCACATTACCTCCGTTTCAGGCAGTTCCATGATCATCCATCAGCTACTGAAGTTGATAACATTTGAACGTTCATACATACAAACTAAATTTACATTAACATCAAATTTATTAAATTCAAACATGGTAAAAACCGTTCATACCCTGTGATGGAAGACACGCCTTGGCGCGCAGCTGCTGCATTATCTGCGCTGCAACTGGTCGGAAGAAGTCCAGAATTTCGTCTTCCAGAGGAATGAACTGAATGAAGCTCAACAATGCATCAATGTCTGTCAGCTCATCTTGACTCTGCCACAAATGTATTATGATGTGACAATACGTATATCATTTGTTGCGTAATTATTACAGCGCGTCAGCATAGCTAGCTATGCAAAGCGCTGTATTAGCTATGATAGATTCTGTCTGACCGTCCGTCACAGTCCGGTATCATGCCAAAACGACTCCAGCTACGATCATGCGGTCTTCACTG
>Ga0209788_1000396_pt1 | contig 11480 bp, 8 predicted proteins | sample WorMetLIZISLAND1_2_FD_187415 | JGI IMG/M metagenome (GOLD analysis project Ga0209788, IMG submission 187415) | Marine gutless worms symbiont microbial communities from Max Planck institute for Marine Microbiology, Germany - Olavius clavatus LIZARD... ...
CGTAACAAATAGGATGGAATCCTATTTTTGCCGTTCTGCCGTTGGTGGACAGCCAATCAGCGTTCTGGTCACTTCAAACGCCGTCAACGGAAAGACGTTTCCAGCAATTCCGTTCTGGCGTGCACCGGCAACGGCAGCTACGGGACGGAAGAACGGCACAACGGAACGGCAGAACGGCAAAACGGAATGCTGGAAACTAGGCATGATCCAGTTATGTGGATCGTCTCTGAACAAAACTGCAGCATCAGCATAGTTGATATCAGTCAGTTGGGTGGTTCCAGTCCCACATCTTTTCTAAGCTGCAGTTCTAATGCAACACTCGGTTGAATCTACTGCCTAACATTATAATGGGCTGGGTTTTTAGATAATCAGATACTTCACTTTCTGCAGCTAGAATAGTTGTGACTTGTGAGATAAAGCTAATACTGACTCCATGTTTATGAAACTTATGTAAGTTTTATATATTTAGTATTTTGGGCTACATGGTGTCTTTTGCAGTACACATTCATTTTGACTGTTATGTGACCATGTGAAATGCTGCAGCAGGTGGGTTCAGTGGGTTGTGATGACTGCTTGGTACTGGGAGCCCAATCCCATCAACACACTGGCCACATGACCACACTGCCTACTAGGCTTCCAACCAAGCAGTCACCCACGATAATCACTGTTCACTGGTTTGTGACGACGGGATTCACTGCAGTACGGGCGGAGCATCGATGTCAGTCACTGCATTCTGCTGTTACATGTTTATGCCGTAGCTGAGGGAGGGTGACAGGCGGGCATGTTGCTGCAGTGACTGTGAAGTGCAAATGTGTGTCTAACTTGCATCGTATGGACGAGGTATTGGGTAAGGGTGGGTCATATTGACAGTTTTTATGTAATACAATGTGATCAGCTCCTAAGCATCACTGAAATATGTTAGTTAACAACGGTGACAATGATGACAACGATTGCTTGCAATTATTGTTGTTTTGTTAAAATGTTGGTGTGTGTAGTTCATGAACCAAAGTGGAGCTTGGTCCTGGGGTGTACAGGCGCTGTGTTTGGTTGGTTTGCACGGGTGTTCAGTACAGGCTTCATGCTCGACGACAGGAGAGAACAGTTGGTCTACATTAACAAAACTCTTGATATGAAGAAAATTGAACATCTTGATCCATTCAAGACTGCGTCCGATGTGAATGTGTGATTTCTGAGTATTACTGACCTGACTGTTATTGTTAGTCAACTCAACTAGAGATATATTGTAGGTGAAGCAGTTTAAAATTCACAGTTAAAATTACAGTGACACATCATGTAGGTGTTAATATCGTAACATTGATGTTGACTGCTTGTGAATACAGAGTCAAGTACTAGTAGCTGTTGCTGTCTGTTTGTAAGCTGATTTGTCAGTTTTCTAACGCCATGTTAGCTGATCATCATAGGCGGCATGTTTCAGGGTCTTAGACGTTAAGCTCCCTAAATTTTTTTGTGGAATGTCAGCCTCCATAACTGTGTGGAATACGTATAACTATGTATTTCCTATAGTCAGTACACTGCCCCCTAGTTCCTCCTCTGCAACCTGAATCTTTTTGTAGATGTACTTGTAAATTGTATTATACACAAGTCTGCAGTGTCTCCAGAGGTTTGTTGTTGCCGTGATCCCGACTAGTTTACTTAAGAGTGTGGGTCTGCAAGTGTATGGTGATGTATGGTGATGTTATCTGTTAAATAAAACATCACGATAGAACTTCTGCATGCGTCTTCGAATTGATTATTTACTTGCCATTCTTCACATTTGTGGATGATTTCACATGCATTATAAACCAAATAATAGTTGTAGTAGGCCCCTATTCCAGTTTTCCTTCCTTCCGAAATGGCTGTCAATTAAAATCTGTTCAAAATCCTAGGTTAGCAACCGGGTTGTCCACTGGATAGCTAAGTGAAAATTGGCCTTTACAGACTTGCATGTTTACATATATATATAGAAAAGGTTATTGCAAAATTACTTTTTTGGCCCACCCTGTGTATATACTCCAGTTCATAATTTCCTGTAGTATATATGTACCAGAAATTATCAAATTTGGTTAGCAGTAAGTTATTGCAACAATAAATAAACAGGCTTACTTTTTTGGCCCACCCTTCACAAGCTTTCTAGTGTGCAAGGTGAACTTACAAAAATGATTAGTGAGCTGCAACAAATGTGTATAATCATCACTACAGGTTCATTGAAATGTCACTGGTTTTTGAGTAAAAAAATTAACAGCGTTACTTTGATTAGTTAGACCATATGAATACAATTCATTTCATATTATCTAACTTTAACTGTAATATCATAATTGCCGACCAGTTCATAATGTTTTTTGGCAAAAACACCTTTGATCAATCACACAGATATAAATTCTGCAACTATATTGTACTATTATTACTGCAGTAACAACAAAGCAAACAATGTTAACTATGATGCATTGAGATCTGCCTGCTACACTGAATCATAAATGGCATACCAGCTATTCTAATTGGCCTACAAAATGCTACTTAGAATGCACAACACAAGCAAATGTCTACAACTTGGTATAGACTCGGTTATAAAATTTGGCACTCCCTCAAATATATATTCAAAACCTGTAATGCTAACGACTTGAAATTTTCTATGCCAATTCATCTGGACAGTTACCCCAAATGTTGTAAATGGTTTATGAAAGGATATATTTACCTAGTCATTTGCTCGAATAAGAGCAAAGGAGGGAGGGTGACAGGTGACCTCCATAACCTCCATACCTGGTTATGGAGGTATGTTATACCTCCATAACCAGTAAATCGTGTGACCCTTATTAAGTTAACATTAAGTGTGGCATTCCTTTACATGTCTCCCAAACTAACAAAACTGAACATTCCTGTAAACGGATCTTTAGCTGCGCAATTCCCCCAAAAGTGCTAAATAATTTTTCTGAAAAGAGGCACGGCCAGATGTGATCACCTTTCAGGTGATTCTGGCAGTTCTTCAAACATATCTCTAAAACTAAAACTAACTTCAAATCTGGCACACAGTTTCATCTTGGTCATTCCACAAAACTGGCAAATAATTTTCCGTAAAATATATCTCCAAGAACTGCAAATTTGCTAGCTAAATGGCTGTAATATTATCAGTTTACAATACAGTGTAACAGTGAATAAGCCATACATCCAAAACAGCAAAATCATTTTACTAGGATAAGATGATAGAGCAAATTGACTGCCCTTAGGAACACGTCTACTTCTTGCACTCTGTTGGAACTAATGCATGTAGTGAGTGCTCAATGCGAATTTACATCGGTCGTACAGATGCATAGACTACAGTCATAACTTCATCAGTGATATAAACTTTCACAGATAATACTCAGCAACAGCAGCAGTCTAAACTCACGCTGCCTCAGAGACCTCACGTGCTTTATATTTGCACTGTATGTCAACAAAAAATCCATTTATTCTTATTCTTAACCTATGATCTCAAAACACTAATTATGCCAACAAACAATTTAAAATTAAGAATACATGGATGGAGCAGTAGTAAAATTGTTCCAAAACGTTTAATAGCAAGTTGGTTTTGTTTCACAAATGCACACACATTGTTTGAATATATCAAACTGAGTACTTGGTGTACTGATTCATGAGATAACGAGGAAATGCAATAAGTTAAAAATCGGGTCATAAAAATCAACTGTTCAGGCAGTCGGTTTGCTCTATCAACTTGTGCTGTTTTCAATGTATGACTTAGTCACCCTTACAGATTACTGTAAACTACTAAGTTTCAAAAAATTAATTGTAAACTACTGAAGTATTAAACAAACTGGCATTGTTCACGGCTAAACACTTAACAATCGGTGACACTTAGCAAAGCATCAGACTAATGGGCTACTGGACTACGGGACAAACGGACCAAGGTTACGGTTAAGGTTAGTAGTCCGTTAGCGCGATGCATTGCTAACTGTGACCCCCCAACAATAACAATACGGTACATCAACGTTAAATGCAAAATGTAAATTCTCATCAGATGTGCTTTGGCTGCAGAAAACAAACTCACACAGGCACATAACCATACAGGGACAAATGGGCAACTGCCCCCAAAATGGACTCTTTGCCCCCAACCATTTCACTATTAACATTTACTTAGCGAAACCAACGTTGCACCTCATACTGTAAGTAGTGCACTGTAATTTGTATAACGATAATGTAAAATTGTTGCATTTTGTTAATAAACTATACGCACAGTTTCCATTTAGAACATCTAAGAATATTTCTGGGGAGGGGCGCAACTCTTTTCCAGAACACAGCCTGACGGCAAGGGGAATTCTGTCACAGACCTCCCTGAGGCAAAACCTCAGCTGCCCACCTAACTTATAACGATAGGTATGTGCCTGTGCTCACAGAGCAAAAAGTACCTATACATGCAGAGTCTAGCAACACAGAAGTCAGAAAGACAAGTACCACTAAGACAACAACTTGACGTCATAACAACAAAAATGTAATTCCTACAGCGAAACGGCTCGCATCTCGTGTACAAAATAACAACAGACTAGAACACGCACTGAGATACGCTGTGAATACACAGTGCTGTGTAGCCAGAATCACAGACCCAGGCAACGACACCAAACAAACGTGCTCCTTCAAACAGTGAAATAAACAAAAGAAAGAAAGCCATGTTTGGTAATGTTTAACAGATGTCAAAAAACATGCTGCTACACTGAAGAGTTAATAAATGTAGAAAAAGCACACGGAACATATAGCCTTGACTAATTCTATCACAACTGCAACAATTACTAAATGAACTGAGTATCCTAGAACAGATCCACACTGAACAACAACCCAGTCTGGGTGTTGCACAATGTCCACTCACTGGCACAGCAAAATCACACAATCACAAACTGCTTGGTAGTAAAATAGTCATGTAATAGTACACACACGGTGACCACTCACCTGGAAAACCTGGAAAAGTCAGAGAATTCCAAAGTGGTCAGGGAAAAATCAGGGAAAATGGAAAAAGTCAGGGAAAGTGAAATCAGGTGTGTGTTTTCAAGCTCTAAATACTCCAAAACTAGTTTTTCAGCTGGGGCTCTGCCCCGGACTCCACTGGGGAGCTTACAATGCTCCCCCAGACCCACTAGTCAGCTGGGGAGAGGGACACCCCATTCCCTTCCCTTCCTGTTACAACCCAAACTGTTAAATAATGGACTATCTGGCCTCACCCTGTTTTTCATTAATATTAAACAACGATTGTTGACCATATCGGTAAACATTCGGTACCGGGTAATCTTTGCTTGCCTCTACTGGAAAAGTCAGGGAATTTCATGTGGTCTGGAAGTGGTCACCCTGTACACAACGACTACAGTATCACATCTAGGCTGTCATATACAAAAGTAAAAAGTAAACCACATTTTACAAATACATAGACAATGGTAGTGGTAACTGGCATCAAAAACGATGCTGTAGCCAAGCCAAGCCAACACAAGGTCGCCTTCGATGACAGCATGTCAGACAGCCAGCACTCTAACAGTAAGGGTTAAACAGGCTAACCTTTCATTGGCCAGTTGTTCACAGTATTACCGTTACGTATTTCCAAAATATTTGGCATCTTATGACACCAGTGAACGATGAGTTACCAGGTAGCCATAAATGCACCAATATTATAAAATTATTCAAATTATCTACGCAATTATTCAACAGCTAGGCTGGCTAACCGTAAATACTGTAAAACTTCTAACAGAAGTCGGGTCTCAAATAGTAGCCAGCTCTCTAATACAAGCCAAAGGTCTAAGTTGGATGTTTTAATACAAGCCGGGTATCCAATTGAAGCCGGGTGCCACCTGATGATGCCACTAAAGACGTCATAGCCGGAGAAAAAGTACCGGTAAACTTGTTTCGTAGTATACGGTCTGTGGAAACTGCAATTGTGCACACTATATATAGAAAAACTTTATTACCCTGGTATGGCAAGTTGACAATGTTTTAATAGAAGCCGGGGCTCCAATAAAAGCCGGGTCTCTAATACAAGCCGAGGGTCTAAGTTGGATATTCTAATAGAAGCCGGGGGCATCTATTAGAAGTTTTACAGTATTAGTTTTGCTATAACAGGTCAAGTGTGACTAAACGGCTTCGTTTCCAAGAACAGAACAGACTGACAGCATAGGTGCAATATGCATTCCAACACTTCAGCAAAACAAAGCCGGCAGTGAAGCAAAATCCACCAGCTTGTAAAATATGCAATATGAAATGAACTCGCATGTGAAATGCCTAACAATCTCTACAAAATGAGAAAATCATAAAAATCTACAGAAATGCAGATTTCACACAAATGTCATGTTTGTGAGATCATAAATTACACTGGTCCATAAGTATAAACTACGCCGCATGAGATCCATCTAAAATGCTTATTTGACTTTAACTAGCTTTTGTTTAGTGTAATAATAGAAAAACAATATGCAGACTAGTTCAGCTGAGATGACTGAGACAATTGGAGTACAAGCAGTCCAGAGTGTTGGTTGTGGGAGCAGCAGGATGGCATCACGACGTGTCTTGAAGTCAATAAACACTGCATCAGCTTGTCGCAGCGTACTCATCATGATCGAGATGTGAAACAACTGCAACGTAACACGGCAACAATGTTAGCACAAATCATCCTGATACTTCATTGAACTAAACCGTTAGAACATTTAGCCCAAAACTCCAACATCGTTACATGGAGATGACGTCATATCAAAAATGCTGTTTACAGACAAAGACGGACATTTAACAAAAGCTTTTCAAAAAGAAAAAATGACACTGCAAGTAAATTGCTAAAAGAATACACAAACAGAAACTGGAGTCATCGTTGATTAAATCTCTGTCAGAAAAATTGATAAATTTGCTTCTGTTTGGTAATAGACATCACCCAACTTGATCATGCTGTCATTGTTCAGTTCAGTGGCATTGCGCGGTCGTGGTATCTCAACATGCATTAAGGGCGGCGTTACACATTGTAAACATTGATTTTGAGTTAAACTAGCATTAATAACTTTTATATCAACTTCTACCACTGCTGTAGACAACTCAACAATATGCACTGACAGATTTCTGTTTTTTTGTGTGTGTAAAATTTTATCCCTTTTTGGTGTTGTTGTGTAACGGTAGGAGAGCGTTTCATTTTGCAAGGTAAAGTAGCAACATTTATTAGTTGAGGTGGACTTTTGTTCTACTGCTAGTTTCTCCTTACTTTGTTGACATTGCTTGGCAAAAATTATGACAATGCATTTTATTTTTCAAAAGTTATTAGACAGAATATTGTATCTTTTCTGTGGTGGTCCGTGATAACGTTTCTGATGACGTCACAATTATGTCATGACTAGTATCGATGTGATAATATTAGGAATAAATTTTCTATTTTCTTAGTGGAAGAGTCCTCACGATTTTTCATGCCAAAAATTAGGAAAATGTGTCTACATTTCTTGAAGTTATGCAGAGAAAATGGTGGCCTCTTTTTTCCGGACACAGTGTACAGTGGTTGTAACAAATATCAAGATACCTGATGTCCATGAAAGAAATGATCGCAACTGCCTGGTGAAAGTAGTGACTGTGGAAATTCAGCGGTAAAGAAGAATGCACTTGCGGCAAACCAGACTATCTGTTCAATGTGGTACGGAATGCTAGGAGTGCAATCAAAGTTGTATCCACAACAGACAAGTAGCCGATGAACTATCGGAGAGATAAGCAGCACATAAATGCCAGCTACGGGAGTAATCTGCCAGATCTGAACAATGACAATCACACGACAATGCCACGTGACAAACTGAAGGAGAAATGTCAGCTGTAGTTAACTAGTTCTACGACGTTTATGTCACAGTCACGCAATCACATTCAATTATTCACATTACGGTCACTGATAGACTGCAAGCCAATGAATACACACTTACTGTAAACTGCAGATGCTACAAAGAGGCATGCAATAAGCTTAATAGCAGCTTGCTGCAGGGTGCTTGATTGTAACATTGCATAATGAAGTATCTGTGCGTCAATGTTTCTCTTAGGAACACTATCGACTCGAGTCACACTGTCCACTTCTACGTACTAAGTGGTCCTCAAAGTGACTTCGGTCACTTAGGCCACTATAAAAATTAACTGATTGATTAATTGAAGGAAGAGCTACCATTGCCAAAGCACACTCCTAAGTATCTTTAGCATCAGGAAGCTAAGGGACATTGTGCAAATGTTTTCCAGGTCAGCGATGCTGGAAATACTCCGAATGCACTGCAATAGTTGGCTGGATCTAGGGAATCCAAACCCACGGAATTTTTGGTTTTCTGGCCATTGTGCTTGCAAGCATGCTGCTGCAGCAGTAACTCTAGCCGGTCCTATCTGTCCTCACTGTGACAGAACCTGTGCCTCAGACTCTGATCTTTGCAGCCACCTTTGCAGTCCACACTGTTGACATCCTGTCAGTACAACCTCATTGTTAAAACTGACAGACTACTTAATACAAGCAAACAATACTCACTGATTTAACAGGGAAATGATTCCTACAGTAGGCATAATCAGACAACTGCAGTAATTAAATTGCATTATATTCATTTTAATTCACATTAAACACACACTGCTTCAGCGCATTAGAGATCTTTTGATAACGCACTATATAAATTTACACTTTACTTACTTACATACTTACTTACTGAACAATATCAGAGCAGCCACGTGCCTTGCGAATAAATGGATATGGTCGCTGATAGCGGACTTTTGAGATGGAGCAGCAGAGACAGATGAGAATGGCAAGAATACATCCCGTTGGTAGAAAGAACCAGCAAACAGCATCATAGAAGACTGGCTCAGTGCAGTACTGTAGGTGCATGACCACACTGCCCAGTCCATACAAACCAATTCCAGCGTAATCAAATGTAAACGCAACGTAATGTGCCAGCTCAGAACGAGACTGAAACCAATGTGCTGCACTGCTGCAGGCATACAGCACCAGGCCGCATGATAGGCCAGCTACTAGCGGCCATGCATATGCATCACTAAACATATCTGCCTGCAACAGCACACAACAAACAACAGTATTTTGTAATCAGCAGTAGCGGTATCAACTGGAACAAGATACAGAACGAACTGACCAATAATGGTTCAGGCAAATCATTGGCAAATGACAGGTGGCCGCAGACCTGTCTATTAGAGCAAAGCACTGCACTACATACCTAGAAGAAAAGACAAAAACACCAAAGTGATGGACAGATGGTGTCAACGAAGTACTGACAAGCATTAACACGAGCATACAGCAAGTGAGTGACAGATTGTTTTCATGTCATACAAAGACTGAGGCACATTGTGCTGTCCTCGTTATCAGCCGCCAGCTAATGGAAGAGCATGCAGAAATGTGCACTGCAATACAGGCCTAAATACAGCAAATTATACTGTGCAGGCACAGAAAGTGGCCTGCTTGGTGTCGTTACCAGCTCTTGGTATTAATGTGCAGTAACTTCTGTGTAGGAATTGACGTGCGGTTACAGGATGCTGCTGCAGTGAAATGTGAATAACTTACATTGATCTGATTTCTAGTGGCCTGTCATGAAAGGATATGCTTGGGAAAAGATTCCACGCCTACAGCCTTCAGTACCGCACGAGAAATTTTGAGGGTGTCAAGGAGGATCCATGTCTTCCCACAACCCAGGCATCCCTTTGGAAGGAGACCACTATCACAGTGGTACAGTAATAATGTCGGAGCTAAATCTACCTAGGTTGAGGCAGTAGGCAAATAATTTCTGTGAACACACTTCCATGTCAAACAGCTGCATTCATAAAGTCTGGGTCTATTACAAACGTTATATGGCTATCATGTCATCTTTCATACACTACTTGTTAAAAATTTCAACGCACTGGTCAATGCACAAATCTTGGTAACTGGGATACTTATTATAGCGGCCTGGAGTGACAAGCCATGTGTCTCGATCTATTGGCCAAGACAGCTCAACACTATAAATGAAAGTTAACTTTACGGCTATCTAGCGAATGACAGCAAACATATGTTGCTGAATGCGGACGTCGTAAAATGTGCTGCACTGAATGCAGCAGCACAACTAATGTCATGATGAGACAGCCTCATGAAGAGGACGAGGCAGATTATTTGAAACTTGCAAACTATGAAATATTCCAGTACCACCAGGCACCAGTTTCTACATTTTGAAAATTCAGCCAAAATCTGAAATGCAGCCAAAATTTGGCTTTAATACACACTTACTGTATGTTCATTATATCCTACTGTTCGTTGGCAAATATCACAATTACCAAGCTTGCATAAATATCAATATGCATGCATAGAATGCAAAATTACAAACCTCAAGCTGAAATGCAAGCAATTTCTTAGCAGTCAATGCAAAAGCCAATAAATGAGTCCAGATGTTTAGAGACTCATTATGCAGTTGAAATATGCTGAAAATGTAATACGACCACGGCTGACCAAGCAGACGAAAACCTGCCTCAACATGTGGTTCACGAAATACAACAGGCACATCGTGCTTGCCAGCTGTGACACAGAACAATGGCAGGCTACCTGCAAAACCAGTACACACACAGTCTCAATGTAGAAACAATAATGGCATAGCCAATCAGATGTCATGTCGGTGCAATAAAGTAATCATATAGATGACAATGATCCACAGAAACAGTCCTTAATCACCATGATCTAGTCAGTCCATTAAGCACCGTGTCATTCAGCATCTCCTGAACCCATTTCTCCTCAACTGCCACAAAAATGGCACCTTCCACAATTCTCAACAACAACTAAGAATTTACTCAGTTCACTCTTTGAAAATATTTTAGTAAAAAAGCTGTCTTGTCTATGGCAGCAAAGTCAAATCACTTTTTTGACTCATAGTGATGTACATATGTAATTATGTACTGGACATGTAATGTATATATGCATCACATTTACCGTTTGGTTTTCTGTCACCTTCAGTCTTTGCTGTTATGCTGTGTCGAATATTGCAGCCGACATGATCAAAGTTTAGACACGGAATGTTGCGGTTAAGATCTCTTCTACTCTCATCAGTGACTTGAATGTGACTGTCACTTAGCAACTGACCTGATAAACCATTCTCCATCTTTAGCTGCAGTAACATACACAACACATATAGACCACAATTCAACACATCTCAATCTTGAGACGAAGCACAACTATGAACAGTTCTGACTGCCAGCGAACACACTGCTTAGGTCTAATATTCTCAAAAAACATCTTTAACAATTAACATCAACATCAACACTAACGTGTCTTCAGAACATAATGACACTGACAACAGGTGGATCTTGCGAGGCAAATAGACTCAGAGAAAATGTCACCCTTAATTTTTGTGATATCTTTGTCAGATATCATCCGACTTTGCCAATTCTTAATAGAAATATACTACAGGGAATTTCAAACAAACACGTGTAGACTGCCACCTCATCACATATTATATTGTACCTTGTAACAACTTGCAGCTTAACAAAGTGCCAGCGCTCATGAC
>Ga0209788_1000398_pt1 | contig 11474 bp, 5 predicted proteins | sample WorMetLIZISLAND1_2_FD_187415 | JGI IMG/M metagenome (GOLD analysis project Ga0209788, IMG submission 187415) | Marine gutless worms symbiont microbial communities from Max Planck institute for Marine Microbiology, Germany - Olavius clavatus LIZARD... ...
ACCGCAAATGCATTAGAGCACTCCGCAGACCCTTTTAAGGGGCTCGCTGCCCCCTCCCCAAGAACCCCTTCCCGCTTCTGCCTCGAATTTCGGCCCCCCAAGTCACAGCAGTTGGAAGCAGCATAAAAGCTCAATGGCTTTGGTGCCACCTGATGAATATAACAGCATTCTATCATTTGCACCGTGTTTTTGTTGCAATTCTGACTGGTCATTACGTGAGTATGATGTCATCACGGACCAATCAGAAACGTTTTATCAAAATAGGTCACTGAATTTCACACTGAAGAGATTAGAGTCAGCATGAGGGGCATTTGTTTCATGCAATAAATTTTGTTTGAGTGAGGATTTGAGTAAACTCAGCGAGTTGAATGGATTCAACTGAGTGCAGATTTGAGTGACGTTCACACAATCGACCATTGGACTTTTTTCAACAGCATCACCCCAACAACAACAACAACAACAACAACAAGGTAAGTAGTGATATGGGATCAGTTCCTGATCCAAAAATGAAATTCTGAGTGTAAATTCACTATTACTAACATGATCTCTTGCCATCTTCAGTTTCCAGTTCACTGCTGATGACATATCGTGATGATCCGCTTGCTCAACCGGTGCACCGATACGTTCTTCATCAGTTACCACCGCTTGTGAGGTGACTGGACTCCGTTCCACAGCAGAACTTTGTAGCACTGCACTTGTCGTCGTAACAAGGCTAACTTCAGACTGTACCGGGGCAACAGGAAGTCGCACAGCAGGACCAGCCACAAAGCCAGCCGGCAAAACAATTGAACTGAGCGATGACGACGGCTGTGGAACACTAGTCATAGCCAATGTGCCAAATATCTGTCTTCCACGAATGCCTTGCTCAACTGGTGGTGGACCAGCAACCAAGAATGGAACGGCCAGCGGAGGATGCCCCGTTGAATTAATGCTAAATCGGGCAATATCGGTAATGGTGGGAAATATGGCAGCGGCTGGGAGATAGGCCGGCGACTGCTTGGGAGATTTCTGAAGAGAAGCGGTCATTTCCACACGGCTTGTTGGAATAGAATGGCCTGCAGAGCCATCAGTGTTGGATGCATACTGTACTGCATGGCCTGCAGAATGGTGAACTGGTCGAAGCGATGCCGTGGAAACTGGCATGACTGGCAGACAGTTACGCATGCCACTGCTCACTGTAACCTCAGCAACCGATGGTGGGTTAGTGCAGGCCACAGTAGCCGCACTTTCACGCTGCCGAGCAGCAGCATCGGAAGAAAAATCACTTGAACTCGTAAGAAATGTCCGCAGTGCATTCTTTGTATCAACCTTAGCACCTTAGAAAACACACACACATTCTTACACCTCACCAAACATTCATGACAGTTGGAAAACTACAGTATACATAATAATAATAATAATAACAATAATAATACACTTGTAGAGCGCCATAGTGCCGTAGCTTCAGAGGCGCTAGCGGAACAGGTAAACGTAAGCTAGCTATAAGCAGTATTAAACAAGTGAGTTTTTAGCCTAGATTTAAATAAAGAGTGTGTCACAGTTGATGACAGGAGGAGGCAGAGAGTTCCAAGTTGCAGGCGCAGCACAGCTGAAAGATTGTTTGCCAATGTCAGTGCGTCTGAACGGCACATCGAGAAATGGAACAGCTGATGACCGCAGTGAATGAGTGCCACTGCATACTCTGATGTGTCGACTGAGATATGCCGGTGCTGATACAAACCAGACAATAGAAGAAAAATTTTTTGACTTTTTAGAAAAATAATGGTAAAAAAGGCTACAGTCAAGGAAATAAACTGTTGTGGTTTTAGAAAAAAAATAGAAATACTGGGGTTACGTCAAAGTCTACACTATGATGTATCTGTATGAAAGAGCAAAGTGTGGCTACAAGAACAGTGGGAGCAGTGAGTGCATTGAGGTTAACACTGGCATGCTGAGCATTCAGTGCTAAGTCAACAACCATTTGTTACTGTCATCGAACCAAAGATAAAAACATACATGATAACGGTGACAATGTGACAACATGTTCTATGCATACAATACCAGCTCAACTATGCTGGGCTGGAATAATGATCTCTGTTATTATTCAAGCAGAAGCTAACAACAGTGATACACATACCATTTCTAAATGTGTCCAAAGCCATCTGTTGAGGACTGTCGTAAGCCGGGATACTAAAGTCTTTCTGAATAATCTTGTCTATGTGTTCACCAAGAGTGACGGCACGTGTCACTAGCTGTACCATTGGCATCGAAGATGCTGCACTTTTTGATGTCTCTTGGTTTCTGATTGCGACTGCACGATGACCATTAGCTGCACCACCGTGCTCCTTCTCGAGCCGTTCTGCAATGCTGGGTCGAAGTGGATACAAAGCTGTTCTGCCATCCATACTAGAAATGTTTCTGTCTGGCTGAATGGAACCGTTAACATTTCCCATTCGGGCAGAATTCAACGACATAACTGGCGGCTCTGGCAACCGATTCAAGACCGTGCCACTCAACGTTCCTGACACTGGCACCTCTTTGTTGATCTGATGAGTGATAATGGCGTCAATGACGCTTGCAGCTGTCAGTGGCCGCCGACTAAACTGGGATGAAGGTATGGGATGCTGTGGTCGTTCGGGAAGGTGTGGACGATTTTGTACTGCAGGCACGTGGTTTAGGGTCGCATCTGTCATCATTCTCATGCCATCCAGCAAGTCAGGAATGCGAGGTGAAGGCACGTGATCACGCACCCCAGTCCGATGGTCGGTTGGCTGGCGGTGTGGGTAACAGTGTGATGGTATGTTTGGAGGTTGTGTAGTCTGTTGATATTGTGAAGTCTGCATCTGCTGAGCGGTAACATAGTCGCCCATCAAGATGGTGTGAGACGGATTTGATGACGTAAACGATCGTGCAACTTGAGCCATAACCTGCTCCATTACAGCTCTTTGTGAAGAGTCAGGCTGACCGAGATAGCGTAGTGCTTCTTGTGCTAGTTCAACGCTATCTTTAACTTTTGCAGCATGTGGCAGGCTATGCTGGCTGACATCGGCTACAGGTACAAGAGGTCTTGAAGGCATGTCAGCTGCCATCAAATGTCGAGGTGTCCCTAGAGTTATTGAGCCACCAGGCAGCGGTGCCGGCACTCCATCACGGGAACGATTCAACTCACCTGGGTGAACTGAAGGACGAAGATGTGGCGGTCCATTGTAACCAGCTCCCACTCCTGTGACTGGACTAGACCGGTGCCGGTCCCCAGACACTTCTACTCGACCTCTCTGTACCGCGACCTCAGCCAGATGGTAGAGAGGATCCTGACATCGGTCGACAACAGGTGGCGGCGGCGGCCTCACAGCAACTGGCGGACGCCCATAGTGGCTGTGAGCTGGTGGCGGAGACTTCTCCGTACTAAGTAAGCCAGCAGCGACAACACGTGGACCAACACAGTTCTGTGGCGCTGGTGGTGCCTTCACCACGGCTGAATGGGGCTCACGGTTACGACAGGACAGATCCTGTGCAGATTCATTTGGCATATCAGCGGTCACAACACTGCGAGGCAGCAGTCCTTGATTCTGGCTGTAAAGCTGCCACAGGTTGTCCAGACTCGCAGACGGTGAATTTCTACTCTGCAGGTTCTCCTCGATTGCTGTATGGATTACATCACGAACACGCAGCGTATGTGCTCCACGACCGAGCACTGATGCCATTAGGGAGCCAGCAGGTGGGACTGCCCGATTATCACCATTTGCCAGTACGTGCCGTGCATCGGGTGGTTTTGAGGAATTGAAATGCCTGTTGAAAGACGACAGCGGCTCTTTAGTTTGTGGCATATGAAGTGTATTACCACTCTGCCGTAAAAAAGAAAACACACCCATGTCCGGTCCATTGGCTGACGACGTGGCCAATCCATGGGGCCCACAGCCATTGCGGTTATGATCAATGACCGCTGGTAGAACTGTTCCAACAACGCTGCTTGCAGATGTTTCTTCTGTCCGCCCTCGACGAGGCCTTACCTCATCCTCATCTCGTTGGCCTTCATCAGCACTCAGCGTATCACTGGTGTTGTCACTGCAAACGCTCGTCCGAGAGCCAACCTTTTTCCACCCGGCTCCATCTGACGTTCCATCACTGTTAACTCCAATCTCTCTTGCAATGATTGCTTCAATCGTGTCAGCAGCAGTGGGACGCGTCAATGTACTGTTTGTATCGGCACAGATACTAGGCAACAGGTCGCCCCTTTTCCACTCGGCTGCTGTTGTCACCGTATTAGCATGAGATCCAATTACCATTGCAATAATAGACTCCACTGTGTCAGCAGCAGTATGCCTTGATGTGCAGATTGCTGCCAACAAATAATGTCAACTTCATGCTATCAAAACAGCTTCACAGTACTCTCACAACCAATAAACATATAGCAACTATCCACTAAAGACAAACAGTTGTAACTGCTCTGCTGCATAACAAATGTTTAATCAAACAGCTCTGGGGAAGTAAAAATATTCTTCAGCTTACTAAAGACCAGCAAATCAATATTATGTTTGTACTAAAAAAGAACTTCACTGCATCACATTTACAATTTTACTACAACTACTACTAATTTCAATTTCTGTTCAACTGGCTGGGATAGTTAGTGTTACTCCTAGTTTAGGCCGAGTTCAGCAAATGTGAACTGAGGAAAATTTGGGAAGCAGGACTTTTTACAGATGCCATTGTGTGTCAGACAACCAACAGAGTAAAAGCACTGAAGTGTAAAAGATTAAAGTAAACAGCTCGGCCTTCAGTGTATTGACACTGTTGGTTGGTTGGGCAGCAGGCCGAACATCCTGTCGCCCATTAATACTTCAGAACTTTGATGCCCTTTACTCATCAGCTAACCTAGGAACAATGGACAAGCTAAGCTCCTGCTTCTTAAGCACACCGATACATGTTACAGACTCGGTTTTTCTTTAAGCAGCCTATCCTTCCCAAACCACTCCAAGTCAGGCCAGTCCCAGAAGTACCTTTTGGTAATCGTTGTGTTCACAGGTTTTACAGAATAGATGCCCTTCCTGTTGCCCAACTAACAGTGTCAAAGCTCTGAAGGATAGACATTTAAAGCACTGAAAGCTATGTCCACATGATACTGCTACGTTTTATGGAACACTGTCTAGTCTACACAATCAATGACAGTCGTGGATCATGACTTACAAGGCTGAGTGAGTGGTTTCTTCACAGCATATCAGCAGATAAAAAGCCATTCAGTGCCTTAAACGTTTTAAGTAAAAGCAGCTATGATGAGGAAATAACTTACGAAGCTGAGACGGAGATTGGACGAAGTCATCTTTCTGTGCAGCAGTATTCAACTGCATGCTCTTTGAGTCCGGCAGACATGCGGCCAAACTCCCGACACAGTCACTGTGGGATGTTCTGTCTCCTCTAATGTCTGTTTCAGTACAAAGATGACCTTCATGTGACTCGGTCAGCGGAACAGACGTTCTTGCCAAACCTGTCAATCAGCACAAGTAATCATGCCATTCCATGCCGTGCCATGGAATGGCACGAAATGAATTAAACACTGAACTGTTTTGTTGAATGAGCATTATTGTCACAAGCTGCCTAACCTTGATTACGATGCAACTTAGTACAGACAAAATTGCCTGACATACAGGCATAGATCACAGTCTCATGCTACATATTACATGGATTGTAACCAATATGCGTATATGGCTGGTTCCATTCAATCAGAGACAGTGATCAGTGAGGCCAAAGTCAACACACCTGACCCAGATCTGCTGATATGCACAGCTGTCCTCCTGGCCAGCAGCCTGGTGTGTGGAATGGCCAGTGTTCATTGCATGGGCAGGCAGTGAATGCAGGTACTGACACATCGTTGCTCCGCCCCTAGCTACCTGGTTGCTTACCTGGATGCCGACCATTCTGTGACCATTTGGTTATAGACGGATTTTTATAAAATAGATTCTTCGACCACCAGCCATTAGATTTGTTGCCACTGTCTGCCTGGGAGATTTTCTGCATTTTTAATTTTTTACTCTACCATTAACATCATTATTACTCTTCGGTGCATCGATTCTGCTGGTTGTGTGACAGAAGTGGCATCAGGCATGTAACAAGTTCTGCTCCAAGAATTCCCAAAAGTTCAGTGTTTGGAATAAATTGGCCGGTTAAATAAAACTATTCTTACTTTTGGGGCATAAATTGTTTAACATTGACACCCTTAATAAGTCACTGCCAGTGTCAGAATGGATATTCAATTAAAAATATTCCAGTGCTGCAAAAGTAGTCCTACATTACAAACTGGCATATCCAAGCCATCAACTAAAGAGTTCACAGTTTTGCTAGGCATCTTTAATAAAAAGACTTATCTATAAAACAGACATGCAGTACCTGAATGCACAGAGTCGACATCGGCAGGCTGTGTATCTTTCAACATCACCGGATCTCTCACTAACAGCTCATCACCATCTGATGACAACTGGCCTTCTGCAGCTTCAACAACTACGTCAGCCTGCTCATCATCTCCTTCACCAGCCTTCTCATACTCATCCGACGACAGCTTTTTGTCACTGAAACAAACAAGCAGTCACACAACTCACACCACTGCTATAAGCTGCAACTGCTAGAACTACTATTATCATACAATTATAGGACAGTAAGTTAATCCATAAGCGGATTGACAAACTGTTGTAATTCATAGTCATAAGTAATGCTTTAAGTTGTACTAACTGCTCATGATAAGTTATACTCAGAGGCTACTGTAGGCAAATGCAAGAAAGCTATCCGGTTGCAAGAGGACTGCAAGATGCTGCCATAATTAACTGCTAACTTCAGTAAGGCAATATGGCTGAAGAGTTTTGGTTCACCATACATGATCATGTGCAGACAGAAGGAATGCTCCCATGTAGAAATTACAAATAACCATTATGACACCTGAGCATAGGTATGGATAGCGACAATTTTCAAAACAATTCGGTGATATTCCTCCCGTACTATATCGCTGATGCCATGGGCTGTAAAAAGAGAAGACTATAGGGTAATTATCCATGCAAATACTTTCCAAGTATCCCAACCTGTATGACCATAATATCTCAACATTAGAGATAATATCGGTGTAGCAATGCCATGCATCGTGTGGTAAAAACTAAACGGTTTTCGGATTAAAAACAGCAAAATATATCAGCATATTTTTTCACAGCAAACACTTACTCGGCAAATTCCAGCACCATTTCACCATCATCAGTCTTCTCGTCCTTTATCTCACGCAATGACTGTGTCTACAATAATTCACATGTAAGTTCACAAGCAGAAAACCAAACATTTTCAAACACACTTTCCCAATCACTTGATGCCAGCTAGAAACACTCAGCTGCAGCACACACGTTCTCAAGAATTTTAACTGCTTTACTGTCACAGCATCCATTCTCTCACACAGCTATCGATAAAATGAACGACATCTATAGCTGTGTGGTATGTAGTAATATACAACATACAATTTAACATAATATAAAATACACAATATAAAAACAAAATTATCATTGTAGCCGCACTCAACAATTATGGACTTTAAACCCTTAATAATGGAATAATTATTTTAAAAAAGTACTCTCCCTAATGGTGGAATGCACATAAGCTCCACCAAATGTCAATAGTGACTACCTTACATATAGTAATGCCTAGGCATCAGACATATCGCAGGATAACTCGAGATACTCCTCTCAAAACAGTTTTCCATGCCAAAGTTTACTTTGGATCCACATCAATGGGGTTAAGATTCGATAATCAACAAACATCACAGATACAGCATTTAATCGACTAAACGATTAATCAATTAAAAACGATTAATAGAGCTTGATTAATAATCGATTAAACGCCAGGATTAATTGACAAGATTAATCAGGATAAGTCGATTAATCGACTAAAGATTACTTGATTAACCCGATTAATCCGAGTAATTTTACGCAAATTTACACAGCTTTACTTAAAATTGCGTAAAATTAATCGGATTAATCGATTAATCGGCTAAAGATTAATCGATTAATTTTAAGCAATTTTACAGAGTTTTGCCTATTAATAGTAAGTAAAACTGTACATTTATCAGATTAATCGACTATTAATCACCAAATTTCATGATTAATCGATTAACAAAAATCGTTGCGATTTAATGCTCTAATTACAGCCCATTACACGCAGTAAGAATAAACAGATACAGATGCAAACATAATGGAATGTGAATAGACGTGTGAATAGATCTATACCACTGGTGGTCGATAGGGCTTTGGTTTCCTGGTGCGTGGGGGTGCGGCATTCTGACGTCGGACCATCTGCTTGTAATTAGCCGACTTCTTGGATAAGTAGTAGAACAGTACACAGTCTTCAGCACTCTATAGCAGAACAACATCACAGCCATATAAAAAATAACCAAAGATCACTGTTATGTTGATGAGGACAACTGAAATAACTGCTAATTGTACATTAATACACTGACAGCTCTCTAACCAGGCCATTTACATGCTCATCATTGACTAATTGCATTCTCTAAAGGTTTACATTGGGAACCTGTGAGTATTGCTTAACACCAATTAACAGCTTCAATAGCATAAACTGCTTATCAACATGTAAGTTACAACAGTGCATGCATATGATGCAATGCAATAATGACAAATACACAAGGCACAAATTATGCACTAGTTGGAGGAAGTATGGCAGTGAACAAATCTTGTAGAGTAACAACATGGTGGATAGGTGTGTTCGCCAGCAAAATACATCATTAATGCAAATCAGCTCTACAATATGAAAAGTTGTTTCCATCTAATCCTTAAAAGTTAGTCAATTATCTACAGAGACCGAATGTAATTTTCACCTTTAGACCACCCAAACAGCAACAAGTTTTCTGGTGCAGACTGGTTACTCAGTTTGGACTGCAGAACAAGCAACCTTCTGGGGTATCTGCTAGTTCCGCAGTGTGAATCCTAATACTAGTGATAAAAATTCACAGAATTTAGGCAACATGACGTCTTTCAATTGATGTCTGCAAGCAAAATATCATAACTGTTTGACACATATTTGCCAAACAGTTTGGAAAACTGCATCAAATGGTACTGTAATTATTCAGGAAAGTGAACACTCAAAAAATTTGCCAGTTTCGTGAAATTAGTGCAGAAAAGCTACTCGCATAACAAAGGAGACTTTACATGTAAAAAAACAATGAACTTGGCAATATAATAACAAAAGAATCATTTAGGGCTTTTATGGCTGGCTCAATAAATTGTTTACCTCTGTGGGTTCGTCACCATCATATTCCACCACCATCAGGACCCAATACATCCGTGCGTTGTGAAATAAAAAGCAACAGACCTTATTGTGAAGTGCTGAGGCAATGTATCCAAAGTTCTTTGGACGGTGAAGGTACTTGTCACGAAAGATCTCCTTCTCAGTGTCCGTCCAGTAGTTGGTCTTTGACACTGTTTCTTCATTGATCGTCTTTGGGTCGTCAAGCAGCCCATTGTTGTTGTAGAACTGCAGCTTCTTCTGATAGTCGTCAAGCAGCATCGGCGGAATTACTGCCAGACTTCGCATCTTTCTCTCCTCCTCCTGTTGACAACAAGAAGCCCAGATATTGCTGACAAGAAGCTGATCACACTACGTTGTCTGGAATAGTCATGCTGCTTGCCGACAATGGTAACTCCAGATGTGTAAATTTCAGCTGCATACTAGTTCGCATTATCGTTTGAATTTATTTGCCATATAGCACCAATGTCTATGGTTCAAGATGTGGGGGTTTGAGGGGAAAGGGTTGGTGTACAGGGTTAAAGTTATAAAATTGTGTTCCTTGGGGACACTTCCTATTCATGTCTTCAGAAACTTTTGCTGTCAGATGTATCATGTAGCCACAGTACACAGCATCACAGACGGATGGACAGACGCCAATAGCCAATCATGATCGGCCAAAACTGATCACGATCCGCTAAAAATTCATCAGTTAAACATTAATTAGTAATTAGCCATTACTGACTCAGACAAAGCCCAACCTAATCACAAGCACAGACAGCATCACATTTATTGTACAATGCTCTGCTACTAAGTTACTGCAAAAAAATAACACGCAAATAAAGAACTAAAATTAAAACTACGTACAAATTATTACAGATACTGTGTACTGTTTGTAACCAGCATAATCTGCTTTACATGTGAGCACTATTGAGCCTTTGAATAAGGAACTGCACAAGGTTAAAAGAAGTCTTGAAAAGCATCATATGACAACATAATTAACACAAAATAGCTGAAGTACGAACCGCCTGCTCATGTAGGCCATCCACAATCTGTTCCACATTCGCTTCACTGCGAGCATAGGCAGTCGGCCTTGTACTTGTCACCCTAGCAGACAACATTCTTTAGTGAATATCCGTACTATGATGTAGCAATCTATACCATACTGGTTCATAACAGACAGCTGCAGCAACTGCAACCCTATCCACAAAAACTGCACTGATGTGTAAGATAAGATAGCAAGAAATATTCAACACAATCTATACTATAATAAAATTCTGTCTGTTTACTTCTTTGGCCAGTGACTGGTTCGTGGTATCGTATTTTTACTAAGCTACTGGGGTGTCAGCAGCCAACAGTGGCTAAGCTTGAATCTTGAGCATCTGCTGACAGCACATTCCAGCTCATATCAGTAGCACATGGAGGGCAGGTTTATGTTTTATGTGGAATGCTGTACACGCCATATGGCATATGGCATATTCTGGGCATGTGACATTTGTCCTGCTATCCTGCTATTAGGGCCGTGAGGGCTTGTTTACACAACAAAGCTAACAAATATCATCATAAAACTAAAAAAACTGCATATAAAAAACTAGTGGCATATCAGTCAATTGGTCTCACAAACAACACAAAAGTAACCACTACATATCAAAAACTAACAAACAAGCAAATCAAGCAAAACACCTCATTAATCTTTCCTTCTCCTCACGCTGTTTCTTCAGTTCGGGAAACACTTTATCGAATACTTCTCGCATCTTTGCATCTCTAGCACTGAACAGCAGCCATTCATGGCTTTAGCAGACTGCATTACTGGAATGTGTTACTATATGCTATGTGCATTTGATACTTTAGGAAAACATGCTCAAGTGACCGCAGAAAAGCTTGGGCACAGGCAATTCTGTGATGAATACATGTTCATGCATATATTAGTTTTGCATCATGACAGAGGCAAGCAGGCACACCACTGGTGTCAAGAGATTACAGAGTATACAATCCACATGATGACAAACTAATAGTTACTGAATAATGGAACCACATGCACATTAAGCACTCCATCTGTCAGACAGTAAGATACAGCAGCAATAGATTTAATCACGAATAAAAATAATTACAGTTATTATTATTACCGCGCGATGCTAGCGCAGAGCACGGTTATGAGATTGCATGTCGTCTGTCTGTCCGTCTGTCTGTCTGTAACGTTTAGGTACCGTGTTCAAATAGGTTTGAATTCTTCG
>Ga0209788_1000399_pt1 | contig 11465 bp, 10 predicted proteins | sample WorMetLIZISLAND1_2_FD_187415 | JGI IMG/M metagenome (GOLD analysis project Ga0209788, IMG submission 187415) | Marine gutless worms symbiont microbial communities from Max Planck institute for Marine Microbiology, Germany - Olavius clavatus LIZARD... ...
GATCCAGGGGTCGGTAGATACTGACCCTCGGGCAACTGACTGGCAATAAACCGAGCCACGGTGGAGAAGTCGAGAGGAAAGGTTCTGAACAGGCGTTGAATATGTTTATACTTCGAGTCTTTCAAGGCGCCACCGGGAAGAGCAGTGGCTAATTGCGCGAAATTGACGGTTCTGACCTTGATCAAAGCGATAATCAGACCGGCCAGGTATTTGGTTCCGGTCAAGTTCCAACCGAAACAGCCAGGCAACAGAGGCACAAGAGCGGCGACATTCTGATCTATCGCTGGGAGCCCTCAGAAAAAAATATCTATTATTAAAGGATTATGCCAAAACTCGGCAAGGGTGACTTGAACACCCAGCTCAACTATAACAAAAATACTTATTCTAAAATATCAATATATTGAGGTTTTTTTGTCCTGTACTATGGCGACTGTCTTATCGGTATTCCGGCGATCGGAAAAATCCTTCTCCCTCCGCTAGGTCTTTAACCTACACTCGAGTCCGCCGATAATCACGGGCCATGGGGTAGCGGCCGATAGCCGTTGGGTGTGGCTCTCATCAAATATCTCGTAAGATACTGTTTTACAGTTGAATTTATTCGTGCACATCAAGCGGCCTCACGGACTGTCAAAGCCGAGATGCTTGGCCTTCACACCAGTGTCTGAACGGTCTCGGTTCTCCGCGGCCCCCTATCTTGCCACGTGTTTGCTGCGCGACAGCGAGCCACCTAACGGTGAGGTGGGTTCTCTTTATGAAACGACACCGGGTGTCCAAAATCCGGGAGTCGAGGCCGGTTTTTCGGATACCTTGTGGAGCTTGCGCACCATCCCTATCAGGCCGCCTCGCCCCGAGATCTAAGCAATCCACGCCGCCCCGTGGATTCGAAAAGCTCCGTGGCCATATTAACCGCACCGGCGGGGATTCATCGGGGGCAGGCTGCGCCCACCGGAAACTATCGAGTAAGCGCTGTGGGGAGAAAATTCAGCCGCAAATGAACGCCAATGAACGCAAATGTATTCAAGAAAAGTCGACAAGGATGACCCCACCTCTCGGCGTGCTATCGGGTGTGCATTTGACGTCGGCAATGTCTTAGAGACTGCCTTATTTAGGCAGTCTCTGTCCAGGTAAAACCTTTGCAAATAAAACGTTAATTTTCGTGAAGCCGCCTGTCTTAGGGGAGTTTCCAGACAGTTTCTTAGGTCCTGGGCCTTTGGAGTCCGTGTACGAGAGCGCTTTGCGCCTCGAGCTGACCGAGCAACAAATTCCTTTCGAGCGGCTGAGCGGCAAAAGGAGTGGATAGTCCGCAGCCGAATATTTTTCGGCTCATTTGCGTTCATTTGCGGCAAAAAAGAAAATATCGAGTAAGCCCAATAGTAGGCACAGCCCACCCTATGGTCGGCTGAGTCTTTGTTTCCAGGTTTCTCCGCATCGTTTCAACAGAGCCGCACCCATAGCCGTTGGGATGAGACCCCCAACAGTCCAGTGCTGCCAACTGGTTGAACAGGATATCCATATGGACCACCGAGTCGAGCTGTTGTAGGCCACGCCAAAGCGCCGGGCTCCGCTTTTGCTCCCCCTCTCCCCAATCCCTCTCTCGCCAGGGGGAGAGAGGCTTGTAGTCGCCGACGGATCGGTTGGTGGAGTCGAGCGTGTGCTAAGACCAGCCACGGAGGGGTTGGTGTCCTTAATAGTCCTGAGGTACCTTCCTGAAATGAGACCGAACAAGCAATGGTGGCAGCGGGCTTCCGGAGACCCGGAGGCGAGAGCGAGTCGGCCCGTTCGGGCACTGGCCTTTGTGACCCGCTTATCCGTATGTATTCTGAGAAAGCTCCAGGACGAGAAGCTGCACCTGCAATCGACCAGTCTCGCTTATACGACCCTGCTGCTTCTCGTCCCCTTCCTGGCCGTAACCTTATTCCGTGCTCAAGGGCTTCGGGGTTCAGAACCAGCTCGAGCCGATGCTCATGCGATTGCTGGAGCCGCTGGGCGAGGGCGGCACCGAGGTCGGCCAACACCTTCTGACCTATGTGGGCAACCTCAACTTCGCCGTCCTCGGCTTCTTCGGTATCGCCCTTTTATTCTGGGCCGTCGTCTCGCTGTTCAGCCGAGTGGAAAAGGCCTTCAACAGCATTTGGCATGTACCCGGCGTACGCAGTTGGTCCCGTCGTTTCAGCGACTATCTGAGCGTGGTCCTGGTGGGCTCGTATTTCTCTTCGCCGCACTCGGTGTCACCGCCATCGCATTCCGCGGCGACAACCTCTACGGGCTCCCGGATAGCGAGCTTCTCAACCAGCTGGTCATTGGGCTGGGTCGATTGGTCCCCTCCCTCCGGATCGTTGCTATTTTTTGCGAAACCCGAAATGGGGTCCGTCCGATATCGGGTGCACAAAATGAGGCGACGGCCATGGCCTTCGGCGGCCCGCGTTCGTCCTGCGTCTGTCCCGGCGCGCACTCCGCGCGGTACCAGGACTCCCGCAATGACTGGACGCCGTGTCGCATGGCCTGGCCTTTCGTCTCCGCCGGCGCTCACGCGCCGCACTCCGACGAAACGTACGACCCTACGCCTACGCGGGGGGCGTCGCACTCCGCTCGTCGCTTACGCTCCCTCGCTTTCCTGGGCTCATCTCCTGATCTGTGCGGCATTCGCCTTCCTGTACTCGTTTCTGACCAAATTATCGGGTGCGCCCGGTACCTGCCCTGGTCGGCGGTACCTTCGCCGGTGTGACCTAAGTATGGTGTCGCCTACCTGTTCGCTCGATTGGTGGCCGGCTCATCGAAGTACTCGGCAATCTACTCCGGCATGGCCGCGGCCGTGCTGTTCGTGATCTGGATCCAAATCGGTTGGCTAATTATGATTATCCTGGTCGGTGCCCACATCGCCCGCTACACACGGTATCCCCATCTCCTGCGGCCCCACCCGAACGGACCACAGGCAACAGGGGGCCAGAATACGGTACCCACCTTGGATATCATGACCGCGATCGGCCGGGCCCATTACTTCGATGAGCCGAAATGGACGCTCGAGTCTCTGACCGCACGCGACAACCAGGAGGCCTCGGCTCGAGCCGATCCTCCGATCCTTGCGGGAGAAAAGGTCTCATTGCGGCGACCAACGACGACCCCGAGGCCTATATCCCGGCCCGTTCGATCGAGACCATAAGCCTACGGGAGACCCTGGACGCGGCGCATAGGCAGGATGACAGGCCCATATCACATGGGGCCATACGGAAAATCAATGCCGACATCGAGCAGGCCATCACCAATGGAAAGACCCTGAAAGACCTAGTGTTGGCGGATGAGCCGTATCTCGGACCCGATATCCCATCGTCCGCGGAGACCCGAGCCACGGATCGGGCGTGAGACGTACGAGCAGCAAGTCACGGGCATGAGCATGCATTATCTGAGTACTCGCGGTGGGGTTGCTCCCGTCGGCTTCTCCGCAGCCGTGATGATGGGCCTGGGCACCGACGGTGGGCTACTGCTGCCCGCAAAGGTACCGCAGGTCGGTCCCGATACACTGCGCGACTGGTCCGGCCTGAGCTTCCAGGACCTGGCCGTGGAGCTCATGAGCCCTTTCGTGGCCGACGCCATCCCACGAGCCGACCTGTTCGATCTGATCCGCCGTTCCTATGAGACCTTTTCCCACCAGGAGGTAATACCCCTGGTACGGGTCGGTAATTATTGGGTCCTGGAGCTTTTCCACGGACCCACCGCCGCCTTCAAAGACGTAGCCCTACAATTTCTCGGCAATGTCTTCGAATACCTGCTCGCCCGCGACGGCGGCCAACTGAACATCCTGGGGGCAACCTCGGGGGATACGGGCTCGGCCGCCATCGCTGGTGTACGTGGTAAGGAGCGCATCCGGATCTTCATCCTCCATCCTGCAGGCCGGGTCTCGCCGATTCAAGAACGGCAGATGACCACGGTAACGGATGGGAACGTCCACAACATCGCCATCCGCGGCACCTTCGACGACGGCCAACGTATCGTTAAAAGTCTCTTCAACGACCTGAGCTTCAAGCAAAGATACAACCTAGGGGCGGTCAACTCCATCAACTGGGCCCGCATCCTGGCCCAGATCGTCTACTACTTCTACGCCTGGGGCCGGATAAGCCGGGGCGATCCCGCCGTACGGATCAGCTTCTCGGTCCCCACCGGAAACTTCGGCAACATCTTCGCCGGCTACATGGCCAAGCGCATGGGGCTGCCGATCGACCGGCTTCTGATCGCCACCAACCGCAACGATATCCTGGCCTGCTTCGTAACCGACGGCCACTACACGGCCGGTGAGGTCCATCCGACCCTGAGCCCGGCTATGGACGTACAGATCGCCTCCAATTTCGAGCGCTACCTGTATTTTCTCGTAGGCGAGGACCCGGCAGCGGTGCGCGCCCTGCTGGCCGAGATGGGCCGTACCGGAAGTCTGCGAGTAACGGCGGAGCAACAGGCGGCCCTGGCCGACGATTTCGACGCGGCCGCTGTCAGCGACGAACGGATCCTGAGCCGAATCCGGGAGACCTACGAGTACCACGGCTACATCCTGGATCCCCATACGGCCGTCGGTGTACAGGCCGCCCACAAGCGTACCGGCATGGTCTGCTTGGCCACGGCGCATCCGGCCAAGTTCAACGATGCGGTGTGCCGAGCCATCGGCACCCCGGCCCCCCCGCCACCCTGTCTGCACGGACTACTCGAGAGAGAGACCCGCTGTATCCGGCTGGAGGCCACGGAGGAAGCCGTGCGGGAATACATCCGCAGCACCCTGGCGACGACCGGCGACCCATCATGACTAGGCCCACACCCGACATCCGAATCCTCGACACCACCCTGCGGGACGGCGAGCAGACCCATGGCGTGTCCTTCTCCCCGGAGGAAAAGATCAACATCGGTAAGGTGCTATTGGAGCAGGTGCGGGTGGACCGTATCGAGGTAGCCTCCGCCCGGGTGTCCAACGGCGAGCTCAAGGCCGTATCCAACCTGATCGACTGGGCCCAGGGAGCCGGGATGGCCGATCGGATCGAGGTACTCGGATTCATCGACCATGGAAAAAGCCCGGACTGGATCGCCGCCGCCGGCGGGCGTGTGATCAACCTATTGGCCAAGGGTAGTGAAAAACACTGCCGGCATCAGCTCGGCAAGACATTAGACGAGCACCTGCGCGATCTGCGCAAAAACATCGAGATGGCCCATGACCGGGATCTGCGGGTCAATCTCTACCTGGAGGATTGGTCCAACGGCTACCAAGACAACCGGGACTTCGTCTACCGGCTGGTAGACTGCTTGGTGGACGTCGGCGTCGACCACTTCATGCTGCCGGATACCTTAGGCGTGATGACCCCGGAACGGGTCTTTGCCGCTATGAAAGACATGATCAGACGCTTTCCCGATCTGAAGTTCGACTTTCACCCCCACAATGACTACGGATTGGCTACGGCCAACGTAGTCGCCGCCACCCAAGCGGGGGCGGCAACGGTTCATTGCACGGTCAACTGCATGGGAGAACGGGCCGGGAATGCCTCCCTGGTGGAAGTGGTGGTCAATCTGCGCGACCAACTCGGGCTGAACCTGAGGATCGACGAGACCCACCTAGTCCGGGTCAGCGAGTTGGTCGCGCACTTCTCAGGCAAACGCATCGCCGACAATGCCCCGATTGTGGGCGAAGACGTCTTTACCCAGACCGCGGGTATCCATGCCGACGGCGACAACAAAGCCAGCCTCTACCATACCCGGCTGAGCCCGGAGCGTTTCGCACGCAGCCGGAGATATGCCCTGGGCAAGCTCGCCGGCAAGGCCTCGCTGCTCAAAAACCTGGAGCACCTCGATATCAGCCTCTCGGAGGAGAACCAGCGCAAGGTGCTCCAGCGGATCGTAACACTCGGGGATTCCAAGAAGACCATCACCAGCGACGACCTGCCTTTCATCATCGCCGAGGTCCTCGAGAGCAAGGACTATACCCACATGGAGCTGCTCTCATGCACCGTCAACAGCAGTCTGGACCTACCCTCCACCGCCAGTGTGCGCGTGCGACTGCGGGGCGAGACCTTGGTTGCTGCCGCCGAAGGTAACGGCGGCTTCGACGCCTTCACCGGAGCGATCTCAAAAATCTTGAAGAAACAGAGGCTCGCCCTGCCCAAGCTATTGGACTTCGAAGTCCAGATTCCCAGAGGCGGACGCTCCGACGCCCTGACCGAATGCATCATCACCTGGGCCGGCGAGACCGGTGAGGTCCGCACCCGCGGCGTGCACTACAATCAGGTATTTGCCGCTATCCATGCCACTCTGCGAGTAATCAACCTGCAGATACAACACTCCTTGCAGAAGTTGCAGTCCACCACAGAATGAGAGGAGGAACCCTTGTGAAACTGAAGGTGGTCATACATGATGCGGAAGAAGGGGGGCCATTGGGCCGAAGTACTCTCCATACCCGGATGCGTAACTCAAGGTGACTCCTTTGATGAACTGTTGATCAACATCTATGATGCCGTTGACGGGTGTCTGTCGATAGATCTTCAGGATATCAGTTTATCGGAGAAGAATGCCCTAATGGAGATAGCCGTTTGAAAGCTGTTAGCGGAAGGGAATTTTGCCGGCTTCTCGAAGAAAATAACTGGGAGCTAAAACGAGTAACCGGAAGTCATCACATTTTTGCCAAACCAGGTAATAAGGTTCGCATTTCCGTTCCAGTTCATGGTAATAAGCCGAGGAGGAGCCCAGGAAAGCGAGGGAGCGTAAGCGACGAGCGGAGTGCGCGCCGGGACGGACGCAGGACGAACGCGGGCCGCCGAAGGCCATGGCCGTCGCCTCATTTTGTGCACCCGAAATCGGACAGACCCCATTTCGGGTTTCGCGAACAATGGCGATGCTCCGGATCCTGGGCCGCCGAGAATACGACGCCAGCTCCGCGATCTGGGCGATCGCTCGGCAGCTGGGCTTGCACCAAGCGCTTTACTCGCGTCCGATGCTGGACTTATTGCCGATTACGATGTAGCCACCCCCCGTGAAATCCGAAATCGCTGTCTAGCCTAGTGCTAGCAAGGGGTTTCGCAGATCTCGGAGGAGGAAAATCGGCCAACTATCCTCTTCCACTCTGAGTAGAATGACATGCTTAGCCCGTGAGGCTCGGAGTGCCCAGTAGTTGCCCTCCGAAAGGGCAAGCCTTTCCAACCTCGAGTTCGGGTGATGGGGGTTTTGCAAAAGGCGGTGCAGTGCTTCCGCCACGGTGTCCTGGCGCTTTCTGCCGAGCTTGTTCAGTCGTTTACGTAAGCGCCGAGAGGCGATCAGCTCGGTCACTTGACCAGTAGGGTGCGCAGTTGGGCAGGTGTTGTTGCGGCTCGAGGGTAATGTGGATTTCCGGCCGTTTCTCGGCCGGCTCGTCATAGTGGTGCTGGAGTGCGCGTAGGTGGTCGCCGATATCGGCAAATGCCTCGGTCCGGCGCATTGCCCAAGCCACAAGACGTTGCCAGAGCTCATGCATCCGCTTGGCCTCGGAGCGGGAAACCATCTTGGCGTCCTTCTCGGCGCGTTTGAAATGGCGGTGTAGCCTTTCGGCAACCCGATCGTCTTCTTCGACAGTAACTATTTAGCTACTCCAATTGAGGCACTGGGGGTTGCCCTTGGAACATCAGGACGAGCGAGTTGAAAATATCGTCGGACTGTTTGCGGCGGGTCGAAAGGCAGGAGCGGGTGATGACAAAGGCATCTCCGCCGGTATCGGAGCGGAAACAACCGGAGACTTTCTGCTTGAGTTTGGACATTCGCAGGTCGCGTTCGGCCGGGTTGTTGTCGCAGGGAACGCGCAGATCGGTGAGGATCGGAGCGTCGCCATTGTTCGCGAAACCCGAAATGGGGTCCGTCCGATATCGGGTGCACAAAATGAGGCGACGGCCATGGCCTTCGGTGGCCCGCGTTCCTCCTGCGTCCATCCCGGCGCGCACTCCGCGCGGCACCAGGACTCCCGCAATGACTGGACGCCGTGTCGCATGGCCCGGCCTTTCGTCTCCGCCGGCGCTCACGCGCCGGACTCCGACGAAACGCACGGCCCTACGCCTACGCGGGAAGCGTCACACTCCGCTCGTCGCTTACGCTCCCTCGCTTTCCTGTGCTCCTCCGCGGTCGGCTCAAGGGCTTGAAATATCGGTTCTAGGCCCCATCGAAGGGACCCAGGAAAAGATGACGACCGTCATGGCCGCCGACCCCTATGCCGTCCACACCGGCCAAAGCGACTTCGAGATGGTGCTGGAAGGTGCCGAGGCAGCCATTCTGGAGCGGAGCCTCTACATCAAAGACCGGATGCCCATGAACACCATGCTGGAATGTACCGGCAAGGACCTGGGGATGAACGAGAAGCTCTACCTGCATGCCCAGTCCATCGAATTTTGCAGCGCCGTGCAGGCACGCAAGATGGCGTCCGAAGACCCTAGACGCATCGTCAATTGCCCCTTCATCCTGACAATCTATGTTCTGCCGGGAGAGCCGGATAAGACCCATGTCGCCTACCGCAAGATTCCGGCGCAAGAAGTCGCCTCCAGTACGGCCATGGCGGTAGGTCGCCGCTATGCTGCGGGCGGTGGCGGAAGCGGCAATCGCTTGGTAAGAGCCCCCTGGTGTGCGTAGGTGTCATCACCCATGCCCAAACCACTCACTGCCGAACAGCTCGAGGACCGGCTCGAGGACATCCTGTGGGCTGAGGCCTCGTCCAAACGGGCCTCGGCCGTGGCGCTGGCGAATCTTACCCGCCCGCAACAGGACTTCGTGCTGCATTGGGTCCAGGCCCTGGAGAAGGACAACACCGCCTGTGCCTACCAGTTCCTGATCCATGCCGATCGTGCCCTGGCGGAGCTCTCCCTGCCGGATGTGGAACGCTGGATCATCCAGGGCCTGGATATCTACGACCAATCCGGTCTCTATGCCGCGGTGGAAGTCTTCAGGAACGTGGACCAATTCCTGGAACGTGCCCGTGCCGCCGAGGTTGGGGCCTCCCTGGCCGAGCATGCCGCTGTCCTCGATCGGGTGGTGCTGGGGCTCTCGGGGCGGCGGCTTGCCCTTGCGGACGCCGAGACCATCCACACGGATACCGAAACCCTGTTCCTCCCGGCCATGGCCAGCCGGTTCGGGAGCCGCAAGGACAACTTCCGCTTTCTGAAAGCCGCGGCCGCCTACCTGTGGGCACAGACCCGCTTCGGGACTTGGCGCCTGGAGATCATTGAGGCCCTGATGCGTTTCGAGGATACGAGCCGGGCGCTACGCCTATTCCATACCTTCGAGACCTTGCGGCTGGATACCCGCATTGCCCGGGAGCTGCCCGGGATCCATCACGACATGCAGCACCTCAACGCCCTCTCCGGCCAATCCGCCTGTCCGCCTCAATGGAAGATCTGGCAAGATCGGCTGCACCGGACCGGAGGCCGCGCCCAGGACTCGCTCACCCTGGTGGCCGAGATCATCGCCGCGTCGTCGCCGCCCCTGCCGGACCCCCTGTGCTATCAGGGCGAGCTCTATCCGGAGCGGGTCGAAGAGGTCCTGCGGGCACGGCTGGAAGACGAGAAGGCCGGCCTACGCAGCCTGCTGGTCCGTTACAAGAAAGAGCTGGAATCCGAGCCGTCGGCTACCGAGCCTGCGGCCGCCCCGGAAGCCCGGAAGCCCCCCTTCACGGCGAGGAAACGGGACAAGGACGAATACCTCGAAGAGGACGAGATCGAGCTCCTGTTCCACGATAAGCCGGTCAACCCGCCGGAGCCCATCAGGCGGCTCATCAGCTCCATCCTGCTGGACCTGGGAGAGTTGCCCCCCGACCACCTAGTCCCCGCCGAAGACGGGCAGTACAAACCCAGGGGTACGGAGGCCAAAGACGAGACGGCCGGCGAAGACGTGTGGTCCGGAGCCTACCACGAGCGCGGTGCCCGGCTCTACAATGAATGGGACTTCCGTCGCCAGAGCTACCGCAAAAACTGGTGCGTGATGCGCGAGCTCAAAGTAGAGCCCAAGACCGACGGCTTCGCCCGAGCAACCTTCGCCAAATATTCCCGCCACCTGTCGGGACTCCGCAAGACCTTCGAGGCCCTGCGCGGCGAGGACAAATGGCTCAGGAAAGAGCCCTTCGGGGAAGCGGTGGATATCGACGCCCTGGTGGAAGCCTACGCCGATGCTCACCAGGGTCTGGAGATGACCGATTGCCTCTTCACCCGGCTCGACCGGGTGGAACGCAACATCGCGGTCCTCTTCATGGTCGACATGAGCGGCTCCACCCGGGGCTGGATCAACCAAGCCGAGCGCGAGTCCCTGCTGCTCCTGTGCGAGGCCCTGGAGACATTGGGTGACCGCTATGCTATCTACGGCTTCTCCGGCATGACCCGCAAGCGCTGCGAGACCTTCCGCATCAAAGGCTTCGAGGACACCTACGGAGACGAGATCCAGGGCCGCATCGCCGCTATCGAGGCCAAGGACTACACCCGCATGGGGGTAGCCATCCGCCACCTGACCGGGATCCTCGACCGGGTCGACGCCAAAACCCGCATCCTGATCACCCTATCCGACGGCAAGCCCGACGATTACAGTGACGAATACCGCAGCGAGTACGGCATCGAAGACACCCGCCGCGCCCTGATCGAGGCCAAACGCCGGGGCATCTACCCCTTCTGTATCACCATCGACAAAGAAGGACAGGCCTACTTGCCCCACATGTACGGAGCCGTGAACTACACTATCGTCGACGCGGTGGAACAGCTGCCCTATAAGGTCTCCGACATCTATCGGCGGTTGACGGTGTGAGCCGAGAGGGCTACTGCTGAAACACAAGAATTAGACTGGAGGTCATCATCTCGAACCGCGTTGAGTTTTTTCTGCTCGACGCTGATGGCCGGCCAAGCGCGTTCGAGCCGGTTCAGGGCGAACCGACGGGATCCTGTTGAAGTCGGCTGGCACCTTGGTTCTCCTTCACGGTCAGGACGTAATCAGCACCTTGCGCTACGATTTGCTCGGCGATGGCTTCCCGGCAACCCATAGCATCGGTGGTAACGATACGGCCCTCTCCGGTTCGGATGACTGAGACCGTGTAGGCAATTTCTTGCTTTTTATCTACTTCTCGTTCGAGTGCCCTGTGCGATCCATCGCCCCGTGACGGAATTGGTTACTGTATACTCGACTCGATCTCGATAGGACCTTGAAAAGCTCCATCCCTGGAATTCCTCGTAAGGTGCCCCTCAGGGTAAGGATATCCTGCTATTCTTCGAGCCTATCGGTGCTTGAAGAATGGGAGCGAAGCGAAAACTGCGTTTTCGTATCGAAACCTGAAGAATTCCAAGGATGAAATTTTGGCTCTCTTGCGTTTGGTATGGGTAGTGCCATTTTCCCCATCGCGTAGGGTAGCCCGCGCCAAGCCTACTCTGTGCCCTTCTTTTCGCCTGTAGGCTCGGACCCGTCGCCAAGCCAAACGTCGGAGGTTTTCATCATGGACCCGTTGTCGTTGT